>Ga0080006_1159880_pt1 | contig 178167 bp, 166 predicted proteins | sample RS3BMetagenome_FD_69209 | JGI IMG/M metagenome (GOLD analysis project Ga0080006, IMG submission 69209) | Ferric oxide microbial mat and aquatic microbial communities from Rainbow Spring, Yellowstone National Park, USA - RS3B (SPADES... ...
GTGGTCGGGTGGAACGCGGCGCCAACCCCGTTCGTATGGGACGGCAAGCGACACCAGCGTCGTTTGCGCGCCCGTACCCGACGACTTGGTGGCTCTGCCGCTTCCCTTGCTCAACACCAGTCATTTGCAGCGTGACCCACTAGGACTTAATTCTTCTTCTGGCTCCTGGATTCTGGATTCTCGCCTATCGTCCCACTTCCACCGGCACCTCCAGCAACACCCGGTCCGCGCCGTCGGTCGTGCGCAGGCGGACGCCGGTCTGGGCGTCGTAAAGACCGATTTCAACGCGATAGGTGCCGGGAGCGGCGTCCGGTTGGACCGGCAGGGTGTGCGAATCGGCGATGACTTCGCCGGGTTCCCAGGTCGTCGTCGGGCGGGTCGCGTCGACCGGGAGGCCGTCGTGCTGCGCCCAGATTTTCTCGTGGGCATCCAGCAAGTGCGTGAAGACGGTGTAACTCGTCGCCTGGGGTTTGTCGGCACGCCAGACTAGCCGAAGCCGCAGCGGCTGGCCGGGGCGCACCGGAGTTGGGCTCAGGTCGTAGCCGAGGAGCTGAATCCCGCCGACAAAGCTGACCGCTTGCGGATGGGCAAAGGTCACCGTCACCGTGGCGTGGGGACGCTCGGTAACCATCACCTGACCGACCGCGGCCAGCGGTAGACCGTTCACCGCGTCCGCCGACGGCAGGAGCGGCTGCTTCGCGGCGTTCTGGAGGCCCACCGCGAGGGTCAGCGCGCCGGAGGCGGTTCCGGCCGGCACCAGGTACTCTTGCTTATCGACGACGATATCGCCGACCTGCCATTTCGTCGCCGGCCAGACCCCACCAGTTGGCGGCGCGGCGGTTTCGCCGACGGTCCTCCCCGACGCGGTCACCCCCTGGATCACCGTCGTCAGGTCACCTTTCGGCGGCGCGAGCACCTGCCAGGTCAAGGTTACCCCCACGGTGTCGCCATCCTGCAACGCGGTCGTCGTCGTCTTCACCCCGATCAGGCGCGCCACTCCACCGAAGGCCACGTTCGTCGGCCGTCCCAGGTCCAGGTCAGAGATCCGGGGAGGATGCTCCGGACGAATCGCTCCGACGACCGGACTTCGCCAGAACGACCCAATCGCGCGGCCGGTGGGGTCGACCGCGCCGAACGGCGTCCCGTCGGCCGACTCGATACCCACTTCCAGAGTATAGTTCCCGGGCGGAAGGTAGTTGGGCAACTGGATCGGACGCCGAACCAGGAGAAGTTGGCCCGGCTGCCAGTCCGCGATCGGATAAACCTCCTCATCGTACTGCGTCCAGCGGTGGCCGGCCGAATCGACCAGGTGCACGAAAAACTTCACCGGCTGGCTCGGACGACGGTCCAGTCGCCAGGTCAGCAGCGGGGCGAGGGTCAACCCTGGTTGCATCCCCGGGGGAACGTTCGCCGCGACCAGCGTCGCCAGGTTTCCAAACCGCGGCGGGCTGCCGAGCTGCGTTCCCTCGGCAATCCCTTCGTCTGGCTGCAAGACGTATGCTCCGACCGACTCGGCGCCGTCCGGCCCTTTAACGACGGCAACTCGCTGACTCGCCGGAAGATCCTGGTACCAGAAGCGATCCGCCGCGGTGCTGGGAAGAACGTAAAGGGTTGGGCCGCTCCCCGGTGGCGGCAGCGGGAGCGCCGAGCGGCCGTCGAACCAGCGAAGTTTTCCAAAGACGTCGCCGGCCAGGTAGGACACCGTCGGATCGGCTCCGTAACGCGAGGCGACGTAGGTCGTGGCGTACTTTGGGGCCTGACTCTGAATGATTGTCACCGCGTCGGTCACGTCGCCTTCCAGCGCGTAATAGGCCGGCGCGCTGGGCGCCCACACCGCGAAGTATTGGTAGGTGGCGATCCCCCCGGCGAGGATCGGCCAGGCCAGGAGGGCTGGCGCGAGCGCGCGCCCGGGAGCGGCCCTTTTCCCCAGCCAGTCGCTCGTAAGAGCCAACCCGCGGGCGGCCAGGAGCACCGCCGGCGGCGCGGCCCCCAGCGTGCGCATAAACTGCGGCGCGTCGACCGAAAGAAAACCGGGCACCAGCATCCCGACGAGCCAGATCAAAGTCAGCCGTTCAGCCGATCGGCGCGCCCGCCAGAACGCGGCCAGCACGCCGACGACAAAAAACGCCCCGCTGAGCGGATCGAACACCGGCCGCCCGGCCAGGTTATACTTCCAGTCCGCGTCACCCGAGAACAGGAACATGCCGAGGGTACGAACGACGCTATTCTCCAGCGCGGCGAGCGCGGCGGCCGGAGTCGAGGCCCGCGTCCAGATCGCCACCTGATCGGCGCGCCCGAGAAAATCGCCGGGGACGTGTAAGAAGTGCAGCCCGAGCGGCACCGTGACGAGCACCCCGGCCGTTACCGCGAGAGAAAATCGGCCAACCTGACCCCATTCCACCCGCTTCTCGCGTCCGAGCCACTCCAGAGCGCCAATCCCCGCGGCAAGCCCCACCACTGGCAGAAAAAAGCGGCTGGACGGGTAGGTATACAGTTGCAGCCCCACCAACCCGCCGCCGACAATCACCCAGAGGATTCTCCAAGAATCAACCCGCCCGCCAACATGACTCACCTCCGGCCTTCCGTCCCTCGCTCCCTCCATTCTGGCTTCTGGCTTCTGGCTCCGGGATTCTCCGCCAAACCCCCGCCAGAGCGCCCAGAGCGCCAGGACGTCCAGCGTCGGAACCAGGATCGTCCGTTCGCCCAACCGGCTGATGTGGATGTGCCAGTACAGCCCGGCCAGGAACGCCGCGGCGAGCAGCCCGGTCCGCCTCCCCCACAACTCAGCGCCGAGAAATCCCAGCGCGACCACGGTAACCGTACCGGAAAGCGCTCCGGCCAGTCGGAGCGCGACGACTCCCGGTCCAAAGATCCGATCCAGCGCGGCGATCAGGTACATAAAGAGCGCTTCGCGGCCGGTGTAGCTCGAAAAGAACACCGGCCGCCGCCCGGCGAGAATCTCCATGCCGAGCAAGCCATTTGCCGCTTGATCGAAGTGGAGTCCCGGCGGGACGTTAACCAGATCAACCACCCGCACCGCCAGGGCGAGCGCGCCGATAATTGCCAGTAGCCCGAGAAATAACCGGAGCGACAGCGTATCAGTTGTGGTAACCGAACCAGAAGACTTCTTCGTCATAACCTCTCGTACCAGACGTGTGGAGGGTTAAGCGCCACCGAGTTGGGTGAAGCGGCCACGATCCTGACGAACGGTAGGGGCAGGCCCCTGCGCCTACCCGAATCTCTGCTTACAATGACCACCTGGTTCGTACGTGGCCGACGTCCGGGACCAAGTGTGGGCCGGGTTTCCTGGCGGTACCCGGTCAGTGACGACACGACAGACCCTGCGCTGATTGCCGGCTGCGGAACGTGGGCAGGCACCGGGGCCTGCCCCTACCGTCGGTCAGGTTGGTTCCGGCGTGTACTGTCGCCTCGGTGGTCAGCCGAAGCCTCACCCAACCACCAATCGATCCGGCCGGAACCTCGCCAGCAAATCCGCCGGATGGCCCTGGACTTCGTCCGCGACGAGGCGCCCGAGGAGCGGTCCGAGGGTTACGCCGCTGTGCGTAAAGGCGAGATAGTAGCCAGCAACTCCCGGTACCGGTCCGACCGCGCTGAAGCCGTCGCCGGGCATGGCGCGCCAACCTAGCCGAACCGCTTCGAGGCGCGCGCCGACGAGCGGTGGGAACACCGCGCGGGCACGGTCGAGCAGGTCGCGGGCCTGGGGCGAGCCGGGGGAAGCCGCCTCCCGCACCGCGGCGTCGTCCGCTGGCAGGGCGCCGTCGACTTCTTCCGAACCGATTCGGACCCGCCCGCCACCATCCGGACGGAAATAAACCCCTTCGCTAGCGAAGTGCACGACCGGCGCGAGGCAGGTCGCGAGGGCCTCGCTGATCGCCAGTAACCCCGGCGAGCGCTGACGACGGATCTTTCGGCCGAGTGATTCGAGCAGATGCCCGGCGCGGGGGCCGGCGCAGTCGATCACGACGTCCGCCGGGTAGACCGTCTCGCCCACTCGCGCGCCGACGACCCGCCCGCTCTGAACCGCCAACTCCTCCACCGGCGCCGGATATACCACCCGCGCGCCGTGCTGGGTCGCCGCCTCCAGCAGGGCGTGGACGAGGACGGTCACCGCCACCCACCCTTCCTCCGGGAAAAACGCGCCAAGCGCGCCGGAAGGAATCGTCAGGTCTGGCGCGAGCGCCGCGACCCGCGCGGCGTCAATCAACTCGGCGGCGTACCCCCACTCCCGCAGCCGGGTCACCCGGGCCTCGAGCGCGGTCTGATCCGCTGGGGCGCTCGCAACGGACAGGTTGCCGGTGGGATGAAACCAGCCGCCGGCAAGTTCTCTGGCCAGGCGATGGTATTCGGCGAGACCGGCGGCGTTCAGGTCGTGGTAGGGGCGCGGAGGCTTCTCGTTCGCGTTCGTCCAGGCGAAGCTGCTCCCACTGGTACCGCCCGCCGGTCGCTCCGCCTCTAAAAGCGTCACCGCTTCTCCCCCCCGCGCCAACTCATAGGCGACCGCGGCGCCGACAACCCCCGCGCCGATCACCAGATACATTGCTTCCTCCTTCCCCGAGCGAACCAGGCTCGAACGCACCAAACTTCTCGTTCGGAGAGTCTATCAGACCCGTGGGTCTGGTAAACTGTCCGGCGAGGCAAGAGACGAGTATGACGACAATGATCGGCCCGGGTCGGTGCGTTCGCATCTACATCGGGGAAAGCGATCTCTGGGAAGCCAAGCCATTGTATCTCGCGCTCCTTGAAAAGCTGCGCGCCGAGGGCGCGGCCGGGGCGACGGTCTCGCGGGGAATCGCCGGCTTCGGCGCGCACAGTCGGATTCACACCGCCAGCGTTCTCCGCTTGTCCGAAGATCTGCCCATCGTCGTGGAATGGATCGATTCGCCGGCACGGATCGAACGCCTCCTTCCGCTCATCGCGCCGATGATCAAAGAAGGGCTGATTACCCTTTCCGACGTGCAGATTCACTTCTATCAGCATCGGAACGTCGGCAAGATCTCCGCTCGGCAACCGGTCCGGGACGTGATGACCGGCGACGTCACCGCGGTGACCGCGGAAACTCCCTTACGCCAGGCGGTCCGCCTACTCGTCAATCAGGATTACCGCGCCTTGCCGGTCGTGGACGCCGACCGCCGGGTCGTCGGGATTGTTACCAACGGGGATCTGGTCGAGCGGGGCGGATTGAAGCTGCGAACCGAACTCCTCGGCGTTTTGAGCGCGGAGGAATTAGCCGCGGCCCTCACCGAGGTCGAAAGCGAGAAGCGAGTCGCCGACGTCATGACCAGCCCGGCCGTCACCATCAGCGCCGAGGCGACCCTCACCGACGCGGCGCACCGAATAGTCCAACGCGGCCTCAAACGACTACCGGTCGTGGGAGAAGGAGACCGGCTCGTCGGCATGCTCAGCCGGGTGGACCTGCTGAGAACGGTCGCCGAGTTTCCTCCCCAGCCCGGGCCACCGCAACCCGCCCGAGCCGGCGGGACGATTGGCGACGTCATGCGCACCGATATCCCCACCGTCACCGCGAACACCCGGCTCGACGGAGTGCTGGACGCCATCGTCGCGACCCGCTTGAACCGCGCACTGGTCGTGGACGACGAGCGCCACCTCCTCGGCGTGGTGAGCGATGCCGAGTTACTGCGCCGGCTCAGCCCGGAGGATCACCCGGGCGTCGGGGAGATTCTCATGAGCCGACTGCCGTTCGTTCATCTCAGCCAAGAACAGCGCCGGAAACTCGAACACGCCTCCGGACGGACCGCGGCGGAACTGATGGACACCAACCTCCCGTCGGTGCGACCGGACACGCCGCTCGGCGACGCGATCGCGATTATGGTGCGGGACCGACGCAAGATCCTGCCGGTCGTGGACGCGACCAACCATCTCCTCGGCGCGACCGACCGCGCCGACCTTCTCCGCACCCTGGCAGCGCTGGAGCCGCTAACTTAGCCGTCATGTCCAACTGGAAAGTGCTTCTCATTGGCGGCGCGTCGGGTACCGGCAAGTCGATCGTCGCGCGAGAGATTGCCCGGCAGACCGGAGCAGCATTCTGCGAGGCCGACGACATTCGGATGGCACTGCAAACCATCACCACGCCCGCCGAACAACCGGAGTTGCACTTCTTCATTAGTTCTCCGGGGGTTGCCCGCGCCGGCATCTGGCACATGCCGGCGGAACACCTTTGCGCCGGATTGATCGGCGTTGGTCGGGTGGTTTCGCACGCCCTCGAGGTCGTTGTCTCCCATCACGTCGTCCGCGACAAGCCGATCGTGATCGAAGGCGACGGCATCCTGCCCGACTTCGCGGCCCGTCAGGTTTTCGCCGGGTTGGATCCGTCCGGCGGCGTCCACGCCGTCTTCCTCTCCGCGCCGAGAGAATTCTTCTTCCGCCACCTTTCCCCGGAACCCGACCCGCTCGCCGCCGAGCAACACGCCCAGGCAGACCTGAATTGGCTCTACGCCCAGTGGCTCACCGCCGAGGCCAGGCGCTGGGGATTACGGGTTCTCGCCGCGCAACCGTGGGAAGGCCTCGTCCAACGAATCCTCGACGTGGTTTGAACGCGACATCCGGAACAGCCAATCGTGGCTGTCGCTTAATCGCCATTTTGCGCTTTGTTAGTCAATTATTAACACTTTGAACAAATCTAAGTGTTAACGTCAATAGTGCCACTGGGACAGCAGAGTTCTTGGTTGATGCGTTGGTTATCCACTTGGAGGAACATGGATGCGAGGACTACGTTATCTAGGCGCGAGCGCCCTACTCACTCTCAGCCTCGCCCTCGGGAGTGGCGGTGTCGCGCTGGCGGCCACGAATAGCTCGTCGGCCGGCCAGTCCGCCTCAACCCCAATCTCCCTGGTCGACGGGCAGACCGTCTCCGGCACGTTGAACGGCAGCGCGTCCGGCGCCTACTCCTACTACAGCTACGATTACCCGGGCAGTGACAGCCAGGATTCCTTTACCCTTAGTCTCAATACCAACGATCCGTCGGTCGCGAACGCGGTGGGGATCATCCTCTGGCAGAACGGATCGCAAGTCGCGACGATGAACGCGGTCGGGAGCCCGGTCGGGATAAACACCATGACCTTCAACTCGCTCACCGCCGGCCCGATCCTCGTTCAGGTGTACGACTACACCGGCGCGATGCCGGTCTCCTATCAGCTCAGCTTCTCTGGCCCGAATACCGCCTCGGTGACACCGGCCAACTCGACGACGAGTCCCAGCTCAACGACGAGCCCAAGCACGTCGACGAAAGCCAGCACGGCGAAGCCCGGTACGGCAGCCAACCCGACTCCCCTGAAGGGTTCCATGGCGGGTACCCTCAGCGGAAGCACCGCTGGCTCCTACGCCTACTACACCCTCCCCTATCCCGGTGATGGCTCAATCCCGACGGTGAACCTGAGCTTCTCGCCGAACGACCCGGCGACCGAGAACGCGCTCTGGGTCGTCATCTACCAGGACGGCAATCAGATTGGCTCGGCACAGGGCCTTTCCGCCGGTCCCCCCGGCCAGTTGTCCATCCCCTATTCGTCGACCACGAGTGGCCCGGTCTTGATTCAACTGGGCAACTACACTCCGGGCACGACGATCAGCTACACGATCAGTCAGTAATCTCCGAAAGGGGCATCGATTTGGCATCGGTGCCCCGCTTAATCGCATCGACCGTAACGTAACTGCTTCCCGTGAATCACCTCGATAGGCCAGTTTGCTTTCGGATTCGCAAACTGGCCTATCCCATTTCGCGGAAGCCTATCTCCTGTCTCCTGTCTCCTGTCTCCTAGATTCAAAACCCCGGCGTTTCCGGAAGTGGATAGCTGCCGTCGACGAGGCGAATCGGGGAATTGTCGGGAAGCAGGCTGCTCTCCATGAAAAGGGTGTTTGGCAGCGCGGCAAGGATGTGCAGGTGGACGCCGCCGCCGTGGGACGCGTAGGGAACATTGAAGGCGTCGGCCAGTAAGCCAATCTCCAGGCATTCGGTGACCCCGCCGGCGCGACGCAGGTCCGGCTGTACGACGTCGACCGCGCGGCGCTCGAAAAGCTGGCGGAACTGTCGCTTTCCATAGTTGTTCTCGCCGGAGGCGATGGGAATCGTCAGCGAGCGGGCCAGTTCGGCCAGACCGTCGACATCGTCGGCACGCAAGGGTTCCTCGAACCAGTAACAGCCAAGCTCTTCGTAGACCTTGCCGCGCCGAAGCGCCTCGCTCACCGAAAAGACCTGGTTGGCGTCGACCATCAGCAGCGCCGTGGGACCAATCGCCCGCCGCACCACCTCGACGCGCCGGACGTCTTCCTCCAGCGTCGGCGCGCCAACCTTCATCTTAACCCCTCGGAAACCCTGCTCCATCGCCTTCTCGCAGATCCGAGCCAGGGTATCGTGATCGTAGTTCAACCAGCCAACCATCGCGTAGGCCGGCACACGATCGCGCCGCGCGCCCAGCAGTCGCCACACCGGCTTGCCGAGCGCCTTTCCGACGAGATCCCAGAGCGCGATGTCGATTCCCGCGATTCCCAGCAGGGCGAGACCGGTCGTCCCGTGGTAGTCGGTCAGCGCCCAGAGTTTGTCGCGAATCCCTCGAATCAGGAACGGATCCTCCCCGACCACGGCCGGCGCCAACTCGTCGTTCACCAGATGAGCGAGGACGGCCGGCGCTGCTTCCAGCCGTCCAAAGCCAATCGCGCCTTTACCGACGATGCCCTCGTCGGTTTCGACGGTGACCAGACAGTTGCCATTCGTATCCAGCACCTGCAGGGCGTCGGCGACTGGCCGCGGCCGGCGTTGCGATTCAAAGCTGGCGGAAACCCGGGTAATCTTCATGGCGCGGTTTCTCCCACTGTTTTGTAGGCATCGTAGCGCGCGACGCGGCACGCGGCAACGGGCGAAACCGGGGAATCCAGGAGCCAGGAGCCAGAAGCCAGAAGGGGATTTGGGCTTGGGACACTTCTGAGATCAAATCGCGCGAGTCGTCGCTCCCTAATCTGCCGGAGAACGAATGGGTGCGCCCAACAGCTATAATAGCCCACAATCTTAAGGGCGGGGGGCGGAGGTTGGGGACCGGGGTTTGGGCAAGCGACGGCGTAGCGGCATTGCGAACCGCTAAAGGAACGACTACCTATTCTGGCTCCTGTCTCCTGACTCCTGGATTCTGGCTTCTGACTTCTGGATTCTCGCATCGAGGTAACGATGGCCACCTTTTTGATCGGATACGACGTCGAAGACCCCGATCCTCGAGTGACCCGGAACTTTCTCGTCGCCGCGCGTGACATGCACGAAGAACTCGACGCCCCGGCGACGTTCTTCATCGTCGGGCGCACCCTTCGGCAAAGTCCGGAGCAGTTCGCCCGATTCGTCGAGCATCCCCTGTTTGACCTGCAACAGCACACCGAAACCCACCTGCGGTTGAAGACGGTGTACCAGCAAAACGAGGATGGCATCACCGTCTTTCGGGGTGGTTCCCCGGAGGCGGTCCGCGCCGATGTCGCCGCCGCGCAGCGCACCTTTCAAGATCTCCTCGGATTCCGGCCGATTGGGCTAACCGGCCCGTACAATTATTATCGAGGCATCTGCGACCGGCCGGACCTCGTCGAAATCGTTCACGCCGAGGGGATTCGCTTCCTGCGCTGCTGGGGCCGCGACGAGCGCGATTGGCAGCCGACGCCCTTTTTCGCGCCCTTTCCCCTCACGGAGCTCGGCTTCGGCGACGTTTTCGAGTTCGGCATCCACGGCTGGCAGGACTGCATTCGTCGGCGGGAGATTGGCTGGGCCAACCTTGACGGCTACTTCGCGCTGATACGCGAGGACATCGATCGGGTCGTCGCGGCCGACGGGGTCTTCTCGTACTGCCAGCACGACTGGTCTAGCGTGCGCGACGACCCGGAGCTTTCGCTGACCCGACGGATCCTCGCTTACGCGCGAGAACAGGGAATGCGCATCGTCAGCTACGTCGACTACTACGCCAACCTCGCCGCCGGACCGGACCGTGAAAGCGCCCCTAAAAAGGAGAACTGATGAAAGTCGGGGTCATCTTCCCCCAGACCGAGATTGGCGCGGACGCTCTGGGCGTTCGCGACTACGCCCAGGCCGCCGAAGACATGGGCTTCAATCATCTGCTCGCGTTCGATCACGTCGTCGGCGCCGCTCCGGAGGGACGCGACTTCCCGATGGCCTACACCGACAAAAGCCTGTTTCACGAGCCAATCGTCCTCTTCGGCTACCTGGCCGGCCTGACGAAGCGCCTCGAACTGGTCAGCGACGTCATCATCCTGCCCCAGCGCCAGACCGTCCTCGTCGCCAAGCAGGCCGCCGAGGTGGACGTTCTCAGCAATGGCCGCCTGCGCCTGGGCGTCGGCATCGGCTGGAACCCGGTCGAGTACGAGGCGCTCAACGAGAACTTCCGCAACCGGGGCCGGCGCATCGAAGAGCAGGTGGAGGTGCTGCGTCGCCTCTGGACCGAGCCGGTGGTAGAGTACCAGGGTAAGTGGCATCAGATCGACCGCGCCGGCCTGAATCCGCTGCCAATCCAGCGGCCCATTCCGGTCTGGTTCGGCGGCACCGCCGAGGCCGCGCTCCAACGCCTCGCCCGCATCGCCGACGGCTGGTTCCCGAATCACAAGTCGCCCGAAGGCTGGACCGCGGTGGTCGAGCGGGTGCGGAGCTACGTTCGGGAAGCCGGCCGCGACCCGGCGGCCTTTGGTATCGAAGGTCGCCTGAGCATCGCGAAGCTGACCCCGGAGCAGTGGCGCGCCGAAGCCGACGAATGGCGCGCCATGGGCGCCGACTATCTCGGCATCAACACCATGGGCGCCGGCCTCCAGGGCCCCCAGGCCCACATCGATCAACTACGCAAAGTGAAAGAGGCACTCGGAGTGTGACGGGGGTGGAGACGAGGGGGTTGGGGATTGGGTGTTGGGGTAGGAACGGCCCTCACCCTAGCCCTCTCCCCCTGGGAGAGGGCTAGGGTGAGGGTTCGTTCTTTTCCCCTTCCCTACCCCCGTTCCCCAATCCACCGCACTATGGCGTCGAATTCCGGTTGGTAGCCGTTGGTCGTGTCGATGCGGAGGGTGGGAATCGGCAGGTCCAGCGGTTCATACAGACCGTCTCGAAGTTGCTCCGCGAGGGCGTCCTGGTAGGTGTCGTCGAGATGCCCCGGATGGCGGTTCGCCGCGCCGCGAATCCGCGCCTGATAGCGCCGTCTTAGTTCCTCCAACGAGGTTTCGCACAGAAGCATAACCGCCGAGGAACGCTGGACCAGGGGCAAGAGTTCGACCTCCGAGCGCCCGCGATGGAAGTTGGCTTCGAGGATCAGGCTTGTCCCGGACCGCACCAGGCGCGAGGCGATCCGGTACAGCACCGTGTAGGCAGCCCGGCTGAGTTCCGCCGAGCGCTCGCGGTCGGCAGGCACGCCCAGGGAGTCGAAGAGAGCTTCTTTAAGGAGATCTTTGGTCACCAGGGGGAGGGAAAGCTCCTCGGCCAGTTGCTCGGCCAGGGTCGTCTTGCCGCTCGCCGGGGCGCCCCCAACCAGAACGAGCCGGGGAACGATTCGGCTTCCCACGTCGCGTTGCCGTGCCATGTCCTTTTCAGTCCCTCGTCACCAGCCCGATTTCCCGCCAAGTGCCCCGTCTGGGTTACTCCGTCCGATACACCCAGCATCCGCCGACGACCGTCCCGATAACTCGGGTCCGCAAGAGAACCTCGGGCGGTTCGGCGAAGATGTCCTCGGACAAAACGACCAGATCCGCGAGCTTTCCCGGCTCCAAAGTACCCTTGCGCCCTTCTTCGTACTCCGCGAAAGCGGCGCCCCGGGTATAGGCCGCGACGGCGTCGGGCAGCGCGAGACGCTCTTCCGAGTACCAGCCCTCGGGCGGCGTCCCGTCGGCCCGGCGGCGCGTCGTAGCAGCGTAGAGCCCCTGGAGGACATCGAAGGTTTCGACCGGGGTGTCCGATCCAAACGCCAGTCGCGCCCCGCCGTTCAACAGCGAGCGGATGGGGTAGGCGGTCCGCGCAACCCGGCCGAGCGCCTTGTCGGCGACGAACATGTCCTGGGTACAGTGGATTGGCTGCATCGAGGCGATGACGCCCAGGCGGCCGAAGCGCGAAACGTCGACTGGCGCGACGGTCTGGGCGTGCTCGATCCGCGGGCGCAAGCCCTGGCTCGCCCAGAGCGGATGGGTGACCTCGAAGGCGTCGAGCACCACGCGGTTGGCGGCATCGCCGATGGCGTGGACCGCGCAGGCAAAGCCGGCCCGCGCGCTCCGCTCGGCAAGCCGCCGCAGTTCGTCGGCCGGGGTGACGCAGATACCGACGTTGCTCGGGTCGTCGGCGTAGGGTTCGAGCATCCAGGCGGTGCGGGGATTGAGCGCGCCATCCGAGAAGATCTTCAGCTGGGTCCAGTGCAGGCGGGCATCGCCGCGCCCCTCGCGCTCGACGAGGTCAATCTCCTCGTCGAAGTCGTCTACCGCCAGGCACATCCCCACCCGCAGGCTCAACTCGCCCCGCTCGGCCAGCGAACGATACACCCGGTAGACCGCGAAGTCTTCCATGCAGGTCACGCTGCCCAGTCCCGCCGCGTGGGCGATTGGCAGCGCCGCGCGAATCGCTTCTGCCATCTCGGCGTGCGTGGACGGCGGAATGATCCGGTACACCAGATCCATCGCGCGCTCGGACAGCACGCCGGTCGGTTCGCCAGCAGCATCGCGCAGGATCTTCCCGCCGCTCGGGTCCGCGGTGTCGCGGCCGATGCCGGCCCGCGTCAACGCCTCGCTGCTGACCCAGAGGCCGTGACCATCGCCGCGCGCCAGGGCAACCGGGCGCCCCGGCGCCGCCGCGTCGAGCAACTCTTTGCTGGGCAAATCGCCGCCCCAGAGGTCGTGCAACCACCCCCGGCCCAGAATCCAGCTGTCGCTGGACGACCGCTCCGCGGCCTCGCCCACCCGGCGCCCGGCCTCGGCGAGCGAGTCCACGCCCTTCAGGTCAACCCGCGAGCGGTTCAGCGCGTACGCGGCAAAGTGGGTGTGCGCGTCCGAAAACGCCGGCAACACCAGGCGGCCCCGGAGATCCACAACCTCGGTCGTCTTGCCACGGAGCGCGCGGATCTCGTCGTCGCTCCCCACCGCCAGGATCTGCTCGCCCGTCCAGGCGAGGGCGGTCGCCCGCTGCCCGGCGAGGGTCTCAATGCGGCCATTCAGGAGAATGCCGTCCGCGCTCATCGCGACCTCGTTCCTTTCCGGATTCTGGGTTCCTCGGATTCTGGATTCTTCGCTAGTATATTCCATAGTGAGTAGTGAGGTGCAAAGGCGTGGACAGCGACGCGCGGCCCACCCGAAGAGAGCCGCCGGAGTCGGACGCGACGAGTCTGTCTCGCGGCGTGCTCTGCGCGGACGTGGACGCCATGTTCGCCACGATCGAAGCGATCGAGCGCGGGCTAGGGCCGGAGGTGCCCATCCTGGTCGGGGGCGCGCCGGAAGATCGCGGCGTCGTGAGCACGGCCAGCTACGCCGCGCGCCGCTTTGGTTGCCACAGCGCCATGCCCATGTCCCAGGCGATCCACCTCTGCCCACAAGCCCTCCGCTTTCCCCCCCGCCACGAGCTTTACAGTCAGTACAGTCGAAAGATCATGGACACCCTCGGTCGCTACGGCCCGATCGAGCCGGTTTCGATTGACGAAGCCTTCGTCGAGGTCGGAGCCGACGGTATCGCCCCGGCGCTCGGCGAAGCGGTGAAGCTGGCGATTCACGCGGCGACCGGCGTAACCGCCTCGGTTGGCCTCAGCACGAACAAGCTGGTCAGCAAAGTCGCCTCGGGCCACCAGAAACCGGATGGTCTGACCGTGATTCTTCCGGGCGGCGAAGCGGCGTTCCTGGCGCCCTTGCCGGTGAGCCGCCTCTGGGGCGTCGGTCCCAAAACCGAGACCCGGTTGGCCGAGCTAGGGGTGCGGACCTGCGGCGACCTGGCGCGGGTGGAGTTCGAAACCCTCGTCGCCAACTTCGGAGTTGCCCACGGCCAGTCCCTCTACCAGCACGCCCGCGGCATCGACCACGACCCGATTGTGACCCAGCGCGACCTGAAGCAGATCTCCCAGGAAACCACCTTCAGCCGCGACGTCACCGACCGCGGGCGCCTCTGGTCCACCCTGCGCGAGCTGGCCTACCGGGTGGGCGAGCGCCTCCAGGCGCACGGCTTCCTCGCTCGGACAATCACCCTCAAACTGCGCTACGCCAACTTCCAGTCGCTCACCCGCAGCAGCAGCCTGCCGGTCCCCACCGACGACCCCGCGGCGATCGCCCGAATCGCGGCCACCCTCGTCCGGACCACCTGGGACCGCTCGCGCCCCATCCGCCTGATCGGCGTCGGCGCCAGCCGCCTCATCCCAAGGGAAAGCTGGCTCCAATTGCCGCTGCCGTTGGGGTAGGGGGGACGAGGGGATTGGGTGTTGGGTGTTGGGGGAGTAGGACGCCGGAGGTGTAGAGAAGGGGTTCTTCGTCGTCGCGAGCGTCGATCGCGAGGCAAAATAAAACCCCAGGTTCATCACCGATCGTTGCCGACCGGGAGAGGATTTGCCTGGGGACTGCCTACTGATAGTATAGGCTGGATGTAAGAGGGATGCAAGACTTCGACCGGGCAATCCGTTCGACCCTTTCGGACGCGCGGTTCGAGAGCTACCGCCGAGAGCCGACCGACGCTGCCGATGATATCCTGGCACGTTACACCTGGAACATGGCCCTGAGTGAGGCTCTCTACCCCATCCTACAGGCCATTGAGATCGCGCTGCGCAACCGCATCAACGAGGCAGCCGCCGCCGAGTTCGACGATCCGTGGTGGTTCGACCGGGCTCCGCCGTTGGATCACCGCGAACTGGCCTTCGTCACGGCCGCGAAGGCTGAGCTAACGAAACGAGGCAAGCCGGTCGAGGTCGGGCGTCTCGTTGCCGAACTCAACTTCGGATTCTGGACAAGTCTGCTCGACGTACGCTACGAGCGCGTGCTCTGGCCACGCTTGCTCCGGTTGGCGTTCCCCTGGATGCCGAGGCGCCAAAGGACACGCCACGACTTGTCCCGTCGTTTCACGACCATCCGACGCTTGCGCAACCGCGTCTTTCACCACGAACCAATCTGGCACTGGCACGACCTCCCACGACAGCACGCGGCACTCGTTGAGGCCTTGGGATGGATGAGCACCGAGCTCCGCGACCTCATCGTCTCGTTTGATCGATTCCCGTCAGTCTACAACGCCGGCGTCACCGACTACCGGCACCAGATCCACGCTTTTCTGACCGAGCGTCAGAAGCTGTAACTAGCTCATTACGGTTCACCACGCACGAGTTCGAGGCGAAGTAACGTGCTACCATGATCTCGGCATCCCCTTGATCGGAGGCAATCACCATGGCGAGCGAGCCGGAGCGAATCGTCCTGACTTATCAGGATCTCCAGGATCTTCCGGAAGATCGAAACCGCTACGAGATCTACGAGGGGGAACTTGCCGTGACCGCCGCGCCCACGCCGCGCCACCAAGCAGTCGTGAGGAGGCTTCTCGTTCTCCTCGACGGCTACGTTTCCGCGCATGACCTCGGCGAGGTGTTCGATGCTCCCATCGACGTCAAGCTGAGTGACATTTCCGTCGTCGAGCCGGATCTGGTCTACATCGCGAAGTCGCGTCAGGAGATAATCGGCGAGCGATTCATCGAAGGTCCACCGGATCTGGTTGTCGAGGTGCTCTCGCCCTCGACCGCAAGCCGCGACCGCCGCGCCAAGCGCGCCCTCTACGCCCACCACGGTGTTCCGCACTACTGGCTCTTCGATCTCACCGAACAGACGGCCGTCGCCCTGACGCTGGTCACCAATCGCTACCAGCAAGTTGCCAAGGCCGGGCCGGACGAGGTCTTCTCCGCGCCGCCGTTTCCGGATCTCGCGGTTCCCTTGGAAGGAGTTTTCCGCGAGCAGTTTCGAGGTAATGGAAATTAGAGTGAAACTTCGAGGTAACGCGTGACACGAGAAGAACTTTTGCAGCGTATCTCCATCGACTCGAATATCTGCTTTGGCAAGGCATGCATTCGCGGCACGCGCATCTGGATTTCACTCATCCTGGACTTGCTCGCCACCGGCACGAGTGAGGCCGAAGTGCTCGGCGAATATCCGCAACTCGCGCCCGAAGAGATTCGGGCGGCAATTGCCTACGATAAGTAGCGCGGACCCGCCCCCAATTCGGCAGAGGATCTTTCGCGGAGCCGACTCCCCTTCTGCCTTCTGGCCCCTGGATTCTATCTTCTTCGCTAAATCCCCGGCCTCCTCCCGTGCCAATCCGTCCGTTCCTGATACGCCGCCCCCAGGGCCAGCAAGAGGTTTTCCGATCCGGCGGCGCCGACGAATTGGAGGGCGGTAGGCAGACCGCGCTCGCCGAAGCCATTCGGGACGCTGAGCGCGGGGAGACCGGCCAGGTTGCCAGCCGCGCCGATGGGCGACCCGCGCCGATTGGCAGCGTAGTCGCGGAAGCGCAGATCCAGCGGACTCGCGACGAGGTCGGTCGTCGGGGAGACCAGCGCGTCGTAGCGCTGGAAAACCTCGGCGAGCGCGGCCCGGGCGTGGCGGCGAATCCGCAGCGCGCGCAGGTAGTCGACCGCGGGAATCGCGCTGCCGGCGTAGCCACCGGCTCGATCTTCCGGCGCGGTCAGATCCTTCAGCAGATCCTTTTCGAGCAAGTCCTCCATCGCCGCGGCGGCCTCGACTTGAAGAATAATCGAGGTGGCGTCGGCGTAGGGCAGGTCCGGAAGCTGGGCATCCTCCAGGGTGCCCAGCTCGGCCAGGGTTTCCAGCGAGGTCTGGAAGCTTTCCTGAACTTCCGGCTGCGCCGCTTCCAGTCCCTCGCGCAGCACGCCGAGGCGTAGCCGTTCCGGAAGGCTGGCGCGGTAGGTCCAGGGCGTAGCGATGGTCGTCGGATCGAGGGGATCCGAACCGGCCAGCGCGCCGAGCACCAGTCCGCAATCGTCGGCGGTCCGCGCCAGCGGTCCGAGTTTATCCAGCGTCCAGCAAAGAGCCATCGCACCATGCCGACTGACCCGACCGTAGGTGGGACGCAGGCCGGCGATGCCACAATAGCTGGCCGGGGTCACGATCGATCCCCAGGTTTCCGAGCCGATCGCGAAGGGAACGCACCCCGCGCCCACCGCCGAACCGGAGCCGGACGACGAGCCGCCGCTCCAGGCATTTTCGTTCCAGGGATTGATCCCCGGTCCGGTGAGCGACGCGTTGGGCTGCTCGTAACCCATGCCGCCGGCCAGCTCGACCATGGCCAGCTTGGCGACGAGAACCGCGCCAGCCGCCTGCAGTCGGACAATCGCCGTGGCGTCATAGTCGAAGACTTGATCGCGCAGCGGCGCCGCGCCCCAGGTGGTGGGAATGCCCGCGGTGGCGAGGAGATCCTTCGCGCCGTAGGGGATGCCGTGTAGGAGGCCGCGGTCGTGGCCGGCCGCGAGTTCGGCCTGGGCCTGGCGCGCTTCGGCAAGCGCGCGCTCGCGCGTCATCGTCACCACCGCGTTGAGGCGACGACCAACCGTCTCCAGGCGATCCATGGCGGATTCGGCAAGCGCGACCGGCGTCGTCTCGCCAGACCGCAGCATCCGAGCGAGATCGCGGATGCCCAGGTAGGCAAAATCGTTCGTCACGCTCGGTCCTCCGCGCGAAAGGTCTGATCCGGCTCGTCGGCATTGCTCAGACGGTAGCTTCGCAAGCGCCAAATCGCTTCCGCCAGATTCGCGATGCGCTTCTCAACCCGCGCGCCCGTCTCGTCGCCGAGCCGCCCCGGATACCGCGCCTCCACGATCGCTCGCATGCTCTGGGCAAGCCCATCCGGCGCGCCGTTTTGCTCGCCTGCCATTTTGTTTCCTTTCCCGCCCCGCGGTTTCTCCTCCTGACTACTATCTCCTGTCTCCCACGCTAGATTTCCCTCCGGTCATATGCCCGGTAGCGATCGACGGTGAGGGTTTCGGCAACCTGGGCCGACAGGCCGCCATCGACGGTGAAGCTTCCACCGGTGGCGAAGGAGGCCTCGTCCGAGGCGAGAAAGAGCGCCATCACGGCGATTTCTTCCGGAAATCCGTAGCGCCCCATCGGCGTCGCCTTGATGAAGCAGTCCAGGGTGTGCGCGTCGCTGTGCGGGGTGTGGTCCTCGATGTGGCCGGGCAGAATCGCGTTGACCCGAATCCGCTCCATCGCCAGTTCCAGGGCCAGGACCCGGGTCAGGTTGATCACCCCCGCCTTGGCCGCGTTGTAGGCGCCCAGCCCGGGCGTCGCGAGCACGCCGTTCACCGAGGCGATATTGACGATCGATCCACCGCCGCCGCGCGCCATAACCGGCACGCCGTACTTGGCGCCGAAGAACACCGATTTGAGGTTCACCGCCAGGACGCGGTCCCACTCCTCTTCGGTGAGGTCGATCACCCGTCGGGCAAGGCCCCCTCCGGCATTATTGACCAGCACGTCCAGGCGGCCGTAGGCGTCGGCGGCCCGAGCAATCATCGCCGCGACGTCGTCACCCCGACGAACGTCGGTCGCGACAAAGAGCGCCTGGCCACCGGCCGATCGAATGTCCGCGACGGTCTGTTCGCCGGGCTCTTCGCGGACGTCGGCCACGACGACCGACGCGCCCTCCCGAGCGAAAAGCCGCGCGATTGCGCCGCCAATTCGCCCACCGGCCCCGGTCACCACCGCGACCTTTCCCGCTAAACGCTGGGTGCTTTGTTGCATCGACGGCCTCCCATGTCTCATTTATAGGTAGTAATACCTATTACATATCCGCAATATAATAGGAGTTACTACCCAGAGTAGATACCGTAAAAACTCCCCTTGAAGACTAATGTCGAATTCCATCTCGACGGATTATGCTATGTCTCGGCTGGTGGTCACAATCCGTCGAGGGGTAGCCCCGGAGGAAGAGAGATGATCTTCGTCACTGTTGGTATGCACGGTAAGTCTTTTGACCGGTTGGTCGCGGCGATGGATCGCTACGCCGCGCGCACGCTCGAACCGGTCGTCATCCAGACTGGCTGTGCCGAGTTCATCCCTCGCCACGCCCGCTGGTTTCGCTTCGCCTCTCCCGAGGACATGGACCGCTACACCTCGCAGGCGCGGTTGATCGTCAGTCACGGCTCGTCCGCCCTCCTCTCCGCGGTGGGCGCGGATAAGTCGGTCATCGCGGTCCCCCGGCGCCGATGCTTCGCCGAGCACGACGACGACAGCCAGGTGGATTTCGTCAACCGACTCGCGGCGCGGGGGCTGGTGATCGGCGTAATCGACATCGACGACCTGGACTCCACGATCGATCAGTTGGGCGTCCACGCCACCTCCTCCAGACACCACGCCCTGGTCTCCTACGACGGGGGATTTGCCAAGGTGCTCGCCTGAGTCGCGCGCAGCAGGGTCTCTTGAACCAGCAACTCGTGGTCGTAGCCACGGTCCGGCGCGCGCTCGCCCCGCAGCACGCCGAGGAAGGCAACTAACTCGCGCTCGTAGAGGGTCTGGCGCGGTTGTTCGGCCAGCGAAACCACCTGCATCCCCGCGTTGTAGCCATCGCGCGCACGGTCGAGCCAGAGACGCAGGCTCGGCGCCGGCTCGAAGGGCTCCATGATCGCGCTTCCCCGCGTGCCGTAGACCTCGAAGCGGCGCGCCATCGGCGTGGTTTCCATCGCCGCGATGTCCACGAAGGCGACCGCCCGGGGAAACTCGAAGACGCCGAGGGTGTTGTCGGAGAAAGCTGGCACCTCCGGGGTGGCGTCATTGCGGAAGAACGACTGCACGTTCGTCGGCCGCCCGAGAAGCCAGGTGACCTGATCGAGCATGTGGCCGGCCAGGTCGTAGAAGATACCGCCGTGGTGGCGACTGACGACTTTCCGCCCGTTGCGCCCATCGATCGGAATGTTGGTGGACATGTGCGCCCGCACTGAGAAGACGTCGCCCAGGAAGCCGGATCGCGTCCACTCGGCGATCCGCGCGAAACCCTCGTGGTAGCGGAACATGTACCCCATCTGGAGATAGCTGCCCCGCTCGCGCATTTCGGCGACGAGTCGCGCGAAGGTCGGCCAGTCGTCGCCGGCCGGCTTGTCGTACCAGAGATGCTTGCCGGCCGCCGCTACCTCGCGCGCCATCGCCAGGCTCTCGTCGTTTCGCCCCTCGATCGCCACCGCGGCGATCGTCGAATCTTCGAGCAGTTGTTCTCGGCGATCCAGCCAGCGAACGCCAGCAAAGTGCGGCTGGCGCTCCGCCGCGGCCCGAGCGGCTGGATCCGGCTCAAAGACGCCGACGAGTTCGGTTTCCGGATTCGTGAGTACCGCGTGGGCCTTCCCGGCGGCGTGGCCGTGTCCGGTGCCGTACTGACCAATGCGAATCATGAATCTTCTCCCTGGCTATCTATAAAAGCGCCGCCTTAAAAGGCGGGCGTAGGAAGGGAGGCGCTAAAGCGCCCGGTCCGAGGGCTTCAGCCCCAACCAGCCTGCGCCCGCCCTTCAGGGCGGCGACAATGCCACCGCCCGCGCGCCGCCCCTCTAGGCAATGCCCACGCGGGAGAGGAACTCCGGGCGCCCCTTGACGCCCGGGCGCAGGCGGAAGAGAGCGCCGGCTCCGGCGCCGTCGGTGGCTTTCTGGTCGCCGCCCGCGGTCGTGACGTAAAGGTCGCCGTAGTCGTCGCCGCCGAACATGGCGCTGGATACTTTGAGCGCGGGAAAGGCGACCCGGTCCACGATCTGTCCGTCCGGCGCGTACCGAACCAGTACCCCGCCGCCCCAGCGGGCGGACCAGACGTAGCCCTCGGCGTCGACGGTCATGCCGTCCGGAGCGCCCTCGCCCCGGGGAACCCGCGCGAAGACCCGCTGATTGCTCAGCGCGCCATTCCCCCGATCGTAGTCAAAAAGGGAGATCATCATCTTCGCGGTGTCGGAGTAGTAGATCTGCCGCAGGTCCGGAGTGAACCCCATCCCGTTGGACAGGCCGACGTCGTCGAGAACCTTGGTCAGGGTGCCGTCCGGGTCCAGGCGATAGAGGCTGGCCGGGCGATCCTTCACCGGCATCGTACCGCAAAAGACCCGGCCTTCCGGATCGGCGATGACGTCGTTGAAGCGGGTATCGCGGTCGGCCGGAATCTCGTCGACGACCGTCGTCAGGGCGCCCTCGCGCCAGATCCGAATCCGACCCTTCTCGCCAAAGAGCAAAAGCGCGCCGTCGGCCTGCACGGTGAACCCGCCGACGACGTCGCCGCAGTAGATCTGCTCGTGCTTCCGGCTCACCGGATCGTAGCGGAAGAGGCGGCCGGTCAGAATGTCTCCCCAGTACAGCCGCTTCTCCAGAGGGTGCCACATCGGGCCTTCGCCGACGACGCACTCGTAGTCCGCGATCAGTTCCGGGGTCATGTCGCCTCCCGTCATCTCGCCTCTACATGAGCGCGAAAACTCGCGGCGCCCTTCGCGACCCAGTTCGTCCACTGGGTCAGGAAGAACCGCGCGCCCAGATCGTAGTAGTGATCGACATTCTCATCGGTGACGAGCGCGCCCGCGGTGCGGCCCGCCGCGACGATCTGGCGAATCGCCCGGTCGATCACCGCGCGCACCTCCGGGTGGTTCGGCTGACCAACGTAGCCCATCGTCTGGGCCAGGTCCGACGGGGCGACGAAGAAGACGTCCAGGTTCTCGACGGTCAGGATCTCGGCGAGGTTGTGAATCGCCTCCATCTCTTCGATCAAGATCACCGTCGTCGTCTCGGCGTTGGCTTTCTGGAAGTAATCGCTCACCGCGTACGAGCGGCGACTGCCGTACATTCCGCGCAATCCGATCGGACCGAACTTCGCCGACTGCACGACCTGCTCGGCCTCGGCTTTCGTCGACACGTGGGGGACGACGATCCCGCTTGCGCCCCGGTCCAGGGTTCGCGTAATGACCCAGGGCTCGTTCGCCGGAACCCGAACGATCGAGGCCATGTTCCAGAGGTCGCACGCCCGCGACATGTCGCCGATTTGCTCCCAGCTCACCGGCCCGTGCTCGCACTCGATCCAGGCGCCGTCGAGGCCAAACTGCCCGAGGAAGTCGATCATATCGCTGTTGTGGTGTCCCCCCACCACGGTAACCGCCTTGCCTTCCCGAAGCCGCTGTTTGATCCGCAGATTTGCTGGCATGCACGTTCCTTCGTTCACAGATTCACGAGCAGTCGGAGTCTAGCACCGTGGTCAAATACCTTGCAACGGCGGCAAAACTTGACAGTGCTATACTTACCGGTAACAAGCGTTGACGGAGACGAGTAGTCGGCTTCGCGGGAGTCCAGAGAGCCGCCGGTGCTGGGAAAGCGGCCTTCCCCCTCCGACGAAGACCCTCCCGAGCGCGGGGAATAACGGCGTTGTGATTCGCTAGCGCCCAGTAAGCCTCGCCGGCTCGCCGCCGTTATCCGGCGTCCAAGGTCGCGTTTTTGCTTGCCGAGCCTTTTCAGAGAGGCAGTTGGCAGCCCAGCGCGGCGAAGTGCGGTGGCACCACGATCGCCCCCTCGTCCGTACGGACGAGGGGGCGATTTTCATGCTGTGAGGTGTCATCGTGGAACGCATCTGGACCCGGGACCTCGCCGGACACGTCGGCGAGACCGTGCTCTTGAAAGGCTGGCTGCATCGCTTGCGCCGGGTCGGCGGGATCGGATTTCTGATCCTGCGCGACGCGACCGGAACCGCCCAGGTGGTAGTCGAAGAGCCGGCCGAGCTCGACAAGGTGAGCCGCCTGCCGCACGAGTCGGTCGTCGCCATCGTCGGCCAGGCGGTGGCCGAACCCCAGGCGCCGGGCGGCGTGGAAGTCCACGGCCCCCACGTCGAGGTGCTGAGCGAGGCGGCCGAGCCGCCGCCCTTCGACCTCTTCCGGCCCAGCCTCAAGGTGCAGCTGTCCACCCTGCTTGACCACGCGCCGGTCGCCCTGCGCCACCCGCGCCGGCGTGCCAACTGGCGGCTAGCCGCGGCGTCGATCGAAGGCTTTCGCTCGACGCTCAAGGGACTCGGCTTCGTCGAGATCCAAACGCCCAAAATCGTCGCCGGAGCGACCGAGAGCGGCGCGAACGTCTTCGCGATCGACTATTTCGGCCGCTCGGCGTACCTGGCCCAGAGCCCGCAGTTATATAAGCAGATGATGGTCGGCGTCTTCGAACGGGTATTTGAAGTCGGCCCGGTCTTCCGCGCCGAGCCGCACGATACCCAGCGTCACCTCAACGAGTACGTCTCGCTGGACATCGAGATGGGCTTTATCGAGGATCACCGCACGGTCATGGCCGTGCTGACCCGGGTGATCCGCGGCATGCTCGACCAGATTCGGCAAGAAGCCCCGGACGCGCTGGCGCTCCTGAACCTGACCCTCCCGGAGGTTCCCGAAGCGATCCCGTCGATTCACTTTGCCGACGCCCAGGAGTTGCTCGAACGGAAAACCGGCGAGAAGGTGCGGGGCGAGCCGGACCTCGCTCCGGCTCACGAGCGCTGGCTCGGCGAGTGGGCTCAGCGCACCCACGGCTCGGACTTTCTCTTCGTCGTCGGGTATCCCATGGTCAAACGGCCGTTCTACACCCATCCGGAGCCCGGGCGTCCGGAGTACTCGAACAGCTTCGACCTGCTCTTCCGCGGCCTCGAACTGGTCACCGGGGGCCAGCGCCTCCACCGCTACGCGGATTATCTGGTTGCGTTGGCGGCGCGCGGCATGAATCCGGAGCCCCTGGCCGGCTACCTGGAAGCGTTCAAGCACGGCATGCCCCCCCACGGGGGTTTCGCCATCGGCCTGGAGCGCTGGGTCGCCCGCCTCGTCGGCGCCGCCAACGTTCGGGAAACCGCGCTCTTCCCCCGCGACCTCAATCGGCTCGTGCCGTAAAGTGGGGGTCAGGGGTTGGGGACTGGGGATTGGGGAGCATGGCCGTCTGGAGTCGAGTCTCAAGCGGCAATCGGCTATCATCAGGATACCTACGGCAATTGCAGGGAAGTTCGCCTTAACAGTTCGACCGTAGACTTTCCCCGGAGCCTATTCTCCTTCTGGCTCCTGGATTCTGGATTCTGGATTCCGCTTTGGCGGAAATCCGCGGGAGGGGACATGCGGGAGATCGAGAGCCGCGCGGTAGCGGCCTATCGGGAAGAGTTCGGCGAAGAGCCGGCAGTCGTCGCCAGCGCGCCGGGCCGGGTGAATCTGATCGGCGAGCACGTGGACTACAGCGGCGGATTCGTCTTCCCCTGCGCCGTCGACCGCCGGATCGCGGTGGCGATGGGTCGCGGCGACGGCGCGCTCTATTCGGTCGACTACGCCGAACGCCGCGGCGGCGCGGAGAAAGACGGTAGCTGGGCCGACTATCCGCGGGGCGTCGCCTGGGCGCTCGCCGAGGCCGGAAGAACCGTCGGGCCATTTCGCGCGGCGTTTGCCGGCGACGTGCCGCGCGCGGCCGGGCTTTCCTCGTCGGCAGCAATCGAAGCGGCCACCGGGGTCGCGCTGAACGCGCTCTTTGGCCTGGACGTCGACGGCAAGACCATGGCAAAGCTCTGCCAGCGCGCCGAGAACGCCTTCGTCGGGGTGAACTGCGGGATCATGGACCAGTACGCCTCGCTGCTCTGCCAGGAAGGCGCCGCGCTCCTGATCGACTGCCGCTCCCTCGACGCCGAAAGCGTCCCCCTCGCCATCGCTAGCAGTGGGCTCTCGCTGTTGATCTGCGACACTCAGGTACCGCGCACCCTGGCCGGCTCCGGCTACAACGCCCGACGAGCCACCTGCGAAGAAGCGGCGGCCACCCTGGGCGTTCCGCTACTGCGCGACGCCACCCTGGCGGACCTGGCCAAACTCGACGGCCTTGCCCTCAAACGCGCCCGCCACGTCGTCAGCGAAAACGCGCGGGTGCTCGCCGCGGTTGCCGCGCTGCGGGCAGCCGACTACGCCGAGTTCGGTCGGCTGATGTACGCTTCGCACGCCTCGCTGCGCGACGACTACGAGGTCTCAACGCCCGAACTGGATGGCTTTGTCGAGGTGGCCGGTGCCTCCGGCGCGCTCGGCGCCCGCCTCACCGGCGCCGGCTTCGGCGGCTGCGCCATTGCCCTCGTCCCGAGCGCCAGCGTTCCCGCGCTCTCCGAGGCCGTCCAATCCCGTTTCCGCGCCGCGGGCTTCCCGGAACCGGTTTTCTACCAGTTCCGTCCCTCGGCCGGTGCTCAGGTGGTGAGTTAGCAGCGGGATGAGATTCGCCTCTAAACTGTCGCCATGTTCTCACGAAGTCTCGCCGCCCCTTGTTCCGGGGTGAGGTCGCGCTGGGGTTCGGCGAGCATTTCGTAGCCGACCATGAACTTCTTGACGCTGGCGGAGCGCAGCAAGGGTGGGTAGAAGTGGGCGTGAAGTTGCCAGGGACCGGTTTCCGCCTCCGCGCCAAACGGCGCGCCGTGCCAGCCCATGGAATACGGGAAGGAGACGCCGAAGAGGTTATCGTAGCCGGTTAAGAGACGCTTAAACAGGTCGGCGAGGCGCGACCGCTCCGGATCGCTCAGGTCCGGCAGGCGCGCCACCGGCCGGCGCGGCAGAACCATCGTCTCGAAGGGCCAGACCGCCCAGAAGGGAACCAGCGCCAGCCAGTCGTCGTTCTGCGCGATCACCCGGGTGCCCACTTCGGCTTCGAGGCGCGCGTAGTCGAGCAGCAGCGACCGGCCGTGCTCGGCGAAGTAGGCGCGCTGCTGGCGGTCTTCCTTGAACGGCTCGTTGGGAAGCGAGTCGAGCGCCCAGATCTGGCCGTGCGGGTGCGGATTCGAGCAGCCCATCAGCGCGCCCTTGTTCTCGAATACCTGAACCCAGCGATACCGCTCGCCCAACTCCACGGTCTGCTCGGCCCACACGTCGATCACCTTCCGAATCTCTTCGGTTGGTAAGTGGCGCAGGGTTAAGTCGTGGCGTGGCGAAAAGCAAACGACCCGGCAGGTTCCCCGCACCATCTCGGTGCGCCAGAGCGGCTGAGCCGCCGCTTCGGCCAACGGCGAGATTTCCGGCGCGTCCGGCAAAAGCGCGGCAAAGTCGTTGGTAAAGACGTAGGTCGCGGGGTAATCCGGATTGCGTTCCCCGCTCGCCCGAAGGTTTCCCGGGCAGAGGTAGCAGGTGGGGTCGTAGGCGGGACGCTCCTCGGCCGGAGGCGCTTCGACCTGCCCTTGCCAGGGGCGCTTGCTCCGGTGCGGCGACACCAGAACCCATTCGCCGGTCAGCGGGTTGTAGCGCCGATGGGGTACGTCGCTCAAGACACCCAGCGCGTCGGCGCTCATGTCGGCTGAATCTCGTTGAGCACCGGCACGATTTGCTTCTTCCGCGAGTAGACCCCCGGAAGTTCGAGCGCGCAGCCGCCTTTGAGCGGCGAGCGGAAGGCCGCGGCAACCTCTTCGCCGTGGCCGCAGATCAAGACCAGGGTGCGCTCGTGGAAAACGTCCACCACGACGAGGAGAACGCTCCAGTAGCCGCTGCTCTGCTTTTGCTCCAGCGCCTTGAGCAGCTCCTGTCGGCGGTCGGCGAGCGCCGCCGCGTTGGTCGTCTCCAGGACCGCGACGCCAAACCGCGCGCCGTTGATGTGGAACTCCTTGAAGTCGGTCGCGATCAACTCCTCGGCCGAGCGTCCGGCGAGGTCGGAAGCGATGTCGAGGATAGCCTTGCCGAGTTCCGCGGGATCGGCGTCGACCCGCGCGGCCAACTCCGCGGCGATTTTGCGATCGATCGGCGTTACCGTCGGCGAACGGAAGAGCAAGGTATCGGCGACGATGCCGCCAAGCAGAACTCCGCAGATCGCCCGGGGGATCTCGACGCCGGCTTCGCCGTAGAGCTTTGCTACCAGCGTGCTGCAGGCGCCGACCGGTTCCACCCGCATGAGCGGCGGGAGCGCCGTCTGAAGATCGGCGACCCGGTGGTGATCGACGATGCCGACGATCTCGGCCGTCTCGATACCGGCGACCGAGTGACCCCGCTCGTTATGGTCCACCAGCACGACTTTCCGCCGACTCGCCCGCAGCAAGTCCGCTCGGGTCACCACCCCGACAACCCGGTCGTCGGCATCCAGCACCGCCAGCGCGCGGACCGTGGAAAGGGTGCCCCGAACGTCCTCGATGAAATCGTCCGCCGAGCACACCGGCGGATCCCGGCGCATCACCGATTCGATCGGAATGCTCAGATTGATCAACTGGACCGTGCGAAAGGTATTGTAGGGAACCGAGACGATCGCAGTCCCCCGCCGGGCGGCGCGCGCGATCAGCGCCGAATCCACCGGATAACCGCCACTGACGATCAGTGCGCCGACGCTGTGTTCGACCGCGGCGTAGTGCACCTCCGCGCGGTCACCCACCACCACGATGACGTCCGGACTTATCCGCGCCAGCAGCGACTCGACCGACATCGTCGCGACGACCACGCGGTGGTAATGCCGACGGTCCGCCGAAGCCAGAACCGTTCCGCCGGTCGCGTGGATGATCGCGTCGAGATTGGGAGACATCTCCTCGTCGAAATCCTGGAATAGGCCATTGAAAAACATGCGCGCGAAGTCGCGGGGCTCGGCGGAGCCGCGCAAGACCCCGTCGTCGTCCACCACCGGCAGCGAGCGCATGCCAAGTTTCTGCAATTTCTGGCGGATCTCGAAGAGTGACTCGCCAACCCGCGCGGTGACCGCCGGACTGGTCATCACGTCGCCCACCCGCGGGCGGACGTTCGAGATCAGCTCGGGGACCGGAACGCCGAAACGATCGAGGAGGTACTGGGTCTCCGGACGTAGCGGACCCAGCCGCCCGGCGACGACCTCGTCACGGCCCTGCAGCTTCAAAAGGCTGGCGTAGCCGATGGTCGAAGCGATCGCGTCGGTATCCGGATTACGGTGGCCGAGAACGTACACTCTCGCTGGCATCTGGTCTCCCGCGAAGATTGTATCAGAGAGTCCCCCGCGAATCAGCAGTCAGCCAGAGCCGATGCGCCATCGGACTATGGCCGCTTTAGACGGAAGGCAGACGAGGAGGGAATCTCGTCGAGCAGTGGATCTCCTTCGACACGTTCGGGCTGCCGCGCCAAATCGGAGCCAGGCTGGGCGATCCATCCGTCAACTGGCGATCAGGCGGCGTTCGTGCTACCATATGCATACATATGAGCAAACAATCACGCGAGATTCTCCCCGAACCATATCTCTCGGTGGGACAGGCTGCCAGGCAGCTCTCGGTCCATCCGTCGACTATTCGTCGTTGGATCGACCGAGGGCGATTGCCGGCCTACCGGCTTGGCGAGAAGCGGATCGGCGTCAAACCATCTGACCTGACCGGGCTAGTCGCGCCGCGCCCAGCGCGGAAGGGAGGAAGTGTGGCTGAATCGGAGCGCCTCGGAGGATCCTCCGAGGCCACTCGGCTCACGCTGGAGGAGCAGCATCGGGGCTTGTGCGCGCTCGCGGAACTCGAACGCCTAAGCGCCGAGATTGCTTCCCGACACGGCAAGCTCATCCCCGAGTCGTGGGAACTAATCAACCAGTCCCGCGACGAGCGCACGCGTGACCTGAGCCAGGCAGCGGGGGGATGATCTGCGTCGATTCCTCGGTTGCCGCGAAATGGCTCTTCGAGGAAGAGCATTCGTTTCCGGCGCGTGCGTTGCTGCGGGACGCGCTCGAACGTCGGGAGCCGATCGTCGCTCCGCCGCTGCTGCCCAGCGAGGTCGCTAACGTCGTGCGCCAGCGTCTACGCCAGCGCCAACTGGAACTTGGCGAGGCCCGGACCCTGCTGGCGCAGTTTCTCGCCATCCCGATCTCCCTCCAGACAACCGATAACCTGTACGATCGATCTCTATTACTCGCACACGAGTACGCCCTGCCCGCAATTTACGATGCGCAATACGTTGCCCTGGCGGAGTTACTCGGGGCGACTCTCTGGACGGCCGATCAGCGCCTACTGCGCGCCCTTCGTAGCCACCTGCCCTTTGTCCGCTCGATCGCTTAGTACGGAACGTAAGCGCCCACCGCACTCTCAAAATTCAGGATGTGTCGTTTCGCTTTCCTTTTCCCCTCTCCTGTCAGGCAAGAGAGGGGAAAAGGGGGTGAGCTTACCGGATCTTTGCCTCGTCAAGCGTCATCCCCAATCCAGGCTCGTTCGGCAGGCTGATCATGCCGTTCTTCGGGAAGAGCGGTGTTTTGAAGAAGTGCTGCTTTGCCGGTTGGTGGACCAGCAAAAACTCGGCAAGCGGACAGGTCGCCGGCGATTGGGCGGCGATGACCTGCGCCGCGGCGTGGATCGAGTGGCCGTGGGGAATGACCTGCTTGCCGTAGGCCGAGGCGAGGGCGCAGATCTTCACCAGTTCGCTCACCCCACCGCACCAGTCCGGATCCGCCTGGATCACGTCCACCGCGTCGGCTTTCAGGAGTTCCAGGAAGCCCCAGCGGGTGTACTCGTGCTCGCCGGTCGCAATGGGCACCCGGCTCGCTCGCCGAATTGCCGCCAGGTCGCCGAGGCGATCCGGCGGCACCGGCTCCTCCAGCCAGCGCGGGTTGTACTCGGCGATGCGTTCGAGCATGCGCACCGCGTAGGTCGTGTCCCAACCCATCCAGCAATCCACCATGATCTCTACGTTTGGCCCGACCGCCTCGCGCACCGTCCGAATCAGCGCGACGTTCTTCGCCATCCCTTCCAGACCGTCACTCGGGCCGTGGCGGAAAAACCACTTCTGCGCCCGGAAGCCCTGCTCTACCGCCCACTGAGCGCGCTCGCGGACCTTTGCCGACTCGTGCGAATAGCCCAGCATCGAGGCGTAGGCGGGAATTTCGCTTCGGGTGGGACCGCCGAGCAGGCGATACACCGGCTGACCAAAGAACTTACCGCGAATGTCCCAGAGCGCGCAATCGACGGCGCTGATCGCCATCATCTCGTAGCCTTTCCGGGCGTGGCGGTCCTGGCGGTACAGCAGATCCCAGAGCCGCTCCGAGGCGAGGGGATCCTGGCCGACGAGGAATGGGGTGAGTTTCTTCTGGATGATCACCGCCGACTCCTCAAAGATGGGTCCAAAGAGTCCGCTCAGGCCGTCGTCGGTGTCGATCTGGACGAAGGTATCGGTGATCCGGGTCGTCGTCCGGCCGGAGGGTCCGCGCGCCGCGTACTCCGGGTAAATGTCCAGCATGCCGACCTGGCGCTCTTCAAGCGGCGGAAACTCTCCCTCGCCGGAAACCTGGAAACAGCGAACCGCGCTGATGATCATCGCAAGCCCTCCGGAAGTATTTCGTCGGGCCTGAGGATACCGGAAATGGCGCGCGGTGTCTCCCTAAAGCGGGGGCAGGGGTTTGGGGGCTGGGGGTTAGGGAAATAGTCGCCTGGAGGAACATTGGCGGCCGAATACCTTCGGCTGGTCGCCGAGAAGTTCGGGTTGTCGGATCTTTGTTCGAGGCGTATGTTGTAAGAGAGCGGTATCACGCCCGACTGAACCTTTCCGGCGTCAGCCGCTACTTAACAAAGGGAAGAGTGTGTCGGAGATCCGGGGCGAGCGCGCTCGGGCCCGGAGGAAGGTCAGATTGATGTCGTCTGCTTCACGTGTCGGCCGGCGGGGAGTTCTCGCCATCGGCTGGAAACTCCCCATCCTCGGATTGATCGTGATCCTCGTCGTGGCTGGTCTGGTCGCCCGAGCGAGGTTCGCCGGATCGAACGCCGCGGTGCCGAAAACCGTGCCGGTCAAAAGCGGCGCGATCACCGCGAGTGTCTCCGGAATCGGAACCGTCGCGGCGGTCCAGGCCGTGGACCTCACCTCGCCGACTGGTGGGACGGTCACTCAGGTACTGGTCAAATTGGGCGACACCGTGACGCAGAATCAACCGCTGGTTCGCCTCGACGACCGCGTTCTCCAGTCGCAGGTGGTGAGCGCCCAGGCAGACCTCAACAGCGCGGAGGCGAAGGCCGCCCAGGCAAAGAGCGGTAACGCCACGCCGCAGGATCTCGCGGCGGCGCAAGCCCAGGTCGCGCTGGCCCAGGCCAACTACAATAAACTGCTGGTCGGCCCTTCGGCGGCCGACGTCGCGTCCGCGGAAGCCGGTCTGAAGAACGCCCAGGCCCACCAGAAGAACGTCCTGGCCGGTCCAACCGCGAGCGACCTCGCCACGGCGCAGGCTGACGTCGTGTCGGCCCAGGCGCAACTCGCGTCCGCCCAGAAAACCCTGGCCGATCTGAAGGCTCAGCCGAAACCGGAAGACGTCAAGTCGGCTCAACTGGCGGTGGAGCAGGCGAAGGATCAGCTCTGGTCGCAACAGACGAGCCGCGACGCGACCTGCGGCGCGTCGGGATCGAATAGCGGGGTGTGTCAGAGCGCTAACGCCAGCGTGAGCGCCGCGGAAACCGCGGTCAATACCGCGGTCGTCAAACTCCAACAGACCCAGCAGCCGGCGACGGCCCAGGATCTGGCCTCGGCGCAACAGGGAGTCCAGAGCGGGCAGGCCGGTCTGACCAGCGCCCTGGCGAAGCAGACCCTCGTCAAAGCCGGGCCAACCGCGGCCGATCGGCAGGCCGCCCAAACCCAGGTCGATCAGGCCAAGGCGAGTCTCGACAAGCTCAACGAGCCGGCTGCCCCCGAGGATCTCAAGGCGGCTCAAGCGAGCATCGATCAGGCCAGGGCAAACTTGCAGAAACTCACGGCTCCAGCCAGCGCGAGCGATCAAGCGATCCAGCAGGACGCCGTGATCCAGGCCGAGCAAGCCTTAAAGCAAGCCCAGATCAATCTCGACAACGCGACGATCCAAGCGCCTTTTGCCGGGGTCATCACCGCGGTGAACGTCGTGCCCGGCAGCCTCGCCGCGACCGGCCCGGTGGTGAGCCTGTTGGATCGCAGCGAGTTACACGTCGACCTGAAACTGAGCGAGAACGACGTCGTGAAGGTTGCCCTCGGACAGCCGGTCACCCTCACCAGCGACTCTCTGCCCAACTGGAGCGCGAAGGGAACGGTCACCTACATCTCGCCGACCGCCGCGGTCACCAACGGCGTTTCAACCTACGCCGTTCGGGTCAGCTTCGCCGGTACCGACCCCAAGCTCCGCGTCGGCATGAACGCCAACGTGTCGATCACCACCGCGCACAAGAACGACGTTCTGCTCGTCCCCAACACCGCGCTGCTGCCCAAGGGCGCCGGCCACGCGGTGCAGCGTCTCAACGCGGATGGCAAGACGGTCAGCGAAGTCGACGTGCAAACCGGTCTGAGCGATGGCACGATGACCGAGATTATCTCCGGGCTGAAAAAGGGCGATCAGGTCGTCGCCCTGCCCAGCCTCACCCCGACGCAGGCGCCGGGCGGTCCCTTTGGTGGCTAAAGTGAAGTCGGCCATGCTCTCGGTCGAGGAATTGACGAAGACCTACTTTCTCGGCAAGGTCGAAGTCAGCGCGCTGCGCGGCGTCTCGTTCGAGATTGTGCCGGGAGAGTTCGTCGCGATCATGGGGCCAAGCGGCAGCGGCAAAAGCACCCTGATGAACTTGCTCGGGTGTCTGGACACCCCGACGAGCGGACACTACCACCTGGACGGCGCGGCGGTCGAGCACCTGTCGGAATCGGATCTCGCGCGGGTTCGCGCGGAGAAGCTCGGCTTCGTCTTCCAGCAGTACAATCTTCTCGCCCGCCAGTCGGCGCTGCGCAACGTCGAGATGCCGCTGATCTATCGGGGCGTTGGCGCGAGCGAGCGACACGAGCGCGCGACCCTGGCGCTCCGGATCGTGGGCATGGGAGAACGCCTGCACCACCGACCAAACGAGTTGAGCGGCGGCCAGCAGCAACGCGTCGCGATCGCTCGCGCACTCGTCGGCAGTCCCCGGATCATCCTCGCCGACGAACCCACCGGCGCGCTGGATACCAAGACGAGCGGGGAGATCATGGAGATTCTCCAGCGGCTCAATCACGACCAGAATATGACGGTCATCGTCGTGACTCACGAGGCGGACATCGCGGCGTTCGCTCAACGAGTTCTCGTTTTACGGGATGGACTCCTCGTCAGCGATGGCCCACCGGATTCCCGGAGGATGTAAGCTATGACGCCAGGTCCGGAGATGCTGCAAGCAACCGCCGTCGAGACGCCGCCGGAAGCCCTCGTCCTGCCACCGCTCACGTCCGGCGGCGGTGGCAGCGTGATCCTCTGGGAGGTCGTCCGAATCTCCTTCGAAAGTCTGCTGGCCAATCGCATGCGCTCGCTATTGACGATGCTGGGAGTGATCATCGGCGTCGGCTCGGTGGTCACCCTCCTGTCCCTGGGTCAGGGCGCGACCGCGTACATTGCCAAGCAGATCGAAGGGCTCGGAACAAACTTGATCGTGGTGACCCCGGGTTCGCCGAAAAACAACAGCCCGGGCGGGGTTGGCCTGGCCCCGCTCACCCTCGACGACGCCAACGCCATCGCCGCGCTTGGCCTTCCCCTCCACGGCGTCGCCCCCCAATTCAGCGGCAGCGCGGAGATCATCGCGCCAGCCGCCGACAAGAGCGCGAGCATCAGCGGCGTCACCCCAGCCTATCAGTCGATCGGCAACCTCGCGATCGCCGAAGGCAGCTTCCTGACCGACGCCCAGGTCACCTCGGTGGATTCCGTCGTCGTCCTCGGCGCGACCCTGGCAACCGACCTGTTCGGCAATGGCACCGCGGTGGGCCAGCACGTGCAGGTCAACGGGCATTCTCTGCTGGTTATCGGGGTACTCGCCGCGAAGGGCGGCGGGAGCTTTGGCTCGGTCGACGACCTCGCCTACGTACCGATCACCCTCGCCCAGCAACAACTCTTCGACGGTCGCACCCCCGACGGGAATAGCTACCGGGTGTCCTTCATCGAGCTGTCGGCGATCAACGGCGGCGACATCCCGGCCATCAAACAGCGGGTCAGCGCGTTGCTGCGGGAGCGCCATCACCTGAAGGCCGACGGATCGAACGACGACTTTCAGATTCAGGATCAGAAGTCTCTCTTGAGTTCCATCACGACGATTACCAACCTGATGACCCTCTTCGTCGGAGCGGTCGCCGGAATTTCGCTGCTCGTCGGCGGCATCGGCATTATGAACATCTTGCTGGTCAGCGTCACCGAGCGCACCCGCGAAATTGGTCTGCGCAAGGCGGTGGGAGCGCAAGCCCACGACATTCTGTTGCAGTTCATCGTCGAGGCGGTCGTCATCAGCGTCACCGGAGGTCTGATCGGATTGGCGCTCGGCGGCGGCCTGATGGAAGCTATCTCATTGAGCGGGTTGTTCTCGACGCCGGTCACCCTCTCGTCGGCGATCATCGCCGTCGGCTTCTCGATGGCCGTCGGTCTGTTCTTCGGCATCTATCCGGCCCAGCGCGCCGCGAAGCTGAATCCCATCGAGGCGTTGCGCTACGAGTAGCCGGGAAGGAGGCTGGGCAAATCTGTCATTCTGAGCCACTCGCAAGGGGCGAAGAATCTCCTCGGCAGACGAACGCTGAAGAGATTCTTCGGCGCTCCGCGCCTCAGAATGACAAGCGGGCACCGGCCGGTCAGGGCGGACCGTTTGCCGCGGCGGAGGCGACCGCCAGGAGGGCGCGGGCGCGGACCCGCAGGCGGTGGGCGATGGCGTCGCGATCGGCGGTGAGGTGCTCGACCGCCTGGCCGTCGGAGAGGCCTTTCGCCCGAAGCCCGCGCCCGAGCCGGCGGTTCTCGCTATCCTGTTCTTCGATCAGAGCGCGGTAGGTATCGCCGTACTGGCGGCGAATCGCCGCCTCGCTCTCTCCCTTGGGCGCCAACCCCAACTGGACCACCTCTTCCGCGAAGTCTTTGAAACTATAGGCGCCGCGGGAGAGGTTGCGCAGTTCCCGGATCAACTCCTGTCGGTGCTTCATAATGATGTTCAGACGATCGATCAGATTCGCGGTTGTCGGCGGGTGCAGGGTCTGTAGAAAAGCGCCCAGTCGCTCGGCTTCCCGGTTCGGGTCGACCGGGATGTCGTCGTCGAAGATCGACTGATCGAGGCTGGCCAGCGCCCCGGCGACGCCGGTTCCGAGGTAGTAGTAGCGGTCGGCATTGTCGAGGACGGGCATGCCCCGGCTGGCGCCGTCCCGCCGGGCGAGGTCGCGGGCGGTCGTCCACCCCGGCAGGGTTTCGAAAAAGGCGTAGGGATCGACGGTCGCGAAACGCACCTCTTTCGGCTCGATCGGATATTCCTGCTTTTTGTTCTCCGGAGAGGTGAGAAATCGCTGGTTCATGCTGGAGGCCGGGGCAAAGAAGAAACCGTCGCTCATCGACCAGATTACCGCGGCCAGATCCTCCGGAAGGCGCGTTCGGAGGTCCTCGGTAAGTCGCGGCACCCGGGTAAAGAGGTCAGCCAGAACGCCCGCGCTGATCTGGAGGTAACTGGCGACGTCCAGCGACCATTTGAGATCGATCGAGCGGGCAACGTACTTTTCGTTCTGGCGGAAAATCGCGACGACGTCCGGATTTTTGCTGCCGGTGGCGGCAAGCTCGCTCTGGAGCACCGGGTCGTCGATGATTGGCAGGAGGGCCACCACGTCGTCTCCGGCCAGGTTTTTCCGCAGGAGATCCAGTCCCATGACTTCCCAGCGCTGTCCGACGTACCGACTGGCGTGTCCCCATTCTCCAACCGCCCGAACCCGCCAGATGTCGAACAGCGCCGGCACACTGGACCGATCCCCTGAGCGTCGCATTGAATTGCCTCCGATTAATTCTACCCCGTCTCCTACTTCGGCATGCTGTTATAGATTTCCAGCCAGTTCGTCGCGATTTGGACCTGGGCCTGGTGCAGCGGGATCTTGCCCGCGCAGACCTGATCGTGCAGGTAATTCTCGACCTTGTCTTTCTCGTGGAACCCCGGCCTCGGCGAGGCGGCCTCCGGCCAGAGGTTGGCGATGTCGTTCGAACCACCGAGTTCCAGGCTGATCAGGTGATCGACCTCGTACTCGCCGGTCTTGTGCGACTTGACGCCATACTCGGCGTATACCTGATTCTTTTCCGATTCCGGAACGTTCCGCACGCCCGACGCGTAGCCGGGCTTACAAATCTGCTGGACCGACGCGGTAGCGATGATCGCACCGGGCGTGCAGGCGCCATCCGGCAGGGCGCTGTGGACCTGGCAACCAGAGGTTTTTGTCCGCTGCCCCAGCGTGGCGGCCGCGGTCGTGCTGGTCGTCGCGGTTCCTTTACTACAGGAAGCGACCAGAAGGGTGAGAACGATCAAGACCTGCGAGAAGGTGAGCCCAGCCTTTCTCACGCGCGTCCTACCTCTTGAACGTGTTCTGCCCCGTGATCGTGGAGGGTCTCCGCGGCGACCTCGTCTGCCCCTTCCGCCGAGATGGCGAGAAAGATCTGGCCCTGACGCACCGCGTTGACGTAACCATCCGCCGCCGCCGCCGACAGCCCGAGGGCGCGCAGTCGGCGCCCGAGTTCTTCCGCGCTCACGCCGTTGAGCGGGCCGGAGACATGGGCGAGTTCCCCCGCGGAGTGGGCGCCCTCGGCGACCACCGAGATATCCCCATCCGAAAACTCTTCCTCGGCCAGATTCGAGAGACACACCGCCGCGTGATTCGCCGAGGGAAACAAACCGATGACCACGTAGCCCCTACCCTTTCTCGAAGCGTCTGAGCAGGATTGTACGGATCCCCTTCCGGCGCTGCAACCACGCGGTGGGCCCGCGGCAAATGGTACATCGTTTGCCTTAGCAGGCGGATACGTAGAAATCGTAGTCGTCCGGGGGAGTACTCCCTTGAACATGTCTAAGCGATATCTCTTGAGCTTGCTGAGTATTGTGACCGTCCTTGCCCTCGGGCTCGGCGTGTTTGTCGCTCGATCGAGCCCATCGCCGATCGGCGCACCGGTGGCGACGCCCAGCCCGAGCCCACGTCCCGGGGCAACGCTCGCCATCGCGCCGTCACCGGTCAAACAGGGCGGGTCGGCGCGGATCGACGGCCAAAACTTCGCGCCCGGAGAAACCGTGACGATCACTGCCGAGATGGCCTCCCCGGGTAGCGCGAACCACCCGGGGAGGCCAACCCCCGGCGCCATGATTTCGCTCGGCCGGGTGCAAGCGGCCCAGAACGGGACGATCCACTCCGAGATTTCCACCCTGCCGGCCGCTCTAACCTCCGGGCACTATCAACTGGTCGTGGTCGGCCAGAAGAGCGGGGAACGGGCGACCATGCCGCTCGGGGTCCGCGCGAAAGCGCTCTGGATCACCCCGAGCAGCTACGCGGTGAAGCAAACCGGGTCGCTCGGCCTCGTTCTCGGGGGCTTCGCCCCGGACGAACCGGTCGCGGTTTCGCTCGCACCGGCCGCCCAACGGCCGGACGGCACGTCTCAAGACCCGACCAAACTCTCGAAGCCGACGCCGTTGACGACCGTTCAGACCGACGACGTGGGCAACGCGACCTGGAGCCAGGTCAGCATTCCCACCGTCGTCCCCGGTGCCTACAACCTCGTGGCCAAGGGGACGAAGAGTGGCCAGAGCATGGCGATCGACATCGTCGTGAACGCGCTGACCCCGGTCGTTCAACTCAGTCCCTGGAGCGGGCCACCGGGGAGCAAAGTGCAGATCAACGCGCGCGGCTTCGCGCCAAAGGCGACCGTGCAGATCTTCCTGGGGAATGCCCAGCAACCGCTGACGAGCGCGACGACCGACCAGTACGGCGATTTCTGGGGCGTGGGGCCGCTCCAGGTTCCTTATAACAGCAACCCCGGTCCCCTGGAGGTTCGGCTGGTCGATTCGAGCGCCAGTAATCAGGTGACGGCCACGTTCAACGTGCAGAACATCAAACCCTGGTTGGAACTCAGCGCGTACTCCGGCCCGCCCGGCTCGCCGGTGCAGTTCAGCGGGGGAGGCTGGGCCGCCGGCGAGACGGTGAAGATCCACCTCGGCGACGCGAGCGGCCCGATCATCGCGGTTGGCCAGGCGGACGACTACGGCTGGCTCCGGCCAGGGAGCAGCACCGCCGTTCCCGACAATTCGACGAATCAGGCGAGCACGACCGGCGTCGCCACGAGCAGTGTGACCTACACCGCCATCGGCGACCAGAGTCGCGCGACGGCCAGCGCCTCGTTCAAGACGGTGTCGCTGGTGCCGGTGCCGGTCCAGCCGTGACGGGCGAGTGGGGGTCGGGGAACAGGGGTTAGGGGTTGGGGACGAAAGCAAGACCGAACGAGACCTTTCGCCTACCCAATCTGCTGGCGCGTCCCTTCAACGAGCTGAGACGTCAGACAGTAACCACACCGGTATCGGGCCAGCCGCGCTGCTTGAGCAGAACGGCCGCCTGCGCTCGAACGAGGAGAGTGTCCCGGTAAAGCCGAAGAAGTTCTGCTTCCTCGGCAAGTTCCCCGTGAGTAAGGGGACGGCGTTGCTTGAGGTCGTGCAAATTCTGAAGCCGTTGCGGTTGCTCGGCGGGAATTGTCGCTCGAGCCGCCTGCCAAGGTGCCGCGTCATTGAGATAGGTCAACTGAGCAAGAGACGAGCGCAAAGCTTCTGGAGCGGTATCGATCACCGGAGCGACTGCCGTCACCGCTCCGACCAGCACCTGATCAAAGGGACGGTGGCTCCGTTCCGCGGCGCGCTTGATCTGATTGTAGACTTCCGTCGGCAACTCAACCGACACCGATTGTCCGGCCACGTCGCAACCTCCTGCCCCCAGCAGGCACATTCTACACCGTTACTCAGCAGGTACGAGCAACCGCGGAGAGCCATAAGCCCTCTGCGGCCCAAGGTCGGCAGCCCACCAAATGGTCCCAAGCAGTCGGACCAGCACCAGGGCAAGCATTGGGTTGTCGTCGAGCTCAATTCGGACTCGGCTGCGGACAAATCCTTGCGCCTGGCAAGTCGCGTCTCGCATATGCTGCAGACGGATGCGATCACTGTCTCTCGCAGAGCGCCTCATACCAAGTCGCTCGAGATATGTCGCATGGTGTGCGGGATGCTGGTAGCCGCCACTGTGGCTTTCACGACCGTATCGGGACGACTTGGTATGAGGCACTAGACCTCGGGCCAGAATCCTACTATGTCATCGTCCAATCCGACTACAGGAAACCAATCTCTTCGGTCGTAGGTAGGTCTCGAATTGATGAGTAAACTCACGTCGGTCCATAACTGACACATGTCGCGGAGGCATTCTCGTAGCGTAGACGTTAGTTCCTGCTTAAATGTCACGTCATTGGCGAATCCGTGAAGGTGTATGACTAATTCTGGCCGTTCGCCCTCGACTTGCCTGTGGCCCACGTTTGTAATGACCGGGCGATGTTCCATCGCGTCGCGAATACCCTTTCCTCCCCCGCCAGGCTGGCGGAGGACGTCGAACCACGAAGAATGGGAATCGAACGCTTGTGCCAACAGATTGACGTCAACAATGGGATCTGCGCCAGCAACTCTACTCTTGTCCCTCAAAAATTCTCTCATCTTCTTGTACTCCCGCGGGGCGCTCGTAAAGTGCTGGAAGAGGAGGGGGCGCGTCGCATCTACGAAGCGGTCAGCTAGGACCCGAAGATAGACAAATGATAGGTCCACGAAGAGCGGTGCCATCTCAGCCCCGTGGTGCAATACGTGACGCTGCTCAGCAGTGACATTAGCCGGGGACAGGGTCTCAACTAGAGAGGTCTCCCGACACAGTTGATGGAGTTCGCGTAGCGCGACGACAAGCTTAAGTAACGTCTGTCGAAAGGGTTGGCTTGGCACGAGATGACTGGACGAGCTTTCGATACCTTTGGCCTGCCGGATCAGGTGCGGATTCCAAAAGGCCAGCATATTCGCCATCGGCAACCAGAGGAGCCGCACATCCTGACTATTGACTGCCCAACCGTGGCGTGGGTATTTCGCGGCTTGCTCCGGCAATGAAAAGTCAGGAATAATCTGCGGCATCCAGCCTCCCTCGGCAGTTGATCATTTCGCTGCGCTCATAAGAAAACATAGGCAATACAAGGGTACCTGTGTAGATGACAGATACATCGGTTGCCAGTTGAGATGGGATACTCCTACCGAGCCGCTACTCTCTATCTGCTCTGACGCGATGGAAGATGTCCCCGCAACTCACTTCAAGGCTAGTGCCAAGTCGCTCGAATACGTCGCATGTTGTGCGAGATGCTGGCAGCTGCCGTGGCGGCTTTCACGGCAGTATCGGGACCGTTTGGTGTCAGCGCTGTTTAAGAGAGCCGGGCGGAAATTCCGGCTCAAATCGGCCGGGGTGCGGAGGTCCACCCGTCTTCCGAGCATGGCGCTGAGTTCCGCCTCCAGACCGGCCAGTCGGATCAACCCGACCCGCACTCCCGGCTCAAACTCGACGAGCACGTCAACATCGCTGTCTGGGCGGAAGTCGTCGCGCAGAACCGAGCCGAATAACGCGAGGCGACGGACACCGTGCCGCCGACAGAACTCGGCGATTCGGCTCTGATCCACAGCGACACCGGCAATATGACCTCGGGCCACCTGTCACCTCGCGACGAGTCAGTCAACATTCCCGCTCGGCAATCAGCAGCAACGTGCAAGCGAATTCTACGCCCTCGCTCAGGGCCGATACTGCACTACTTCATATTGGGCCCTGTAACCGCATTCCGTCGAGCCAATCGTCGATCAAGTCTTGGTGCCTCGTCCTCGACCAATCGATTTCTTCCGCTGCCACCTTCGGGACATCCTGACTGCAGTTCGCTTGCAGGAAAGTAGCCAACCAAGTCGAACGACATCTGAACGCTGACCCCGGCTCGCGCTAGTTGCCGCTACCTCTCGGGCGAGTGCGTCGACACGCTGCCCGGCTGTCCCGCCTCAGACATGACAAAGCCGCCGCAACGTCTGAAGATCTTCCAGTCGTACTGAAGGTGGATTCTGGGTACCAGGAACCCGCCCAAATGCAACACGAAGCATATCGTCGGTGACAATCGGCGGCTCGTCGAGTTCCCGATAGTCAGCGGTACAAGCCAGGAAGATGCCGCATTGTCGGGCGCGACGATAATACTCCAGATCCCACCGGCGGAGATCGGTTTTGAATTCGGTAATCGGGGCAGTCTGTTCGATTGGTAAGGGCAGGTTGTCGGGGACCATGCAGTTCCGTGGGAGAGGTTCGTCCCGTTCTTGATACCACGTCGCCGCTTCCCGGTGAGACGTAAAACGCTCCTTTACGACCAGGATGGCGACAAGACGACGGTGACTCGCCTCGCTCCCCAGATAACGGTCCTTATTGGTCAGGTACACCACAAGATCACCACGCTGCACCCGGGGCACCAGTTTGTCGACTCGGCAGAGAGCGCTAATCGACGGATAGTTGGATTCGAAATCCGGCTCTCGCCGGCAAGAGTAATCGACAAATGGAGGCAGGCCATATTGATCGATTGCCTGACGTCCGGCAGGATAGCGGACGAGCGGGTTATACGAGTTCAGAAAGGCGGCCATCTTCTCTCCCCGATTCACTGTTGCTCACGATCACGCTCCCTTGACCGACACGGCGCGATCGATCCAGCGGGGACAGACTGCTGCGAGCACGCACGACGTGTATTGAGGCCCCGTCGGTCAGCGACGACGCTATCCCAGGTCTCGGCGGGGATCGACGACAGAACGGCAGGTAGGTGGGAAGGCATAGTGCGGATGTACCTCGACGGAACAGTCTTACACTGTTACCGCCATCATACCCGACTGGTTTGCCCGGTCAAGGTATATGATCTTTCCAACAGCGCATTGTGTGACCCGCAACACCCTGACACGTCGACGGCGAGACGGTACGCGCATGGGCGGATGGCGATAGCAAAGACCGGGAGTGAGGTGGTGCGGCTCTGTGCGTCGTCCGCTCTTGCTACGACGGGCTCCACGCCGAACGTAGACTCGTCGGGGCACCTGCCGATGACTGACTTCAGCGCTCAGTTCAACCAAAGGGAGAGATGACGTGGAAACACTGTCGAACCGCGAGCCACTTTACCATTCATGGACCGATTTCCTTGCCAAGACGGCATCGCAGGAACGCCTTGCGTGGTGCGAGAGCAAGGCGGCGAAGGCGAATCGGCGCCGGTTGATGTCGGGTAAGGCAGCGATTCGCGTCACGCGCCAGGATGTCTGGAGTATCTTGGAGCGAGCCGAAGGGCGTTGTTACTACTGCGGCTCGTTGGCGGTCGAACATCAACCAGCAGGTTCCTGGCAGGGTGTTGGTCGCCGTGTTGGGACGCTCGGTCACCTCGTGGCGCGGGCCCTCGGCGGTGATAACAACCTGGAAAACCTCGTCTGGGCTTGCGCCTGGTGTAATACGTGGCCCCACGAACGCCGATGGGCTGCTACTGACCACGGGGGACACTATCCGGAAGGTGTCGACGTGGTGGCCGCTAATAGACCCTCCTACATCCTCTCGCCGAGCCAGCACGAAGCAGCGGAGAGACAACCCATTCAGAGACGGGTCCGGAAGTTCCTCGCCGAGAATCCCGAAGTCGCGGCCAAGGCCTTCGTCTACAATCGCTTAACCGGAGAAAAGCATCCGCTGGTTTCACGCATGCTAGAGGAACCAGAAGCAGATTAGTAGCTGATCGTGCGCGGCGTCGAAGGTGAAGGCATGGCCGTTCTCGGCACGTAGCGGAATCGCCGTCACCGACCGTCTCCGATAGAGAAGCATAACAAGAGCTATCCTTCGGCCCAAATTGGCCACACGATACCCGCCTTCCCCTCGTAGCTATAACGCGGATTACCGGCCCTACCGAAGCTGAGTGTCGCCTGCAACAACCTTGGAGCCCGCAACTTGCCCTCCCACCCGGCCGGCGGTAGTATGCGTGGGGAAAAGTTTACCGCGGGGGTTGCCGCCGTGGCTAGAGACGTCGCCTCGTGATCGCCAACCGCCGGCCGGCGGCGACCCCGCTCGATCCGCGGGATGACCGGACGCTGGGAAAGCCGGGCCTGGCCTTTCGCCTGGCCGGCGCGCTCGTCGTCCTGGTCGCGCTGGCGGATCGCCTGCCCCGCCTCGCCGACCACAGCGTCTGGTGGGACGAGGGCTTCTCGATCTACCTCGCGCGCATGCCCCTGCTCCAGGCCGCTTACCGCACCGCCTTCGACGTTCACCCGCCGTTCTATTACTGGCTGCTCCACTTCTGGATCCGCCTCGTCGGCGAGAGTGAGTTCGCGGTTCGTTACTCGACCGTCCTCTTCGCGGTACTCACCGTCGCGCTCGTCGCGGCGCTCGGGCGCCGACTCCTCGGCCCCCGCGAAGGCGTGCTCGCCGCGCTGATCCTCGCGCTCGCCCGGATCGACGTCGAGTGGTCGCAAGAGATGCGCATGTACACCGTCGCGACGGCGCTGGTGATCGGATTACTCTACGTCGTCGTGATGCTCGCCCGGGCTCCGACCCGTCCGCGCTGGCTCGGCCTCGTCGGACTCGCCACCCTCACGCTCTACACGCTCTACATCGCCGGCCTGACCCTCTTCGCGATGAGCCTGGGATCGGTGCTGGAAGGATTCGCCAGCCGAGCGTCCTGGTCGGCCCGCCGCGCCTGGGTGGTCGGCTGGGTCGCCGCGACCCTGGCGGTCGTCGCGCTGTACCTGCCCTGGCTGATCGTGCTCTCGCGAACGCCCCGCCCGGCCCCCCAGGTTCTCTGGACTCTCGACTTCCGAACCTACGTCCAGGCGTACCTGACGGTGATGCCGCTCGGCGTCTCGACCTATCTCGACCGCTACGTTCTGCCGACCGCGCTCTTCACGATTCTGGTGCTCCTCGGCTGCGCCGACCTGGCGCGCCACCCCAAGACCCGCCCCCTCGCGGTCGCCGGTCTCTGCGGTCTGACGATCATGCCGGCCATCGTCTACGTCATGTCGCTGCCCAATCCGATCTTCTTCAAGCCGAATCTCTACGTGCGCTATCTGCTGATCCTATTGCCGATCTACGATCTCTTCCTGGCCCGAGCGCTCGTCTTCCTCTGGGAGCGCGGGCGCCTCTTCGGCGCGGTTGGCGCGGCCTTCGTGATCGCGGCGTCCGGCTGGGCTCTCTGGACCTACTACCCGACCAAGGTCAAAGTCGACGACTATCCCAGTCTGACCCGCTTCATCTTCGCCCACGCCCAGCCCGGCGACGAGGTGGTGCTCTACCCGGACCGCGACTGGCCAATCTTCGGCTATTACAACCACGACGGCATGGCGGAGTACGGCGTCGGCACCGCTGAGAAATTGACCGCCGAGGCGGCAAGCAAGCTGGGCGCGTCGCTACTCGCCGCCCACCCCAGCCTGTGGGTGCTCTCGATCGACAACGGACACGATAGCGACCCCAACGGCTTTCTCGCCGCCTGGCTGGGGACGCACACCCGAACGGTTGGCGAGCTGACCGTCGACAACAAGCGGGTCACGTTAGTGACCCGAGATCCGGCGCGTACCCTCGTCGGCTGGACCCTGCCGCCGGAGCGTGCCTTGAGCGCGCGGCCGGCCCCCGGCCTTTCCCTCGTCGGGATGGATCTGCCGGTCGACGAGATCGCCGCCGGCGGAACCTTGAACCTCGCGCTGTACTGGCAAGCCACCAGCGCGACCGGTCCGAACGACCGCGTGGTCGTCTGGCTTGCCGACTCGAGTGGCCAGATCGTGCGGGCGCGCTCCTGGCCGCTCGCCCTGGCGGCCGGCGAGCGCTGGCGCGCCGACTACGCCCTGCCGATTCCCAAGGAACTGCCCGCGGGCACCTACGCACTGCGCGCCGGCATCCGCGCCTCTCAGATGGATCCGCCGGGCAAGGCGGTGGACCTCGCCGCGATCCAGGTCGATTCGGACGCTCCGGCCCGCCAACCGGTCGCGCTCGCCACGCCGCTCGCTCGTTTTGGCAGCGCGATCGCCATGGATCGGATCCAGGTGGCCGTGAACGGCCAGGCCGTCCCGAGCGGCGCGCCGGTCCTCCTTCACCCGAACGACCATCTGACGATCACCGCCGACTGGCAGGCGCTGGCGGCGACCGATCACCGCTACACCGTCTTCGCCCACCTGATCGGCCCCACCAATCCGGCTACCAAGAATCCGGTCTGGGCGCAGCGCGATAGCTACCCGAACAACGGCGCCAGCCCAACCGATGACTGGCTCCCCGGCCAGACCGTCGCCGACGTCAGCACCCTGGTCGTGCCAGCCAACGCGCCGCCGGGCGACTACTCGGTGGAAATGGGCCTCTACGAACTCCCGAGCGGCCAGCGGGCGATCGTGAAAACGGCAAGCCAAACCAGCGACCACTTGATCGTGGCCCGGGGAAATCTCACCCGATGAGCGTTCGGACATCTCGTCGCTGGGCGCCCGCCGAGGCGTTGCGCCTGCTCGTCGTCCTGGTCGGTAGCCTTGGCGCGCTCGGCCCCTTTCTGGAAAAAGGCATGCCCGGGGGCACCCACGACGGAGGCGACCACCTCTATCGCCTGCTCGACTTCGACCAGGTGTTTCGGCAGGGCATTTTCCTGCCGCGCCTCGCGCCGGATCAGGCGCTCGGCTACGGTTACGCGAGCTTCACCTACTACTCGCCGCTCACCCTGTACCTCGGCGAGGCTTTTCGGCTGAGTGGCCTGGGAACGATCGCGTCGCTCAAGGGCTGTTTTATCCTGGCCGTGCTGACCGGCGGTTTCGGCATGTACCTGCTCGCCCGGGACCTCTTCGGCTGGCGCTCCGGCCTGGTCGCCGGACTGGCCTACGTCTATCTCCCCTACCTTCTCGTTGACATCTACACCCGCGGCGACCTTGCCGAAACCCTCGCCCTGGGCATTTTGCCCTTCGTCTTCTGGAGCTTGCGCCGCGCCGCGACGCCGCCCGACGGTCCGAAAGATTCGCCCCGGCTCCCGATCCCCTGGGGCCGGGTGGCCGCGCTCGGGATCTCCCTGGCCGCGCTGGTGATGGTGCACAACCTCACCGCGCTGCTCGCCACGCCAGCTCTCCTGGTCTTCCTGCTCGTCACTCTCGGCGGTCGGCCCGGCGCCCTGGCGCGAGCGCTTCCCGGGCTGCTGCTGAGCGCCGCGCTCGCGCTCGCCCTCAGCGCGGTGTACTGGCTACCGGTTCTGACCACCCTCGGCGATCTCAACACGACCGCGCTGACCGACGGCTATTTCGACTATCACCGCTGGTTTACGCCGGTCTCGGAGCTCATCCAGTTCCCCTGGAGCTACGACTATCGCTTCGCGCTCGAACTGGGCGCCCGCTTCAACCTCGGACGCGCCGAGGCGGCGCTTTTAGTAATCGCCGCCCTCTGGGCAATCGTCGTCCGCCCGCGCCAGCGCGGCGTGCTCGTCTTCGCCGCGGTCGGCATCGTGGTCCTGCTCTGGCTCCAGCAGGCCGGCGCGACGTTCGTCTGGGACCACGTTCCGGGGGCTCGGTTCGTCCAGTTTCCCTACCGCCTCACCGTGGACATCGATCCCCTGGCCGCGCTCCTCCTCGGCGGGTTTCTCGCCGAGGGCACGCGACCGCGGATCAAAGCAATCGGAACCGGGATCGGCATCGCGGCGCTGGCCACGCTCGTCGTCACCAGCACGCTCAACCTGCCCTTCGGCCACCTGTCCCTCCAGGAAGCCGAGGTCAACCTGCCGTCGATGTGGCAACTCGAGATCGACCGCGGGCTGATCTCCGGCAGCACCCGAGGCGACTACCTGCCGAACTGGGTCCAGGGCGAGTTCTTCCAGATGTTCCGGCAGCGGGAAGCCGCTCCCCAGAAGGGCGCGAGCTCGGCGGAGCTGACCGCCGTGGCGTTCGGTCCACTCTCCTTGACCGCGACGAGCAATGCGAGCGCGCCGACGACGCTGACGATCGATCAGCTCTACACCCGCAACTGGACCGCCCGAATCGACGGCAAGAGTGTGCCGATCGGCCCGAGTGGGCCGCTTGGGGAGTTGACCCTTCCGGTGCCGGCCGGCCAGCATCGGCTAACGATCAGCGCTGGCGAAACATCGGCCGGTACAATCGGCGTGGGCCTCGCGGCGCTCGGCATCCTTGGGGTGCTGGTTATCGTCGTCGGCTTCCGGCGGCCGGGTTGGCAGCGCCGCCTGCTGGCGCTCGTCGCCCTGGCGGTAGCCGGCGGGATCGTCGTCGGGAGCCAGATTCAACCGGCCCGACAACTGGCGGCGGGGGGAATCGATTACGCCGGCGGGGTGCGCCTCGTCGGAAGCGCGCTGGATCCCGCGCCGTCGGCGCCGCCCGGGGTGGTTCAGGTGAGCCTGCTCTGGGAAGCCACCCGGGCGCCGCTGCCGGACTGCACCGTCCACCTCCGGCTGATCGACGACACCGGTCGGGTCGTCGCGCGGCGCGACAAGCCGCCGCTCTTCGGGATCCGCCCGTGCTCGTCCTGGTCGGCCAACGAGATCGTTCACGACACCGAGCAAATTCGCCTGCCTCCCGGCGCGGCGCCCGGGCGCTATCGCCTCGTCCTCGGCATTTCCCTGGCGAACCCCGCCTGGAGCGCGCCGAGTAGCGCGAACATCGCGCTGGTGAGCTGGCACGATCCGGGGCAACCGGTCGCGGAAGGCACCGGCGTTCTCCTCGCCGACGTCACCGCTTCCCGGCCGCCGCCGAGCGCGACCCTGGCCGATGCTCGGCCGGTCGGCGCGGTCCTCGGCAACACCTTCCTGCTGGAAAGCGAGCGGGTCAAAATCGCCGCGTCGGCGAGCGAGAGCGGCACCCCACCACCGGTCGCCGGACCGGTGGCGCGACTGGTCGATCTGTTTCACCCGGTCCCGGAACCGGTCTTCGTCGATTCCCCGGCGGACCCCCGCTTCGTCGCGCGGCTGAGTCCGGGCGGTCAACTCGCCGTCGATCTGCTCTGGCGTTCGCTCGGCGACGCGGCACCCAACTACGCCGTCTTCACCCACCTGCTGAACGCCCACGATAAACTCGTCGCCCAGGACGACGACTGGCCGGACCACGCCAACCTGCCCACGAGTGTCTGGTTTCCGGGGGACACGCTAGTGGACCATTACTACATCGCGGTACCGCCGAGTTTGCCCCCCGGCGTGTACACCCTGGCGACCGGGATGTACCAGCGCGGCAAGCCAGGACAATTGCCGGCCACCGGGAAGCACGCTGCGGGGGATCAAGTGGTCCTCGGAACGGTCAAAGTGATCGGGGCCGATCACACCTACGGGCCGGCCGTCTCGCCACCGCCGCGAAGCGCCGACTTCGGCAGCCAGATCGCGCTGGTCGGCGCGGGCGCCACCACGGAATCGGCGCGAGCGGGCAGCACCGCGACGGTGAATCTGGTCTGGCTGGCGATGACCCGCCCGAACGCGGACTACACCGCTTTCGTCCACCTGCTCGATGACAACGGCAAGGTCGTCGCCCAGCACGACAGCCCGCCGCTCGCCGGTACCTATCCGACCCACTTCTGGGATCCCGGCGATCGGGTCGGGGACAGCATCGGCGTCCCCCTACCGGCCAATCTTCCGGCCGGAACCTACCGCATCGAAGTCGGCCTGTACCAACCCACGACCGGAGTCCGCCTCACCACCTCCACCGGCTCGTCGATCATCATTGGGACGATCCGGGTCCAGTAGCGGCGTCGGGGGATGGGGGTTGGGGATTGGGGGAACCAGGCTCGCTGAAAGTAGAGGCAAAACACTAGGCGACCCTTTTCCCCAACCCCCAACCCCTAACCCCCGACCCCTCGTTAAGCCAACCCCGCCGCGTCCCAGAGGCGATTCAGGGAATCGGCGACCTCGCGGGCAACCCCTTCCGGGTCCGACGCGGCCTTTTCGTTGAGGCGCTTGCTGAAAGGCTCGACCATCACCGCGCCAGTGTAGCCAAGCTTGTCCAAACGGGTCAGGAAGCCGACGAGGTCTAGCACGCCGGTCTCGCCGGGCACCGCTCGGACCTGATCCAACTGCTCGTCCACCGGAATGCCCGCGGGCGCGTCGTTCACGTGGACGAGGACGACATCGTCGGCGGTGATGTGGTCGAGGTCCGAGACCTGGCCGTGCGACGTATAAAGGTGGTACGCGTCGAGCAGCAAACCGACGTTACCGGTGCCAATCGCCCGGGCCAGCTCCAGCAGGCCATCCATGGTGTAGATGAACTCGTAGGTGAACGTCGCGCGGAGGGTCTTCGGACCGATAAACTCGATCCCGAAGCGGCAACCGGCGTCGCGGAGAACCTCGGCGATGGGACGGAAGCGCTCGACGTGCCAGGCAAAGTTCTCGGCAAAGGCCCGCGTGTTCGAGCCGGAGATCATCCAGGTGTGGGTTCCGGTCGCCCCGAGGTCGCGGCCGAGCGCCGCCAGCCGGGGCAAATCTTGAAGATCATCGCGCCAGCGCTGGTCGTTCCGCCAGTCCACCGGAAGTCCCCACCCGCCGGGAACGATTCCATTTCGCGCGAAGAGGTCCTTCACCCCGGCGATACCCTGTTCGTCGGCGAGCCGGGCCGCCTCGCGAATATCGAAAATCACGCTGTCGTAGCCGGTCCGCGCGGCCAGCTCGATCGTTTGACGAAGATCCAGCCCGCGGATGCCAATCGCCCCCGGGCCAAACGCCTTGAGCATCATTCCTCCTCCTCGATTCGGTGGGTATATTTTACACGCCAAAGGCGGGGGTTGGGGAAGAGGGGATGGGGATTAGGGACGGGGGCAGGATCGCATGACGCCTTTCGCTTCACCCCGCGGCCCGATGATTCCGCCCGCCGCGCAGCGCGGCTTCGTCCACGATAGCCGTCTCATTTCCCTTCGGTTAATGCCGCATAAACTTGAGTTAACCTAACGTTAATCTGCGACTAATCGTCCCATTAACAAATCTTCTTTAACATACCGCATGAACTGAGACAATTACCTGCAGACGGATCGCGATGAGTATTTCGTTAGCCCCGGAACGCTCCGGTCGCTTCTGGCACGAGTGGGGTCTTTTTCTGGCTCTCGTTACGCCAAATCTGTTCTTTCTGGCCATTTTCACCTACTGGCCGCTCGTTTACAACGTTTACCTCAGCATGGTTAGCTGGGATATGGTCTCTCCCGACAAGGTCTTCGTCGGTTTGGCGAACTATCGCGACCTTGCCACCGACCCGGAGTTCTGGAAGATCTTCTTCAACACCTTTTACTTTGTCGGCGTCGGCGTTGGGTTGACCATGGCGATCGCGCTTGGGGTCGCACTCTTGTTGAATCAGAAGCTTCGCGGGCGCGACTTTGGTCGTTCGGTCGTCTTCTCGCCGACAATTCTCAGCGGCGCCGCCATTTCAATCGTCTGGATCTACGTGTTCGACTCCCGCTTCGGGTTGATCCACCTTATCCTCGCACCGCTCGGCATTTCGTCTCCCCAGTGGCTGACCGTCCCGGAGTGGGCCATGCCGGCGCTGATTATCGTGTACGTCTGGAAAAACTTCGGCTACGCCGTCGTCGTCTACCTGGCCGGCCTGCAGTCGATCTCGAAAGAGTTGCTCGAAGCGGCCACCGTGGATGGCGCGAACGCCCGGGAGCGCTTCACCAACGTCGTGCTTCCGCAGCTTTCGCCCATCACCTTCTTTTTGCTGATCACGACCATTCTCGGCTCGTTCCAGGCGTTCGATCTGGTCGCGGTCATGACGGCCGGTGGCCCGGTGGACGCCACGAATACCCTCATCTATCACCTGTACGAAGAGGGTTTCGTCGCCTTTCACGCCGGCCGCGCCGCCGCGATCGCGATGATTCTGTTCGTTCTGATGCTCGCGGTCACCGTCATTCAACTCCGCACCGTCGAGCGGCGAGTCCACTACAGCTAAACCGCGGCGATCAACTACTCTCCGAGGGAGATATGGCTCAAATCGCGCGACGAGAATCCGTCGCACTTGGCACCGTCGAGGTCCGCCCCGGCCGGATCGGGTCGATCGTGGGCACGGTGGCGTCGTATTTCTTGCTGGTGCTGCTGGTCGTCATCATTGGCATGCCGATTCTCTGGATGCTCAGCGCGTCGGTCAAAACCCTGCCGGAGATCTACACCTTTCCGCCGGTGTGGATCCCGCCGCACCTGCGCTGGGCCAACTATAGCGACGCCTGGAGCATGGCCCCGTTTGGCCGGTTCTACGTCAACACCGCGATCATGACGTTTTTCGGCACCGCGGCAAAGCTGTTCAACGGCATCACCTCCGCGTACGCCCTGACCTACCTGCGCTTTCCCAAGCGAGACCTCGTCTTTCTGGTCGTGCTGGCCGCGCTGATGATTCCGCCCCAGGTGACCATTCTGCCGAATTATCTGACTCTGGGCTCGTTGAACTGGATCAACACCTATCCGGCGCTGATTCTTCCGGAGGCCGGCATCGCCTTCGGGACGTTCTTACTGCGCCAACACTTCTTGACGATCCCCCGCGAGATCCTGGAAGCCGCGCGGGTTGACGGCGCGGGCCACTTGCGCATCCTCTGGCAAGTGGTTCTGCCGCTTTCGCAGCCAATTCTGGTGACCTTGCTGTTGCTCACCGCGGTCGGCCGGTGGAACGACTTCCTCTGGCCGCTGATCGCGACCACGACGATGGAGATGCGGACCCTTCCGGTCGGCATCGCGTTCTTGCTCGACCAGGAGGGGAATACGCAGTGGGGCCAGGTCATGGCCGCGACGGTGATGGTCGTGATCCCCTTGCTCGTCCTCTTCCTCTGGACCCAGCGATACCTCGTCGAAGGGATCGCCGCGGGGGCATTGAAGGGGTAAATCGTCGGTCGATTCCAAAAGCTTTCCGTCGTTCACGAAAAGGTTGACTAAAGAAGGAGTAGGGTACGTGATGTCTCAGTCTCGCTACAGCCGCCGCGGCATCCTGACCGGCGCGCTCGCCACCGGTGGACTCGCCGCCGCCAGCGTTATCCTTTCGGCGTGCGGTAGTTCCCAGCCGGCCACGCCAACCACCGCGCCCGCGGCAAGCCAGTCGGGAGCCGCGCCAGCCGCCGCCCCGACTCAGGCAGCAACCCAGGCAACGAGCGCGCCGGCCCAGGCGCAGTCGGCCGCGGCCGGACAGTTAAAGATCAGCTACTGGGGATCGTTCAGCGGCGCCAGCGGGAAGGCCGAGCAAGAGCTGGCGACCCGATTCAACAAAAGTCAGAACAAGGTTGCCGTCGACTACCAGTTCCAGGGTTCTTACGAGCAAACCGCCCAGAAGCTCTCGGCCGCTCTCGCCGCCCGGCAGGCTCCCGAGGTTAGCCTGCTCTCCGACGTCTGGTGGGAGAAGTTCTGGCTGGATAAGTTCCTTGCCCCGGCCAACCCCTTTATGAAGTCCGCGGGCGTCAGCCCCTCCGACTTCGTCGATTCGTTCATCAACGAAGGCTCCCGTCAGGGCAACTTCTACTGGATTCCCTTCGCCCGCAGCACTCCGCTCTTCTACTACAACAAGGATATGTTCCAGGCTGCCGGCCTCGACGAGAAGGCCGTCGCCACCTGGGACGCCTTTGTCGCCAGCGCCGAGAAGCTCGTCAAGCGGCAGGGCGATAAGCTGAGCGTCGCCGCCTACGCCAGCCCAAACGACGCATCGTACATCGCCTGGGTCTTCCAGCCGGTCGTCTGGGCATTCGGCGGCCGTTACTCCGACGACAATGACCAGATTACCATCGACCAGCAGCCCGCGATTGACGCCGGACAGCTCTTCAGCGACCTCGTCTGGAAGTACAAGGTGGCCTCGATCCCCAAGGACATCGTCGTCGACTTCAGCAACGGTCTTGCCGCCTCGATGATGGCGTCCACCGCGTCCCTGGCCTCGATCGAGCAGAATGCCAACGGCAAGTTCGCAGTGGGCACGGCCTTTCTACCGACAAAGAAGCAGTTCGGTTGCTGCACCGGTGGCTCCGGCATGGGGCTCATCTCCACCGCGCCGCCGGACAAGCAGGAAGCGGGCTTCCAGTTCGCGAACTTCGCCACCAACGACGACAACACGATTTTCTGGTCCCAGACGACCGGGTACATGCCGGTCCGCAAGAAGGCAATCGCGAGCGACACCATGGCCGCGTTCTACAAGCAGCATCCGAACTTCCAAACCGCGGTGAATCAACTCGCGAAGACCCAGGGCCAGGACTGGGCGCGGGTGGGCATCCCCAACGGCGATCAGATCATCGGCAAGGGCCTGGACCGCATCGTCGTCACCCAAGAAGCCCCGGCCACCGTGCTCAAGGACGTCGCCCAGACCCTCAACAAGGAGGGCGCCCCCATCATCACCAAGCTAAAGGCCATCGGCGAGATCAAGTAATCTGCTGACCGATCGCCGCGTAGGCGCTTAACGTCGCAGAGGGCTTGTTTGTTGTTCCGTTAAGGACGAGGGACAAGCCTCTTGCGACGGACCCGTAGCGGGTGCCAGCGAAGGTATAGGCGAGTATTTTTTAGGCCAGATCCATCACCAACTCTTTCGGGGACCACTCCAAAGTGTCCTTTAGTACAAATCCGCCCGCACGAATTGCTTTTTCGCAAGTCAAAATGCAATTTAGCTCTCCCCGACTCCCCAGGCCCTAATCTACTCAGACACAATCCTCAGGATTTCCTCGGCAAGAAACATCTTTCCATAGCTCCCTTCACCAACCTGGCGGAGAATACCCGCCGCGACCAGTCGCTCGACGTTACTCTGGGCAGCGTGATAGGTAATCTTAAGCAGTTGCTGAGCGCGGGGAATGGTTAGTACCGGAGTATCAAAGAGTTTGTCGGTGAGACCGATCGCCCGGGCCGAAAGGCGCTGCTGGGTCAGTCGGGCACGCCATTCAGTCTGTAGATCCTGCAGTCGTTTCGCCCGCGACGCGGCATCGCGGGACTGCTCGGCCACGCCACGCAGGAAAAACACCACCCAATCCCGCCAGGCGCCGCTTTGACTGACGGCGAGGAGCCGTTCATAGTACCCGGCGCGGTCCCGCTCGAAATACGCACTCAGATAGAGAAGCGGAAGCGACAGAAGATTCCAGTTGACCAAAAGTAGGGAGATCAGGAGGCGCCCAATGCGCCCGTTCCCATCTAGAAACGGATGGATCGCCTCGAACTGGTAGTGGATCATAGCGAGCCGCACCAGCGAGGAGTTTTCCGAGTCGTCGGCGTGGAGATACTTCTCGAAGGCGTCGAGTGCTTCCAGCATCTCCGGAACCGGCGGCGGTACGTAGGTCGCGTCGTTCAGGGTGCAGCCGGGTTGGCCGATCCAGTTCTGGCTTCGACGAAACTCCCCCGGCGTCATCTGCTCGCCGCGGACGCCGCGCATGAGTCGTTCGTGCAGTTCTCGAATCAGGCGGAGGCTGACTGGCAGTGTATCGAGGCGCTCTAACCCGAACTCCAGCGCACCGACGTAGTTAGCAACCTCCCGAATGTCGCTCTCGGAAGCGCCCTGGTCGAGGCCCGGTAAGCGTAGCTGGCCGGCCTCGTAGGCATAAACATCGGCAATGCTCGCCCGGGTGCCTTCGATCCGCGACGACAGCACCGCCTCGCGCCGGACGAACGGGTTGATCAAGAGATGCGGATTCGGCATCATCCGCCCGAGCGCGGCTAACTCGCCCAAGGCATACGAGGCATCGGCGAGGACGCGGGTGAGTTCGGCATCCGGGGCCAAAGGTGGCGGCAGCGGATTCGGGACGAAGGCCAAATAGGCGGCAACTCCCGACCCAACGCGCAACAGTCGGCCGGATGAATCCGAAGATTGGCCTGGATTCACGACAATCAACGCTCCAGTCGTAGTCGGGTCCGATTGCAGCGGCGGTGGATGAGGTGTGCATTTTGGGATAAACGGAGTTCCTACCCACCCGCCAGCAACTCCCGCATTCTTTCGGCGACGATCTCCAGCTCGCCCGCGCCGAGCGTCGCCGGGTTGACGTAGACGCCGGTCGGCGCGCCATCCACGAAGATGCTTGGGGTACCGCTGCGCAGCGCGGCGATCAGGCCGGCGCGGTCGTAGCGCGCGGACGCTTCCAGGGAGACCAGGGCGCGGGGTAGCGGTTCGCCGGCTTCGCCCGGCCAGGAGCGTTCGACCTGCACGCCGGGGACGCCGCGAAGCGCGTTCCGCAGGTGTTGAACCTGGCGCTCGCAGTCGGCGAGGCGGGCCGGGTGATCCAGACCCAGGTACCACTCCAGCGCGGCCAGGCAGCCGATAATGTTCTCTTTACCGATCTTCATCGGGCGGCCAATGCTGTGGTTGGGGTAGCCGTTGACCGCGACAGCGTCGACGATCGATTGCTTTCCCACCACCAGGCCGCTCGCCTGGGGGCCGTGCAGGTCTTTCCCCCCGGAGAACACCGCGATGTCGGCGCCGAGATCCCGAGTGAACCGCCAGAGGCTTTCCGGCGGCGGCAGTTGCGCCGCGGCGTCGACGATCACCGGCAGGTTGTGCCGGTGGGCGATCGCGACGGTCTCTTCCAGCGAGAGCGTTCCCCGAGGAAGGAAGCCGGCGACGGCGTAGAGGACGGCGACGGTACGCTCGGTAATCGCGCCCTCCAGCTCATAGGGGCGAGTATCGTAGCCGAGACCGAACTCGACCAGGGTAGCCCCGGCGGTGCGAATCGCCTGGTCGTAGCGGTTGCGGTGAGCGCGGTGGATCACAACTTCGTTCTTCAGTCCGGTCGTATCCGGAAGGCGCCGAATCAGATAGGGATCGCTGCCGACCATCAGCGCCGCCGTCACCTCGGTCAGTCCGGCCGCGCATCCGCCGACGACGATCGCCGCTTCGTTATGGGTGAGTTCGGCGATGCGCTTCCCCACCGCGACCTGCAGCGCGTTGATGTCCACGAAGCACTCGGCGGCTCTCGCCATCGCCACCCGAACTTCCGGCGGCATTACCGATCCCCCCAGCACGGTCAGCGCCGCCGCCGCGTTGATCACCGGCTCTACCCCGAGCGACCGGTACAAACTCCCACCGTCTCGAAACTCCGCTAGCATAACGTCCTCCTCTAGTGTGATGATAAATTGGGTCCGCCCTATAATAGCGTCTAGCGGAGTGGCACATTTGAAATGAGCGGTGAGGATCTGTCGCCGCCTTAAAAGGCGGGCGTAGATCGGGTGGGGCCAAGGCCCCCGAAGCGGGCGCTTTAGCGCCTCTCGCCCTACGCCCACCTTTCAAGGTGGCGATGGAAAAGGATTCTGGATTCTGGCTCCTGGATTCTACTTCAAGGAGGATTCCGTGAAAAAGCGTATCGCGGCGATCATCACCGAATACCGAGAAAACTCGCACGCCGACGTCATCGTCGGCAAGATCCTGGAAGGCTATTCCCTCGACGGCGTCTGGACCGAGTCGCGGCTCCAGGTCGTCTCCATGTTTACCGATCAGGTGCCGGAAAACGATATGAGTCGTGACATGTGCGCGAAGCACGACGTGCCCATCTTCGACACCATCGCCGAGGCCCTCACTCTGGGCGGCAGCGACCTCGCGGTGGAAGGCGTTGTTATCGTCGGCGAGCACGGTCAGTACCCCGACAACGCCTGGGGACAAAAGCTCTATCCGCGCCGCCGCCTCTTCGAGGAAACGGTGAAAGTGTTCCGCCAGAGCGGCCGAGTCGTCCCGGTCTTCTCGGACAAGCACCTGTCGTACTCCTGGGAGAACGCGAAGTGGATGTATGACACGGCGCGCGAGCTACACTTCCCCTTCATGGCCGGCTCGTCGCTGCCGGTCACCTGGCGGCGCCCTCCCCTGGAGATCCCCCGCGGCGCTCCGGTGACCGAAGCCCTCGGCATCGCCTACGGCCCGCTGGACGCCTACGGATTCCACGCCCTGGAAACCGTCCAGTGCATGGTCGAGCGGCGGGCCAGCGGTGAGAGTGGCGTCGCGGCGGTGCGGACGATTTCGGGTCCGGAAGTCTGGTCCGCCGGCGCGGCCGGCCTCTGGCCGCGGGACCTTTTCGAGGCGGCGTGGTCGCGGACCGAGCGCAAGTCCGACGAATCTCCGGAGTCGACCGCGAAGGAACCGGTCGCCTTTCTCGTGGAGTACCGCGACGGCCTGAAGGCGACGATTCTGATGCTCAACGGCGCGACCGAGCAGTTCAGCTTCGCGGCGCGGGTGGCCGGCGAGGTTCAATCGACCCTCTTCTACTTGCAGCCCGGCAAGCCCTTCGGCCACTTCGCCTTCCTGACCAACAAGATCGAAGATTTGATCGTGACCGGCCAGCCACCCTATCCGGTCGAGCGCACCCTGCTGACGACCGGCATCCTCGCTCGCGCCCTGGAATCCCGCTACCTCGGCGGCGCCCGACTGGAGACGCCGGAGTTGGCAGTGGACTATTAGAGCCTCTGGGCGGATTCTTCGCCGCCTTCAAAGGCGGGCGTAGAGGGGGAGGCGCTAAAGCGCCCGGCCCGGGCTTCAGCCCCACCTGCCCTACGCCCGCCCTTCAGGGCGGCGACTCCAGGGGGCGGCGATGACCGCTCAGCCCACCTCCACGCGCGAGCGGGTCTTCGCCGGGTCCAGGGCGTAGCCGAAGCCGGGGCCCGGCGGTAACTCGAAGTAGCCGTTCTTTGGCTCGTAAAAATCTTGGTAGAAATACTGGACGTTGTGGTTGATCTTCACGCCCCACTCGGCGAGCGGACAGATCCGCTCCGGCGCCGCGAAAAGCAGGTGAAGCGCGTTGCGGCAGGACTCGTTGCCGTGGGGCACGACCGGCACGCCGTAGGTCGACGCCAGGGCGAGGATCTTCCGCATCTCGGTGATGCCTCCGGCCGCGTTGGGATCCGGCTGGAGCACCGAGGCGGCGTGGCTTTCGAGAATCTGGTGAATCTGCCAGCGAGTAAAAAAGTGCTCGCCAAAGGCGAGCGGAATGCGGGTGGCCTGGGCCAGCCGGACGTGGGCATCCAGGTCGTCGAATTCGAGCGGTTCTTCGAGCCAGGTCGGGCGGTACTCTTCCAACCGACGAGCCAGTTCGATCGCGTAGAGGAGCGAATTGGGACGGGGATTCGCCAGCAGGCAATCGACCATGATCTCGACGTCCGGCCCGACCGCCTCGCGCACCGCCTTGATCAACCCGACGTTGTGGCGCAAGCCCTCCGCGCCATCCCGGGCGTTGCTGGCCAGATACCACTTCAGCGCGGTGAATCCCTTCTCCACGAACTCCACCGACCGCTCGGCAGCGCGGGCCGGCTCGGTGCTGAAGCCGAGCAGGCCGGCGTAAGCGCGCACCCGCTCGCGGGTGTGGCCGCCAAGAAGCCGATAGACCGGCTCGCCCTGAATCTTGCCAAGTAGATCCCAGAGGGCCAGGTCCAACACCGCGACGGTTCCCGGCCGCTGGCGATGGTAGTGACTGTGGAAGAGCTTATCCCAGAGAAACTCGAAGCGGCGCGGATCTTCGCCGACCAGCAATTGACCCACCGCTTTGACGTCGGCCGACCCGCCATTAGCCAGGCCGACCAATCCCTCATCGGTCTCGATCTCGGTGAAAATCTGACGATACGGCGTCACCATCCCCGGCGCCATGCCTTGCCGAGTGGTCTCGTAGAGCGCCATGCCGCTCCGCTCGCCGCCTTCGAGCTGCGAGACCCGCACGTTGGTTATTTTCACGATCACCTCCAGGCGAGGAGACAGGAGTCAGGAGATAGGAGTCAGGAGGGGTTCGCCCGAGGCGCAACTCTCCTCCTGGTCGATTGGGTAAACTATTCTCCTCATCGCGGTCCCCAGGATCCCCAATTCAACACCGTGGTGAAGTATCGCATGACCGCCCGATGCCGCGATACTCTATCAAACCACTTCTCCACCAATCTCCCATCTCCTGACTCCCGTCTCCTGACTCCTGTCGCCCCTGGCACAGGGTGTGCCCCTGAGTCCCCCTTAACCGATATTCGTACCCGGAATAGCGGCGGTGACCGCGGGCAAGGGCGGCTGACTTATGGTGACTGACTTCTCGTGCCCCGTCAGGTGACCGGGGGTTTGGGGGTGTCCCCCAAGATCTCCTTATTCGGCGGGGAGGTGGGGCACCACTGCTGAATCGGTGCCCTGATTTAGCACTCAGGGGGGCTCATGAGTAAAATGTCTAGATTGCTCCAAGGCGCCGGCCTGGGAGCGACGTTGATGTATTTCTTCGATCCAATCCTCGGGCGGCGGCGGCGCGCCCTCGTCCGCGGGAAGCTGGATCACCTGACCCATCTGGTTGAAGAGGGAAGCCAGGCGACGGCCGACGACTTTGGCAACCGCGTCGATGGCGTGCTGGCTCAAGTTGGCGAGTTGTTCAGCACGGAACCCGAGGACGACGTCGTGCTGACCGAGCGCGTGCGCGCCCAGATCGGTCGCTTGAGTTGCCATCCCGGCGCGATCTTCGTGACCGCGAACAACGGCCAAATGACCCTCACTGGCCCGATCCTTCGGGACGAAGTCGGGCGAGTGGTTCACGGTGTGAGCCGCGTCCGGGGAGTCCGGGGGGTGGTGAATCAGCTTCAGGTTCACGACACGCCGGGCGACGTGCCCGGCCTCCAGGGCGAGTGCCACCCAGCCAGCGAGGCTCGGAGTATCCTGGAGAGTTCCTGGCCGCCAACCGCGCGCTTCGCCGCGATTGCCGGTGGCGGTCTACTCGCTTTCTATAGCCTCACCCGGCGGGGACCAATTGGCACGTTGCTGGCCATCCTGAGCGGCGCGCCGGCGATTCGGGGGATCAGCAACGTCGATCTTCGGCGCCTCTTCGGGATCGGCGAAGCGCCAGTCGCGTTTGAAGAGCACAAGATCATCGACGTTCCGGGTCCCATGGACGAGGTTTACGACATCCTGGCGCATCCGGAGAACTTTCCGCGATTCATGGGCCACGTCGATTCGGTAACCGCGATTGGGCCGGATCGCTATTGCTGGACCGTCAAGGGTCCGGCGGGCATTCCGATCAGCTTTGAAACGGTCGTCACTCGCGACCAGCCGAACAAACTGATCGCCTGGCACACCGTCCCGAACACCCTGATTCCCCAGGTCGGCCGCGTCCTCCTCCAGCCCACGCCAGCGGGAACGCGCGTCGACGTGCTGATCTCTTACCAGCCACCCGCCGGCGAACTGGGCAAACTGGTCGCGCAGTTTACCGGCGTCTCGCCCAAGCAAGCGCTGAACGACGATATGGTCCGCTTCAAGTCGCTGCTGATGAACGGCAAGACGACCGCGCACGGCGAGACGGTCACACTTCGGACGATCGACGAGCTCGACCGACAAGCCTCCGCGTCAACCGTCCCGCGTCAAGGATAACCAACCGATCGAAGCAGCACTTGCTATGACTGCTCAATGCTGCTATCATGCGTGGAAGAGCCTGCGTTTACCGCAGGGGTTCGGGACTGGGGTTTAGGGGAAATAGCCACACCGTTTCCGGCCCTAACCCCCAGTCCCCAACCCCCGCTCAGGAGTGGCATCAATGAGCATCTCTTCGCGAATCGCGCGAACCTCGGTCGAGCCTGGCGTCGCCGCGGACCTTTCGGCCACTCGGAACGGCCTTTTGACGCGGGTCGCCTTACTCTTTTTCTCGGCCATCTTCGCCTTCGGCGGTTACAATCAGATCCGTTACGCCCCCAGCCACGTCAGCCGCGCCGAAGAGGCCGGTCTACCGGTCTCCGAGAACCTCGTCCGCGTGAACGGAGCCGGCATGCTCCTCGCCGTGCTTGGCCTGCAGATTCCCGCCCTCCGGCGGGCCTCGGCAGCCCTTCTCGCTCTCCAGTTACCGGTCACCACCTACGTTGGCCATCGCTTCTGGGAGCAAGAAACCGGTCCCCAGCGTGCCGCTCAACTCACCCAGTTTCTGAAAAACGTATCGCTCTTCGGCGCGGCAGTGTATATTGCGGGAACGAGTGAGTAGGTAGGAGAAAGGCCCTTCCATGTCCACTAACTCCCCGACCTCCAGCAACCCGTTTGCCGCGCCGGGGCGCTGGTATCGCGCCGCTTTGCACGCCCACACCACCAACTCCGATGGTCAGATGTCGCCGGAGGCGTTGGTTCGCCATTACCGGACGGCCGGGTTCGACGTCCTGGCGATCACCGACCACTGGCACGTCACCGATCTTGCCGAACGCTCGACGCCGGACTTTCTCGTCCTTCCCGGCATCGAGTACAACGCCCGGGGACCGGGGGTCGGGGCGCTGCGGCTCTATCACCTAGTGGGCATCGGAGTGAGCCAGCCGGTGGAAGAGGCAAATGCCCCGGCGGCGTTCGTGGAAGCGATCCACGCCCAGGGTGGCGTGGCGATCATCGCTCATCCCTCCTGGAGCGGCCTGGAGGGTTCGGATCTGCTGGGAAATGGCGCCGACGCGGTCGAGGTTTGGAACGATGGCTGTGAGCTCGAGGTGGCCCGAGGCGATTCGTCTCCCCAGTGGGACGCCGCGCTGGCCCGGGGAGTCGTTTTGGGTGGCATCGCCGCCGACGATAGCCACTACCCCGGCTTCGACTCGGCGCGCGCCTGGGTGGCTCTGCGCCTGACCGAGCTAACCCGCGACGCCGTGCTCGCGGCCTTACGCGAACGCCGCTACTACGCCTCGACCGGCCCGGTCATCCACGACATCGCCGTCGAGGGACAGTTCGTGCGGGTGGAATGCTCGTCTGCCCGGAACATTCACGTCATCGGTCCAGCGCCCCACGGCGCCGGGCTGGTTGCCGGCCCGATGGGGCTAGCCCACCGCGCCGAACGCAAACGCGACCAAACCGCCTGGGTGGAGGGGATGGACCAGGCCGACGGCCTCACCGGGGGAACCTTCACCCTCGCAGCCTCCAGCAGGTGGTTCCGGGTCGTCGTCGAAGACGCGCGGGGCCGACGAGCCTGGAGTAACCCGTTCTGGCGAAGTTGAGTGGCGTGGTTCCCGCGCCGGCCCCTCCTCCGGTCTCCTGACCCCGGTCTCCTGACTCCTGTCTCCTAACTCCTATCTCCTCGTACCGCTCCTATTGCCACCAATCCGGCTGGGAGCGCGGATCCATAAACTCGCCGGAGTCGCGGATCGCGACCTGGATCTCGCCATAATTCGCGCGGCCAAACGGCTGCCCCTGGGTGAGCGCGGGAAGAGATGCGCGACCGGCCGCGTTGAGCTGGTTGTAGAGCGCCAGCAGGCTCGGCTCGACGCAGACACCTTCCACGTGAATCGTGTACCCGTAGACGACGTTGTCGGCGCGGGTGTACTTCAGAGTTATCTGAGTATTCGTCGCGTAGAGCACGAGCGCGTTGTATCCGCTCCCGATGCTGTACCCGGAGTTCGGAACCTCAATCTCCTCGCCGGGCGAAACCCCCATCCCGAGAAGCGTGACCGGCCAGTTCGTCAGCAGCGACCCCCGGCTGTTGGACGCCCAGTTCCAGTCGTACACCTGATAGGCGGAGGTAAAGCTCGGAACGCGGTGATCGCCAAACAATCCCTTCAGTTGGGGAGCACGGGAATCCGGTACTCCGCTGTAGGTCACAAAGCTCAGTGGCTGGCTGGTTTGCTGCCAGCCTCGGATCAGCAGATTGAGATCCGGATCGATCGCGGCCGGAATATTCGTCGGCGATCCGCTGATGGAAGCCGACCCGTAAGAAGCTCCGGGAATCGGCTGGCAGCCGGCCGGGGTCGGGGTCGGCGTGGGGAGAGACGCGACGCTGATCGCGGGAAGGTAGACACGAGAGGTACCGTTGGCCTGTCCTCGGCTAGCGAAGGGTGCCAACGCGCTAACCAGAATGAGTGCCAGAGCGACTCCAATCGGAAGTGCCGATAGCCATCCTTTCAATGAACCGTCCTGCTCAGCGCGTTCTTGCGAGTGCGCGGTGGGTCTGTTATCCTCCCGGAAGTGGGAGCGACGTGGGCTACGACTATATCATGCCAGCAGGCCTTTCGTTACTCCACTGATCGAGCGTTATAGCTTGCAGGTGACGAACGGATGACGGGCGTGAAGATCATCCGCAGCGCGCGACGGACCCGAACGATCAGCGCGCGCCAGGATGGTGGGCTGCTGGTGGTTTACCTACCCACCGGCCTATCCGAAGCGGAAGAGCAGCACTGGGTCGAACGGATGCGCGCGAAGTTAGAGCGGCAGCGCGCCGAGCGCTCGCTCAACTCCGACGACGCGCTGCGCCAGCGCGCCGAAGAACTGAACCAGCAGTACTTCGCGGGAAAGCTCTCGGTCGCCGACATTCGCTACGTCACCAATCAGAACCACCGCTACGGCAGTTGCACCCCGTCGACCGCGGCGATTCGGATCTCCCATCGCCTGGCCGAGATGCCTCTCTGGGTTCTGGATTACGTGCTGGTGCACGAACTCGCTCACCTGGTCGAACCGAATCACTCGGCGCGCTTCTGGAAACTGGTCAACCGCTACCGGCTCACCGAGCGCGCCCGCGGATTCTTGATCGCGAAAGGTATGGAAGAAGAGGGCGACGACTAATGGGTGCCCTGCCACGTGTCTTGAAGGCGTTCGGGCTCGCCGCGCTGGCCGGCGCCGGCGTCGTCGGCGCTTACCGGGCAGCCCTCGCTCAACCGCGCGCTCCGCTGGACGGACTGATAACCATCCCCGGCCCGCGGAGCGAGGTGGAGATCGTCCGCGACGCCTTCGGCGTTCCCCACATCTACGCGGCCAACTCGTCGGATCTCTTCTTCGGTCTCGGTTACACCCACGCGCAGGATCGCCTCTGGCAGATGGAACTGAACCGCCGGCTGGGCCACGGGCGCCTTGCCGAGATGTTTGGCGAACCCGGTCTCGGCTTCGATCGCTTTATGCGCCGAATCGGGTTGTCTCACGCCGCCACCGCCGAGGCGATTGCGCTGAAAGACGAGACTCGCGACGCTCTGACGGCGTACGCGGCCGGCGTAAACGGCTATCGAGCGATGCACCGCTGGCGCCTCCCATTGGAGTTTCGCGTCCTGAACCTGCGCCCGGAACCCTGGACAGTCGAGGACTCGCTCGTCTGCGGCAAGATGCTCTGCTGGATGCTCTCGGCAAACTGGGACACCGAGTGGCTGCGCGGAAAGATCGTCGAGCGGTTGGGCCCGGAAGCCACCCACGCCCTGGAGCCGGCCTATCCGAGCGGTCAGCCGGTGACCGCCCAACCAGGCACTGCCTACCAGGCGAACGGCAATAGCCATGCCGACGCTCTCTTCGCGGCGTTTCAGAGCGGTCTAAGCGACCTGGCCGGAATCTTCGGCGGCGCGTCCAACGCCTGGGCCGTCGCGCCGGAACGTTCGGCGAGCGGCGGCGCGCTGCTCGCGAGCGATCCCCACTTGCAGCCCCAGATGCCTTCGATCTGGTACGAAGCCCACCTCACCGGGGGTGATTACGCGGTGGCCGGCGCGACGATGCCGGGCATCCCACCGGTTCTGATCGGCCGCAACCGCCAGATTGCCTGGGGCATCACCGCTTCGCTCGTCGATACCCAGGACCTTTTCGTTGAAGACGTGGATCCCCAGACCAGCCGTTATCGCACCCCGGAGGGCTCGCTTCCGCTGTCGTTTCGGGTCGAAGAGATTCGGGTACGCGGGCGCGCCGAGCCGGTGGTGGAACGCGTGGAAGAGACTCGTCACGGTCCGTCGCTCAGCCCGCTGCTCGCCGAGGAAAAGCGCTTTCTCGCGGTGCAGAGCCCGCTTTTGCGGGCCAGCAACACCGCGCGAGGAATGTTGGCGGTGAACCGAGCGAAAAACTGGGAGGAGTTCCGCGCCGGCCTTGCCGACTTCGACCTGGTGATGAACGCCGTCTACGCCGACACCGCCGGCAACATCGGCTACCAGCTGTCTGGCCAGGTCCCGCGCCGCAAAAAGGGGACCGGGCTGCTGCCCGCGCCGGGCTGGGATGCTGACTACGACTGGGACGGCTACTTGAGCGGGGACGAACTTCCCCACGTCTACAATCCGCCGGAGGGATTCGTCGTCTCGGCGAACAACCGCCTCGTCGGCGACGACTACCCGCACCACCTCAGCCACGACTGGTGTGACGGCTTCCGCGCGCAGCGCATCGCGGATACCCTCGCCTCGCGAGAGCGACACACCGCCGACGATTTCGCGGCCATGCAATTCGACTTCTTTTCCGACGCGGCGCGCCAGATCGCCACCAGTTTCGCGGAGATGCCGCCCCGGGCCGGCGAGCCGCTGGTCACCCGCGCCCGCGAGTACCTGCGCCGCTGGGACTACCGCATGCAGCCGGAGAGTGTCGCGGCGACGATCTACAGCGTGCTCCGCACCCAGATCCTCCGTCGGCTCTTCGAGAAAAAGCTGGGACCGCTCTTTGGCGGCTACACCGGTTGCGCGCCGAGCGCCTGGCCCGCGGGGAGTCTCTACCCGGCGCGCATTGGCGGCCTGCTCATCGACCTGCTCGAACGGGAAGACCCGGCCGCGCTGGAAGGGACCGGCTACACCACCTGGGACGACCTGAAGTGGGAGAGCCTGCGGGCCACCGTGGCGGACCTGCGGGAGCGCCTGGGCGACGAGATGGAGACCTGGACCTGGGGGAGACTGCACGAGCTGCGCTTCGACCACCCACTGGGCCGGGTGAAGCCGCTCGACCGCATCTTCTGTCGCGGCCCCTACCCGGTGGGCGGCGACGGCGACACCCCGCACCAGACCTCCTCGTCGGGTGGTAGCTACGCCGCGAACGGCTGGATCCCGTCCTATCGCCAGATCATCGACTTCGGCAACCCGGCCAACTCGCGCTCGGTCCACACCGTCGGCCAATCCGGCCAACCCGGCAGCCCCCACTACGACGACTTCATCCCCCTCTGGCGCTCCGGCCAGTACCACCCCATGCTCTTCGAGCGCTTTACCGTCCAGGCCAACCTGAAGCACCTGATCATGCTGCGGCCGGGGTGAGGGGTGCCCATGCGCCAGACGCCGTACGACGAGGTTGCCGAGTGGTACGACGGCTTCGTCGCCTCGCCGCTCCACGACGGGGCACGCGCCTCTCTCTTCGACCTGCTCGGCGAGGTCGCGGGGCAGCGGGTCTGCGACCTGGGCTGTGGGCAAGGGGTGGTGTCGCGCCGGCTGGCCGAGCGCGGCGCGCGGGTGATCGGAGTCGATCTAGCAGCGCGGCTACTGGAAATTGCCCAACGCCACGAGCGGAACGAGCCGCGCGGCGTCGCCTACCTGTACGGCGACGCCCAGTCCCTCGGCGCCGTGCGCGACGCCTGCTTTGACGGCGTGGTTTGCCACCTGGCCCTGATGGACATCCCAAACCTGGACGCCGCGCTCGGCACGGTCGGGCGAATCCTCCGACCGGGGGGATGGTTCGCCTTCACCATCGTCCACCCCTGCTTTCAGACTCCCCACTCCGACTGGCTGACCCTCCCCGACGGGCAAATTGCCCGCGGGGTGAGTGGCTACTTTGCCGAGGGATTCTGGCGCTCCGAAAACCGGGAGGGCGTTCGGGGAAAAGTCGGAGCCTACCACCGCACGCTCAGCACCTACCTGAACGCCCTGACCCCGGCCGGCCTCTCTCTGGAGAAGGCCAGCGAACCACAGGAGACCCGGGAAGTGCCCTGGCTATTCCTCGGCCGCTGCCGCAAGGCCGAGGTGACGGATACCCGCGGATAGCACACTGATCATCGAACCAAAGTGACTAACGCACTAGTCGATTTGGCGGTAAAATCGACTAGTGCGTTAGTCACTTTGGCCTTTGCAAGTAGGAGCGCCTGATGGGAGGGTGGCAGTGCTTGAGCAATTCGTGCGGCAGAATCGCTGGTGGACCGATCCGACAACGTTAAAGAGCGATCGGCATCTCCGACGTCTTGAGGAGGCGCCACTTCGTTGGCTGCCCACGCTACCCTTCCGCCTCGACCGTGACGCCGTTTATACCCTCCGTGGCCCACGTCAGGTTGGGAAGTCAACCGTACTCAAGCGTCAAGTCGCGCAACTTCTCGCCGAAGGATGGCCGGCTCGTACAATTCTGTATCTCGACGTCGAACTCGCCGGAATCGACCACGCCCGCGACCTGACCGCCGCGATTCGCGCGTATCTTGACGACGCGCGCGCCACGGATGGCAGCCCGACGCGGTTGGCCGTTCTCCTCGACGAAGTGACCCGCGTCCCGAACTGGGCAGGGGCGGTGCGCGGATTGGTCGACAACGGGGAACTCGACGGCGTCACCGTCATTGCGACCGGAAGCCACACGGCGGACCTCCAGCACGGCGGGGAACGTCTACCGGGCCGGCGAGGTGGCGGCGACGACCTCGATGCTTACCTGCTTCCCCTCGCGTTCCGAGAATACGTTCAACTACTACGCCCGGATCTCACGCTGCCACCGCTTCTCACTAGTCTTGAACCTGATATCGTCGCAGCGAGTAGCCTGGATCGGGTGATCCTGCGGCAAGTTCTCACCCCATTGTTCGTCCGGTACCTTCAAACAGGTGGATACCTGACCGTCATCAATGATCTGCACGCTCATGATATGGTGCGCGCCGAAACCTACGAGCAGTACCGCGAAGCGTTGGTTGGCGAGTTTACGCGCGCGGCGATGCGCGAGTCGTACCTGCGCGAGGTCATTACCTGGTTGTCAAGCCACCTCGGACAAGAGTTCAGCCCTGGCGACCTGGCCCGAGACACCGATATTGGGAGCAAGGACACCGCCCGCCACTACGTCGATCATCTGGAGAACACCTACGCGACGCTTCAAGTCTACCGCACCAGCAGCCTGACCCGGCCGGAACCGGCATTCCGCGCCCCGCGCAAGGTCCATCCGATCGATCCGTTCATCTTTCACCTGCTACGCGCCTGGGCCGTGGTGGATCCCGATCCCTGGCCCGCCACCAACGCGCTGATTGACCGACCGGAGGAGGCCGGCCACCTTGTCGAGTCGATCGTGATGGTTCACCTCCGCCGAGCCTTTGGCGACCACGTCTTCTACTGGCGGCCGGAAAAGGGGAAGGAAATCGACGCCGTCGTCGTCCAGCCCGGTCAACGGGTCGGCCTTCTCGAGGTGAAGTATCGGCAGCACGTCGACCGTTCGGATCTAGAGGAACTGAGACGTGCCGGTGGTGGCCTCGTGCTTAGCCGCGACACCGACGGCTCTCTGGACGACGGCCGAATCTACCAGCTTCCGGTCGCGGAGTTCCTGGCCTGCCTCGACACTCCCGCCCTCACCACCCGGCGGCGCGCGAGTGCGTAACTGGCCACAATCCTGGCCGATTGCGCTGAGACTCCGCGAAGGTGATCAGCCATTTCTTTCGTCAGCTAGCTTCTACCTGCGTTCGGCCGATTCGGGACCTGGCGAATCGGCGGCGCGGTTCGGGTGTCGCCGGTTGGGCTGGCCAGGGAGCGCTCGAAGCTGGTCAGGGTGTCCAGGAGCCCCGTGGCTTCGAAGGCGCGCCCCCATCGACTAATGTTAATTTGAACCAGAACTCCAGCTTTCTCCAATTGCTCTACTGCCTGGTTGGTGGCCTGGACGCTTCGTCCGACCAGTTTTGCGGCCGTGCTAACTGTGATAACCGGTACTGACGGAAGCGCGCGCAGGAGGAGATCTGCCGTCGAGTTGGCGCGGATTGGTCCTGCTCTTGTACGCCACTGGTGGACGAGCCCATCAATCTGCTTGCCGAACTGCTCGGCGTCCCGAGCGGCACGTAACGCAGCCGCGGCGAATACACCAATCCACTTCGCGAGCCCCGCTTGGGCCTCCACGCTGCTCACGAGACCAAGGTAACGCGTGGCAGTAAGCCCGTCCACGTAGTCACGGGAAAGGGTGGCGAGCACAAGACTGATCGGCGGCACATATCGCGGCGCTAGGCCACGGCGACGCAGTACGACGTGAATGAGGGCACGACCGGTGCGCCCGTTGCCGTCAACAAACGGATGTATCGTCTCAAACTGCGCATGCGCAAGCGCGGCCTGAACAAGTGGCGAATAGCGGTCGCCATTGATGAAGGCAACAAGGTCTGCGAGTAAATCCCGCACCTGCTCTGGTGGCGGAGGAACAAAGTCAGCGTTGCAGGGATTGTAGCCGTTTCCGCCGATCCAATTCTGTACCGTGCGAATCTGCCCCCCGAACTCCGCTTGACTGGTATGTGTCATTAGTGCTCGATGAACGGCAAGGATATCGTCCACCGTAACCTCAGGGAGCGCTGCCAAATCATTTACCGCGACTGCCATCGCCTCGATGTTTCCGAGCACCGCTTCCGCGGTGTCGTCGTGCAGCGCAATGCCCATTTCGCGCGCGGCTTGCGCTTGAGTCAATCGACGCGTGGCAACTGTCAGCCCTTCAATCCGTGACGATGCCACCGCCTCGGCGCGCAAGAGGAGACGAGCTACTGCCTCCAGACTCGCAAGTCCCGGGCTCTGCGCGTTTAACTCGTGAATCGCCCGCTCGGCATCGCTCGCGTCCGCCACCACCTCGGCGGGTAAGGCGAGCTCCAGTTCGGCGAGACGGTCGGGAACGTACGTTTCATAGCCGCAGGGGCGACGCATGGCACGTGGGAATCCATAGCCGGATGAGCCCTGCCAAACCGTGGAAACCTTATACCCCATACTTGCCTCCTGAGACATGACCCGCCAGGGTTATCAGCTAACCTTGATAAGACGCCCAGCACATTTCAAGGTTAGATAATAACCTTGAAATGTGCTGGGCGTAAGTTCAAGGGAGCTTATCACCATCTCCTAATTGACTCCCCCCAGCATCCTGCCTATACTCGAAAACACCACCCGGCCAGGCGGTACCCTCGACTGGTCGTCCACGATCCGTTATCCCGATACTTGTCGCGCTATCCCAGCGTGTGACACCTGGAGGAGACCGTGGATTTTTCTGACTCAAGTCCTTCCGCCGGCTCGGACCGGTCCTTCGCTCCGCGAATCAATCGGCGGCGCCTGCTCCGGGGTACTGCCTCGTCGCTTCTCCTCTTCGGTGCGACCGCCGCGCCGGCCTTCGCCGATCAAGGCACCTACCGCGTCGCTCCGGGCGATAATCTTGTCCGGATCGCTCAACGCTTCGGCCTCAACCTCGACCAGCTCACCAGCCTGAACAACATCGCCGATCCCAATTACATCTGGGCCGGGCAACTCCTGCGACTCTCCAGCGTCGCGGCGCCCGCGGCAGCCCCGGCTCCCGCCCCCGCGCCGGCTCCCATCCCATCCTACCCGACCCCCACGATTCAAGCGCCCTACATCAGTCAGTTCGACGGCACGGTGTACGAGCAGTCCAACTGCGGCCCCGCCGACCTGGCCATGGCCCTGGACGCGCTCGGAATTCAGACCGATCAGATCGAGCTGCGCCACCTCGCCGCGATCCAGATGGGCTTCGATAATCCGGACGACGGCACCACCTGGGAGGCGTTGGCCTACGCCGCGCAACGAAAAGGCGCCCATGTCTCGGCGTATAAGCAGGGAAAGCACTACCTTTCCTGGTCGTTCGACGACCTGGGTCGAGCCTTCCGCGCCGGGCAGCCGACCATTTTACTGGTGCGCTACCGCTATATGCCCGGCCACGAAACCAGCGACTACTGGGGCGATCACTACGTACTTGGTCTGGGATTCGACACGGCCGGCAATCTCGTTTATCATGATTCCGCCTTCCACGACTCCAGCGGCGCGTTCCGAACGATCTCGCGCACTGACCTTCTGCGCGCCTGGAACAGCACCTCGGTTGGCATGGTGCGATCCGCCATGGCGGTGCGCAAAGGATAGTCATGCCGCGTTTTCCGCGATTCGCCTGGGTTCTCGCCGCGTTGATCGGACTTTCGGCCTGCGGTCCAAGTACCGCCGTCTCGTCGAGCCCAACGCCAAATCCCGCCGCCCGGGAAACGGCAACCGCGATTGCTAATGTCGCGGCCGGTACCACGCTGATGGTATTGCCCACCGCGACTCCGATCCCTCCGACCGCGGCTCCGCCAACCGCGACGGTGGCCCCAGCCACGTCGACGCCGATTCCGGCGACGCCTACCCTGCCACCCCTCACGCCGACCGCTTCTCCGTCGGGCACGGCCAGCTGGCTGGATAACACCACGATCGTCGGATTCTACGGACGCGCGTTTGGCGTCGCGCCGATCCTCGGTCGCCTCGGCGAGTACAAGAACATCGACGCGATGGCCACGGCGATGAATCAATACGCGGCTCAGATCCAGGCCGTCGACGGGGGAACGAAAATCCTGCCGGAGATTCATCTAATCTACGCCCTGGCGGTTCCCTGCTCGGGTCAGAGCGATTGCCTGCTCTATGAGGAAGCTCTGGATCCCAATCTCGTGAAAGACTACATCGAGCCGGCGCAGCAGCGCGGCTGGCTGGTCTTCTTAGATACCCAGCTTGGGCGCTCCGATCCCGTGACCCAGATTCAGCGCATGATCGACAAGGGCTATCTCAAGTACGACAACGTCGAAGTCGCGTTGGACCCGGAGTTCCACGTCTACCCGGGGCACCTCACGCCGGGCACCCCGGTCGGCCAGATCGACGCCAGCCAGGTCAACGCCGCGCAAAAACTCCTGGACGACTACGTGCGGCAGGAACACCTACCCCACCGGAAAATCCTGGTCGTCCACCAGTTCGGCGATAAGGCGGTCAACGACGGCGTCCCCTGGATGATCACCAACAAGAACGAGGTCAAGCTCTACCCCAACGTCGATCTGGTCATCGACGTGGATGGCTTCGGCAACCCCGGCACCAAGGTGACGAAGTACGACAAGATCACCGATAGCGCCGTCTATCCCTTTATCCACTACCGCGGCCTGAAAGTCTTTCCCAAGAGCCCCTACGAGACATCCGGTCACTTCGATAATCCGCTGCTCACCTGGCGCCAGGTCTTCGGCCTGGATCCCACCTCCGACGGCGCCCGGATCCAGCACGCTCCGAATCTGGTGATTATTAATTAGGGTGTTGGGGATTGGGTGCTGGGTGTTGGGGAAGGAACGCCCTCACCCCCGCCCTCTCCCGGGGGGAGACGGGACCAGGCCAACTCCCTCTCCCTCTGGGAGAGGGTTAGGGTGAGGGTTCGTCCTTTTTCCCCTTCCCGACGCGGGAAGGGGGCGAGGGGGTTAGGTCCGGCTCCGGTCCCCCAACACCCAACACCCAGAACCCCGTGCTATCTCCAGCGCTCGATGCCGCCCCAGCGGTAAGGGAGACGCTGGTCCACTGGGAGGAGCGTCGGGAAGGTCAGGTGGGGTTCGGTCTGGTACCAGTAAGCGGTGCTCGACCAGTCGCCTTCCTTGTCGTTGGCGTGGCCGTGCTCGATCGAAAAGACCAGCGATTCCTTGAAGCGAATCGGGTCTTCAATGTGATAGCGGTACTGGGAGTGCTTGCCGGTGTAGTCGGCGTTGGTCTTGAAGTGGTAGCCGTAATACGGGGTCGAGAAGGTGTGTTCCAGGCGATTGTAATTCCAGGCCCCGCAGAAGTAGTCCTCGGTGCCGGTGCCGTGCAGGCGAGGCGGCCAGGCTTCGCCGTCGACGAAGAACATATCGTCGCCTTCGCCCCACCAGCCCGGCTCTTTCAGGTCCACGTCGACGTGGCAGCCGACGTAATGCCCGCGCCCCTTGGCAACCAGAATCAGGAAGTTGTCTTCGCCGGTCAGATTGAGCCGCTCGCCGCGCGCGCCAACCCCTTCCGGTGGCTTGACGAGCGTCGGATTCTCGCGGCGCCATTGCGCGTGGAAGCGGCCGTAGTCGCCTTCCAGGCGGTCGTAGCTCTCGTAGTCGACGTAATAGTAGTAAATGACCTCGGCGTCGGTCTCGTTCTGAACGGTGATTCGCGCGCGCGTCTTGAACGGCATGGGGAACCAGCAGTTGAAGCCGCGGTCGAACATCTGGAGGGGCAACGAATTGAAGTAGGTCGTCTGTGCGTGCCCCAGACCGAAGAAGTCGCCGACCGGCACCTCGACGCTCGGCTCGGCCTCGTCGTCCCAGTACATGCGCAGGACGAGCTTGCGCAGGTGAAAGGGATCCGCCGAGGCAATCGTCGTCCAGATATGCGTGATACAGCCCGCGCCGGACACGTCGGCGAGAGTCGCCGTCGCGCCCGGCGCGATATGCAAGCGGTCGTCGTTGCCGCCGCTTCGATCGTAACTCGAAACCCGATGCGACTCGGCGTCGCGCAACTCCGCCAGGTTACGGAGCGAAGAGCTTCCCAGGTTCACGCTAGGTTCCCTTCGCCGGTTCGGCCTCATCGGTCGATTCCTGGCCAGTCGTTTCCTTGGGCGCGCTGATCTGCGGCGGTGCCGAGACCCGGCCCTTCAGGAGCGCCAGTTCGTCTTCAACCGCGCTATCCTGAGAAAGCTTGGCAAAGCGGTCCTCGGTGGTGTCGCTGTTCAGTTCACCGGCCGCCTGCGCGCGAGCCTCTTCCAGGCGAATCCGCTCTTCCATGCGACTCAGCTCGCTGGACGGATCGAAGGAGTTGAGCTGCTGGCCAACCTTCGCCACCTGTTCCATGGCGTGGGCACGGCGATAACGCGCGAGCAACACCTCGCGGTTACGGACCGTACCGTCGTACTTCTCTTGCAACGCGTGCAAGTCTGTCTTGGCCTTCTCCACCGCCTGGTGCTGGGATTCCCACTGGCCCTGATAGACCTTCGCGTTGTTGGCGTAGTCGACTTTGCGCTGCAGAGCCTCGCGGGCGAGATCGTCGGAGCCCTTCCGCACCGCCAGCTCCGCCTTCTTCTGCCAGTCGTCGGCAAGTTGCTGGCTATGCTGGTAGTTTGCCTCGAGCTCTTTCTCGTCGGCGATCATCTTGGCGACTTCGTTCCGCGCCTCGTCGATGCTCGTCCGCATGTCGCGAATGAGCTGATTCAGCATCTTCTCGGGATCTTCGGCCTGGTCGAGGATCGCATTGATGTTCGCCCGGGTGATCGTCGAGATGCGATTCAGAATTCCCACTCGATTGCCCTCCCAAACCAATCCATACTAACAGCAAGGCTCGATACGGGTGATCTTCAGTCGCCTTGCATGTTACACCCGACCGCGCCGGTCGACAACTACGCCGGCGCGGGGGTTGGGGATTGGGGGAAAGGGACCGGATCTAGCTCCGGTTACGCGGTCAGTCGACGGGCAGGTTGGAGGACCGGAAGCGCATCGTCATTCGAGACCGCCTCGGTCTCCGGCGCGGCTTCGTCCACGAGTTCTTCCAGTTCGTCGGGGAAGGTGGCGACGTCGCGTCCCACCGTCCGAATCTCCTCCGCCGGCAGGAGAACTTTGCCGCGGTTGACATCCTCGGCGAAACCAACCGAGATTTCGTAGGCGAGCAGTTGGCCGCGCGGGCCAAGCAAGACCTCTTCGATCACCCCGAGATAGTTGCCTCCCTCGGTCATCGCCAGCAAGCCATCCATTTTTACCCCGGACGTCAAAAGCTTGGCGAGTTCCCGCCGGCTGCCCACCTTAACCAAACCGGTTAGATCCACCATGGTGATGGCGTCACGTCCAAAGCTGCGGACCATCTCAATCGGAACGACCTCCGCCTCGCGACGCCAGCTCGCCTCGTCGACCACCAGTGCCGCCACGGAATGATTCTCTGGGTCAAGCACGAGATCTCGAACCTGGCCAACCCGCAGGCCCTCGGCCAAACTAATGATCGGCAAACCGATAATCGACCGCGCACGCCGCATCTCACTACCTCGCGCAAGGAAAAATCGAAAAATCACTCAAGGGGGCGGCAAGATCTGTGCCGCCTCCCTGCCTGCGATCGGGAGTTTCGGGGACCAAAGAATTAGTCAATCGGGAGCGCGGTATTGCGGTATTAGGGAGTCGAATCGTCGGTTCCGTACAGTGTAACGAGCGCCCCGGTTCGGGCGTCGAGAGCAACCACCGTGTTCGATCGCGCATAGATGTTGTCACACGAGCAACTGGCTTCCCCACCGCGACTGGGCGTGTACCCAACGCCCTCAAAAGTCACTAGCCAGACGGGATGCGCCTGAACCCGCGAGAAGACTTTGCCGTCGGATGAACGCAGGGTTATTTCAACGTATTGCGCCGACGTGTGCAAGGCATCTGCCGCCCCCGAGACCTGCTTGGCCGCGAGCGCTTCAGCCTGGGCCTGGGAGATGGGAGGATTACCAGTGGACGGGCGAATATCCGCGTTCACTACCTGCTGGCCTACCACCGCCGTCTGAGAGACGACCGCGTTCGGAACGCCAGATCCTTTCGTCGACGCGGCAACGCCACTGCCGACGAGGAAGAGGCAAGCGATCACGCAAAATCCGAGTAGGGCCAGTCGGCCCATGGGGACCTCCGCGCGGGAATACCCTTATGCTAGGTACTATTACACGACATCCCAGGGTTCCGCAAACTTCTCTCTATCCAGTGTCTCCACGTACAGGGGCAAATTGACTTTGGTAAAGTGGCCGTGCTAGTATCGGCGAGCAGCGTGGAGTCGCACCCGCGTGTGTTTGTTGGATTATACCGCGCTAAACACATCGACTGGACGACCGCGGATACCAAACCTTAGCAAGCAAGTCTGGAGTAGCGCGATGAGTTCTGCTACGACATCTCTACCAGGTAACGCGGCAGCTCTGCCATGGTACTCCCGGATCGTCGGCGCCCGCACGCAGAAGGAGCTTCGCGAAGCGACTTTCGGGTACGTGTTCCTGATACCCTGGCTGCTTGGTCTCATCATCTTCGTCGTCGGCCCGATCATAGCCTGCCTTTACTTCAGCTTCACCAACTTCGAGGGTGTCGGCACGCCCCAGTTCGTGGGCCTGGCCAACTATGTCAAAGCGTTCACCGGCGACGACCTTTTCTGGCCCTCGCTTTTGCGGACTTTCGAATACGCCGTACTCGTCGTCCCGATCGGATTGCTTGGATCGCTCGTCCTAGCCGTCATGCTCAACCGGGCGGTGAAAGGCATTAGCTTCTTTCGTACCTTCTTTTTCATTCCGACGCTTACCCCGCCGGTTGCCCTGGCTATCCTGTGGGTCTGGCTCTTCCACCCAAGCGTGGGGCCGATCAATCTGGCCCTGAAGTGGGTGGGCATCGTGGGGCCGGACTGGCTCCAGAGCCCGCAATGGGCGCTGCCGGCCATCATCATCATCAACCTCTGGGGCAGCGTGGGCGGAAACACCATGATTATCTTCCTGGCCGGTCTACAGGGAGTACCCCAGGAGATGATGGAAGCCGCGGAGATCGACGGGGCTGGCCGTTGGGCGAAGTTTCGCCACATCACCTTGCCAATGATCTCCCCGACCTTCCTCTTCAACCTGATCCTCGGCATCATCGGCGCCTTGAAGGTCTTCACCACCGCCTTTGTCGCCACCCAGGGAGGCCCCCAGTACGCGACCTGGTTTTTCGCGCTCCATATCTATCAACAGGCATTCTCTTATTTCCGGATGGGTTACGGCTCGGCCCTCTCGTGGCTCTTCGTCGTCGTACTCATCGCCTTCACGTACTTTCAATTGGTTCTTTCGCGGCGCTGGGTCTACTATGGAGGTGAGGGCTAATGGCGGCGACGGAACAGACGATATCGGTTAACGCACCGTCGATTACCCGTACCGGGTCCAGCTCGTTGACGATCTCTTCGGTCGTCTGGTTTGTCGTGCTCGTGATCGTCTCGGTCATTTTCATTTTTCCGTTCTTCTGGACCCTTACGAGCTCGCTCAAGCAACCCTACGAGATCTTCAATTTTCCCCCGACCCTCTTCCCCGCCGTGCCGCAGTGGCAAAACTACGCCACGGTGTTCCGGATCGCGCCATTCTTTCAGTGGATCCTTAATAGCATCTTTGTCGTCGTCGCTGGCACCCTCGGGGTGGTGCTGTCGTCGTCGATCGTGGCTTACTCGTTTGCGCGGTTCCGCTACCGGGGTCGCGAGTTGATCTTCGTGATCACGCTCGGGACGATGATGATACCGGCGCAGATCACGCTCATTCCCCAATACGTGCTCTATACCCACATGGGCTGGATTAACACGCTCTATCCCCTCTGGGTTCCGTTCTGGTTCGGCGGCGGAGCGTTCTACATCTTCCTATTGCGCCAGTTTTTCATGACGATTCCCCGCGAGCTCGACGAGGCCGCGCTAATGGACGGGGCGGGATATTTCCGCATCTTCTGGAACATCTTGCTCCCACTCTGTATTCCGGCGCTCGCCACGGTCATGATCATCTCGTTCATCGGCAGTTGGGGTGATTTTCTCGGCCCGTTGATCTACCTGAACTCACCCGACAAGTTCACCGTCGCGATGGGGCTCTATTTCTTCCAAAACAATCCCGACCTCGGGGGTGCTCCGACCCAGCAGCTCCTCATGGCCGCCTCGGTGGTAACGGTGATCCCTTGTCTGATACTGTTCTTCTTTGCGCAGCGCTATTTTATCCAGGGGGTCGTTCTCTCGGGCATCAAAGGATAACCCTCCTCAAAGGGCCAGAAAGAAAGTATACGGAGGTTACTCGTCGAAATGTCTACTGTACCTATCACCCGCCGGCGGCTACTGGTGTCGTTGGGGGCTCTCGCGGTCGTCACGCCGATACTCCAGGCGTGCAGCTCTTCCACGCCAGCGTCATCAAGTACACCCTCGTCAAGCGCGAGCGCGCCCACGGCAGCTGCCACGTCCACTGCCGCCAGCAGCACCACCAGCCAGAGCTCGGCGACGGCACAGCCGGCCCAAACGGCATCCAGCAGCAGCCCGGTCACGATGACCCTGGCCGTGTACGCCGGTGCAAACCGCGATTGGATGCCGAAGTATGCCAAGGTCTGGGCAGCGAAGAACCCCAACGTCACCCTGCATATCGACCAGATCGCTTATGGGGATATGAATACCAAGTCGGTCGCGGAGTTCACGTCGGGCACCATGCAAGATGTGCTATTCAGCGGCTGCAAGTGGATGGCCTACAACGTCTCGAAGGGGATGTTTATGGCGATCGACTCCTACACCAAGCAAAAGGATCCGGGCCTGAGCGACTTCCTGCCCGCGGCCATTCTCGACTCTTCCTGGAAGGGAAAGCTGTACGGGCTGCCCTTCGAGTTCAACACCGGCAACAACAACGTCGTCTACTACAATAAGGACATGGTACAGGCCAAAGGGGCGAAAGAACCCACTGATACCTGGACCACCGAAGACTACAGCGCGTTTGTTCAGACGATGACCGATTCGTCAAAGGGCATCTGGGGCACCGATATCATGCCGGGCTCCTACTACGACCTTGGTTGCTACGCCCGGTCTTACGGTGGAGACATCCTGGCCGCGCCCAATTTCGATAAGTTCACCCTCACGACCGACCCGAACACGGTCAAAGCCACGCAGTGGATGGTGGATCTCCGAACCAAGTACAAGGGCGCGCCGAGCCGAGCCGAATCTCAGAACATGAGTATTCTGTTCCCTTCCCAGAAACTGGCATCCACCGCGAGCTGCATTTGCAACTTCACCACCGAAAGCCAGACCGTCGGAACCAAGTTTAAGTGGGGCGTCGTCCTCGGCCCAACCGGACCAAATGGCCTGCGCGGCTTCGATAGCTTCGCCGCGATCTGGAATATGTACTCGAAGACGAAGGTTCCCGACCTCGGCTACGATTTGATGATGGGGCTCACCTCCACGGAAGCAGCCACCTGGGCAGTCCTGAACGACGACCAGCCGCCGGCTCGGGCGTCCGTCTGGCGTGACGCGACCCTGAATAAGAACAACAACATCTATCAGCGCGTCGCCGATTGGGTCACCAACGGCAAGGACCAAGGTCCATTCCCGGTTCCGTCGAACTTGCGGTTTACCGAGCTACAGGACAAGTGGGCAAACCTGAGCCCAGCCTTGTTCTATGGCGAGATAGACTTCCAAAAGGGCATGCAGCAGATCCAGGACGCGTGTCAGCAAATCGTGGCGGAGCCCGCGCCCTAAGGGCAAAAAACCGCTCGCCGACTTCTGCTCATTACATCGCGTTTCGGAACATGCCACACCCCGACTTTCCAGGGAATACGCTGGAAAGTCGGGGTGTGGACTTTACCCAATCCCCCTCGTTACGTCAGCCGCCGATAGCCCGGGTGGACTGTCGCCGTCCCCACCACGAAGAGAACCAAAAACCCGCCAATCAGCAGCATTGTCGCGGAACCGCCGATGCGATCCATCAGCGCGCCAAAAGGCGCCGAGGAGAGCGGGGCCAGCGACCAGGTCATCATGTATACCGCCATAAACCGCCCATAGAGCGCCTTTGGCGCGTCTTTCCCGACAGGCGAGCGAGCCCAGCGATATTGACGACGGCCCCGGGAGAGAATATAGTCAGTATGAACTATTCACCCATGAGTAGTTACGTGCGAAGGAGTTCGTCGTGTTAGTCACGGTTACCCGGGTGCAGATCCCGAAGGAGCAACAGGGGCACCTCGCCGCGGCCTTTCGTAAAGGCGCGCAAGAATTGAAGCAGTTTCCGGGATTTCTCGGATTTGAACTCTGGCTGAACGATACCACGCTGGAAGCCGTCTCCCGGTGGGAGTCGCGCCAGGCGATGGAAGCCTACACCCAGAGCGATCTCTTCCGTGCCCACCACGGTCGCGGCGGCGGCGGACCGCCCCCCGGTCAGATCGAGTACTTTGACGGCGAAGTCGTCACCTAAAGCGGAATCCAGAGTTTCGGAGCCAGAATCCAGAAGGAGAATGGACTTCTGGCTCCGAAAATTGACAGCCCTCGGATCCTTCGCTAGAGTCGAAGCGGTCGACGGAGTGTCAGCATCGATTGGGATTGAGTTGGGATTGAGAGCGACGCCTCCAACCGACACCGAAATCCTTTGCCTGGTAAGGTCGTCATGCGAGCGCAGGATCTTCTGGGAGCAGCTTTCCTTTATCTGGTCATCGCCGTGGGCTACGGTGTCTGGACCGCCACCCACGACCCCCGCGCCGTGCACTCGGTAGCTCAGTTGAGCCCGAGTTTTATCCGCTACTGTCTCTCCTGGCCCCGAATGATCAGCACGTTCATGCGCGCTTCTCCGATCAATCGAGCGATCTCGTCAATCTGATCCCTCGTTCCCCGCTAGACAAAGCCCTGGGGAACAATGTGCCAGTAGACCTTGTTGAACAGTAGTTTCTCGTAGTGGTAGAAGGCATTGGGCGCCGGCGGGTGAGGCGGGTGAGCGAAGTCGAAAACGAGCTGGCTCGCCTGACCATGTCCGGTCTCCAGGAAGCAAAGCACTCGCCCATCATACGTCCCGTCCGTGGCAGGCGGCTCGCCGGTTTTTACGAGGGCGGTAATCCGTTCCGCGAGCACCTTCGCCTCAAAGTGAGCCGCCGACCCGCTCTTCGACACCGGAACGTCGGTCGCGTCGCCCAGGCCGTAGATGTCCTCGTACCCTTTCACCTGAAGGGTTGAACGATCGGTAGGAAGCCAGCCCTGCTTGTCGCCCAAACCGGAGTCCTGAATGACCTTGGCTCCCCGGTGCGGCGGCACCAGCACCAGCAGGTCGTAATCGATCTCGGTCCCTTCCATCGAAGAGATCTTCTTATTTACTGGGTCAATGCTTTCGGTGTTGAAAAAGACCTCGTACTTGATCCCCCGCTCTTCCAGCATGGGCGTGACGAACTCCGAGACGCTCTCGATCGTAAACACCCGGTTGATCGGGGAGAGATAGGTTATCTCGGTCTTGTCGCGAAGGCCGCGGTGTCGGAGGTACTCTTCCACCTTAAACGCGAATTCCAGCGGGGCGGGTGGACACTTATAGGGGATATCGGCGACACCGATCACCAATTTGCCGCCTTGGAAGTTTTCGAGGGCGTTGCGAAGCTTAATGGCGCCAGCCTCGGAATAGAAGTGGTACGCCCCCTCGGCGTAGCCGGGAACTTCGTTCTCGGCGATCCGGGATCCGGTCGCTACCACCAGCGTATCGTAATCTACCGCGGTCCCGTCGCTCAGCAGCACCGCTTTTCGAGCCGGATCGATCTTCTGGGCATCTCCGACGACCAGCTTGACCCGCTTCGCCAGTAAGCTCCGCTCTGAACGGATCAGGTTCGCCGGATTCTCTTCACCAAACGGGATGTACAGCCACCCCGGCTGATAGACGTGTTTGCCGGTACCGTCGATGACGGTAATCTCGGCTTCTTTCGCCTTCAACTTGCGGGTGAGCACGTTCGCCAGCAGTGTCCCACCCACTCCTCCCCCGAGGATCACAATTCGCTGCGCCATGCCGTACTCCTTCAGGCAAAATCAGGCAGCCATCCGGCGTCAGTCCTCGACGGATCGAGGCGCGGGGGATCTGATTGTTTCCTCGCACCTCGACCAAACTCTCAATGTGCCTTCCTGACCACGAATCGGACGTAACCGTTCTCGGGAAAACTTCCCAGGAACTCGTGTTGCGCTTTCTGAATCCAGGCCGGAATGTCCCGGTTCGAACCCGGATCGCTCGAAAGAACCTGGACCGTCTGGCCAACCTCGATGCTCTTGACGCCTCGGATCAGTTCGAGTAGCGGACCCGGGCAAAAGCTCCCGCGCGCGTCGATCTCTTTGTCGATGTGCTGAACTGCCATAACAATTCGTCTCCTTCAGGATGATCCCCAGGTGATCGTCAGGTTAGATAAAGAGGGTGACTTCCCCTTCCTGTGCGATTTGAACGAAGGTCGCGACGCCAGTAACGTCTTCGACAATCGGGTCGAGGTCCTCCAGGTGCCAGCCAAACAGTTCCATGGTCATGCTGCACGCCTGAACTCGGACGTTGCCGATTTCCCTGGCCTGGTTAAGGGTGTCCAACCAGTGGCTAACATTCTTAGCCTTCATCGCCTGGAGAGCCGGCTCGGCAAACTCGGCAAAGTCTGAGCTAAAACGCACGTTCGTGCGGACCTGATCCTTCCGAAAGGCGTTGAGCCCCCAGAACGTCAGAAAGATGTCGACGTCCATCCCCATCGCGACCGCACCGGCGGTCAGCGTCGACACGGCAAAGAGCTTATCCACGGTGCCCGAAAAGAGAACAATCGACATACGATTGGCCACGAAAGCACCTCCAACGGTTTTCCGGTCAGCGCAGTTACCCGCGCTCATCTTGAGCGTACTGCCGGCGGCCTGGCGACGACCGGAAAAACCCTACTGCCGACCTGAACATTTCCTAGCCCGTGGCGCTCCGTTGACTGACACCGAAATCATGCCTCGTTCGCCAACGATTCAAAGGCTGGTGCGTAGAACTGGGTAGTGTACTGCTGGACCATCCGGCGGGCGCTGAAGCGGGGAGCCACCCTGGTAACCGCGGCCTTCATCACCCGGACAAAGTCGTGGGGAATCCCATCGTCGCTCCGCTGGTAATAGAGCGGAATAATCTCTTCTTCGAGCAGCCGGTAAAGCTCCGCGGCATCCCCGGCTCGGCGGTCGTCGGAGGGTTCCCCACCACCGAATACCCAGCCGGATCCCTCAGCGTACCCCTCGGCCCACCAGCCGTCGAGAATCGAAAGGTGGGGAACGCCGTTGACGCTTGCCTTGATGCCGCTCGTGCCGCACGCTTCGAACGGCGGCAAGGGAGTATTCAGCCAGACATCCACCCCCTGAACGAGCGCCTCGGCAAGTTCCTGATCGTAGTCTTCGACAAAGGTGATCCGCCCCCCAAAGCTGGGGTCCTGGGCCACCTGGATAACGCTCTGAATGAGGCGTTTGCCTTCGAGATCCGCGGGATGGGCCTTGCCAGCAAAGATCAGCTGTAGCGGATGATAGGGATTGGTCAGCAAAGCGGCCAGGCGCTTCAGGTCGGTCAAAATCAGGTCCGGACGCTTGTAGGCAGTGAATCGGCGCGCGAATCCGATGGTGAGGATCTCCGGATCCAAGAACGCGCCGAGCGCGACGACCAGCCCGCTCGGAATCCGGTCCCTTTGCCAACGCTCGCGAGCAAGGTCGGTAACCCAATCGACCAAACGACACTTCGCGGCGTGGTGGGCAAACCAGAGTTGCTCGTCCGGAATTTCCTGGACAAGTTCCCAGATTCCCGGCCGGTCCTGGTCGGTCAACCAGGTTGGACCGAGGTAACGGTCGAGCAAAGGCTGCAGGGAGTCGGTACCGATCCAACTCGGCAGGTGAACGCCGTTGGTTACGCTGACAATGGGAACATCCTCGACTTTTCGGTCCGGCCACAGCCCGGCCCAGATCTTTCGCGCCACCTCGCCGTGCCGCTCGCTCACCGCGTTCCGGTAGCCCGCAGTACGGAGGGCGAAAACCGTCATATTGAAGCCCGCTTTTGGATCGCTCGGATTGAGGCCGAGTCCAAGAAAAGCAGCGCGGTCGATCCCAGCCGACGAGAGGAACGGGCCAAAGTACTTGTCCATCAATTCGAAACGGAAGACGTCGGTCCCGGCCGCCAGGGGAGTGTGCGTCGTAAAGACCGTGCTCGCTTGTACCCGCGCCAGCGCGTCATCCCAGCTTAGTCCGGATTGGATAAACCGGCTCAGCCGGTCGACCAGCGCCAGCGCCGGGTGGCCTTCGTTGACGTGCAGCACGCCCGGCTCGATTCCCAGCGTCGCGAGTACCCGCATGCCCCCCATTCCCAGAACAATCTCCTGACGGAGCCGTTGTTCGGGCTCGCTCGCGTATAGGTGCTGGGTAATCTCCCGGTCCCAGGGCTGATTGATCTCGAGGTCGCTATCCAGCAAGTAGAGCGAAACCCGACCGACCGCGACCTTCCAGACCGTGACGTGCAGTGGTGGATCGAACAGCGGCACCCGCACCGTCAAGGGATGCCCCGAGGCGTCCAGAACTTGTTTGATCGGGTCAAAGGACCGATCGAGCGTCCCTTCCAGATCCTCGGGCCAGCCGTCCGCGCGAACACGCTGGGTCGCGTAGCCGTGACTATAGATCAACCCCACGCCGACGACCGGAATGACCAGATCGCTGCACTCCTTGAGGTAGTCGCCGGCCAGGATTCCCAGGCCACCGGCGTAGACCGGCAACGAAGCGTGAAGGCCGAACTCGGCGGAGAGGTAGACGAGGGGCTTCTTCGGGTGGCCATACCGGGAGGGAAACCACCCCACCGGCGAGGCAAGCTCGGTGGTGAATTGTTCGACGACCGAGTCGTAGTGCGTCAAGAACGCTGGATCCGCCGCCGCGCTCGCCAGGACGTTCGCCTCGACGAGGTTCAGCATGCGAATCGGGTTATGACCGCTCTCCCGCCAGGCCTGTCCATCGAGTGCACGGAAGAGGTCGTGAGCCGGACGATGCCAGGTCCACCAGAGATTGTAGGCCAGATCCTCAAGTCCGCGAATGCGCTTCAGAAGCGCGGGTAAGCGACTCAACTCAAGCACAGCCAATCCTCCCGGTTCCCCCACCGTCGGAACTCTCACAAAGGGTTCACGGAACGATCACCTACCGCTAACACACAAGAACGCGGTTTTGTGAGATTCTGTTAGTGGACAGCAGCAATTCGGTGAGAGCCCAGTTCCTCGACCGACCGCCGGAGCACCACTCTCCGGCGGTCATTCTTTTCAACGCTCGATACCAGGGTTAGTGGCTAACGTCGGTTTCTTCCGACCGAACAATCAGCAGAGAGCAGTCGGTCACCAGGGCGGCGATGACGCCGAGCACCGCGACCTGCGGCGCAAGCAACGTCCCAATCACCCCGACGGTCAAGGGGAGCTCGACGAGCGTCTTCCCTTCGTGCTTCACGACGATGCGCCGGACGTTTCCCGCCGCGATGATGTCGTTTACCTTTTCAAGCAACTGGGTGCCGCGAACCTGAAACTCTTCGGTTCGGCCGGTCGTCTGGTTGGGGTTGCCGATCATAGTCTCCTCCCGTGCCCGGCTTCGCAATCGCGGCCTTTCCGACAATTCGCCTAGCCAGGGCTTCCCCTTCATTCTCCGGTTCGCGCGTTACGCCAAAGGTTGCCGTCGGTAAAGGCGTGGTAACCGGCCGCATGGGACGCCGACCGCGCGACCCTCAACCAGCGACCGCGTGGGCAAGGCGAGGATAGGGATTGGCTAGGCGTCTCCCGTGGCGTTATACTTTAGTCATTACGCAATTGATGTCGGTGAAGGTCGAGGAACGATGTATCCACGCGTGTCCGTCGATCCCGAGCTATGCCAGGTTCCCTGCATTCACCGGGATGACGTCGAGCGCGCCCGGTCCGGCCTTGCCGACGACGCGACCTAACATGCACGAGGGACACGATCACGCGCACGGGATGGTTGGGGCGAAGCTCCGCCTGGCTTTCATGTTCACGATCTTCATCCTGGCGGTCGAAGTCGTCGGCGGTCTGCTCTCTAATTCGCTAGCATTGCTCTCCGATGCCGGTCACGTTCTCACCGACGTCGTCGCGCTCGGATTGGCCTGGTTTGCCGCGCGGCAGGCCGAGCGGCCCGCCAACATCCGCAACACCTATGGCTACCACCGGACCGGGATTCTGGTTGCTCTGCTTAACGCCGCGACCTTGATCGCCATCGTCGCTTTCATCGCCTTCGAAGCGATCCAGCGCTTGCAAAACCCCGAGGTGGTCACGCCGACGGCGATGTTCCTCGCGGCGACGGTCGGGATCATCGTGAATCTCTTTATCGGCTTCAGTCTTCGCGCCGAAGGGGGGAGCAACCTCAACGTCCGGGCCGCCACGCTCCACGTCTTCGGAGATGTGGGCGCCTCGGCCGTGGTGATCGTCGCCGGCCTGATCATCCTCCTGACCCACTGGTATCCAGTCGACCCGCTCCTCTCGCTAGCGATTGCCGCTTTGATTGCCAGGGGTGCGTGGGAGATCCTCCGGGAGACGGTCGACATCTTGATGGAGTCCGCGCCGGCTCACGTCAACGTCACCCGGCTTGTCGGTGACATGCTGCGCGTGCCGGAGGTCGACGACGTCCACGACCTCCACGTCTGGTCACTCGCTGGCGGGATGCCTCTCCTCACCGCGCACGTTCAGGTGAAGGATGATTGCTCCCTCAGCCGCTGTGCCGAGATTATCACCGAACTCGACTGCCTGCTCCAGGAAAAGTACGCGATCTCCCACTCGACGATCCAACTGGAATGCGCTCGCTGTCGGGAAAGCCAGTTCCGTTGCGCGTTGACCGCGTTACCGGAGGCAACCCACGTCCACGGCGATCACGAGCACCCGCACGCGCACTGACGCGATACCTAACGCTCCCCGGACGTTGGGGTCTGATTTTCGGGTACGACGCCTTCGGCTGGGTTCGCGGGTCAGCGCCGGCCGAAGAGGTCGTCGACCGCCTTACGAGCCAGCCGCAAGTGATTCTCGTCGATGTCGTCCGGCACCGAGCAACCCGGGGCGAGGATGAAGTGGCGACCGCCCTCGGTCTGATCGAGCGCGTCCCGCATTTCCTGGGTCAGCGCCGCGACGTCGCCCCGGGTGATCGGCCCCCGCTCGTCGATGCCCCCCATCGCCGCCTTGTCCGGGATGCGCCCGCGCAGGTCCGCCAGGCGAACGCCGGTCAGGCGGTCCTCCCAGGAAAGCACCGCGCCCGGATAATCCAGCGCCAGGTCAACCATCAAATCTGGGCCACCGTGGAGGTGGACGACGTTGAGCCAACCCGCCGAACAGTCCTTAAGGACCCGAAGATCGTAGGGGCGAACAAACTCCCGAAACTCCGCTTCGGTCAGCCAGCCACCAGCAATTCCTTGAACGGCGTAGTAAATCCCATCGGCACCGGCGTCGAGCAGGGCCTGGCAATAGCCGGCCAGGTTTTGGGCGATGACGCTTAGCGCCTGGTGGACCGAGGCGGGATTCTCCCGAAGTTGCTGACGCAGGGCGTCCGGCCCGCCGGCGAAGCGTCGCGCCTCGGTAATCGGCGAATAGACCGTCACGACGACCGGAGTTTCCGGACCCACCGCCCGCCGAACTAGCGCGGTCGTCTGGGCCATGCGTCCCAGGTTGCTGGCGCTCGGCGCGAGCGGAGCAATCAAATCCCAGTCGTCGGATTGGTGAATGCTGTTCTGGGGAAAGGGATAAGGCAGATCCGGCATGATCTTGAAAATGTCCAGATCAAACCGCCCAAAGAAGTCGAGCGTCGACTGAGCCAGGCGATGGGGAACGTTGCGCGGCTTGAAGTGATGCCAGAAGAAGAATGGGGGTCGATCCACCTCTTCGCCGTGAACCGCCCCCCAGACCCGATCACGCTTACTCAATGACGCCATGGTATTGCCTCCTCGCGAAGTATGGTTTCAGGATACCAGATACTTCGCGAGATCGAGCGAAATGGCTAACTCAGACGCGCTCCGGCCGCGGAGGCTACCGCGGCGTAGCCTCCGCTCAGGTTGCCAACGTTCGAGAACCCGTGCGCGAGGAGAAGGCTCGCGGCGATGGCCGACCGCGCTCCACTCTGGCAGTAGACAATAACCGGCTGATCCCGGGGAAGATCCCCCAGGCGCTCGACCAGATATCCCAGGGGAATGTGCAACGCGGACGGCAGATGGCCAGCGTCCCACTCGGACCTTGCCCGAACATCCACGATCTTGACCGAGTCCTCCGGTCGGGGAATGACGTCGACCTGGCGAATCACGCCGAGAGGCCGCCCCTGCCCGCGCCAGGCGTCGAAAGTCTCCAGCGAAAAGTAACCGATCACCCGGTCGATGCCGATCTTCGTCAGCTCGCGGGTAACGTCCGCCAGACAACTCGCGCACCGCTCGTCGGCGACCAGATAGAGCGGCCGATCCGGCGAAACGAGCCAGCCAGCCCAGTTCGTGAAGGAACGGTCAAAGGGAATGTTGACGGTTCCCGGAATGTGCCGCGCCGCGAACTCCGCGGCCGGACGAATATCCACGGCGATGGCGCCGCGCTCCAACACCTCCGACAGCGCCTGGGAGGGCAGACGCCCGGGCAGCGCGACATCCCCAAGGATCGGAGCGCCTTCCTTGTTCACTCGCTTCATCCGAGCGAAGTACGTCGGCGGCTCCGGTTGCCCTTCGAGAACCGATTCGACGAATCGATCCTCCTCCGAGATCCGAAACGCCCAGTTCGTCCGGCGCTCGTAGCCAACCGTCGACTGCGGAACACCGGAGAGGCTCTTGCCGCACGCCGACCCCGCGCCGTGCCCCGGCCAGATCTGGAGGTAGTCCGGAGAGGATTTGAATGACTGAAGAGAGTGGAAGAGTTGCCGAGCGCCTCTCTCCATCGAACCGATTTGTTTGGCAGCCCGCTCCAGCAAGTCCGGCCGCCCGACGTCGCCGACGAAGACGAAGTCGCCGGTAAAGACGCCAATCGGATCATCCCCCGCGGCGTGATCGGTCAACCGAAACGAGAGATGTTCCGGCGTGTGCCCGGGGGTGTGGAGAACCTCGAACCGAAGATTCCCAATCCGAATCACGTCGCCATCCATGAGGAGGGTAACGTTCGGTGCATCGGAGAAGGTGTAGCGCCAATCCGCGCCACCCTCGTCCGAGAGGAAAAGCGTGGCTCCGCTGCGAGCAGCAAGTTCGCGGCTACCGGAGACGAGGTCGGCGTGAATGTGCGTCTCGGTGACCGCGCTGATGCGTACTTTCTCCTCGACAGCAGCCTGGAGGTACTGGTCGATGTCCCGGTTCGGGTCGATCACCAGTGCTTCGCCGGTCGCCGCGCAGCCGATCAAGTAGCTCGCCTGGGCGAGCCGTTCATCGTAGAAACGCTTTAAGATCATCAGATTCCTCGGGTCGAGATAGACTCCAAACGGTTGGCGCCTAAGCGGGGCTTTCCCCACTGACGCGTCGGATCACTGCTTCCAGACGTTGCTTCACGTCGCTAGCGATTGGGGTGAGCGCCGGGTTGCCTACCAGGCCAAGAACCGGCTCGGGGTTCATCGCCTCCACGACGCTGCCCCCCTCGGTCGCGTAGACGACGACGTTGCACGGCAAAAGCAGCCCCAGATCCGGCTCGGCTTCGAGTGCCTTTTCGGCGAGCGCTGGATTGCAGGCACCAAGGATAACGTACGGCCGAAAGTCGATGCCGCGCTTCTCTTTCATGGTCTGCTTGACGTCGATTTCGCAGAGCACGCCAAATCCCTGCTCTTTGAGCGCCGCCTTGGTGCGCTCGACCGCCTCGGCGTACGGAAGACTGACGACCGTCCCGAAGCCGTACGGGGTTTGCTTATCGATTGCCATTGGATACCTCCTGTGCTTGTCCGAGGTTTATCCCTGCTGCACCGGTAGACCCGCGTAGGCCCACGCCAGCATGCCCCCGGAGACGTTTGTCGCCGAGAGACCCGCGGCGCGAGCCATCTCGGTTGCCCGGCCAGAGCGGTTACCACTCCGACAGATAAAGAGAATGTCCTTTTCGCGCGGGAGCGTTGGCAAATGCCGAGCCAGTTGCCCGAGCGGAACGTGCCTCGCTCCCGGAGCGTGACCGCCGCGCCATTCGTCCGGTTCGCGAACGTCGATGAGCACCGCGCCCTCGGCCATTCGTTGCTTGACGTCGTGCGGTGGGATCTGGGGAACCGTCGATCCGCCGAAAAGACCTTTGAGTAAGTCCATAGTGATTCTCAGTGTCCTAATCTAAATGTCCCAGGATTTTGACTGCCCGGCCGATAGTCTCCCGCGCCTGGTCGGGGGGAAGGTTCGCCAAACATTCATCAATGTGCGTGGTGATAAGTTCGGTTGCAATCCGCTCGATTGCCGTTCGCACCGCCAGGAGCTGCGTCACCACGTCTTCACAGCTTCGGCTTTCCTCGAGCATCCGGCTGATTCCGCGAATTTGCCCTTCGGCACGCGCCAGACGATCGTGCAAAGCTTTGTCGGCAGTAGCCATGTCGTGTTACTCTCCTCTAACCCGAACCGGGTTAGCGCCGAACGATCCCTCAGGTTCCCCCACTCGGTCCGCAGTCTCGGGAAAGTCGCGCTGGCGCGGAAAGCAATCGCTTCACGTTCGGCGCGTCGCAATGCGGGCACCGTGGTGTCTGATCGGATCCCATCCGGACAATTTTTTCGAAGGTCGCTCCACATTGTACGCATTGGTACTCGTAGAGTGGCATGCCCCATACTCCTGGTTGCGTTTATACCCACCCGGGGTATACTGGTATTATATACCCCCGACTGGTATAGCTTGTCAAGCAAATTGCTCGCCAACTCACAGGAATTATTCAGGTCGAGACATTCCCGGTTCGACTATCTATCCGGTCCGGTGCGCGTGAATGTTCGGAGAAGAATGGAGCAACCCGCTATGCGAATGGAAAACCAGCCTCGTCGGAGCGTCCTGGTTCTTTCGGATGATGCCCGACTGGGAAGGCTCATTAAACTCGCGCTGGAACCAGCCGGTTTCGCGATCCTCGTCGCGTCTTCTCGGGCCGAAGCGCTGGAGATAGCCGCGGACGGCAAGCCAAGCCTCTTCGCCCTCGAGATGAACTACCGCAAAGAGGATGGGGTTTCGCTCTGCGAGCGCTTGCGCGAACTTGCCGACGTGCCGGTTGTCTTCCTCTCGGCGGACGACGACGACGCCAGTAAGGTTCGGGCGCTCCGCTGCGGGGACGACTACCTCGTCCGCCCCTTCTCGCTTGCCGAGTTTCGCGCGCGGGTGGAAGCGATTCTCCGCCGGGCTCACCCGTGCCTCGAAGTCCACGGACCGGCCTATCGCGACGGATTGCTCACCGTCGACTTCACTCGCCACGTCGTCAGTTTTGGCGGCGTTGCCGTCGACCTCACGCCAACCGAGCACCGCCTCTTGAATCTCCTCGCCCGGCAGCCAGGGCGCGTCTTTCTCCACGACGACCTGCTGACCCGAGTTTGGGGAAACGAGTTTAGGGACGACCCGCATCTCTTACGCCTCCACATCGCCAACCTCCGCAAGAAGATCGAGGCCGATCCGGCTCACCCTCGCTATATCCGCACCCACCGCGGTCTGGGTTATAGTTTCGCCCCGGCCAAGGGGACGCGACGGCTCGCCGACGCCACTGTTCCAGCGGGGATCGGGGAATCTAGACAGAATCTAGACAGGAGCGCCTGGGACGAAGACGTGGCGGAGCACCTCGAGGGGATATTCTGAACTCGGGTTCAGCGCAAAGGGGCGCTGAGCCAGTGAGGATAGCACGAATAAGAGGTGATTCATCAATGGCTCTTCTCAAGGAACGCGAGCGACAGATTCTGAAAACTCACTTCGCGAACCTCAACGAGCCGGTTCGTTTGCTGGTTTTTGCCGAGGCAACCGGCTGTCAGTACTGCCACGAAACCCGTCAGCTTGTCGAGGAGGTGGCAGATCTTTCGGAGAAGATCGAACTGGAGATTCTCGACCGCACCGCGGAGCCGGAGAAAGCTCAGGCTTACGGCGTGGACAAGACGCCGGCAATCGTCGTCCTGACCTCCGGCAACGAACCCAAGGATACCGGAATCCGCTTCTTTGGGATCCCCTCGGGTTACGAGTTCACGACCCTCGTCGAGGACATCGTCGCGGTCTCGCGAAAGCAACCCGAGTTGGCACCCGAGACTCAGAACTGGCTGACGTCGCTCGATCGCCCAATTCACCTCCAGGTGTTCGTCACCCCGACCTGTCCGTACTGCCCGCGCGCGGTTAGCCTGGCCCACCGCCTGGCGCTGGCGAGCCCGCTGGTTCGAGCCGACATGGTCGAGGCGAGTGAATTCCCGGAGCTGGCCGATCGCTACGGCGTTTACGGCGTCCCGCGCACGGTGATCAACGAGACCGTTGCCGTGGAGGGGGCGGTGCCGGAGGCGTATCTTCTGGACTACCTCAAAGAGGCAGCCGCGCAACCGACGACACCAGTCTAAGAGACCGGGAAAGGAAAGGTGACATCGATGAACGGCATCATTGCGTTCATGAACGGCGTTTGGGGGCGCGGTCTCCGCGGCCTCCTCGGCATCGCGTTGATTGGCTACGGGTTGTTCAGTCTGGGAGGCTCAACCGGCACGATTATCGCCATCATCGGCTTGGTTCCGCTCGCCCTTGGAGCCTGGGGACACTGTTTGCTCGAATTACTCCCCCACGGATCTTCTTCAGACGGGCTGCGTCGGGTCAGTTGAGCCGAGCGCCTTGCCGAGTAGTTCCGTTACCACCGGTATACCTGGGGTAACCGTTCGGGTAACGTTGTCCGCGCATCCTTAGGGCGAGAATTGAAGGCTCCGAATGTCTTCGCGGTAAGCACATTCGGAGCCTTCGAGAAGGGAGGTTCGCGATGCAATCCGCGCGCGATAACTGCGTGCAACCGGCTCGCGGTCCACTCGTGGCCACCCCCACGGGCGGCCCGTCTTCCACCGCACCTACGACGAAGGAGGTACGTGCGATGCTCGCTCAGGTCGGAAAGGAAGCGCCCGACTTCGAAGCCAACGGGTACCAGAACGGGGGATTCCAACCGTTCAAGTTGTCCGACTATCGTGGTAAATGGGTTGTGCTATGCTTCTACCCGGGCGACTTCACCTTTGTCTGACCGACCGAGTTGACGGCAGTTGCCGCCATTTACTCGGAGTTGCAGGCGATGGACGTCGAAGTGCTGGCGATGAGCACGGATAGCCGTTTCGTTCACAAGGTCTGGCAGGAAGAGGAGCTATCGCGGATGATTCCGAAGGGAGTTCCTTATCCCATGCTGTCCGACGCGGGTGGAAGAATCGGCGAGGTATACGGCGTCTACGACGCGGCCGCCGGCGTTGATCTGCGAGGCCGATTCATCATCGATCCGGATGGCGTCATCCAGGCGATGGAAGTCCTCACGCCGTCGGTGGGACGAAACCCAGCCGAGTTACTCCGCCAGGTCCGGGCATTCCAACACGTGCGCCGAACGTCCGAAGCCACCCCATCGGGCTGGTATCCAGGACAACCGGCGCTCAAGCCAGGGCCGGATCTGGTCGGGAAGGTGTGGCAAGTGTGGAAGCCGGAAACGGTTGGCGGTTCGAGTCGCCCAGCCGCCGGCGAGCGGTCGGCAACCGGAGGAATCGGGAGCCCCCGCGAGGAAGGATGACCGCGATGATGGAAGCCAGAGTCACCTTGACGGAAGGCATGACCTTTTCGGCCCGGTCGGCCAGCGGACATACCCTTACTTTGGACGCCGCGCCGGAGGTGGGCGGCCACGAGAACGGTCCGCGCCCGATGGAGTTGATCCTGCTGGGCCTGGGCGGCTGTACAGGCATGGACGTCATCAGCATTCTGCGCAAGATGCGTCAGGACGTCACCGGCTACGAAGTGGTTCTCAGGGCCGAGCGGGCACCGGAGCATCCCAAGGTCTTCACGCGCATCGTGGTCGAACACGTCGTTCGCGGAAGAAACCTGAGCCTCGACGCGGTGCGTCGAGCCGTCGAGTTGTCGGCTACCCGCTACTGCCCCGCGTCGGCGATGCTGAACAAGGTTGCCCAAATCGAGGAGGGCGTCCGGATCATCGACGAAGCCAGCGGGACCGAGCAGGCTGAACTGGCGGTGACAATCGGATAGGCCGTGGCTCTACCTCCTCCGGCCTCACTCGGTTGACCCAACCTCTTACTCGTGCCTCAACCGGACCGTGCTCCTGTCCGGATGGCCCCGGCGATTGACTTCGCCGGGGCCACTCTTTACCCGTCGTTTACGACCAGAAACGCGCCGGGTAACCCGCGTGTTGCAGGATAGAAGCTAGCCGACAGCTGCTCGTGCCTCGGAGTCGGCCGGGGCGATTGGAGGATCGATGTACCGCGTCATTCTCGTGCCGCTAGACGGCTCACCACTTGCCGAGCGTGCTTTACCCCAGGCTCTCGTTCTCGCCCACCTGTCCGAGGCGCGAATCGTCTTGCTCCAGGTTATTCCCCCGACCGACGACGGAGTGACGTCAGAAGCCGAAGAAGAGGGGTTTATCCGCGCCGGGGAGGCCTACCTGCGGGAGCTGGCCAAACGGGAGGCGGGCGGGCTCGAGGTCGAGACGGCGATCCGGGGGGGCGAGCCGGCGATGGCCATTCTCGAGGAAGTCAAACGCCGGGACGTCGACCTCGTGGTCATGTCGACCCACGGCCGGTCCGGTCCGGGACGCTGGATCTATGGCAGCGTGGCCGACGCGGTCATGCGCCACTCCCCGGTTCCGGTGATCCTCGTCCCGGCCAGTTGGCAGGCCATCCCGCATCCCGATCACCCCCCGCGGATTCTCGTCCCGCTCGACGGGTCGACCGTGGCGGAGGAGGTGCTGAGGCCGGTCGGGGATCTCGCGACGGCGATGGGCGCGGACCTTGTCCTAGTCCGCGTTGTCGAGCCACACCCGACAACCTACACCGGTATGGATTACCTCGCGAACGATCCCACGCAAGAGTTAATCGGCGCCCGCGCCTACCTCGAGAGAGTGGCGACCGACCTGAAGTCCACCGGGCGGACGGTGAGCATTCAAGAGGAGTTTGGCTTCCCGGTAACGACCATTCAGGAACAGACCCTGACGCAAGAAGTGGCGATGATCGCGATGGCCACCCACGGCAGCGGGGGCATTACCCGTCTGCTTCTCGGAAGTGTCGCGACCGGTCTGGTTCAACGCGCCGGTGTGCCAGTATTCCTCGTTCGGCCGGTCGACCATCACCGGGAGATGACGACAACCACCGACGCCGCGACGAAAGAACGCAGCAAAGCGTCGGAGCATCCTTCGCGGCCCGAGGAGACGATATCGGCCGCCGCGAGCGGCGACCCGCATGCCGCCGAAGACTTCCTCCGTGGCCTGGCCAATCCGGACGTCGGAAGTTACTTTCGGTTACACGCCCGGTTGCGGGAGGTGACGGATCCTCGCCTTTGGGAATGTCTGATCGCGTATCTCGGCACCCGGCAATGGTCCGGACACTCCCTCGGAAGCGCCGCGGCGGTGTTTTCCGACGGCCAAGAGCTGCGTCGCCGAATTCACGATGCCTTCTTGCCGGACCCGGGTTCTCCCGCCGAAGGAGCCAAGTTCCAGGCATTACGGACCTGCGCGCGGACCGCGGAGCCTCCGGTGAGAGAAGTCGCCCTCGAATTGCTTGGCCGGCGGGGCGACCTGGCGGCGATTGACGACGTTATCGGCGCGCTGGCGAGCGAGTCGTTCGCGGTAAAGGAAGCGGCAGTGCAGGCCTTGGGGCGATTCGGCGGGGCGACCGCTAGTGCCGCTCTGATCCGGGTCCTTCACGACCAGCACAATATCCTGAGTCGGTCGGTAACGCGCGCCTTTGCCCGCATGGGCGCGGACGCCGTTCCGACGCTGATTGACGCGCTGGACGATCCGGACGCCTTTGTCCGCTGGCACGCCGCCGAGGCACTCGCCGACATCGCCGACCCGCGAGCGATCGATCCGCTCATTCGCGCCCTGGAGGACAGCGACGCGACGGTCCGGTGGAAGGCGGCCCGAGGACTGGTTCGGGAGGGGCGGCCGGGCATCGTGGCCCTGTTACGAGCGCTGGAGACGCATCCGCTGACGCCCTGGCTGGCTCAGGGCGCCGCGCGCGTCCTCCACGACGCGCCCTTACGTAGCGAAGCGTTTCGCCTTCAACCGGTCGCCGAGGCACTCTACCACTCAACGGCGAGCGTCGAAGTGCCCTTGCGAGCCGCCGAGGTGCTTCGCGAGATTGAAGAACTTAAGTGAAATCCTGGACGAGCCGCAACGAGGCCGTCTTACCAGTGAATGATTGGAGTAACGACAGTGAACGATCGATTATACGTCGGGAATTTGCCTTATTCGTTTAGCGAAGGAGAACTGCGGCAATTCTTCAGTAAAGCCGGCCGAGTCGATTCGGTCTACATGCCGCTTGACCGAGAAACCGGCCGTCCGCGTGGCTTTGCCTTCGTGCAGATGGCAACCGAAGCCGAAGCCCAGGAGGCGATCGCCCGATTTGACGGCGGCATTCTGGACGGACGCAAACTCCGGGTCAACATCGCGCAAGAACGCGGAGCGGCGGGCACCGCCGAGCGCCAAGCCTCGTAAACCAGAGGAACGGAATAGAGTCATTCCTCGCGTTTGACCCTATTCCGTTCCTTTTTCAGCGTCTTCTGGCGAAGCCTACTCGCTTGGGCCGGCGACGAGGTACTGGTGACGTCGCCGGAAAGATTCCATCTCCTGACCGGCGAGCAGGCAGCGGGCAACGTGACTGACCCGGAAGCCAAGTGAACGGGCCGCGGCAAGTTCGGTAGCGGTAGGTGGGAACTCGTGGTCCGCCCCGGTGACTGCCGTCGCACCATACGGGCACTGATTACTTCCCAGCCTTGGCAGAACGTAACCGGAGGGGGTAATCACGAACCCCAGGTGCATCAGCGCGGTGAGCAAACTGAAGATGGTCGCTTCGGAACCGCCGTGAGCGGTTGCCGTGGAAGTGAACGCGGCCCCGGCTTTCTCTTCGATCTCGTCCTGGCGCCAGGGCGAGAGGGTACGCTCCAACCAGTACTTCACCGCGGCAGCCATGGAACCGAAGTGGCCGGGCGATCCCAGAATGACCGCGTTCGACCAGGCAAGATCCTCAAGGAGCGGCTCCGGATAAGTTTCGGCAAGTTCCGCGCGCGCGCGCCACCACCGGGCATCTTGCCGAATGACCTCATCTGGTTCGATGTCCGGAATCCGCCGGATCCGCACCTCATCCGGTGGGATCATGCACGCTCCCTCGGCAATTGCCTCGGCAAGCCGCGCGGTCGTTCCGTAGCGGCTGTAGAAGCAAATCAGCACCTTCGCGGCGGGTCGTGTCACCATCGGAGCACCCTCGACCGGCGTTTACGCAAGATTCCGCCGGAACCCTCGCCGCCTTCAAAGGCGGGCGTAGGACGGGAAGGGCTGAAGCCCCGGGGCGGGCGCTTTAGCGCCTCCACCCCTACGCCCGCCTTTGAAGGCGGCGACCCGTACTCGGCTCACTACCGCGCTACCCGGCGGGACCAATCATTCGTTCGACCGTGGCGACGAGTTCATCCGACGAAATGTCCAGCGGGAGAAACTCGACTTTGCCGGCTTCTTCCATGTCCGCGATTTCCCTCGGAATGGCCGCGCCCGGCCCCCAGATGAGAACCGGCAGATCCTCGTGACGGGCCCGCTCGATCCGGAGAATTTGAGCACTACTGTAGTTAGCTGGCCCGGTCTGCAGCCATGGATCATAGATCAGCAAGTCCGACTGGCCCCAGTATGGACAATCAGTGGGCAGCCTTGCCCAGCAGCTATACGTCGGCGAGCTCGGTCCAGTGCAAACCTTGACCTGGTAACCCGCCTTCGTGAGCCACTCGGCAAAATCGTCGGCGTTCTCACTCAACCTCTGGACCACGGAAACAGTCTTCATCCTGGGCACTCCTCCGCGGGCGACCAATCAAACAGTCGGCAACGCCACTCTCGCGGCGCTCCCCGGTCGCACGCTCCCTAACAATTCAATTGTCGGAGGAGTGGGTTACCGGCAACGTTGCTCATCGTAAACGACGGGTAAACTTCCCATCCTAACCAGACGCTCGAACTACGCGGTCCCGACTTTCGCGCCGGCCCGCTTGCCAAATTCGAGCGTATTCTGATCGGTCACGTTCACGACGACGGTATCGCCATCCTGAAAGTCACCCTGGAGCAGCAATACCGCCAGGGGCTGTACAATTTCCTTCTGAATCACCCGCTTGAGCGGTCGCGCGCCGTAGACCGGGTCAAACCCGGCGTGGGCGAGGTAGGACATGGCCTCCGGAGTCAGTTCTAGATTCACCCGACGCTCTTCCAGCCGCTTGCGCAGCGCGCCAAGCTGAATCGCGACGATCTTCTCGATCTGTTCGATCTCCAGGGGACGGAAGATGACGATTTCGTCGATGCGATTGATCAATTCGGGACGGAAATTCAGCCGCACCGTGTCGATCACCCGATTCTTGACGTCCTCCCAGTCAAGTTCGCGTTCCGAGAACCAGTTGCTTCCCAGGTTTGACGTCATAATGACGATGGTGTTGCGGAAGCTCACCGTCCGTCCTTGCGCGTCGGTCAGTCGCCCGTCGTCCAGCAACTGCAGCAGGACGTTCAGGACGTCGGCGTGCGCCTTCTCGACCTCATCGAAGAGGACGACGCTGTAGGGGCGTCGGCGAACCGCCTCGGTGAGCTGGCCGGCCTCTTCGTAGCCGACGTAACCGGGGGGCGCGCCGATGAGCCGAGCGACGGTATGCTTTTCCATGTATTCGCTCATGTCGACGCGCACCATCGCGTTCTCGTCGTCGAAGAGGAACGCAGCGAGCGCGCGGGCGGTTTCGGTCTTTCCCACGCCGGTTGGTCCGAGGAAGAGGAAAGAGCCGAGGGGGCGATTCGGTTCCGAGAGGCCAGCCCGGGCGGCGCGGACCGCGTTGGAGACCGCCTTCAGGGCCTCATCCTGCCCAACCACCCGCTCGCGCAGCCGTTCTTCCATGTGGATCAGCTTTTGAATCTCGCCTTCCATCAGCCGGGACACCGGAACGCCGGTCCACTTGCTGACGATCTCGGCGATATCCTGCTCGTCCACTTCTTTCTTGACCAGGGGCGCAGTGTCGCCGCGCGCGCGCATGGACGCCTGGGCCTGGTTGACTTGCTGCTCGATCTGGCTGATCTCGTACTTCAGCCGCGCCGCTTCGCCGTAATCGTAGCGCAACTCAGCGCGCTCCTCGGCGGTCCGGGCCTCGTTGAGTTTCTCCTGGAGCTGACCGATCTGGTCCATCGCCCCGCGCTCGGATTGCCAGCGCGCCTCCAGCGCGGATTGCTCTTCCTTGAGCTGGGCAAGCTCCTTTTCCAGATTCGCCAGCCGCTCGCGCGACGCTTTATCCGATTCCTTGCGCAGCCCTTCTCGCTCGATCTCGAGCTGGATGATCCGTCGCCGCACCTCGTCCAGCTCGGCCGGCATGCTCGTCGCTTCCATGCGCAGCCGGGCCGCCGCTTCGTCCACCAGGTCGATCGCCTTATCCGGCAAGAATCGGTCGGTGATATAACGGTCCGAGAGCATCGCCGCGGCGACCAGCGCGGAATCGGTGATCCGCACTTTGTGGTGCTGCTCGTAGCGCTCGCGTAAACCCCGGAGGATGCTAATGGTGTCTTCGACGTTCGGCTCGTCGACCAAGACTGGTTGGAAGCGTCGCTCCAGCGCGGCGTCCTTTTCGATGTGCTTGCGGTACTCGTCCAGAGTGGTCGCGCCGATCATGTGCAGCTCGCCGCGGGCCAGCATTGGCTTGAGCATGTTCGAGGCGTCCATCGCCCCCTCGGCAGCGCCTGCCCCGACGACGGTGTGCAACTCGTCGATAAAGAGAACGACCTGCCCGTTGCTTTCTTCGATCTCCTTGAGGACCGCCTTCAGCCGCTCTTCAAACTCGCCGCGATACTTCGCACCGGCGACCATGGAGCCAAGGTCCAGCGCCACCAGGCGTCGGCCCTGCAAATCCTGGGGAACGTCACCTCGGACGATCCGGTTCGCCAGCCCCTCGACGATGGCCGTCTTGCCCACGCCAGGCGCGCCGATCAGGACCGGGTTGTTCTTGGTGCGCCGCGAAAGAACCTGGATCACCCGGCGAATCTCCTCGTCGCGGCCGATCACCGGATCCAGCCGACCCAGTTGCGCCAGCATCGTCAGGTCGCGGCCGTACTTTTCGAGCGCCTGATAGGTCGATTCCGGATTCGCGCTGGTCACTCGCTGACCTCCTCGGACTTCCTGGAGAGCCTTAAAGATCCGGTCGCGGGTCACCCCGGCGCCCCGGAGGATTTGACCGGCGACGCTTCGGTCCTGGTCGTCGGCAAGAGCCAGGAGGAAGTGCTCGGTCGAGACGTACTCGTCTTTGAGGCGATCAGCTTCGGCCTGGGCCAGGTCCAAAACCTGACGCAGATCCGGCGACGCGTAGGGCTGGCTAGCCAGCCCGGCCCGCGGAAGCTGATCGAGCGCGGATTCTACTCGCGGCATTAGGGTCGGCGCGGGAACGCCAATTTTCTCGAGGACGGCCGGCACGACCCCTTCCGACTGCGTCATCAAGGTGTACAGGAGGTGAATGGGCTCAACCTGGGTGTTTTTTCGTTGCTGGGCCACCTTCTCCGCGGTGACGATGGCCTCTTGCGCCTTTTCGGTTAGCTTATTCAGGTTCATACCGTCTCCTCAAAGCGCGCAACTCCGCCCGAAGCGACTCCATTTCGTCGAGAAGGCGCGCCACCACTTCAACTCCAGCCGCGTTCAATCCGAGATCCTGGGATAACCGGCGCAGCCGGCGCAACCGCGCCAACTCGTCGGTAGCGTAAAGCCGCGTCGTTCCCCGCACGAGCGACGGACGGATCAGCCCGGCCCGCTCGTACGCCCGCACCCGCGCCGGCGAGCAGCCGGTCAACTCCGCGACAACCTCTAAACGATAATAACCGCTTATCCGCTCCTCGGACACTCCCATTTCCTCCCGGTCAGGATGCCGCGCGCTGCTGGCCTTCTTCGCCGCGCGTGAGCTCTCGTACCAGTTCCTGCTGTCGTTTAGTCAGGTTCCGAGGCAACCGCACGTGGACCTCGACGAGCAGGGGACCGCGGCGGCTCGGGTTTCCGTCGAGCGGCATACCCTGTCCGCGCAGGCGAAACACCTTTCCGTCTTCGGTCTCGGGTGGGATCGTCAGCATCACTCGGCCGGTGAGCGTGGGGACTTCGACTTCACCTCCCAGGAGGGCAACGTCCAGGGGAATCGGAATGTTCGTTCGGAGCTCGCTGCCGTGCCGTTCGAAATTGGGGTTGGGCAAGACCTGGACGTCGGCGTAGAGATCGCCCGGTGGACCGCCGTTGAATCCTGGCTCACCCTGTCCAGACATTCGGATCGTCTGGCCGCTCGCGATCCCCGGTGGAATCACGATGTCCACGCGCCGGATCCCGATCGGGGTCGGCACCTCCACCGATCGGGTCACCCCGCGGAGCGCCTCCTCCAGGGTGATCGGAAGTTGGAGCGCCAGATCCTGGCCCCGCATCGGCGGCGTCCCGTAGCCGCCCGGCGCGCCGCGGAAGCGACCGCCGAAGAAGTTTCCGAAGAAGTCGGAGAACGGCGCCTGGGTGCCAAAGAGATCTTCGAGATCCTCGGCTCGGGCCGACTGGTACTGGGAGCCGGGTTGAGGACCAAAGCCGGGGAATTCTTCGCCGGGGTGCGCGCGTTGCCAGGCCTCGTACTCTGGCCAGCGGGCGCCCAACTCATCATACTTCTTGCGGTTCTCCGGGTGCGAGAGCACCTCGTTGGCCTCGTTGACGGCCTTGAACCGCGCTTCGGCTTCCTTGGACTTATTGACGTCCGGATGGAACTCGCGAGCTAGTTTGCGGTAGGCAGTCTTGATCTCCTTCTCGGTCGCGGTCTTCGGCACGCCGAGAACCTTGTAATAATCCTGGTAATCCACGTTGCCCTCAGCTTTGGAGCCGCGTGCTCTGCCCATCTCGACGGACGTTGAGCCAAACCGAGGTGCCGGCGGGTAAACTCGCCGCGATCCGTTCCAGATCGGCAACCGAGCGCACTGGCTGGCCGTTCAACGTCTCCAGAATGTCCCCGCTTTGCACCCCGGCGCGCTCGCCCAAACCACCCGGACGCACCGTTCCCACTTCGACCCCTTGCGCGCTGTCGCGGACCGCGAGCCCCATTTTCGGGCGCTCGCCCGCGGCGTAGCGCTGAGCGATTCGTTCGAGCGCCGGACGATCGAACCCCACGACGACCTGAGTGCCGGCCACGATCACCGGTACCCCCATCTGGCCGCTCTTCTGAACCATCTCCTGAGCCGCCAGCTGATCGACCGAGACGTCCTTCTCGACGACCGGCACGCCTTTCTGACGAAGGAACTCCTTCGCACGGTGGCACCACGGTCAAGTCGGGGTCGTATACACCGTCACCGGAGAAAGATTCGCCGCCATCGGTCACCTCCCGGGCATCGGCCCTCGGGCCCACGCCCTCCATCCTTGTTCACAAGATATACCACGCGCGTGTCAGAGTGACGCATGGAGGGTGCATGAGGAGGATCAAAGAGGGAAGCTATACACGAGAGTATCGAAATACTATCGCCGTCCTCCGTCGCTTCGCCGTGTGCAACGCACGGCAGTGCTACACCGCACCGCCGTGTCCCATGCAAAATTACCGGGGCGGCCACAGGTGCTCTGCCTAGCCAGGATCGCGCCTTTGATGGCCTGACAGATAACGGCCTTATTTACAAGGGTAGGCGCCTTTGGGTTCCCTGTCTGATTCGCCCACCGTATCTGTGCGGCCACTCTTCGATTCCTTGGGTAACCAGATCGTACTCGGGTGCTTTTCCTAAGAGTTCTGCGAGCTGTTTAAAACTGAGCCTTCGTAGCAGCTCGCCCGTGACGGGCCGCTTGTCACCCATGAACATCATGGATTCATAGAACTCAAGAGCGGGTGGGGAGTTCAGAAGCACCTCAATGAAACGCGCCTCAGCCTCAGACCTGCATGGCAGGAAGTAGATCGTGTCGTCGAAAACCACCGGTCGCCCGTCTACCGGCCCGAAACACTCGAAGTGCAGCCTTTTGTAAAAGCCCGATACTGCTACTTTCCACGGAGCAAAAGTATAGGCCCCCACACCGAAAATTGAGAATGGTGGCTTGTCGCGATAAATGGAACTGCTGCGCTCGTTCAGAATGGTGGCATGCTTCTCTAGGTAGCGCCAGGTCCGGGGGGCTACCTGCGCAATGCGCGATGTATCTTCTCCGACGTAGGTTTGTGTGACCAGCATAAAATTGCGACGACTGCGACGTCCCTTGGCGATATCCGAGCTCTTAAACATCGGGTAGAGATAGGCATCCTCGATACACACAACCTCATCGAAGCCATTTCGGTATCCGTCGCTCGCCGGCGTCAATTCCATGACCCTGGAGCAGTCGTGCTTAATTCCCGAGCGCCAGATGTACCTGTCCTCCGTGCCCAATAGAGCCTGCCGTCGGCTGAACGCAGCAAAGTCGCTAACCAGGATGCCGCCATAAAGACCGATCGTGTGTGACGGCCTAGCATCCTCGAAATTCTCGAACACATCACAGCATGTAGCCGTCGCACCTGGCTCTGTCTCGATGACAAAAAAGCAAGCGTCGACGGACGCACTGAAGTGCCGCTGCGCATCAATCTTGTAGATCGTAGCCGATTTAACCGGATAAGCGTGCTTCCATGCTTGAATTAGAATTTTGCGGGCCACGGAGGTTTTGCACAGGACGGCAACAGCACCCGAATGGCATCTTAGCCAATCGAGATAGCGTAGCAGCATCCACTCTGAAATGTCGAAATTGCTCTTGCCTGTGATGGCTTCAATTCCCGTGCGGCCGTGAAAGTTCGACTTCTCCGGTAAATTCACACCCTTTAGCGCGCCCAGTTCGGAGATCGTCACCCACGGGGGATTACCAAGGATTAGCAGCGGCCTAGGACACCCGCTTAGCAATTGACCCCAATCTAGTTTGAAGAAATCTCCCTCGCGTAGACAGATGCGCTCCGCATCCACTAAAGAGACCGTTTTCGTGCGTGCTTCCTTTAGGTGGCTAGGGTTAATGTCAACTCCGATTAGTCGCTCCGCCTCTTGGAACACAGCAGCACTGGCGACCAGAAACGCGCCGGTGCCGCATGTCGGCTCGACAATGCAGCGCGGCCTTAGGCCAAGCCTGTGCAATACCTTTACGGCGTTCAGAGCGAGGCTGTGGGGAGTCTGAAAATCACCAAACTCCGCTACAACTTTGCTGTTCCGATCAGTTGTAGCCATTAGCGTACCTTGAGGATTCCAGGGACGGCCCCAGCCTTCGTAATCACCCGACTATATTGAAGCCGCCATTGCAAAGCGTTTGAAATAGTAAGGAATCCCAGTCCGGGACGGCGACTCAAGAGTTCTTCGGCGATGGCGCGTGCCTCTACATCGTCTACAGGCAGGTTCTTGTCTAGCATGAAAGCAACAAGGTCATCAGTGTTGCCATCATGCTCAAGGATTTCTAGGATTCCGCGGGTCATCTGGTAGTCACCCGTGCGATCCTTGTCGACAAAGACCGTGTGCTTTATATCAAGGCGACCCGTGTGCTTACGGTCGTCATCGGTTTTCTCATATACAAACACAATCAGGTGATAGCCAAGGCCGTAGATTTTCTGGCGCGCCGAACTGAACGGCGAGGAAGATTGCGGCTGCCGTACGCTCGTTACCTTAATGTCGACATTCAGGGACGGGATATCGATCCCGGATGCGGAATTCCCACCGACAAACTCGTACGTGTCCTGTAGATGTGCTACAAACTTGTGTTCGAGATAAGTTCCCACAGCTTTGCCGTCTGTGACGCCGTAAAGGGATGGCTCATCGTGCCCGCTCTCCGCTTCGGAAAACATCTGTGCCTCGCTGAGCAGGGTGTCAAGGGCTAGGACTGGCTTTGTCAACGTCGCCACCTTAAGTGTTATGGCCTCGCATCGCTCGTCTGCCGATACGCGGCCATTATATAACCTATTCTACCTCCGCGCTGGTTGCGCGGCGATCGGCCGCTTAGAGACGGCTAACGGGCTTTAGCAAGCATAATTGCATATTGCTTGCAATTCCAAATGTTAGAGCGGATAATGCAAGGAGATGCTTGCTGGAGATGAGGTAAAGAGGTGCGCGCTGTGGAATTGAGCGGTAGAGCTAAGGGTGGCATAGCGCGGGCGGCACGCCTTTCCAAGGAGGAGCGGTCCGGAATCGCGAAGAAGGCAGCTTCCGCCCGTTGGGCCAATGATGTTCCGGGGGTCGTTTGCGGATCACCGGATCGCCCCCTTAGAATAGGAGACGTTGAAATCCAGTGCTACGTGCTGGAGGACGGGACCCGGGTCCTGTCGCAGTCCAGCTTTATGGAAGCCCTTGGGAGGAATCCGAAGCCGAACTATCGCAAGGAGTTGATGCAAGAACATGTGTCCCCAATCCTTCAAGGCAAGGCGCTGAGTCCATTTGTTACGGAGGATTTGATTCGAGACAGCCAGCCGGTTGTGTTTCGCCTTCCGACCGGGGCCCGTGCCAGCGGATATCGGGCCGAATTGCTCCCCCGCGTCTGCGAAGTTTATTTGCAGGCTCGCGACGCGAAGGCTCTTGCACCGAGTCAGATTCGCATTGCTAAACAAGCAGAAATTCTTGTGCGGGGACTTGCCGCTGTCGGCATCATCGCCCTCGTTGACGAAGTCACCGGCTACCAAGAGATACGGACGAAGAACGCATTAGCCAAGATACTGGAAGCGTTCATTGCGAAAGAATTGCAGCCATGGATTCACACGTTCCCGGACGACTTCTACCGCGAACTTTTCCGCCTTCGCGGACTTCGATACCCCGGCGATTCGGTGAAGCGTCCCCAATATTTTGGACTGCTGACTAATGACATCGTGTACCGCCGCTTGGCCCCCGGTGTATTGGAAGAGCTGAGGAAAATAACTCCCCGAACCGAGTCCGGAAATAGAAAGCATAGGTACTTTCAGTGGCTTACGTCCAACGTGGGCTATCCGAAGCTGAGAGAGCACCTAGGTTCGGTAGTGACCCTCATGAAGCTCAGTAGTTCGTGGGCTAACTTCGTGGAGAAGCTGGACCGCATTCACCCGAGATATAACGAGACGCTTCCTTTGCCATTAACGTACGATCGTGCCAGCGACGACGGCAGAGGACTATAGAGCGCGTGACCCGATCTCACGGACCTCGACGAGCGCAGGCTAACGCGGAAACCTAAAGCATGCTTGGCCACATCCGAGTATTTCGAATCGTGGATTATCATTGGACAGATTCGAGATGGATGAGAACGAGTTTGCGCCGGTGACTCCCGGCGGAATGTTCAACGAAGAGTTCCTAACCGAATACGGCCTGTCGCAGAACCAGCTTGCCCGGGCCATCGGAATCTCCCCCAACCGGATTGCCGATATCGTCAACAATCGCCGGCGGATCACCGCCGACACCGCGCTTCGGCTCAGCCTGTACTTCGGCAACAGCGCGGAGTTTTGGATGAACCTCCAAAGCAACTACGACCTCAAACTCGCCCGGCGCAATCTAAAGACCGAAGACGCGGAGCGGATCAAATCACGACGAGCGGCGTGAGCCGGGAAAAAGGGCTATCCACAAGATTACCGTAGCACCGTCAGCAGTCACACCTTCCTCGAATGCCGGCAGCCGGCCTGCGGACTCGAACGTGGTGGCTACGGATAGGGGCCGACGAGGCCAAAGCCGTAGGTGTCGAGTATGTCGGCAACGAGTCGGGCATTTAGGGGGTCCAGCAGACCCCCCAAATGCCGCACGTCGAGATGCCCCTCGGCCCGGTCGAAGATCGCCACCGACCGGCGTGACGGATCGTGGCGCGCACGATACAGCAGACCGTCAGGCGAAGACGGGTGTGCCCAGAGGGCAAGCGCCCAACGGCGCGCGCCGGCGTGATTGCCACTGGCCAGGCGTTCGTCAGCGCAAAGCCGGGCAAGCCCAGGTCCCGTCAGATCGACGAGTCGAAGAGGCTGGCTCGGAAGAATAAGGGCGAAGCCTTTTCTGGCAAGCTCAGTCGTCGAGACGACTCGGCTCAACGCGTCTCCGTGCGTCTCGATGAAGGCGCAGTGGGCGTCCTGGCCAGCATAGAGCACGCCGTACTCCTCGTTCGGCGCGTCGAAGCGATTGCCGTCAGTCTTGCCGAAGAAGATCGGGTCTTTGCTCAGCCAGTGGAGTCGCGTCCAGGGGCCAGGCGCCTCCGCGAGCGGAAGTTCCCTCGTCGCGAGGTCGTCCGGCGGCTCGGGAAGCGGCCCTGGTCTCTCAGGCCGCACCGTGCTCGCCATAGGCGCCCGCTGCTTGAACTACCTCTTCGAGGTGACCGCGCCGGAGTTCGGCGAGGGGACTCTCGTTGTTCAAGCGCACGTTGCCACTCACGAAGAACACCAGTTGCATCCACGCGTCGTGACCGCTCAGAGCTTCGAGCACCGGTTCCAGCCCGGGCAATACGCCGGTTGCCGTAAACTGCCAGGCCGGATACTGGTAGCCGTGGCGGCCCGTGCTGATAGCAAGCAATCGGCCGGCACGCCGTCGCTTGTCCACTCCCTGACGAGTCAAGTCGAGGGTCCGCGCGACTTCGTCAACGCCCAACATACCACCTTCGGCCGATAGCAGTTGCTCGCGGGCGTGTAGTCCGCGAAGCCTTGCCGGTGCGAGGGGATCGGGATCGTGTGCGCGAAGGACCACCTGCGCCTCGGGAGTGCTAAGCGCGCGCAGCAAGGCGTCGAGATTCGAGGGCGAGCTTACCAGGTCGGCCAGGCAACGGTCATCGAGATCGTCCGTGAGATCGAGCACCGCGTTTACAACCCTCTGGGCGAAGGCCAACCGAAACGGTTGGTCCTTGGCACGCAGGAAGCGCGCGGCCGTGTTCACCGCGCTGGCCGGGGAATCTTCGGCGAGCTGGGTGAGAGCAGCGGACTGTTCTGATGCCATTGCCGTCCTCCGAAACGCCATCAGTTTACCGCGTCAATTGTAGCTCACTTCAGATCAACCGTCAACCACCGATTCTTGCAGCCCGGTATCCGGTGACCGCGAGTCGGAATGGGGCCGGGCCAAACAACCCAACCGGAGCGGAGATCGTGGCGGCCCTCCAGTCAGCCAAGCACGCCGGAGCAGTCGGCGTCAGCTTGTTCCAATGGGGCACCATGACGCCAGCCGAGTGGGGGGCGCTCGGCGCGTTCCACTGGCGGTAGGGCAGAGTTCTGGATGAACCTTCAAAGCAACTACGATCTCAAGCCCGGCCCGGCGCAAGCTGAAGCCTGAAGACGCGGAGCAAATCAAAGCGCGACGAGCGGCGTGAGCTGCCCGGTCCCGCCTTCGTCCCCAACCCCCAACCCCTATTCCCCGACCCCCACTCCGTCTTCCTCTTCCGCTTCTTGCCAGCGCCCCCGGGCCTTGATCAGCTCGATCAGCTTTTCGTCGGCGACCTCGGCGGGGACGTTGCGCTCGACGCAGGTCTTGCCGACATAGAGGTTGACCTGACCGGGCGAGCCACCGACGTAGCCGAAGTCGGCGTCGGCCATCTCGCCGGGACCGTTGACGATGCAGCCCATGATCGCGATTTTCACTCCCGCCAGGTGCGCCGTCTTCGCCTTGATCCGGTCGGTCGTGCTCTGAAGGTCGAAAAGGGTTCGCCCGCAGGACGGACAGGCGACGTAGTCGGTTTTGGTCAGCCGAGTGCCGGCGGCCTGCAGGATGTTCAGGGTGGCGACCACTTCGTCTTGCCCGCCGTCGGTCGTCGCGGCTTGAATCGCGTCGCCGAGGCCGTCGCAGAGCAAGCTGCCGAGTGGCAGAGCGTCGCCAATCAGTTCCGGGCCGCCGGCCGTGCTCTGAAGGAAAATCGGGGCGGTTTCGCCCTGGCCGGCGAGAGAGGTCACCAGCGCCCGCTGGGCGTGGATCAGCAACTCCGCCTGGTTGGCGCTCAGCCCCAGAACCACCGCGTCTTGACCACGGGCTCGCGCGGTCGCCAGGGCAGCCACGAGGCGTTCGATCGCGCCGGCAACCGCGTCGTCGTCGGAGACCTGGATCTGCAACCAGAGGGCTTTGCCACTTGCCACCGTCGCCGCGGCGAGGGCGTTAACACCTCCAGCCTCGGGTTCGCGAAGCAGAACCGCTTCGACGGCAGGCAGCGCGGCGGCCAGGAGCGCGGCGTCATTTCCACTGGCCAGCAGGGCCAGCGACGGCGGCGCGATGCCCGCGCTGAGGAGGTAGGGCAGCGCGCGCGCGGCGTCGAGCCGGCGGCGGGTTTCCCGCAGCGCCTCCAACTCCTCGGGTGTTTCCACCGGCCACTCGACGACCTCCGGCCGCGGCAAGCGCCGGTTTCCCGGACTGGCCCAGCGTAGCACCCGGGCCGTGGCATCGGCCCCGGCCCGCGCGACCACCACTACCGGATGCTCTCCGCCCAGCACCACGTCGCCCATGGCCACCACCCGGCTCAGCCGCCGCTGGTAGTGGAAGGGGTCGTAGGGGAGGGGGGTGTTGGGTGTTGGGTGTTGGGTGTTGGGGAAGGAACGGCCCTCACCCTGGCCCTCTCCCAGAGGGAGAGGGGACTGGGCTCTTTCCCTCTCCCTCTGGGAGAGGGCGAGGGTGAGGGCTGGTTCTTTTCCCCCTTCCCGCGTCGGGAAGGGGGCTAGGGGGTTAGGTCCGGCCTCCTTCTCCTCGTCCCGCGGCGTGAAGTAGTTCGCCAGGGCAAACGCCACCGGCACCTCTTCCTCCGGCTCTTCGGTGAGGGAAACCCGAATCGTGTCGCCGATGCCGTCGGCGAGCAGGCTCCCGATCCCAATCGCCGACTTGATGCGTCCGTCGATGCCATTGCCGGCTTCGGTCACACCCAGGTGGAAGGGATAGGTCATCCCCAACTCCCCCATGCGCGCGGCGAGTAGACGATACGCGGCGATCATGACCTTGGGGTTGCTCGCCTTCATGGAAAGAATGACGTCGAAGTAGCCGTACTTCTCACAGATTCGGAGAAACTCCAGCGCCGATTCAACCATTCCCTCCGGAGTATCTCCAAAACGGTTGACGATGCGGTCGGAGAGCGAGCCGTGGTTCGTGCCGACCCGCATGGAAACGCCGTTCGCCTTGCACTTCCGGACCAGCGGTGCGAAGCGTTCCTCGATGCGCTGCAACTCCGCCGCGTACTCGGCATCGCTGTAGGAGCGAACCGCGAACTTGCGGGTATCCGCGTAGTTGCCGGGGTTGATCCGAACCTTTTCGACGTGGTTGGCCGCTTCCAGCGCCGCATCCGGCGAGAAATGGATGTCGGCAACCAGGGGCGCGCGAATGCCGCGGGCACGCACGATTCTCTTGATGTCCCCGAGGGCCCGGGCGTCCTTGGTGGTGGGGGCGGTGATCCGGATAATCTCGCACCCAACGCGAGCCAGTCGCTCCACCTGAGCCACCGTCGCTTCGACGTCCTGAGTGCGGGTTGTCGTCATGGACTGGACCCGGATCGGGTTGTCCCCGCCAACCCCAACGTCTCCCACCATGACGACGTGGGTCTCGCGGCGGCGGTAGGCAAAGGGCGACGCGCAATAGGCGAGCGTCTCTTCCACTAGAGGAGAAGTCTTTGGGCCAGACACCATCATGAAAGCGACCTCTTTAGTCTCGCTGCAATCACTGAACCTTTTCCGACGGATCTACCGATTCCCGACGTGGATGGTTTCAGACATAAGAAAAGACACCCTGGCAAAGGTATCCCGTCGGAGTCTATATCAGAATTGACGAGAATTCCACGTTTGAACGTTTGCGCTCGATTCACCGATTTCGTAGAATTGTACAAATACGAAGCTTAATGGTCTTAGTGCCCGGCAAGCCGGGTTTCCTGATTCCGCACGAGCGACGGGAGGAACTCTGGTGCACGAGAAATTTGGCCCGGAAGGTCTGACGTTCGACGACGTTCTGCTGGTTCCCGCCCTGTCCGAGGTTCTGCCGAAGGACGTGTCGACGACGACTTTTCTCACCCGCCGCATTCCGCTGAACATTCCGGTTGTCTCAGCGGCGATGGACACGGTGACCGAAGGTCGTCTGGCGATTGCTCTCGCCCGCGAAGGGGGCATTGGCATCATTCACCGCAACCTCCCAGTTGAGGCCCAGGCGAGCGAGGTCGATAAGGTCAAGCGCTCGGAAGCCGGCATGATCGTGGATCCAATCACGCTTTCCCCGCGCGATCGCCTGACCCGTGCCCTCGAAGTGATGTCCCACTATCACATCTCGGGCGTTCCGATCACCGAAAATGGTCACCTGGTCGGGATTCTGACCAACCGCGATATCCGCTTCGAAGAGGATTTGGATCAAGAGATCAGCGTCCTGATGACCCGCGAAAACTTGATCACCGCCCCAGTTGGCACGACCCTCGATCAGGCGAAAGAGATGCTCCATCGCTATAAGATCGAGAAGTTGCCGGTCGTGGACGACGAGGGTCGACTGAAGGGTCTGATCACCGTCAAAGACATTCAGAAGAAGATTCGCTTCCCGAACGCGACGAAGGACGAGCGCGGCCGCTTGCGCGTGGGAGCGGCGGTCGGCGTCGGCAACGACGGCTTCGAGCGAGCCGGCGTTCTGGTCGAGGCCGGCGTGGACGTTCTGGTCGTGGACACCGCCCACGGTCACTCCCAGGCGGTGATCGAGCAGATTCGCCGATTGAAGCGCACCTTCGACGTCGACGTCGTCGGCGGCAACGTCGCCACCCCGGAGGGGGTGCGGGATCTGGTCGAGGCCGGCGCCGACGCGGTGAAGGTCGGCATTGGCCCAAGCGCCATCTGCACGACCCGGGTCGTGGCTGGCGCGGGCGTTCCTCAACTGAGCGCCATCTTTGACTGCGCCCAGACCGCCCGCGAACTCGGCATTCGGGTCATCGCCGACGGCGGAATCCAGTACTCCGGCGACATCGCCAAGGCGATTGGCGCGGGCGCCGATACCGTCATGCTGGGCAGTCTGCTCGCCGGGGTCGACGAAAGTCCGGGCGACATCGTTCTCTACCAGGGTGAGCGCTTCAAAGAATATCGGGGAATGGGCTCGCTGGGAGCGATGAAGTCGCGGGGCTACAGTCGCGACCGTTACAGCCAGCAGGACGTCTCCGACGACGCCAAACTCGTTCCGGAAGGCATCGAGGGGCGGGTTGCCTATAAGGGTCCGCTGCAAAACGTCGTCTATCAGTTAATCGGCGGTCTGCGGTCGGGCATGGGGTACGTCGGAGCGGGCTGCATCGAAGACATGAAGGAACGCGCCCGTTTCGTGCGGATCACCGGAGCCGGCCTTCGCGAGAGCCACCCGCACGATGTCACCATCACCAAGGAAGCGCCGAACTACGGGCTTCGGTAGAAGTTGGCATCGCCACGTCGCGCCGAGCGCCGCCTTGAAAGGCGGGCGTAGGGACGGAGGCGCTAAAGCGCCCGGTCCGGGGCTTCAGCCCCATCGGTCCTGCACCCGCCTTTCAAGGCGGCGACCCGGTACTTGCCAAAGCGGAAGGCCCCTCTTGCGAGGGGCCTTTCGCTTTTGGCAATCTTGCCGACTACTTCAGGGTAGTGAGGTACGCCGCGATGGTATTCGCGTCGGTCTGGGTCATGCCCTGCGCCGAGAAGTTCGGCATAATCGTGCCTGGCTTCACCGCCTGAGCGTCGTGAATCCACTTCGCCAGGTCAGCCGGGTTGTTGACCAGGTTGCCGGTCGATTCGGGGATCTTCGGCACGCTGGCCACGTGGGTCAGGTTCGGACCAACCGTACCGGTCGCGCCCGGTACACCATCGATCGTGTGGCAGCCGAAGCAGCCATACTTAACCATGAGCGCCTGGCCGGGTGGCGGGGTGGCCGAACCACCGCCAGTTGACCCGCCGGTCGTACTGCCGGTCGTGCTACCAGTCGTACTGCCAGTGGTACTACCACTGCTGCTACCACCCCCGGTACCAACCACGATGGCCGACGGCTGGCCCAGGCCAGTCCCTTGCGGCGGCGCGCCCTGGGGCGCCGGCACCGGCGGAACGCGATCCCAGCCGTTGTTCATAATCAGGTCGGCCAGGTTCGAGATCTGCGTCTCGTTGAGCGGACCACCGTTGTCCTGACCCCAGGCCGGCATCGGCGTCGGCGGACGGCCGTTGGTGATCGTCGTAACGACCAGGGCCCGTAGCTTGGTCATGTCGCCGGAGTCGCTCGTGTTGTACTTGTAGCGGCCAGCCAGTTCCTTCAAGTGCAAGTCCGGGCCGATAAAGCCCTGGCCCTTGTTGTTATGGCACTTCACGCAGTAGGTTGCAAAGAGTTGCGCGCCGCGGCCAACGTTCTCGTTCAGTTGGCGATTGGCCGCTTGAGCCTCGCGCGCGGGCTCCCAGATCGCGTAAGCCCCGAGAGCAAGGATCACCAGCGCCGAAACGAGAACGCCGGCCATCACCTTCATCTGCATGCCGATGCTGTCGTCCGGTTCGCCGCGGGGCGTGTAGGCCCGCGCCGCGACCGCGTACGCCGCTTCGCGGGCAAACGCCTCCTGCTGGATCTGCCCCGGCAGCAGCGGAATACTGTTGGCGAGCGCCTCCCGGGGTGTCGGCGGTGGTTTGACAACGCCGGGGATGCCCATCGTGGCGCCGACGGTGAGAGCGCTGATGGCCAGCAGCACCATCACCAGGATGATCAAGGTCTCCATACTGCTTTTCTCCTCGACGTCCGAATCAGGCCTTGAGCGCCTGATTCGGTTCCCAGTGCGCCCGCTGGGTGATGTCGCCAGTATCGGCAACGAGATTCCCGTTGACGAGGGTCAGTTTGAACATGTCGAGCGGGCGCGGCGCTGGGCCGGAGATAATCTGGCCGTGGCGATCGTAGATCGAGCCATGGCACGGGCAGTGGAACCGCCCCATTTTCTCAATCGTGTCCTCACTCGGTTCTTCCGGGTGCCACTGGACGGTACAGCCCAGGTGAGGGCACTTCCAGTACATCGCCAGGAAGCCCTCCGGTACGTGCGACAGAAAAAGCTTGGCTTGAGTCAAGGTTGTGATCGACCCAATCGCGTACTGACCGGGTTTGCCAATCGATACCACGCTCCCGAACACGCCGAACTTGCGGGGCCAGAAAAACACCAGGAAAGCGCCAACCGCTTCCAGTAAGAATAGCCCCAGCGTTCCGGCCAGCCCGAGACGGATCATCGCGCGGCGCGAGAGGCGAGAGCCTTCCCCCCCTTGCACCGCTTCGTGTGCCGTGCTCACAAATACCTCCGTCACCTACACCTGTCGATCGAAATACACCGGCTACTCAATCGGAGCGCCGATTTGCCACGGCCAGAAAAGCTTCATGCCTTCGCCCCGGAAGGCGGTTCCGACGATCGTCAAAACGAGATAGGTGACGATGAAGCCGGTAAAGAGACCGATTACGATATCGCGGCGACTCGGTTGAAAGCGCAACATCAGGCGAACGAGGATAGTCGGGAGACCAATCATCACGACAATCGGGATGAGGAAGCCCGCGATCGGACCGGTCAGGCCCGCCGCGTCCACCCCGGGAATCGAGGCGACCGCCGGCTTGGTCCCGACAAAGTTGTCAAACAGAATGAGGAGCGGCAGGAGCACGACGGAGTAGCCGGTCGCCAACAGCGCGCACTTCCGACCAGTCACGGTGCTGAACCAGATACCGGTATCGCCGACGACGTTATCAAAGTAGGGAATCGTCATCAGGAGGAGAACCGCGATGCCCGGCACGATGACGCCCGCGAGAGACGGGTCCATGTGCAGGAGCAACTCCTGAAGATTCAAGAAGTACCAGGGCGCTTTGGACGGGTTGGGCGTGACGTCCGGGTTGGCGTGATCTTCCAGCGGCGCGTTCACCAGCGCCGAGAGAACGACCAATCCGAAGGTCAGGAGCGCCGCGCAAAGAAACTCGATGACCAGCAGGTTCGGCCAAACGAGAACAGTGTTCGACGGCTCGCGCTCGATCTTCGCCGCGCCGTACTCGCGCACGAGCGCGGCGAGGCGCTTCTTCTGCGCCTCCTGGTCAACCGCGCTCGGGGCATCCTTTTGCAGCATAATACTTTCCTCTTTCGGTCAAGCGGGTTTCAATCGACGAAAGGGCTTGAGCGAATACCTCAACACTCTCGCCAGGCGCCCCTAGAGGGGGCTCGTAATCCCGCCATCCTTCCGAATCCGCCAGAAGTGGACCGCCATGAAAACCGCGGCAAGCAGCGGCAAACCGATCACGTGAAGCACGTAGAACCGCAGCAGACCGTTCTGGCCGACGTCGAAGCCGCCGATCAGCAGGAAGTGTATCTGGTTACCGATAACCGGCGTGTAACCAACCATGTTCGTGCCGACGGTGATGGCCCAGATTGCCAACTGATCCCAGGGAAGCAGATAACCGGTAAAGCTCAAGAGGAAGGTAAGAACCAGGAGAACGACACCAATGATCCAGTTGAACTCACGCGGCGGCTTATAGGCACCGGTGTAAAACACCCGCATCATGTGCAGGAACACCGTGATCACCATGCCGTGCGCCGCCCAGCGGTGCATGTTCCGCAAGAGCATCCCGAACGTCACCGTTGTCTCGAGATCCTTGACGTTCTCATAGGCGGTGGTGACCGAAGGGATGTAATAGAACATGAGAAGGACGCCGGTCAGGGTAAGAAGCAGAAACAAAAAGAACGAAATGCCGCCCAGGCAGAAGGTATAAGTGATCCGCAGGCTCTCCCGTGATACCCGCACCGGATGCAGGTGCAGAAACACGTTTGAGAAAACCGCGAGCGCGCGGTTGCGCGGGGTATCTGGCGGCCCATGTCGGAAAAACGACCGCCAGGCGCGACTGGTGATGACCTTATCAGTTATCTCGGTCATCTTGTCTTGTGTAAGCACGAAGCCTCCTCGCGGGATGGTCATGGGAGGGCACGGACAAAAAGAAACCACCGCCTCACGGTCGGTGGAGACGGCGCGCGCCAAAGCGACACGCCGGGCCGACCGCAAAACGTTGCCGAGGCCCAACGCACGAGTACACGCAATGGTTTCCGCGCCGGCCCTACTATACTCAACCCTCTAGACCTTGTCAACGCTCCGTGACTGCCTCCTGAAGATCCTCATTTCTGCCTAGCCAATTGGCAGGTGTGTTCCGTACCGCTCAACGTGAACGATCTCGGCCAGGGGTCGGCGCCCAACCGAGGGCAGGACTCTTTGAATCCCGGGCGTCGCCGAAACCTTCAGGGCCTCCGGACTCGTCGGGTAACCAAAAGCGATCGCCGTGTGCATGCTTCGATCGAGCGGCACCCCCAAGAGTTCCTTCGCCCGGACCTCGTCAGCCGCCGGGGCCAGTGTTCCGATGCACGAGCCAACCCCGAAAGCCCAGCCACCGAGCATGAGGTTCTCGGCGAGGCGTCCGGCGTCGAAGCTGTTGCCCGGCGCGTTCATCACCAGGAGGATGGCGAAGTTCGCCCCGGCGAGGTGGCTGGCAAACTGCCCGAGCCGGCTCAACTCTTCCAGGGTCGCGCGCTCGCGGACGAGCACGAGCTCCCAGGGCTGGGTATTCTTGGCGCTCCCGGTCCAGCGCCCAACGTCAAGGATGTCGTGGATGACCGCATCGGGCACCGGCGTCGGGGCGTACCGACGGACCGAACGGAGGGAACGTAAGAACGCGACGAGCGTGTCGGCGGGAACCGTCTGATTCATCGAACGGGTACTCCTCTCACTTGTAATAATGTGCTGCTCGACCGGGTTATCAGGCGTGCCGCACTCGCGGCGCCTCGGCGCCGCGCTCCTCGGGTGGCTTGATCCCTTTGAAGAAGATGTAGTAGAGAACGGCGTTGATCCCCTGAAACAGCGCGGCGAGTTCCAAGGGAACGTCCAGGGCGATGCTCTGCATCAGGTAGCCCGCCAGAGTCGGGCCGATCGACGAGAAGATCTGGGTGGGCAGATTGCTGAAGCCCGCGGCGGTTGCCCGCTCCTCGCGCGGCACTACGGCCATGAGGTACGACTGCCGGATCGGATTCGAAAGGGTATTCGTCACCATCCGAAGGAGGACGAGCACCGCGGCAAGCGGGTAGGTTGGCATCAGCGGGACGAAGACGAGCACCACCACCGACACCGCGCGGGTCAAGACGACGGCGTTGACGGCGCCCAGCCGCTTGGCGAACCTCGCCGCGTACAGATAGGAAGGCGCGGTCGCCAGGTTGACGAGAGTGAACAAACCACCCAGCTCGGCGGCGCCAACCCCGTAGCGACGGTAGAACCAGTAGACCATGATCGGCCCCAGGAAGCCGATGGCCAGCCCATTAGTCGCGTTCGTCACCATGAACTTCAGGATCATGCGGACGGTTTCCGGCGATAGTCGTCCAGCGGGCTTCGGCTTCTCGGTCTTCGGAGCCGCGGTCTGGCGAGTCTCGTGGACCGGGAGCACGACGACCGCCATCGCCACGCCCACCAGCACGGTGAGCCCGAAGAGCACCCGGTCGCCGTCGATGGTGCCCAGGTGGAACACCGCGCGCAGGACGCTCGGCAAGATGGCGAGCAGAGAGCCGATCGCGCCGCCAAGCACGCCGACGAACGAGATGGCGCCGAAGACCGCGGTGCGGCTCTCGTCATCAGAGTGCTCGGCCAGCAACGCTTGCTCGGCGGGATAGTATGGCCCCCAGGCCCCACCGCTCCCGGCTCCTCCCCCGCGACCAATCGTGCTGAAGGCACCCGCGATGAGCAAGACGACGAAGGCGCCGCTTGCCGCGAAGACGACACCGCCGATGGCCGTCAGGAGCGCCAGGATGACGAGGAGGAGCTTGCGACCGTACCGGTCGGAATAGATGCCGACCGCCGCGGCGAGCACCGCGCTCCCGATCGAGGCAGCCGTGAAGACAATTCCCAGTTGAATCGCGCTGTAGCCAAGCAACGCCAGATACAGTGGGACGATAACCGCGAGGTATCCTTGACTGAGACTCCGCAACCCACGCGCCGCGAACAGTAACGTAAGGTCGCGGTTTAACCAGGGCGGACGAAGCATGACCGTTCCTTCCCCCCGCGAGGAGTATTGCCGCGGGACCGAGGTAAGAGCGGGGGCTGGGGATTGGGGACTGGGTGTTGGGGAGGTAACGATGCCGGGTAACACCGCTCACCTCACTCACCAGACCGACAATACCGCTCACCGCTGCAGGCTTCGGCAGCGATAACTATAGCAACGGCACGAGCGGAAAGACCAGAAGAGTTGTCGTCGTGCCGCAACGGAGGCAGGAGAGGAGTCTCAACTACGGAAGACCGGCGTTGTCCGCAGAGAGGCGACCCTCCAGACGGAGGGAACGTGTTAAGCTTACTCAGCATTCTGGCTAGTTTGGGGAGATACCCAATGCTCGAGTCGCAGGCACCCGCTCGATGAACCCCAAAGCTGCCCGGACCGCGCCGCGGGCTTGTGATCGTGAGGGCTGGTAGGATGCCTCTCCCAAACAACTACGCCGAGCGCGTCTACGCGGGCGTGCTGGGCAAGATTATCGGGGTTTACCTTGGCCGGCCTTTTGAGGGCTGGCGCTACGAGCGCATTCTCGCCGAACTTGGCGAGGTGAATTACTACGTCCACGAGAAACTCGGTCGCCCCCTGATCGTCACCGACGACGACATCTCCGGCACCTACGGCGGCAACTGCCACGTGGTGCCCAATCACGCCCTGATCGTTCTGGGACTGCTCTACGGCGACGACGACTTCCAGAAGTCGCTGATGATCGCCAATACCTCCGGCTGGGATACCGACTGCAACTCCGGTAACCTTGGCTGCCTGCTCGGGATCAAAGACGGCCTGGCCGGGATCGACGCCGGCCCGGATTGGCGCGGTCCGCGGGTGCCCCTTGCCCCCGGCGCGCGAGCACCGTTGCGTTGGCAGATCGAAAGGCAAGCCGGTCCCGTCGCCGAGGTGGGAATCGAGCTGAGCAGCGCGCGGGGAGCCAGCGGAACCGTCTACCTGGACTACCTGACCTGGGCCGGCGAACCGGACGTCACCCTCGGCCGAAGCGGCGTCGCCGGGCGTCGCGCCTGGATCAACGCGGTCGACCAGAACAGCCCCCACGACGACGAGGCCTTCCGTCCAATTCAGAACGCGGGCCGTGGTCTCCTGATTCAGGGGACCCGCGATTGGCGCGATTACCAGGTCTCCGCCGACGTGACCCCGCACCTGGCCACGGCCGCCGGCCTCGCCGCCCGGGTCCAGGGGTTGCGCCGCTATTACGCGCTCCTCCGCGTTCCGGGCGCGTTGCGTCTGGTCAAAGTGCTCGACGACGAGCGGACGCTCGCCGAGATTCCTTTCCATTGGACGTTTGGCGAGCGGCACCAGCTCACCCTGGAAGTGGTCAAGGATCGCCTCCAGGCGAGCGTGGACGGCGCAGTGGTGATCTCCGTCGAAGACAGCGACCGACCGCTCCGCGACGGCGCGGTGGCGCTCGTGGTCGAAGAAGGCCGGACCGCGACCCGGACGGTCCAGATTCGGCCAGCGGGGTGAGCGCGATGAAAAAGTCCGGCATCGTCGTCGTCGGTAGCTCCAACACCGATCTGATCGTCCGCGTGCCGCGTTTGCCGCGTCCGGGCGAGACGGTGCTGGGGGACGACTTCGTCACCGCGGGCGGAGGTAAGGGAGCAAACCAGGCCGTCGCGGCCCGCCGACTTGGCGCGCCGGTCACCTTCGTCGCGCGCCTGGGGAAAGACGTCTTCGGCGAGGCAAGCCTGGCCCGCTTCGACGCGGAAGGCATCAATACCCATGACATCGGCCGCGACGACGAGGCGCCCTCCGGGGTCGCCTTGATCTACGTCGGTGAGGGTGGGGAGAACATGATCGCGGTCGCGCCCGGCGCCAACGCCCGGCTGAGCGTGGACGACGTCCGCCGCGCCCAGCCGGCGATTGCCCGGAGCCAGGCGCTGATCGTCCAGCTCGAGATCCCGCTCGCGACGGTGCGAGAAGGGCTGAGCCTGGCCCGAGCCGCCGGCGCACGGACGATCCTGAACCCGGCACCCGCGCCCGCGGCGCCCCTTCCGGACGACCTCTACCCACTGGTCGACATCCTTAACCCGAATCGGAGCGAGGCCGAAGTCCTCTCCGGCCTTTCGGTTTCCGATTTCTCCTCGGCGGAGCGCGCCGGACGGGCGCTGCTCGAACGGGGTGTCGGCGCCGTGGTGATTACGCTCGGCAGGCAAGGCGCGCTCGTCGTCTCTCCGCTGGGCAGTCAGGCCATCCCGGCCTATCCGGTCCGGGCGATCGATACCGTGGGAGCCGGCGACGCCTTTACCGCCGGCCTGGCGGTCGCCCTCGCGAGCGGCGCGTCCTTAACCGACGCGGCCCGCTACGGCAACGCCGTCGCCGCCCTCGCCACCACCAGGTCCGGCGCGCAACCGTCCCTCCCCACCCAAACCGAGGTCCAGGCATTCCTGGACGCTTCCCGCTAGAAACCAAACTGGCCCGCTGCCGTCGGTGGCAGCGGGCCAGTTCTACAGTGGAGACGAGGGGGCTCGAACCCCTAACCTCCTCCGTGCAAGGGAGGCGCTCTTCCAGTTGAGCTACGCCCCCGAGGGAGGCTAGATACTATTATAGCGTACATCACCGATAATCGTAATCGCGTGCGCCCCCTTGCTCCCTTTCTTAAATCCCGCTATAATTTCTGGTAGAGACCGGCGCGCGGTCAGTGTATCCACCGTCTGACTGTGAAACTCCGCGCGTCGTTCGAGCTTCTGGCGAAAGGTATGGCACAGATGAGCCGACGGAAGGGTTCGCCCCAACTGAGCGCGCGACTGCCCAAGGGTAGTCGAGTGTTCGTGGGGAGTACTGTGCCCATGTGCCGGAGATGTTGACCGACTAACTCGCGACTTCAGCGTCGGATTTCTCAGCCCGTGGGCCAGCTTGCTGGTCAGCGGGCTTTTTGTTTCCCATTTTTTGGGGTGGAGGAACGGCGTCGTGAGTATCCCGCTCAAACAATATTGGACCCTCTTGATCGATTACCTCCGGCCAGAGCGGCTAAAGGCGGTTTTGCTCGGCGCGCTGCTCTTCGCCAACATCGGTCTCCAGCTCCTGAATCCACAAATCATGCGCAGCTTCATCGACTCCGCGCTCGGCGGCGCCCCGCTGGAGGCCCTCATGCGTTTCGCCCTCCTGTTTATCGCCATCGACCTGGCGACCCAGGGCTTCCGGGTCGGCGCCACCTACGTCGGCCAGGACGTCGGTTGGAGCACGACCAATCGGCTGCGCGAGGATCTGGCCCGCCACTGCCTGGGACTCGACCTCGCCTTCTACCGCGACCGGCCGCCGGGGGAATTGATCGAACGCATCGACGGGGACGTCACCGCGCTGTCCAACTTTTTCTCGCAGTTCGTGATTCAGGTTCTCGGGAGCGGCCTCCTTCTCATCGGCACCCTGGCTCTGCTTTTCCGCGAGGACTGGCGAGTTGGTCTTGCCCTCAGCCTCTTCGCCGGTCTCTCTCTCGTCATCCTCGGCCAGGCCCGCGAGCTGGCCGTGCCGCATCAGCGAGAGGAACGACAAGCGAGCGCTCAACTCTTCGGATTTCTCGAAGAGCGTCTCACCGGCTTGGAGGACATTCGGGCGAACGGCGCCGGTCCCTACGCCATGCGCCGCTTTCACGAGCGCATGCGCGACCTCTTTCGGCGCGGCCGGAAGGCGATTCTCATGCGCTCGGTTGTCTGGCTCCTCACGATGGGTCTCTTCACTGTCGGCAACGCCCTGACCCTCGGCATGGGCGCCTACCTTTTTCTGAGTGGGTCGATCACCATTGGTACGGTCTACCTCTTCTTTCAGTACACCCAGATGCTTCAAGGCCCCCTGGAGCAGATCACCGATCAGCTTCAGGATCTCCAGCGGGCCGGCGCGAGCATTCAGCGCATTCAGGAGCTGCAGGCGATTCAGGGGCAGGTGAAAGACGGCGCGGGGGCAAGCCTGCCGACCGGCGCGCTGCCGGTCGAGTTCGCCAAGGTCAGCTTTGCCTACGCCGACGAGGCGGAGCGGCCGGTTCTCCAGAATATTTCCTTCCGCCTTGCGCCGGGCCGGATCCTCGGCATCTTGGGCCGGACCGGCAGCGGCAAGACGACCCTGAGCCGCCTGCTCTTCCGCTTCTACGACCCAACCGGCGGGGAGATCCTCCTCGGCGAGGACACCCGTCGAACCCGTCGGCGCGATTTGCGCCAGCGGGTGGCCCTGGTCACCCAGGACGTCCAACTTTTCTCGGCGTCCGTGCGGGACAATCTGACCCTTTTTGACCGGAGCATTCCCGACGCGCGAATCCTCGCGGTTGTCGAGGAACTGGGCCTGCCGGAGTGGTTTGCCAACCTGCCCGAGGGGCTGGACACCCGCCTGGACGCCGGCGGCGCCGGCCTGTCGGCTGGCGAAGCTCAACTCTTAGCTTTCGTTCGGGTCTTCCTGCGCGACCCCGGCCTGGTCATTCTCGACGAGGCCTCGTCACGCCTGGACCCGGCGACCGAACGCCTGATCGAGAACGCGGTCGGTCGCCTTCTTCGGGGGCGGACCGGCATGATCATCGCCCACCGCCTGGCGACGGTTCAACGCGCCGACGAGATTCTCATCCTGGAGGATGGCCGGATCCGCGAGCACGGACCGCGCGCCCGGCTCGCCGGCGATCCTTCGTCGCGCTTCGCGCAGCTTCTCCACGCCGGGATGGAAGAAGCTCTGGCTTAGGGAGGATTTATGAGTATTCCGATACCTGCCTCGGAAGCGCTGCCAAAGCCGGACGGCCGGCGGGCGGCGGGCGAGACGGCCGGGAGGGTTCGCGCCCTGTCGCTCCTCCTCCGATTGATCCACTACGCGCCCCGACTCTTCTGGCTGAACGTCCTGGTCTGGGCGATCTTTTACCTCATTCCGGCGGTAAACGGACTGGTCGCCCAGGCCTTCTTCGACGGGCTGACGAAAACCGGACCGACCCTCCTCGGCCTGAGTATCTGGGGACTGCTCGGGCTATTGCTCGTCGCCGGTCTCGCCCGCATGCTGACTTTCTTCATCAGCCTGGGACTCTTCGCGACCTACGAATACACGATTCACGCTCTCTTGCGGAAGAATCTGCTCGGCTGGCTGATGAACGGCCCCGGCGCTCAGTCCCTGCCGGATTCTCCGGGCGAGGCGATCAGCCGTTTCCGCGACGACGTCGAGGAGGTTTTCAACTGGATCGACGTCGTGTTCGACTTCAGCGGCTCGCTGGTCTTCGCCGTCGTCGCCGCGACGCTGATGGCGCGGATCAATCCCCTCCTCACCCTGGTCGTGCTGGTGCCCTTGCTGACGACAACCCTGGCGGTAAACGCGCTCGGCGGAACGATCCGCCGCTTCCGACGTGCCAGCCGGGCCGCGACGAGCCAGGTGACGAGCTTCATCGGAGAGTTGTTCGGGGCGGTCCAGGCGGTCCAGGTCGCGACCGCGGAGGAGCCGGTCGTGGCCGAGTTTCACCGCCTCAACCGGGTGCGCCACCGCGCCGCGCTGAAAGACAATCTCTTCAGCGAGCTGATCGATTCCTTTAACCAGAACACCGGCCAGATCGCAACTGGCTTGATGCTTCTCCTGATCGCCCAGCGATTGCGGAGTGGAACCTTCACGGTTGGCGACGTCGCGCTCTTCGCGAGCTACCTCGGGTGGATCACCACCTTTCCCCGCTACGGCAGCCGGGTTCTCACCCGCTATAAGCAGGCTTCGGTCTCGATCGACCGCATGCTGCGCATGCTTCCGGAGGCCGCGCCGACCGCTCTCGTCGAGCATGGGCCGGTCTATCTGCACGACGCCCTGCCGATCGTCCCCTACGCGCCGAAGTCGGCGACCGACCGGTTGGATCTGCTCGAAACCCGCGGCCTGACCTACCGGCACCCGCGCACCGGCCGGGGAATCGAGCGAATCGATCTCCGAGTCCCGCGCGGCGCGTTCGTCGCGGTCACCGGCCGGGTCGGCTCGGGTAAATCGACCCTTTTGCGGACGCTGCTGGGGTTGCTGGCGCGTCAGGAGGGAGAGATCCGCTGGAACGGGCACGCCATCGAAGACCCGGCGCTCGTTCTCGTGCCGCCCCGGGTCGCCTACACGCCCCAGGCGCCGCGCCTCTTCAGCGAATCCCTGCGGGACAACATCCTCCAGGGGCTACCGGAGAGCCAGGTAGGTCTGGAAGCGGCAATTCACCGCGCGGTTTTCGAAGACGACCTGGCCGGCATGCCGTCGGGTCTGGACACCATCGTCGGAACGCGCGGGGTGCGGCTCTCCGGCGGCCAGGCCCAGCGGACCGCCGCCGCGAGGATGTTCGTGCGGGACACGGAGCTTCTCGTCTTCGACGACCTGTCCAGCGCGCTGGACGTCGAGACCGAGCAGCGCCTCTGGGAGCGCGTCTTCGCCGCGGACTCCGCGACAACCTGTCTGGTCGTCTCCCACCGCCGCCCAGCCCTGCGCCGCGCCGACCAGATCATCCTCCTCCAGGATGGCCACGTCGAAGACGTGGGAACCCTGGACGAACTCCTGGAACGGTCGGCGGAGATGCGAAGGTTGTGGAGGGGGGAGGAGTGAGGACGAGCACTTTGCGTTAGTGTCCTCGTCGCAGCCCGACTCTCGAAGGCGGCTCCCTCGAGTGCGAATCGTCTGATCGTCCAGGCAGCCGGCCTGCATACTTCCGATTTGGGGTTGAACGACCAACCGTACTCGGATAGCGCCTCACACGCGTACCGTGTCTCGGGTTTCCACGCCGGGGCTGGGGTGGCTACAGTCCTTCCGGACTACCACATCTTCATCCAGGCCCAGTCTTATGACGTCCAAGCGCGGGTGGTTACGCAAATCGTAAGCTGCTAGCGAGAGACGAAACGGGAAGAGGGCTGGCCCGTGGACGAGATCGACGAAGGGGATCGAGCCATTACCGCGCGCGAGATAGTGGGCCTCGACGAGCCAACGTTGGATCCGTTGATCCGCCACGGCGACGGGCTCCGCGAGACGGTAGACGTCGCGTTCCTCGGTGCGAACGATCACTCTCCAATTCAGCAGCGTCGCGATAGCCCGCGGCCAGGCCCGCTCGATCGTGGTGCGCTCGCCCCACACTTCGCTGATGCGCCGCCGGATCTGCCGACGCGCGACGGTTCCCTGTAGCGTGGCCAGACGTCCAATCGTCGCCGCCATGTCTGCGAAGAAGGGGTAGGCGACCATCGTCATGCCCCAGTGGATCGCCAGGCGGTCGGTGGGGACGGCGTGGGGGAAGTACTCGATAGCTTCCTGGCGAAACGGCTGCAATTGGGGCGGCGTGTTCTGCCAAATTCGCAGGAGGACGGTTTCGGTCTTTCCGCGTGAGCTATGGACCCCTTCACCGGGCACCTCGCTCGCAAGAACCGCGTCAAGGCGCGAGCGCAACTCGGGTACGCCAAGCCCCTGGATAACGCCTTCGGCCGTCGCGTCGAGCCACGCGAGTCGAATGTCCCGATCAAACCCAACGATCTGCCGCTCAGACCTCACACCGTACCTCTCTGGATTCGGACGAATGGCACAATCACCTCCTCGACACTCGCGCCGCCGTGTGCCACCACCACCTCGTCCGGTCGTACGAATGCCGCCCGGTACGGGGCAAGTAGCGGCAAACAATCCGGAGGAAGTCCAATCGACGGCCAGACGACCGCCGTGGGGAGGGCAGCAGCTACCCGGGCACGGAGAACGTCGGTCGAGTATACCCGCACGCGTTGCCCACGGGTATCGGCGATGGCGCCCTCTTGCGGGCTCCCAATACCCTTCCCTGCAAGATTACCGTGATCGGACGTAAGAAAGACGTCAAATCTGCGATCCCAGAGCAGATTGAGAACCGACGGAAGAAAGTCGGATTGCGCCCAGGCCCGGACTTCGGCGTGAAGGCCGAGCATTCCCTGTGGCGTTCCGTGGGCCATTTCGTCGATTGCCCGGATGACGACGCCCACGACCTGACGTTGAGGTAATTGGGTCAGTTCATCGACGGCAGCCAACGCGGTCTTTGGCTCGGATGGGAGAATTGCGTAGCCGACGGCCGAAGCGGGAACGCCGGCCTCCGCCCAGAATGAGGTCCAGCGGGACGGTTCGCGATTCGTCACGAAAATGCTGCTGGCAAACTGATCCGGTCGCTTACCGGAAAAGATGGCCTGGCGTGAGACCGAGGTCACCGTTGGGATCCAGGCAAAGACGCCGCGCTCCTCGTAACGGAACGAGGGGTGTTGGGACGCAAGGAGAGAGCGGACGGTCACCCACTGATCGAAGGCACAGCCGTCGAGGACAATCAGCGCCACGCGGGGGTTTTGGTGCTCGGCGCGGTGCTGAGCGAGAGCGCGCGGAATGTGATGCACCATGACCGGAATCGCTGGCTGATTGTAGAGGGTGCCATATCGCCGGGAGAGCCAGGCCAAGAACGCCGAATTCACTCGCTCGCGAAGCTGATCTAATCGGCCACGACGTTCGGAATCCAGTTGGTCGGGACGCGACGAAAGGTGGCTTCCGAGTTCGGCCCAGGAGCGGGCGAACCTCGTCCAGTCGCGGTAAACCGCACTGTCGGCGGGGACGTGCGCTTCGGCGGTCCCCAGGAGCACGTCCAGGCGCTGGAGCCACTCGTGACGGGGGTCTCGGATCACCCCAGGCTCGGCCCAATTCGGTAGACTGGCCGGGGTAACGGCAAGCGGCGCCGGTTGGAGTTGCGCATTCAGGAATAAGTCGGTCACTAATGGGCGGACCGCCGGGTCGCCAAACGGGAGGAGAACCGGACCATGGTGAGCCAGGTAGGGCAGTGCCTCTTCTCCCAGGGTCTCCGGCTTTCCCCCGGCCAGGCGGTGCAGGAAAATCGGCCACCGTTCCTGGAGGAAGGCGTAAAAGTCGTCGCGGTTGGCGAGAAGGCTCTCTAGTGGCCAGTCCGCGAACGAACCCTTCCGGCGCAGTTGTCCCACCATGTGCTCGGCGACAATTGCTGGGAGGTGACGCCCACTGCTGTGTAGCCGGAGAAGGAGTTCGAGCAAGTCGGTGGGGTTGCGCACCCGCGTCGCGTCGGCACCAAAGACGTGGCTCAAGACGAACTCCTTGGTCGCCGTGTCACCGAGGGGTGCCGCCCCGGGTGAAGATCCTCCGGTACCCAGTAGATCGAGATCGCCACGATCCAACGCGGCGATGACGGAGGGACTGAGCGTTGGAAATAGGCTGGCCAACCCAATCGTGCGCGGGCGACCGGCGCTCAAGACATCGTAGGGAAGCCCATCCAGATTCGCGTCTCCGGTCCGCACGACGAGGGGGCGAACCGCTTCGCCGTGATCCCAGCGGGAACGATAGTGGGATTCGTAGTCGAAGCGGAAGGCGACCGGATCGTCGAAGGTGAGGAGATCACACCCACGCTCGGCGAGTGACTGCTGAATTCGCTCGTCGAGGAGCAGGGCGTCCGGGTCGGCGACGACGGTCAAAGGGCTTCGGTCTGAGCACACCTGATCGAGAATCCGATCGCGCCAGCTACTCACGCGGCTCGCCTCCGTTCACCCTCAGGATCACTAGCGCCTGTAGCTCCGGATTCGTTTCGGCTTTCCGCTCCAGTTCCGCGCGCCACGCCTGGCGCTCACCTTCCAGTGCCGAGAGGCGGTGGGCGCGCACCGAGACGAGACCGATCCGCTCGATCGCTCGGCTCCGCGCGGCGAAGGCGTATTCGCGCTTTTCGACCTCGCGCTTCAACCGGTCCAAGTGCTCCAGTCGAAGATCGTCATAGATCGCGCGCCCGTGGATTTCCGCCTCGTGGCGCAGTCGGTTGTAGGTCTCTACGGCACCTGCGCCGATCGCATCGCGAAGATCGACCGATTCACTCAGCAGAAGATCCCAGATCCGCTGAGCAGTGGGTACGTAGACTTTTCCATTATCGTGGACGAACAGGACCAGAATCCGCTCCCGGCTCACATCCGCTGCGTGCAGAGCAATCCGCCAGAGCGACCAGTAGCCCTGTACGGTCGCGGGGAGAGTCGGCAATCCGACGCTCGGAATTGGCTGACCGTCGACAAAGGGCGGGAGACGCGTGACGAGTTGGCGGACTCGGGGTTCATCGAGAGTGAGTTGAGCCGCGTTTGGAATGCTGGTGACCTCGGATGCCGAGAAGACGACGTTATCTTGGGTGATGCCGCTATCCGGCCAGCTGAGACGCCAGATCCCGTCGCGGCGTTCCGGGTTACCGCCATTCGCCCGGAGGTAGCTCGTGACCATCCGCTCGACCCAGCGCGGGAGGGGATGATCGAGGAAGCGGCGCGCCGCTTCCGGATCGAGGTCAGCATCATCCGCGAGCAGTTCACCGGTGAGTTGGGCCGCCTCAGCTTCCACGCGCACCCGCTCGGCCAACGCCGCCGCGTCCTCGGCGATGCGCTCAGGATTGGAGATCCCCGCCCGGTAGAGATCGTCGAATAGCGCGGCCGCCTGGGTCGAGTCCAGCACGTCGGCGGTTTTGTCCACGCCGAATTCCTCGAGGATGACCGCGAGCTTCTTGGTGAGAACTTCCTGAACCCGGTGCTCCACGGTATCGGCGAGGGCCAGGTTTAGAGCCTCGACCGGCCGGGTCTGCCCGATGCGGTCAACTCTTCCAATCCGCTGCTCCAAACGCATGGGATTCCACGGCAGGTCGTAGTTCACGATGACGTGGCAAAACTGGAGGTTTAGGCCCTCGCCACCGGCGTCGGTCGAGACCAGGACCTGCGCGTCGGTGGCAAACCTGACTTGCACCCGACGCCGCTCGTCACCCTCCAGCGACCCGTTCAAGCAGACGACGGCGAATCCGCGGTCGGCGAGGAACCCGTAGAGCATCTCCTGGGTCGGCACAAATTCCGTGAAGACGAGAATCTTGACGTCCGGGTTCCCTTCCTCGCGTTGGAGCCGGTAGATCCAATCCAGGAGAGCTTCCGCCTTGGGATCCGGACCAGCCGCTTCCGCGGCGCGGGCGAGATCGAGCAGAATCCCCACCTCGGCGCGCTCGTTTGCCCGGGCGGCAACGCGAGACGCAATAACGGTCTGGAAGTTCTCTTCGCCTTCCGATTCATCCGTCACCTCGACCAGTGGGTCGCGACTGACCAACGAGTCATCCGAAGGCGCGTCGTCGGTTGACGAAAGCGCCTCAAGGCGGCGTTCGAGGGTGACCCGAATGGCGTGGGTTGACGAAGTGACGAGGCGCTGCATGAGGAGCAGGAGGAACCCAACGTACGGCCGCTTTTCCCGAATGGCCTGGTTATATCCCTCGCGCACGTAATCGCTCACGGCATCGTAGAGAACGCGCTGGCGGTGGTGTCGCTCTTCCCAGGCGATCGGAACGAAGCGGGTGTGGCGGGGCTGAAAGAGCGGCTGGCCACGCGCGTCGATGGTTCGGCGCTTTTCGGTGCGAATCACGTAGCGGCGAACCCGCTCGCGGGTCACGCTGACCGCGTCGGGGAATTCGTCGGGATCGAGCAGGGAGAGTAATCGCTGAAAGCCGTCGGTCTTCCCCTGATGCGGCGTTGCCGAGAGGAGGAGCAGGTAAGGCGCGGCGCCGGACAGGCCCTGGCCGAGGCGGAAACGGGCGACGTCGTCGGTCGCTCCAGCCAGGCGATGGGCTTCGTCGACGACGACCAGATCCCAGCCGGCCGAGACGAGATCCTCGAACCGCTCCCGGTTGTAGCGCGCCACTTGCTCTCGCGACCAGCCACGATGGGACTCGATCGGCTTGACCGCGTCCAGCGAGCAAATGACCTGATCGAAGGCCCGCCAGGCGTTGAGGGTGCCTCCAGATGACTCGTTGAGGGCCGCGGGAAGCGCGAGGTCCGACATGAGGCGCACGCGCTGTCCGTCGACAATCTGGAACTCCTCGCCAAACCGGTCACGCATCTCGGACACCCACTGGGGGACTAAGCCTTTGGGCGCGACGACCAGCACGCGGCGGACGAGCCCGCGCAGCTTGAGTTCCCGCAGAATCAACCCCGCTTCGATGGTTTTGCCAAGCCCCACTTCGTCCGCGAGGAGGAAACGCACCCGGTCGCCAGCCGTGGCGCGTTGCAGCACCCGAACCTGGTGCGGCAGCGGAATGACCGAGGCTTCCAGCGGCGCCAGAAGCACATCGCGCGACAGCGCATCGACGATGCGGCCGGCCGCGACGACGTAGGCGATCTGGTTGGCGTCGGCTTTTGTGACATCGGTGACCCGGGCGAGTTCGTCGGCATTCGCACGCGTGACGACGTTGTCAGTCGGCAGCCAAACTCGATAAGTTAGGTGTCCCCAACCCTTCTGAACGTCGACGATGCGACCAAGTTTTCCCGCCGCGGCCAACCGAATCCAATCGCCCGGAGCAAACTCTGGCATTGGCTATCTTCCCAGCCTTGGACGCAGCCAGTGGTTCTCGTGACTAGTCACGACAGACCACGCCATGCCTGGCGAGGGTCTCCATTAGCGATTTCCAGTTCCTTCTTATTTCCGACGTTCGCCAGTTCGAAAGCCCCGTCAGGACGCCGCCAGAGCATCAGACGCAAGCCGCGCTTTGCATCGGTGATGTGGATTCGCAATGCCTCGCTACCATCGCCGCTACGTAATCGCGGCCGGCGAGATTTGCCTTCGTAAAACGGCGTGAGATCAGCATTCTGCGGCCAGAGGATGAGGCGTGCGCAGGTGTCCAGTGTAGTCGCGGCAAATCGCCCATCGCCAATCGCCTCATTCGCCTTCAATGAGTCAAGAAACTCGGTTCCGACATAGAACGCCGGCACACTTGAGATATCCGACGGCTTACCGTCTTGACGAAGGAGCCGCTGAACTTTCAGCGAGATGGCCAAATGGATGAGCCGGTCGTTCGATGCCACCCGCCAAACGCTCAAAGGGTCAAGAGTACGAACTAATTGAGCGATGCTACTACAAAGGCGCACCACGTTCTCGATGCTCCAGGGAAGCGCGGGAAGCGATGCTCGTCCGTTACTCGTCTCGGCCACGACAACCGTGGATCGAACAAGAACGTCGGTGCCGTCGTCAGAGACCTCTCGACAACCAATCCTCAAGAGGTCGGCAGTGGATTGATCGAACGTGCAACAGGCCGCGGCAACGACCAGGATGTTCTCGAAGTTTTCTTGGAGTCTCCGGTTCGGATACCGGTCCGCCAAGTCCGGCGAATAGGTAGGACCTTCGGCCAGGACCTCGTGAACGGCGAGCAGATCTTCGATTCGAGAAGTGCCATCAAGAACCTGCTGGACTTTTCCGTACAGCGTGTTTGCGTCGTAGACGCCGAGCAATCCGCTCCCTCGGAGAAGGCTCTTGAGGCGCGGGACGTCGGGCAAAACGCCGCAATTGTAGAGCTGGGTTCGAGCGTTGCTGGGAAGAGCGACCTTGACCCACTTCTCCTCGCGTACCGCGCGTGACCACTCCATGATCCGTCGGACCAACGGCTCAGCCTGAATCGAATCCTCGGTCTCCGGTGCCGCGAGGACGCCCGGATCAAGAATGACCGTTGGTCCCATTGGTACCTCTCCACACCTGGTACTTCTCGGTCGCGGCCAAGAGCATCAGATCAGTGTCCCTCTGGGCCTGATCGAAGAAGTCTTCCGGCCAGTCGGGAATCGCACCATAAGCGGTCACCTTCACCGGACGAAACCGACTCGCCCCATCGACCTTCTCCACGAAGTAGATCCGGGTCGTGTCCAGCATGGTGTCTCGTGGCGCCGCGGCGATGCGGTACCGCAGCCGGTTGATGATGTGCTCGCTATGGGTTTCCACGATGCATTGGACACCTCGGAGGCTAACGGACAGAAAAAGATCGGCAAGTCGTGACTGAACTTTCGGGTGTAAATGCAACTCTGGTTGCTCGAAGATCAAGAGCGATCCAGAGCTGGCGAGGAGACACGCCGCGACAATCGGGAGAACCTGGCTGACCCCGACGCCAACATTTGCCAGTCCCTGGCTCGCCGCGTGCTCGTCTGTTTCGACGGTCACGCTATGCCCAAGTTTCCCTTCACCAAATGTCATCACCGATGTCGCGACGCCGAGATAATGGAGCCAATCCACCAAGGCGTCGCGCAAAGTTGCCGATACGGGCGAACTATCAATTTTTCCGTCAGCGAATCGCGATGAGGGAACATACTCAATGCGTTGATCCTGATTGGTGTCGAGCGCACTCGCAAGGTTCTCCCCGCGTACCCCTACCTCCCACGGCTTGAGGTTGCTATCGGGAAGGTGCAGCATCCTTGGGTCGTCTCGTAGCGGGCCGACGTATTGAACGTGCTCGAATAGCCCGGTGACAGCTTCAATGGCAGTCTTTAGTGGCGAAGGACACACGAGCGCAAAGCTAGCTTGCTCTGGCGACGCGTCGATGAAGGCGTTAATAATGTCCGAATCCAGGGAGTCCACCACCTTGTATACCGAGGTACGCTGCTCACTCGTGAGTAGGGCTAGCCGCCGGTGCCATTCGGGCACACTCAAAGACTCGTAGTCCTGTTGGTCGGCAAGCCCCACGGTCCGGAGTTCGTCGGAGGGAATTGCGCGCAGGAGGATGGGCACGACATAGGGCGGTATCGTGTCGTCTTCACGCCAATCGAGCATAAAGTTAGGGTCCTTGGTCGGGTCCATCGCCAGACTAACTATAAGGCGGATTGCGTCATTGACCCGCTGATCTCGGACTACCACGAGGCTCGCTGGGAGAAAGTGGTCGAGCTGACACCATAGTACCGTTTGGAGGTCTTCTTGCTTTGTCCAAGTGGCCAACTCATCTAGGTTCTCATTGAGTTCCACATCGTACAACCGATGACCATAATACGGTTGATGGGGGTCAATGTCCTGTGGCAGTGTGGCTCGCATGTCCATAATTGTTGTGAAGTCACCTGGATACGCAGTGATTCTGTACTGCCGGTCTGCGGCACGGTGAGAAAAGTCGAAGGTTAAATCTGTTGATAGCAATTTTGGGAGAAGTGGATCGGGGTCTCCCGACTGGCGAACGTCCACGTCGAATTCAATCCGAGCCTCTAAATACGGTAGCGAATCGCGCGATCGGGGCTCATCTGGTACAGGTTTATCTGGCGGGGCGCCATGGGTCTCAGTAGACTGGTCGGCCGTGTCGGCGCCGTGCGTATCCATCACCCATCCGATGGTGATGGGGTCGCGTAGGCGATCAGATTCCCTCGACCGGTGCTTGATGTCGTTCAAGCTGCCAAGCTGGATCAACGGGCCGTTGAGCGCGATTGGACGGGACACGATCGGATTGCGGAGCGACTGCGTAACTAGCAAGATGGACTGAAGTATGGCGCTCTTGCCGGCGCTGTTTGGGCCAGCGAAGATGGTGAGGGGCGCGAGATCCAGTTCGAGGTCTTCGCGGATCGACTTGAAGTTCCCAACCCGCCACTTGGTTATCACTGCACACCCCCCGTCCGGGTTACCGCCTGGTCGTACCACATCAAGAGCTTCGGATCTTCCTGCAAGACATCCTCCGGAATCTTGTCGGCGACCGAGAGAATCAGGTGGTAATCCTGGTCGGCCCAGGCTTTTCGGAAGCCGGCCCGCACCGCTTCGAGCCGGAAGACCTTCAGTTTGCGTCCCTTGAAGAGGCGATATTCTTCGAACTCGGCCAGCAAGCGACGCTCGCGTAACTGCTCGAGGTCACGCAGATTATTCGGATCCGGCGCGTACCAGCGGTCCCTGGCCTCGGCGCGCAGCGCGGCGTCCGGGTTCCGGGGATCCTTGCCTTTGAGCCAGCCGCTCCATTCCGGGCGAGTCGTCATCCAGGCCCAGATCTGGTCGGGGATTGGGCCTTTTCCGTCGTAGATAAACGAGCCTTCTTCGAGGAGTTCTCTCATCTCCAGCGGCTTCTCGTGCTTCGACCAGCCGCCGATCTCTTTCAGGAACTTGGGAAAGAGTTCCTGGTAGGTCTGAGGATGTTCCTGGAGTTGCTGGCGGAGCCAGCGAATCGCGCTCTGTTCGTCGGTGACGATGAGCGGGAGCTGCGCGACCTCGCCCGCCGCGAGCTTCTTCGCGTCGTACTCGACGACCTGATCTGGAAGGAAGTACATCCCGTCCCGCTCGGGGAAAAACCGCTTGAGGCCGGCATAAAACTCCGCGGTTGAGAGCGGCACGCTCACGCCGCGCTGGACGTGAAAGGCCACCATGCGGTCGAAGAGGAAATAGCCGAGGCGCTCGGCGACGATCTCCACCCGACCGTCGGCGCGCGTGACGACGACCGGCAGCAAGCGCAGGTGGGCGCGGACAAAGTCCCAGACGCCCTCGGGCGTCCCTTTTTTCAGTTCGAAACGCCGCTCGAACTCAGCCGACGGCTTGTAGGCCGAAATGATCATGTCCTGCTTGAGGGTCGTGCTCGTCACCTGACGATACGAGCCTTGCTGCTTGTCCAGGGTGCGAACGTCGGCGACGACGAAGCCAGCGGCGAGCAGCGCCTCCTGGATGGCGTTCCAGACGCTGTTTCGCGAGTTGTGGAACACGACGGTCATCCATCGGCCGGGCTTGAGAACGCGCTGATACTCTTCGAAGCACCTCTGAATCAGGTGCTGGTACTCTGGAAGCCCTTTGTGCTTGGCGGGATCGATGATCGCCTCTGCCGTTGCGTTGGTCCAGACACGATGCCACGACTCCACCAGGAAGTTCAGGTCAGCGTAGAAGATGTTCTCGCCAAACGGTGGGTCGGTGAAGATATAGTCAACGGAATCTTGCGAAAGATTGAGAAGCCTGGCGCAGCTGCCCGTAGAAACGGACACTTTGTCTACGAGAGGGTGGTAATTCTGAAATGCCCGTCTAAACCTTTCGACCTTGCTCTCGTACAGGTTAGGGACGCTGGCTTCGCTGATTAAAGACGAAACGTAGTAGACCCCTCCCAAAGGGCTATTCGGGAACGTGCCCGCCGGTCTATACCGGTTCTGGACAGATAAGTTTACCAACTGACTGTCAAGGAGGAAGAAAAGAGCGTGGCGAACCCCTGTGTATACTACCGCTGCTGCCTTTAACCAGAGGGCTCCAAGTGCCTGGGACGACCGCGGCAGGTAGAGGTGATGAATTCGTGTAAAGCCTTTCGGAGCGAGCCTCGAACCGTGATACATTTGCGCGATTGGAAATTCGTTCGTTGGCATGGACGCAGGCAGCGGAAGAGACGCAATCTGTTCGAGGATGCGAAGGTCTTCAGGGTCGGGCGTCTTTTCGAACCTCCTTCCGCCGACGACATATTCGATAAGAACCGGGGCTAGGCGAATGCGCTGCCATGGCTCGCCGGCCGCCGGGTCCAACCGCGTTTCTGACAGCTTCTGGAGATTGTCTTTGGACAATTCGGCACGACAGCTTGGACAAGCAAATACATCCCGAACCCGCTTAGTTTTCGGATCGAGCGCCTCTCGTAAGAAGACGACTTCCCATCCGCAGTTCGGGCAGGCAAATACCTGACTCCAAACCGTGAAGTTGACCTTGCCCCGAGTCGTGCCGTCGGTGTGCCGGGTTTCATACATCCAGCCAAGCTCGGCATCAAGCTCTCGGAGAATGCGGCGCGCCTCCCGTTCGAATGCTGCAACGTCGAACGGGAGGTTGTAGTTGGCTTCGATGAAGGTTGCTGCCGGACTCAGATCGTTGAGGACAACGTGACGCGCGCCCCACTTCGGCGCTGGCTGTCCGGCAGCTTTGCGCTCTAGCTCAAGCTGCTGGCGAAACTCGGGATCCGGACTGCCGCAGAGTTGGGCGGCGACGCCGGTCATGCCGGAACCGGCGAAACCGTCGAGAACGAGGTCGCCCGGTTCGGTGTAGTGCAGAATCGCCCGCATGATCGCCTTGTGGGGTACCTTGGTGTGGTAGGAGTGGGCGTTGTAAATCGGGTCGGTCTTTCCTTCGCTCACGTCCACGGCGAACGGTTCGCGCTGGTAGTCGTCGTTCGCGGGGTCGTAGGGTTTGCCAACCTCTTTTACAAAATCGGCTAGCCAGGGGTTGGGGCACGCGGTGTAATAGGGGGGATCGGAGAGGCGCAGAATGGCCTCGTCGTCGGCAATCGGAAAGCCTTCGATTGCGCGGAACGCGGGATCCTTCAACTGCTCACGCAGCTTCTCGGTAAAGTAAGCACGCCGCGCGGCATCGTTGTCGAAGGTCAGGCCGAGACATTCGACTTGCTGAGACTCCATCACCTGCTGCTCGGCCGATCTGTCCAGCATCCGCAACTGACCGTCCGGCTGGACGAATAGCTCCAGATTGCCTTTTGGTTTCTTGCGCCCGCTCACCGGTTCCCCCACGACTTAGACGCTTGCGATGCCATCTACCCGTCCTAGCCTTCCCGTATTCCCCTCAGACTTTTCACCCACCGCGGGTGACCGCCGATCATTCCACGACAACCCGAACTTTTGTCACTTCCTTGCCGTTCGCGACTTCCTTCAAATACGCTTTGAATCGCTTCTCTAGATCCTCCATTGTCGCCGGCGAACCGCCGTTGAGGAGCGCCGTCCGGACCTCCCCAAGCGGGACGACAATCTTAACCAGACCCGAGAGAACCTCTTGGATTCCGCCGATGAAGTCGTTGCTCAAGTCCGCCGGCAAGGATCGGCTCGCGATGAAATCACTCACCAGCTTGCGGCGCTCCGGCCGGAGCAGTTTGATGTCCTCCGCGACCGTCGGGTCGTCCAGGTTGTCCAGCAGCGTCGTCGCCCAGGAATCCAACAACTGGTCGAAATCCCGGTCAAGGTCGGATAGCTGCAAACTCGCCGACTTCGGCGCCTGGTCGACGGCCGGCTGGTACTTGCAGTGCGGACAGATCGGCGTGGCCCGCAGGTCCGCTTCGGTCAGGGCGAAGCAGCTGACTACCTGGGCCAAACGGTTTTGCAGCTCGGTCAATTGGCTCGCGGGAAGCAGGCTAATCGTCGTGAGCCGCTTCAGGCGGGTGAGCCGCGAATCGGCCAGAAGTTTCTTCTTCCGCCCATCGTCGTTCGCATTCAAGCGCGCTCGCGCGTGCAGGTCGATGTAGGTGGTGATGTAGTCTTTCTTCAGCGCGGCCAGCCGTAGCGCAGTCTGCTGGCGGAAGTCCGCGGCTCCGCGCTTGCTCGGTGTTTTCGCGTCGGTAACGACTTGCTCACGCGTCGTTTCTTCCCGATCGCGCCAGGGGTGGTTTACCGGCAAGGCCATCGCGGCTCCCGATAGGTAATCGGCAACCGGGCCCAGTTCGGCGGCAAAGTCACGCAACGCGGCCGCTTCGTCGCACGTCACGACGTTCGGGCGTTGGGCTTCCACTTCGTCTTTGCTATAGCGGAAATTCTTCAGTCGGGCCGGCGTGGTGTACGGCTGAAGCGATTCCAGGAAGTTTTTGAGATTCCCCAGGCGCGAGCGGAGGGCCGCTCGTTCGGCGTCGCCGAGGAGCGGGCTCCCCCAGAATGGGCAGCCATCGGCGAGGTCGCTCTGGACTTTGACCAGCAGGTTGACCATCTCCGCTACCCTGGTTTGAATCTGCTGGACCGCCGTGTCACTGCCAGTGGCAACTTGTTGAGCGTTCCCCGGCGGAAGACCGACCAGCTCGAACAATGCCTGAATCGCCGGCAGATTCCAGTCCTTCGGTGGCTCGACGAGCTTGAAGTTGATCAGATCCGCAACCGACGTGGCAACCAGAGCGTCGAACGAGGTCGCGTCGAACTTCTGACCCGGGATGGCGAGAACGACGTCGCCGGCGTAGACGAGCGCCGCCAGATTGACGACAACCCACTCCGGCTCGATCCGAAACCGATCCGGGGCCAGATACTCCACGCCGTCGACGTTCTGGATCAATTCGGACCGATTGAGCACCTGCCCCGACCCCTTGGCGTGGAGCTTCTCCAGGATGTAGCCCGCGTAACGCGAGCGACTCGGCGCTAACCGATCGCCATCCAGCAATTCCAGCGCGTCGAGCGCCGCCTTCGCCCGTTGGGTTCGGATGGGACCGCGCATGCCGCGGAGCGCGTCCTGCGCCGCCGCCTGCCGGGTGTCCGGGGCGATCAGGGTGGTGAAGGTCGGATACTCCGGCGCGGTATCCTGAAAGCGCGGCGCGAGACACACCGAGCCGACGCCGTCGACCATCTCGCTGACGCTGGCCCGGGTTCCAGTCGTCGCGATGCCGGTGTTCTGGAGCCACTCCGCGACCGTCCTGGTCTGGCCGCGGCAGGTGATCTCGACATCGGTTCGCAGGTGCTCGTTCAACCACCGGGTCATCTTCGACAGCGCGTCGTCGGCCTTGTCTGAATACACCTTATTCTTTTGTCCCGAGGAGGCCGCGGCGAGGATTTTCGCCGCGCCGTAGCGACGGATCGCGACCCGTAGAGGCTCGTCGATTCCCTTTATGCGAAAGAAGACCTCGTCCGGCCGCAGTTCGTCCACGAAGCGCGCGGGACGATAGGGCGCCAGGAAGTAGAGATAGAAGTCGAGGGGAGGCTGGGCGGTGGACCGGTCGTTGGGCGATCCGAAGAACAACCAGCCGGGGCGATACGCTTTGCGCTCCCGCCATTCAATCGCGTGCTGCCAGAGCGGAAAGGTTGTCGTCTGGGCATATTCGGTGAGATCGAGAACCCGTTTGAGCGCGTCGAAGTAGGCGCGGTCCAGTTCCTCGTCGTCGAGGCTTTCGGCGCGCTGGTCAATCAAGGCGTCGTAGTCCTCGTTCTTCTTCAGATCGAGGTACCACTGGCGGTTGTCCGAGTTCTGAGCCACGAACTGCCCGCTGACGGTCCGGTGAATCTCGCGGAGAACCGTTTCGACGTGGGTGAGCAGATCCGCGGCGGGTTCGCCACCGGCAATCTCGGCGACCAGCGGATCGAAAATACACAGGCCATCGCGCAGTTCTTCCGGCGTCGGACCGAGCGGCGTATCGATACCGCCAACGGCCAGACGATACACCGAGAGAGCATCGATGATCCGTAGCGCCTGGGGCCGATACATTGGCCGGGTAAATCCCTGGCGAATCCGCGCTTCCAGGATCTCCGAGCAATCGATCACCGCCCGGATATCCGGGACGGCGCGCAGGGACGGATCGTCACGGATGACTTGCCAATAGCTGTCGTAGGCGATCAAGCCCGGGCGTTCTTCAGGCACCTCGTCGTCGAGGCGACGGCGCATGGCTTCGGTGATCGCCCGGAGGACCTGGCGCTTCTCGACCGCAGTAATCCGCTCGAAGACGTCGATGTACTCGGGATGGATGGGGAAGAGCCGCACGAATTCGTCCATCCGCTCGTTCATATCGCCGTAGAACTGGCTGAACTTTCCGAGATAGGAGCGGATCCACGCCTGTTGATCGGCGGTCTTTTTCAGGAGGCGCTCGGTCACCACGAACTTAACATCGCGCCTCGCGATGTGAACCTGCTCGAAACGGTCCTTCACACGGCGAATCGTCTCCGCGGCGAAACTGAAGCGCGGATTATCGAAGATCGCCTCCTGAACCCCGGCGATGAAACGGAACGGGGTATCCGCGCAGACCTCGCCCAGCTCGCGCAAAAACGTCAGATCGCGGACGAGGTCGTAGTCGCGGCGGCCGCGCAGGTATTCCAGCAACTCGTCGACGACGAGGAGCAGTCCCTGGTCCGGGTACTGCTGCTGGAAAACCTCCATCATCTTGATCAGCGCCTCTTTGTTGTTGACGATCTGGTTCGCGGCGGGAAAGCGAAAGCTCACCCCGATCTCGTCGAGGTAGTTCTCCAGAACGCCGGTGACAATCTGGCGGAACGGCATCTCGGTATCGCCGATCTCCGTCCGCACGACCCGAAAATGGCCGGCGAACGGCGCGGCAGCCTGGGCAACCCGCTGGTCGGTGAGCTCGGGTAGCAAGTCGCTCCGCTCGGCAATCGCCGAAATGACTGCCATGAGGTGAGATTTTCCTGTCCCGTAATTACCAACGGTCAGGATGCCCTTGTTGTCGCCGGGCTGATCGAAGCGCAGGAGCGGGAAAACGACGTGGATGAGGCGATCGGCCATCTCGTGGGAGATCACGTAGCTCCGCACCAGACCGCGGGCGCGGTCCAGCTGGTCGGCCCAATTGAGCTGCACAACCGATTCGATCGGCTCAAAGGAGACGAGGTCGCGGTACTGCATCGTTCCTCCCAGAATGGTCGACGAGTGCTGACTATTGGAAAATGGAAAGGTTGATTCGGGAAATCTAGGCGAGGGCGACCACGGTTTGTTCCAGCCAATAGCGCCGATGTTCTCTATGGGTGGGCGCGGCGTAGGTGATCCAGTTGCCGTCGACGCTTCCCGGCCAGACGGCGACGACGACCCGATTCCGAGAATGTCTTCGGAGCAACAATAGCGGGTTCAGCGCGAGTGATGGGTCGAAGAGCAGCTCTATATTGTCGAGCAGAACGACGCTCGCATGAGTCTCCTCGACAATCGCGCCGACAATGTTCGACGTTTGCAAGGGCCGCTGCCGCGCCGGGACGTCCAGCAAACGCCGGCTCAACTCCAAGCCGAGCGAAACGTAGGGATACCCCGCCGATCCTGCGACCTGAAGCAGCGCCTCGGTTTTACCGCTTTCCGGCGGTCCGACCACCAGAACGAGTTTGTCGTAGCGACCGTTTACTTGTTCAATACGTGTCTGAATCTCACTCGCGAGGCGCCCACCAGTCACCTCTTGCCCTCACGCCCAGCCACGGGCGCTGTGATTATATTGCTCGACAGAGAGATTGTGAATAAGGGGATTGACGGATGGGCGGGTTGGGGAGTGGCCGAGTCACCGAACTTTAAACCGCTTTATGGGAAGAGAGTTCGGATCTTGCCGGCGCTAATTGCTACTGCTATACTGCATGGCAGTAACACTGACTGATCTCGTTTGGAGGTCGTTCAATGACGGCGATTGCTGACTTCACGATTCGGGAGCGAAACGTTTTTACCTTGCCGCAGAGTGTCCGAGACGTTAGTCACCTGGGAGTCGGCACCCAAGGGAAGGCCATCGCGGTGGGCGAAGGAATCGTGTTACTCGTCGCCGATCCGTCCCTGGTGGACCAGCTTGCTGAGCAATTGCAGCACTGGCTCGACGAGCATACCCGTCAGGATCCCTGGGCTCGCTTGAATGCGGCAATCCGGGCGGACACGCTCGAAAAGGTGCCGAACGATCGCTTTATTGCTCCTCCGGAACCGGAGAGGCTGCCAAACCTCGACTACATCGCCGCGACGTACGGGGATCATGAGGATGTCGAACAACCAAAGCGACGCTGGCGAGGGTAACCGTAATGGGCCTGTTTGATGACCCGGCCGCCTATTACGCCGACGTTGAAGGCTACCTCCGCCAGGGGGACTTCGTACTGGCTCCCTCGACAACCCTCTGGTCGACAACCGAGCGCCCGGTGGAACCTGGCGCTCTCCTGCCCCCAAGCGGAATCGGCTCCCAGGTGACCTTGCTCTGGCCAGAAAGTCCTCCCATCGCTGGCGCGGCGCTCGAAGCGCGTTGGGGTCTGGTGATGGTTCTTCCGCACGAGTGTGCCATCCACCGCGACTTCAATCGTCGACTCATTGATTTAGCGCAACAGGGCATGAGCCAAGATGAGGCAGTCGAACTTGCCTCAGCCGACTCGTCGTTGGACCCCACGATTACCGTCACTCCAGTCATTCCCTTGACCGCGCTTCCCGGGTCTGACCGCCTAACCATTGCGAGTGGAGGACGAATCGGTCTTTTCCCCGTCTGTACCGGGCCCAATCCTTTGGAACCCCTGATTCCCGCCGGCGCGGTGGATTTAGGACGAGCCACCGAAATCAGTCGGCAACTCGTCCACCGCCGGGTTGCCCATTTATCCGCACGGGCGAGAGCGTTCTTACGTTTTAAGTTAGTCGAGCAATGGGCGTTTCGGAACCAATCCCTGGATGCGGACATTGCTCGCGCGGTTGGCCACACGATTATCCGTCATCAGGTTGCTGAACGAACGAGAGACCTCCAAGTCATTCTGGAGCTCGATGACGGGACAACGCTCGTCTTGAAGCAAGATCAGCGACGCCCAGGACAAATCGACCTTCCTGCGCGTTCAGGATTCACCGATCGACCACTCCCAACGAGCGATCCCGTTCGTGATCCCCGGTACGAATAAAAGGGTTCAGTCAGGATCCGTTCCTTCTCCTGTCTCCTGACTCCTATCTCCTCGCTACAGAATCTTCGTCACCGTCAGCAGCTCCGGCCGCTCGCGGTTCGCGGCGTCGATCGCTGTCGTGCCGCCGAGGACGACGACGTGGCCGTTCTCTTTCACCGCGTCCAGGATGTCGGCAAAGGCGCGGAAGTCCGCCGCGGTGGTGGCGAGAGTTTCGTCGCGCCGCCCCTGGCGCTCCGCGGCGGTTTCGCCAACCAGGTGCCAGTCGAGCGCAACCCATCCCTTCGCATCCGGCAACAGGTAGGAGTCGCGGTCGCTGATCGCGCCGATGATCGCCTTGGTCAACTCGCCCTCGTCGAGCGAGACCTCGCGCAGGAACTTGGCGGCGCCGTCGTAGGCGGCGAGGGTTTGCAGCAGGTTCGGATCTCGCCAGGAGAGATAGATGAAGGTGCCGGAGCGCCGATCGAACGACGCGCTCCCTCCGTACGCGCCGCCGTGGACGCGCACCCGGTCCCAGAGCCAGGTTCGGCTCAGATAGCGGGTGATCACCGCGGCGGTGCCGTTGGGCACCCGGCCCAGTCGGTACAGGTCGGTTGCCTTGCCAACGTAATTCACCGATCCGGGGAAGATCAGCCCCTCGTTGGTCGGCAGCGTTCCGGGCATCCAGCGGTTCGGCTCGGAGACGCCGGCCGGCAAGTCTGCCAGGAATCCGCCGAGGCGCGGCGAAACCTCCGGCCAACTCGCCGCGTCCAGGGTGACGTTCGCGATCGCCCCACCACGTCGGAGCAGCACCTGCCGCACGGCCTCCAGTTTCGCCTGGACCCCGGCCCAGTTCTCGTCCACGTCCCTGGCAAGCTGGCGAATGAAGAACAGATAACTCACGCCCCCGATCTGCTCGGAGACCCAGTCCGATTCGTGGAAGTGGGCCCGCAGCCGAGAGGACACGAAGCCGGGTCCCCCGCTCGCGACGGCGCTCTCCAACCGCGCTTTCGTCTCCAGCACCATCTGGCGGAAACGCTCGCGGTTGTCGAGCCGCGCGCTAAGCAGAACGTCCTTCAGGATCGCCAGGAGTTGATCGGTCTGCGACAGCATGGCCTTGCCCCGGAGGAAAAACCAGGCGATCGAACGATCGTTGCCCATCTGGGAGGACAGATGCGGCGAGGCGCCGATCCCGCCGGTCTCGCGGCCGATCCGCCGGGTAAGCTTGACGTAATCTTCTTTTTCGGTGCCCAGGCCGAGGAGCGACCGTCCGAAGAGCGGGACGTAAGGCAGCAAATCTTGCGGCACGACCCGCAGGTCGAAGCCGAGATCCAGATAGAGAATGCCGTTCGTAAAGAGGTCGTGGTAGAGCACTGGCGTATCCGCCAGTGTGACCAGCTCGCTCGGAATCTGCCGGTCCTCGCGCGCGAGGTCGGCCAGAGTCAGCCGGGGAATCTTCGCCAGCGCCTCCGGATCGTCGGGCGCCTCCTGGCGTTCTTTGAGCCGACGCGTCGCCTCGGCAACCGCCGCGACATCCTCCGGGCTCATCGCCGCCCGCGCCTTCGCCAGGCGGTCCCGCTCGGCGGCCTCGTCTCGGGCGCCCTGTTCGGCGTCCGGCCGGAGAACGACGGTGGTTCGGTGGGCGTTGTCCACCATTCCCTGCTGAATCAATCCCTCGAAGACGCGCTCGCCGTTCGCCAGTCGGACTTTTAGCGCGGCCAGCGGGGCGGCGAACGCCAGCGGACCGACCGGATCCCCACCGTAGAGCCAGGTTGGCAGGGTGCGCAGCATCAGCGAGAGGCCACGCGGATAGCTACCGGTGTTGTTCTCGCGAAGGTAAAACTCGACGGTGTTGAGCGAAGACTCGACCACGTCTGCCTCGAGTCCCGCCTGGGCCAGGTCGCCGAGCGTCTGGAGGACCAGCGCTTCGACTTTTTGGGCATCCTCTGGCACGATTCCCTTCAATCCAACCGAGAACGTCATCTGGCGTCCGCCGTCGTTCAGGCCGCCGCCAATCAAATCTTCGCCCAGCCCGGAATCGATCAGCGCCCGGCGGAGGGGCGCGGCCGAGTTACCGAGCAACATGTGGTCGAGAATATTGTAGGCGAGCACGTTCTCCGGATCCAGGGTGTCGTCCAGCAGCCAGTTGACCGTCGTCATACCCTTCCGGGTCAAGTCGCTGCCGGCGCCCGCGGCGTAGCTATCCTCCACGGTGCGCGGCGCGTTCAAACGGGGTTGGAGCGCGATCAGACCGTCGACCGAACGCGCGTCGTACTCCGCGAGGTACGCGTCCACCCGGCGCAACCGCTCGGTCGGATCGTCGTCGCCGTAAAAGAAGATCAGCGCGTTCGCGGGGTGATAGTAGGTCTGGTAGAACCCTTTGAAATGCTCGTAGGTCAGGCTAGGAATGTCCTTCGGATCCCCGCCGGAGCTAAAGCGATAGCCGTTGTCCGGGAAAAGGGATTGGGTCGCGCGCTCGTACATCGCGCGGTCCGGCGAGGCGTACGCGCCCTTCATCTCGTTGAAGACGATGCCCTTGAAGGTCAGCGGCGCGTCCGGAGAATCTAGCTCGTAGTGCCAGCCTTCCTGTTGCAAGTGCTCTGGCGTGAGCAAGGGGTGGAAGACGGCGTCGAGGTAGACGTCGATCAGATTGTAGAAGTCCGCCAAATTGGTGGAAGCGACCGGATAGCAGGTCCGGTCCGGGTAGGTAAAGGCGTTGAGAAACGTCTTCATCGACCCTTTCACTAGCTCGATGAATGGCTCTTTGACCGGGTACTTGCGCGAGCCGCCGAGAACCGAGTGTTCGAGAATGTGCGGCACGCCAGTCGAATCGGACACCGGGGTGCGAAAGGTGATCCCGAAGACCTTGTTCTCGTCCTCGGTCTCCAGCGAGAGCAGTTCCGCGCCGGTCTTCTGATGGCGATACAACCGAGCCGTGGTGTTCAGTTCGGCAACCGCGGTCTCGCGGATCAGTTCAAAGCCATAAATTGTTGTCATAAGTCTCCTAGCGCCTACCGGCGAGGCGAAAGCTGCCTGGTCGGGACCATGGTGGTCATTTCTCCCTTCCATGATACCTGGAATCGCTCAAAACCGCCGCGCGGCTACCGAAAAGTCAACAATCGGGAATTGCTTCGTTAAGCTCGGGTTTATGTGGGGTTAAACTCGCGGTGGAAAAATAGAGTCGGGCTCTGACAGAAGCTGGAGGCTCACATGATGCTCGACCGGGTCAATACAAGTGGTAACCTGAAAAGGCGAATCCCCCGGGCGCGGGATTCGGTTCAATTCGTCGTCGCGGCCGGAACGACGCGATTCTGGTCTCTCGGAGAAGGGGTCGAGCGCGGTCAGTTGATCGGGCGCACCGTCGACGGCGACGACATCGTCTTCGCGCGGGCTCCCGGCCAGGTCGTCGGGATTCAGTACGACGTCGAAACCGACGAACTCATCCTTACTGTTGAGCCACTCTAGCCAACTGTCCCAAGATAGTTAATAGTTATCGGTAATGTGTTTATAATGAAACTATCCATGGGGAGAATCTGGCGGATGAGGTCGATGGGTGGCGCGCATCCTGGTGGTCGAAGACGAAACAAGCTTGCGGAGTACGATCGCCTATAGTCTCCGCCGGGACGGGCACGAAGTGGTAGTGGCAGCGGATGGCGAACAAGCGATGGAAGTCTGGGGAGCATCCGCCACGGATCTGGTCCTCCTGGATTTGATGCTCCCGAAATTAGACGGCATCGAGGTGTGTCGGCGGTTGCGGCAGTCCAGTAGCGTGCCGATCGTCATGTTGACGGCACGTACCGACGAGATCGACCGGGTTGTCGGCCTGGAAGTCGGCGCCGACGACTACGTCACCAAGCCTTTCAGCATGCGCGAGCTTCTGGCGCGGGTCAAGGCAATTTTGCGCCGTCGCGAATTGCTCCGCCAGGAACTTAGCCAAAGTCCTCCGGAACCCACCGAAACCATCGTCATCGGGGCGGTACGCATCGAGCCCGCGCGGAGACGCGTCTTTCGCGGCGAGCGCGAGATCCTCCTCAAGCCCAAGGAGTTCGATCTCCTCCTCCACCTCGCTCGGCATTCCGGTCAGGTCCTCTCTCCGGAGCAGCTGATCGAGCAAGTCTGGGGATACGATGCCCTTGGGGATACCGGCACCGTTCGAGTCCACGTCCGGTCTCTGAGAGAAAAGCTGGAAGATGATCCTTCCAATCCGACTCTGATCGAGACCGTGCGGGGTGTCGGCTACCGCTTAGCGGACTAGCCGATGTTCACCCGAATCCAGTGGCGCATCGCCGCTGCCTACGTCATCCTCATCGTCACGGTGCTGCTTGCCCTGGGGATCTACCTCATTAACTCGGTGCGCGATCAGTCGCTCCGCACCCCGGAAGACCTCGCCTTCGTCGTCGGCGCCGCGATGGGCGTCGCGGTTGTCCTGGCGATTCTCATGGCGATCCTGATTACCCGGACGACGATCGAACCAATCGATCGGCTCATTCAGGTCGCCCAGCGCATGGCCGAAGGCGACCTCGATCAGGCTATCCAGGTCGGCTCGCAGGACGAATTCGGACAACTGGCCTCGGTATTCCAGAATATCGCGCTGGACCTGCGTCAGAAGATGGCCGCGATCGAGAATCAGCGCGCCGAGGTCGCGGCCATCCTCGGCGGGATGGCCGACGGCGCGTTGATCGTCGACGACGAGGGACGCGTCGTCGCGATGAATCGGGCAGCCGAGCAGATGCTCGAAATCGACGAGGCAACCGCCCAGGGCCGAACGGTCACCGAGGTGGTGCGCCACCACGCGCTGGTGGCCCGGCTGACCGACGCTCCATCCGCCGACGTCCCACTGGTCGTCGAGGTGGGACGAGACCGCCGCCAGGTTCAGGTTGTCGTGACTCCGGTGCGGGTTGGCAAGGCGACCCGCCAGGTCGTCCTTTTGCAGGACGTGACCGCGTTGCGCCACGCCGAGGCCATCCGGCGGGACTTCGTGGCCAATGTGAGCCACGAATTGCGGACTCCCCTCGCGTCGCTACGCGCCCTCGTCGAAACCCTGGAGGACGGCGCGCTGGAAGACCCTCCGGCGGCGCGTGAGTTCCTCGGACGCATGCACGTCGAGGTCGATGGCCTGAGCCACATGGTCGAAGAGTTGCTCGAATTGGCCCGGATCGAATCCGGCCGGGTCCACCTGCAGTTCACGCGAGCGGACGTTGGACAAGTCGTGGCGAGCGCGGCCGAACGCCTGCGTCCTCAGGCGGAACGTCAGGGTATTACCCTGCGAATCGCGATTCCGGAGGACCCGGTCGAGGCGGCGATCGACGCCCAACGCCTGCAGCAAGTCGTGATCAATCTCGTGCACAACGCGATCAAGTTCACCCCGCCGGGCGGCACGGTGTCGGTCGCCGTCGAATCGCGCAACCTGTACGTGGCCATCGTCATCGCGGATACCGGCATCGGCGTCGCGCCGGAGTACGTGCCTCGCCTCTTCGAGCGCTTCTACAAGGCCGACCGCTCGCGCGCTTCCTCGGGAACCGGCCTGGGTCTGGCGATCGTCAAGCACCTCGTCCAGGCTCACGGCGGCCACGTCTGGGCAACGTCGCCCGGCGAAGGCCAGGGCACGACCTTCACCGTCGTCGTTCCGGCTCGCGGGCCAACTGGCCCAGGGGAATCCAGCACTCGTGCGCTTACCGACCACTTTGGAGAACTGGGACGGCTAACCGTTTAACTTAGATTTACACACCGTTATACTGGGGTTAATGTTCTACCCTCAGAATAGTGCACAATTCTCAAGGAGGCTAGAATGTCCGGGAGACTGAGCTTTGAGCGCGATCTACAACGGCTGCAGGACGACACACTCTTGCTGGCAAGTATGGTTGATCAGGCGATTGGGAGCTCAGTTGACGCCCTGCGCCACCTGGACACGGCAGCCGCCGAACGGATCATCCGCGCCGACCGGGATATCAACGCCCGGCGCTTCGCGATCGAAGAAGCCGCTATCACCACCATCGCCACCCAGCATCCCATCGCCCGCGACCTGCGGACGATTATCGCGGTCCTGCACATTAGCGTCGAATTGGAGCGCATGGGAGACTACGCGGCGGGTATCGCCCGCATCGTCTTGATGCACGGCGATCAGGAACTGCTCAAACCCCTGGTGGATATCCCCCGCATGGCGGATTATGGCCGCAGCATGCTCCGACAATCGTTGGATGCCCTCGTCGCCCGAGACACGACGCTGGCCATCAAGGTTGCCTCCGAGGATGATCTGGTCGACGCCCTGTACGATCAGGTCTACCGGGAATTGCTGACCTATATGATCCAGGATCCCCGGACCATCGACCGCGCCACCTGGTTACTCTGGGTGGCTCATAATTTGGAGCGAATCGCCGACCGGGTCACGAATATCTGCGAGCGGGTCGTCTTCCTCATCACCGGCCACCTGAACGAGATGAACGCCTCGAGTTATTAGAGGAGGGGCTAGGTCTGGAATCGCGTGGCGTAACGCAGCGCGCGCTGGCTGATAATTCGGCCGAGTCCAATCAGGATCAGTAGAAAGACGACGAGAAACGCCGCGGCGCTGTAGGCCAGTTGGTGAGCCGCCGGGTCGGGCTGGTTGATGTAGGTCCAGACGACGTAGGTCAAGTACCCGATCGGTCGATGCACCAGCTGCAGATTTGGCAAACTCGTCGACCAGCCGGCGGTGTAGAGCAAAGGCGCGGTTTCCCCCATGCCAATCGCCTCGGATACCACGATTCCCGTGACGATGTTGGGGGTTGCCAGGGGAAAGAGAATTTGGCGAACGATGGTGTGGTTGGGCAGACCGAGCGCGGCCCCGCCCTCGCGAAAAGCGGCCGGAACCTGCCGCAGCGAAGCCTCGGTGGTCTTCATAATGTAGGGAACCACCATGATCGTCAGCGCGATGCCTCCGGCGAGGGATGAGAAACTCCAGCCCAGCCGCACAACCAGGACCAGATAGATCACGTACCCCACGACGATCGACGGAACACCCGCCAGCACCTCGGAGAAGAAGCGGAGAATCTGTCCGGTGTGCTGGTCGCTATATTCGGCCAGGTAGAGTCCGGCCAGAACGCCGATCGGACCGGCGAGGACGAGCAGGAGCGCCATCAAGGCAAGCGTACCGGTCCAGGCGTTCAGCAGCCCTCCCGCGGTACCGATGGTTGGCGTCGCGATCAACGACCAGGACCACGAACTCGCGCTCTGAGCGATAATCCCAACCACGATATCAACCGCGGGCAGCACAATCAAACCGAGGGCCAGCGCGCAAAGGCCCCACATCAAAATATCGCGAATTCGGCGAAAATCCATCGCTTTAGACCCCCCGCCCCACCGGCAGTGACGTGGTCGACACCTGACGCACTAGCAGGCGAGCAAGCGCGTTGGTTAAGAGTGTGATCGCCAGGAGAACCAGCGCGGCCTCGGCCAGCGCGCTGACCGCCAGACCAGTCGGGTCCGACTCGGCACTGTCCAGCAGCGCGACGACCGACGAAGCGATCGTCGAGATCGGGCTGTAGATGTTAGACGGCAGAAAGTTCGCCCCGTTCCCACTGACGATCAGCACCGCCATCGTCTCGCCAAGGGCGCGCGCCCAGCCAAGCATGGCCGATCCGATGATGCCTTCCCGCACCCAGGGGATGCTGACGACGGTGACGCTTTCCCAGGGAGTTAACCCGAGGGCCAGCGCCCCCTCGCGAGGAAGCGAGGGCACCTGAGCGAGGAGATCGCGCGTCGTCGACGCCACGATCGGGATGATCATGATCGCGAGCACGATACTAGCGGTAAGCAGTCCAAGGCCAGATCCGGTCGGCGGAGCGAACCAGGGAATCACCCCACCAAGGGGAACCAGAATCGGATACAGGTATCGGGTCAAAAACGGCCCCAGAACGATCAAGCCCCACAGGCCATAGACGACGCTCGGAATCCCGGCAAGCAACTCCAGGAAGAAGGAGAGGCTTCGGCGAAGTTCGGGCCGCACGCGCTCGGCGAGAATGATCGCCGCGCCAACCGCGATCGGGACACCGATCAAAAATGCCAGGATCGAGGTAAGCAGCGTTCCGACGATGATGGGGAGAGCGCCGTAATCGGCCCCGACCGGCGCATGAACGCCGTTCCGAACAATCGTCGAGTCGCTGTAAAAGTTTCCGAAGTTCCAGTTCGAATGCAGGAAAAACCCGACGCCATTGAAGAGGATTGATGGGATCGCGCTGACGAGCAGCGCCACGGCGATGAAGATCACCGCGGCCAGAGGAAACATCGCCGCGACCCAGCCGGCCGCCCGCAACAGTTCGTCGAGAACGACCCGGTCCGACCGCGACCGGTTCGTGGCCCGGTTGGTACTCCGCTCTATCGGTTTGCTGCCGAGCGATAGTTCATCCGCCATCGATCCTCCGGCCATCCCTGAATCCGCTGTAAACGGGCTAAAGGCCAACCCCCCGGACCGGCAACGCCGATCCGCGCGGTTGGCCCCGAAAACGTATCTGACTTACTGAATCTGAGCAATCTGCGCCTGGCTCAGCGGCGCGACACTGTCCGGCAAGGGCAGGAAGTGTACTTTGTCCAGGAAACTGGACGCGTTGCCGCCGTCCGGCGAAATCGCCCAGAGGAGGACCGTGCGCATCGCCGACGCGACGTCGGGATCTTGCTGCTTCGACTGAACCGCGACGTACTCGTAGTTAATGATCGGGTACGAGTCCGCGCCGGGCGCGTAGATGAGCGAGATTCGTTCGTCCTTCGGAGTCTTTGCAATCATCGCTGCCGCCGCGGCGACGATTCCCTTCTGATCCGGTGCGAGGAAACTACCCGCCTGGTTCTTCAGCATCGCCGTTCCCAGACCCTTCTGGGTCGCCTGATCCAGGAAGCTGACACCCACGTAGCCGACACTGTACTTCGTCTGAGCGAGGGTCTGGACGACGCCAGGATTCCCTTCCGCGCCCAGGCTACCCTGAACGGCCGGCCAGCTAACCGAGGTGTTGTAGCCGATCGTGTTCTTCCAGCCCTCGTCGGCATCCGAAAGATACTGCGTGAAGATGAAGGTATCGCCGCTACCGTCGGTTCGGTGCACCGGCACAATCTTCTGGTGGGGCAGGCTCAGGCCGGAGTTGTCAGCCTTGAGCATGGCATCGTCCCAGAAGGTGACCTTCCCCTGGTAGATCGCCGCGAGCGCCGGGCCGCTCAGCTTAACCGCGGTGGTGACGCCCGGCAGGTTGTAGTTGACCTGCTGGGCCGAAATCGCGAGCGGAATATTCAGAATTCCCGGGGTTTTCTTCAACTGGGCGTCGCTCATGTAGGCATCGGTAGAGCCAAACTGCACCACTCCGGAAACTGCCTGCGCAATGCCGGTGCCGCTTCCGGTGCTGGCCGTCTGGACGGTGATGTTCGGATACTTTTCCTTGATCGCCGGGGCCCAGGCGGCGAACAGGGGATAGAGCAACGACGAGCCGGTTTCGAGCAGGGTCACCGGCTTGCTCGGATTGCTTCCTTGCGCGCTGGCCGCGGTAGTAGCGGCAGCAGTCGCCGCGGCGGCCGGTGCCGTGGTCGGGGCCGTCGTCGGTGCGGCGGCTGGAGCCGTCGTGGCGGCAGCCGTTGGCGCCGCAGTTGGCGCCGCAGTTGGCGCCGCGGGGGCAGATGTCGGAGCAGCCGCCGCGGCGGTCGGCGTCGCCGCCTGGCCGCTACACGCCGTGATGATCGCTGGCAAAGACAGGACGCTCAGTGCCATGCCGTTTAGAAATCGTCGTCGTGACAGCATTGATTGGTAACTCACTCCCTCACAATTTGCGGGTTACCCCATGCGACCGGTAATGTAGTCCTCGGTGAGCTTGTTCTTGGGATTGAGGAACAACTCCGAGGCACCATTGGCTTCGACCACGTTCCCCGCGTACAGGAAGATCACCTGATCGGAGATACGCGAGGCCTGCTGCAAGTTATGGGTGACCATAATGATCGTTACGCGGTCTTTCAGGGTCTCCAGCAAGTCTTCCACGCGCTGCATTGATATCGGGTCGAGGGCGGAGGTTGGCTCGTCAAGAAGAATCACCTCTGGACGGACAGCTAGAGTGCGGGCCAAGCAGAGAAGCTGCTGCTGGCCTCCGGAGAGACCAAAAGGAGACTCCTTTAGCTTGTCCTTCACCGCGTCCCAGAGACCGACCTCGCGAAGCTGCCGCTCGACTTCCTGGCGAATTTCCTTCGCCGGTACGATGCGGTGCGTTCGCAAGCCGATGGCGACGTTTTCTTCGATTGACTGCGGAAACGGATTCGGGCGCTGAAACAGCATCCCCACCCGTCGGCGCAAATCTCGCACGTCCCCTGCCTCCCGATAGATGTCCTGACCGTCCAACTCCACCCGACCCTCGGCTCGGAAACCCGGCACGAGCTCGTTGAGCCGGTTCAGAGTCCGAAGAAGGGTGGTCTTCCCGCAACCGGTTGGCCCGATCAAGGCACTAATCTGGTTTGACAAAAACTGCGCGTCAACTCCGTGCAGGATCTCTCGCGGACCAAAACTTACCCGCAGGCCGGTCACCTGAACTTTCGCGGCGACCCGGGCAGAATCGGATAGCTGATCGATCACTGACGGAAGCTTCTCCATCGCGGCGTTGTCCTCCCCCGGTATCAGGGTTATCCTACCTAGTCAGTGTTAGTGTTTACGCCTCGTAGATAAACGCAACGTTAACGGTTGGTAACGTCTCCGTTAACGGTTCGCCAAGCTGGGTCGCTTAGGCTACGCCTTTAGGCGGATAAATCTTCCTTGACGCGGGAGATTTCTGCCTGCTATACTTCGCTGAAACGTGTTTTTCGCGTGCCCGGATTCCTGTGTCCGATTCAGGCGAGGGACTGCAGGGGACGCGTCTTTGATGGAACCAAGGGCCGAAGGCCAGCACCGTCTGCCTTCGGTCTTTCTTTGGAGGTTACCGGGTGTACGCGATTGTGCGAACTGGCGGGCGACAGTATAAGGTCGAGCCTGGCCAGGTTATCGACGTCGAGCGACTGCCGGCCGAGGAAGGCCAGGAAGTCGACCTCGACGAGGTCTTGTTGATCGGCGGCGAGAGCGGCACGTTCATCGGCCAGCCGACCGTTCCCGGCGCGAAGGTACGAGCGGAAATTGCCCAGAACTTTCGCAGCCGGAAAGTTATTGTCTTCAAGTACAAGTCAAAGGTTCGCTATCGGCGATTCAATACCCATCGCCAGAACCTGACCCGGCTGCAGATCAAGGAAATCGTCACCGGTGCTCCGGTCGCCGTCACCGCCGAGGCCTAAGAGCGCCCCACTGACAAGGAGAGAGAGATGGCTCACAAAAAAGGCGCGGGCAGCACGCGCAACGGTCGGAACAGCCCGGGCCAGCGGCTTGGCGTGAAGAAGTTCGATGGCGAGGTCGTCATTCCGGGTCACGTGCTGGTTCGCCAGCGCGGGACAAAGTTTCTCCCAGGAGAGAACGTCGGCATCGGGCGCGATCACACCCTGTTCGCGCTGATCCCTGGTAAGGTTAAGTTTGAGTATGCCCGCAAAGATAAGCGGCAAATTAGCGTCTACGGGGCCTAACCCATGAAAAAGAACATCCATCCCGGCTGGCACGAAGCCACCGTCGTCTGTGCCTGCGGGAACACTTTCCAAACGTACGCGACCCAGCCCATGCTCAAGGTCGACCTGTGCTCGAAGTGCCACCCGTTCTTCACCGGCCAGCAGCGCATCGTCGACACGGCTGGTCAGGTCGAACGCTTTATGCGCCGAATGGCCAAGGCGCAAAAGCCAACTGGCGAAGCGGCGGCGAAGTCCAGCTAAGCCTTTCTCAAACCAACAAGGGCCGAAGCACTCAACAATCGTTCGTGCTTCGGCCCTTGTTGGTTCTTACCGCCTTTGTGGACAGTCCGGCCAGGGCAGCGTTTCTCCTGGTACGGGATTCGCCCAAAAGATTCCTTTGGCGACGAATCGGTTCGTGAACCAACCTCGGACCGGAGGAATCGATGCGCTCACGAGTGATGTTCTTCAGCCTAATGAATCTGTTCGCCGGTTTATGGCTGCTGGTCGCACCGTACGCCTTGAATTACCGGAGTGGCTCGGCCGCTTACGCGAATGATCTGTTCTTCGGTGCGGTGATTACCGTTCTCGCCGGGGTGCGGCTTCTCGGGGCCTACCGTTCGGCCTGGATTAGCTGGATCATCGCTCTGATCGGGGTGTGGCTGATCGTCGCGCCGTTCGTGCTCGGCTACCTTGAGAGTAATCCGCGCTACAACGACATCATTACCGGAGCGTTCGTCGTTATCTTCGCCGTCGCGAGCGCGCTTAGCTCGCCCACCACCGTCGAAACCACGCGAACCTAGCGCCCGGTCTCCCCGCTTTAGGTCCGCGGATCTGGTCAATGCGTCCGGCCGTTGAGCAACGGCTGTTTGGCGAGGCGAAGGCCTTTCAGAGCCATTTGGAGCCGGAAGCGATCTTCAAGGCTGTCGAGATCATAGCCGCTGATCTCGGAGATACGCTTCAGGCGATAGGCAAGGCTATTACGGTGAAGAAACAGCGCCTCCGCGGCGGTTCGCAGGCTCGCGTCGTGGCGAAAAAAAGCATCCAACGTCTCGACCAGCTCGGTACCGTTCTTGTCGTCGTATTCGAGCAGCGAACCGAGCGTCTCCTGACAGAACGTTGTCAACTCCTCGCTCGACCGGAAAGCGTAGAGAAGGCGATAGACGCCGAGATCCGGATAAGCGGTAACCTGCCCCGGGCCAAAGAACTCCCGACCGATTTGATAGGCTTGCTCGGCTTCTCGGAGACCCCGCCGCATACCAGGAACGCCCGGATGGGCCGTTCCAATTCCAATTGACGTGGAGAGCCCAACCGGCCCGGCGAGGTAATCGCGTAACTCCTCGGCAAAGCGACGGGTCGCCGCGGGATCCGTACCGCTTTCGATTCCCAGGAAAAGAGCCACGGATTCGCGCCGGGGCGTCACCAAACCAGTTGCCCGGCGCCCGTTGAGAAACTGGACGGCTTCCCGCGCGGTGCGTTCCAACGCCTCGGGAAAACGCGAGTTGTCTGGCTCGACGCCATCCGGTGCGAGGGCAAGCATCACGTAGGGGCGCTGAAAATCGTGACCAAGATGCCGCCCGCGGGCAATCAGGGCCTCGGTCGATTCCTGACTTCCTTCGAGCAAATCGTCGAAAAAGCCGCCTCGCAGCCGGCGCTCCGCTTCGGTCACTGCCTCTTGCTTGGCCAACTCCAACGCGCAGACCTGACAGCCTCGGGTGAGGGCAACCTGATCGTCGTCGGTAAACTCGCCACCCAATAAGCAGAGGAACGCGGCGATGGCGTCGCGCACCACGATCGGCGCGGCCAGGGTGGCACCGCCGGCGACCGACAACCGCGTTGTTGGCGGCTCGGCTCGCGAGTCAATCTCGCCGGCGAAGCGCGCGCGCAGGATTTCGGCCTCCGGCACAACCTCGTCCAGTTCGCTCGCCGGGAGATCCGGTGGGGCAGCCCGGGCAATCACGTCTTGCCCGATGCCGAGCAAGACGACCCGCCGACCCGCCAAATCGGCGAGCCGGGTGACGATGCCGGGAAGGCCTCGTCCCCCCAGCGAGACTTCGACGAGTTGATGGTGGATATCGATCCCGAGTTGATACTGGCGGGTGCGCTGCTCGCCGATAACCCGGCTCACCGCTGGCCCCAGCTCGGCATAGTGGTAGGTCTCGGGAAGTTGAAGCAGGGGAAGCGCCGCGGCGTTCGCTCGCGAAATCGCGGACACGTCGACTGGTCCGACGACGACGACGCCGGCGACGCCGCGCTCCGCCAGGCGACCAACAAGCTGAGCTAGACTGAGCGACTCGTCAAGCAGTCGCAAGGCCTCGATCGACACGAGCGCCAACTCGTGCCCAGTGAGGGGCTCGAAGGCCGGGGGACGAATTCGGAGCATCGTAGGCCAACTGACCTCGCGGTCCAAACCCGCCTCGCCGGCAACGACCGTCGCATCAGCCAGAGGAGGCCAGCGCAAGAGGGCCCGTACGGTAAGTGCGATTGCGTCCTCCCGCGTCCAGTCGTCCGGAACGTGTTCTCCTGGCGGATTGTACCACCGGCACAAATAGAATCGCAACTACGGTCGGCCATGGATCAATAAATAAGCTCTATTCGTTCATCAGAACGGGAGCGTCGGTCTCTTCGAACAATTTCTCCCGAGCGAGCCGGTCATTGCGGGATTCCTAACCGACCCATTTGTGACGGTTTGTTACGAACTCTTGCCGTCGTGCCCAACAGTCATCGTTAATGCCTCTCGACCATTAAAGCAAGATGACATAACGATCGGGATCTTCTCTCTCTTCGACGGATTAATCCTCGGAGGTGACGTAATCGCGGCTTCCTCAAGTGGCGCGAGTCCTTCATGTCCAGATGTAAATTCACCTTCATGAACCACTGAAAACGATCAACTAGACATAATTGTAAACGTCCACGATGTGGAAAGCGTGGGTAACTTATCCACCATTGGAACCTGACATAATTCATGTGGGTAACTGACGCGATTTCGTGGATAAGTTGCCAAAGATGTGGATAACTATCCGGACGATTTGGGGGAGAAAGTAGCGTTCTTACGCCCCTTTCCGGTCCGGTCGCATTCCTCTAACGCGGCGGGCCGGATGTCCACAATTCCGTCACCCCTCTCCACCGGTCTATCGACGGCGATCGCATCCGAAAATCGGTGCCCGGTAAGGGCAAAACCGGAAATCCGCACTATCCCCAGTCCTACGGCGACGTCGACGACTAACCATGATTTTTGCATGATAGAATTTCCGGAGAGTGGTATAGACGTAGTCGACATCGAATCGACCAGAAGGCGGCGGAAGGTGTTTCTCGACGAAGCAACAGTCTGGATGAAGTCCGGCGATGGTGGGCGCGGCGCGTCGTCGTTTCGCCGCGAGAAGTTCGTTCCTCGCGGCGGCCCGGATGGTGGCGACGGCGGAAGAGGTGGCTCGGTCTATTTGATTGCCGACCCGGAGAAAAATACTCTCCTCGATTTTAGTTACCGACGCCACTTTCGGGCCGAGAACGGAGGAAATGGCGCTCGCAAGCGCTGCCACGGAAAGGCCGGCAAGGACCTCGACATTCCGGTACCCCCTGGCACGATTGTCCGAACCCCGGAGGACGAGTTGATCGCCGACCTGGACGCGCCGGGAAAGCGGGTTCTCGTGGCAATCGGGGGACGCGGCGGCCTGGGAAATGTCCACTTCGCAACGTCGACCAACCAGGCTCCGCGGATTGCTCAGAAAGGTGAGCCCGGGCAGGAGCGCTGGCTCAAACTCGAGTTGCGCTTGATCGCCGACGTGGGGATCATCGGCTTCCCGAACGCTGGCAAGTCGACGTTCCTGGCCGCCACGACCCGCGCGAATCCGAAGATCGCCGCCTATCCTTTTACAACCCTGAGCCCCAATCTCGGGGTTGCCGAGGACGACGATCGGATCCTGACCCTCGCCGACATTCCCGGGTTGATCGAAGGCGCGCACGCCGGCGTCGGTCTCGGGCACGAGTTTCTGCGTCACATCGCGCGCACCAAGGCGCTGATTCATCTGATTGATGGTAGCCAGACCGATCTCGTCGCCGCCTACAAGTCCGTCTGCGCCGAGTTGTCGCTCTTCGACGTGACGTTAGCGGAGAAGCCACAGGTCGTCGTGGTCAACAAGATCGATCTGCCCGCCGTGAAAGACCGTCTGCCGGAGATCCGCGACGAGTTCGCGACGGTGGGGATCTCCCCACGGTTCATCTCGGCGGAGACCGGCGAAGGCGTCGACGTCGTGATTCGGACCGTCTTCGGCATCCTCGACGAATTGGCGACCGCCGAGCCAGTGGCCCTGCCCACCGCGGATCAACCGGTTGTCCTTACGCCCAGTCGGCTGGCAGAAACCTTCTCGATCGAACGAGAGCCGGGCGGCTTCCGGGTAATTGGACGTCGAGTCGAAAGGCTGGTTGCCATGACTGACTTTGACAATCCCGAGGGCGCGGAGCATCTCCAACGGCAACTCAAGAAGTTGGGCATCGCCGAAGCGCTGGAGAAGGCCGGAGTCAAGCCCGGCGACATCGTGCGCTTCGGCAAGGTGGAGCTTGAGTGGGCGTCATGAACCGGCGCACCGGCATCCTCGGAGGGACCTTCGACCCGATCCACATCGCTCACCTGGCGATCGCCGAAGACTGCTGGGATCAGCTCGACCTGGACGTGGTGCTCTTTGTCCCGGCGGGAGATCCTCCGCACAAGCGACACCGAGCAGTTTCGTCTACCGCGGACCGCGTCGCCATGGTCGAGCGTGCCATCGCCGGTAACCCCCACTTTCGGTTGTCACGGGTTGACGTGGACCGCCCGGGCCTTTCCTACACCGTCGATACAATTCAAAACCTGCGGAGCGAACTGGGGCCGCAAGCCGAGTTGTTCTTCATCGTCGGCAACGACTCGCTGGCCGACTTGCCGAACTGGCGTGACCCGGATCGATTGATTGAAATGTGCACCATCGTCGCGGTGAACCGGCCCGGCTATCCTCGCTTCGATCCGACGCGCCTTGACTCGAAGATCCGCGGGGCAAGTGGAAGGATTCGCTTTGTCCAGGTTCCCGACCTCAACATCACCTCTTCGGACATTCGCCAGCGGATCGCCCGGGGTCGAACGATCACCTACCTCGTTCCGGATGCGGTTCGGACCTACATCGTCGAGAAGGGACTGTTCCAGACGGTGAAAAAGGAAGACGGTGACACGTCTTCCCTCTCTCGCGTATAATCGGGGGAGAGGGTCGGTTTGTCGCCTGGCGCCGGTCGTCGGGGCGACGCACTGGGAGTGGTAACCGTGGCGGATACCGATACGACCGACACCCGGCTAACGGCAACGATCGACCGGGCGCTCGTGGCAGAGGTCGCAACGGCCGGTGAACCCACCGCCGAAATGGCCGGACTAGGCGAACGTGAAGTCAACTTCGCCCACGAGAGCGAGCGTAAGTTCGCGGCAATTCTGGACTTCTACCAGATTCACTGGGAATACGAACCTCGTACCTTCCCCCTCCGCTGGGCGCCCGATGGTCGGGTGATTGAGTCCTTCACCCCGGACTTCTATCTGGTCGACCACGAACTCTACATCGAGTTGACCACCCTCAAGCAGAGTCTGGTAACCAAGAAGAACCGGAAGCTTCGGCTCTTCCGTGGACTGTATCCAAACATTCCCATCAAGCTCCTTTACGCGCGTGACTTCCGCAGTTTGATGGCTAAGTACGGTCTTCAGGATACGTCGTGATGGACCGCCGCTACCGTTCGTCTCGTCGCAAAGGCTCCGACGACACCCCCGAAATTGTCGTGCAGGTCGACTCCCCGCAAGATTTTGCTTCCGCTCAGGCGTTTTTGACCGAGGGGGAAATTTTCTACTGCGAGCCGATTGAATGGGGTTCAAACTATAGCTTCGCGGTAGCGCTCCGGCGAGCCGAGGAGCAGCGACTTGCCATCTATAAGCCGCGCCGCGGCGAGGTTCCCCTCTGGGATTTCCCCGACGGCACTCTGTACAAGCGAGAGTACGCGTCGTATCTGGTTACCCAGGCGCTTGGCTGGCAGTTCATTCCACCGACGGTGCTTCGTGAAGGACCACACGGGGTGGGCACCGTGCAGTGGTACATCGATCACGAACCGCGGAACGATCTAGAAGCCCTGGCCCAGACCAATCGCTCCGAATTGGCCCGGATCGCGCTCTTTGATATCTTTAGCAATAATGCCGACCGGAAGAGTGGCCACACCCTGCGGGGCCGAGACGGCAAGCTCTGGGGAATCGACCACGGCCTGACGTTCAACGTCGACGCCAAGTTGCGGACGGTGATCTGGGAGTTTTGCGGCGACTCGATTCCGGAGGATGCCCTGGGCGAGATGCGAGGGCTGCTCGACGATACCAAGCGACGCGGTGCTCTGACGAACGAATTACGTGAACTTCTCGATCGCGCCGAGGTCACCACCTTCTTTACCCGATTTGAGCGGCTTTCCCGGGCTGGTACGTTTCCCAATTTGGATCCCTATCGGAATGTGCCGCGAGGCTGGTGGTAACAATCTTTCTCTGGGTTATCGAGGGCCGCGGGGAGGTAACCGATGTCACGAGTCGAGATTCCGAGGCCAGTGCGCCAGGCGCTGGCCGAGTTGAAGGAATCTCTTGCCGGAGTTTATGGCGACCGGCTAAAGGGAGTTTTCCTGTACGGATCTTACGCTCGCGGTGATTACCACGACGAGTCTGACGTGGACGTGCTGATTGTGCTGCGTGGGCCGGTCAAGGTATCGGAGGAAATCCATCGCTACGGAGCGGTCGTTTCAGACATTTGTCTACGATACAATCTGCTCATCTCGACGCTGCCCATCGCTGAGGAAATGTTTCGAGACGGACCCCGCTCGTTTTTCGAGCCAGTTCAGCGTGAGGCCGTCCAACTGTGAGCGATGAAATCCAAGCGCTCCTCGACAAGGCGGCCAAGTACCGGCGATCGGCACAGCTACTTGCTAGCGCGGAAGACTTCGACGCCGAAGACATTCGGGATTTGCAGGCCCGGGCAGAAGCTTTCGCAAACCAGATCGAAGCGTGGCTGCAGCGAAGGGCAGCGGAGGAAACAGGTTTTTAGATCCGAACGAGAATGTGCGCGAGGCTGGTAGGAAGGAAGAGCGATGACGATGGAATCCTTGAATGTGAACGACCAGCGAATCGGCGACGTCGAGCGTAACCGCTCAATCGCCCTGCTGACCCACGCGTGTTCGGACGGGCGGCTCACCCTGGACGAGTTTTCGGAACGGGTCAATCAAGTATTGGCGTCCCGTACTCGGAACGACCTCACCGCGGTAACCCGGGATCTCTCTCTGCCGGCCATTCCGAATAGTCGTCCACCGACTCGTTGGACCGTTGCCATTCTCGGCAGCTTCAACCGCAACGGCTATTGGCGGATCGGCGAGGGAACCAGTACAATCGCGCTACTGGGGAGTTGCACCCTGGACCTGCGGCGGGCGACGATTCTGACCAACGAGATTGTCATCAATGCCTGGGGCATTCTGGGATCGGTGAAGATCATCGTCCCGAAGGGAACGCAGGTCGAGCACACCGGGCCGACGATTCTCGGCAGCCAGAACTGCCGCCTGAAGGACGACGAGGTACTGCCCGGCTCGCCCATCGTGCGCATCCAGGGGCTCGCTCTCCTCGGCAGCGTCGACGTGGTCGTCCAATAACTGCCGTCACGCGAGAGACGGTCTTTTACAGATCGCTGCGTAAGGCGCTACATCTCGCGCTTGCGTTTAGGCGATAACGCAGCGATCAGTAGTCGTTGTTGCAGGGAAGGTATGGGAACAACCAAAGCCGAAAACGGCGCGGCACGGCCGCGACTCGTGACGACCAACCTGAATACGTATCCCGACTTGGCGGCCGCGGCGCGAGCCTGGGAACCGCACGCCGGGGTCAGCGCGCTGGACCTGGTTCGCGGAGAAATTGGCTCTGGTGGCTTGCTGACCGGCGTCGCGACGTTCGCCCCCGGATCGGAGATCACCTTGCATACCCACAACGTGGAGGAAGCGGTTACCGTCATCGAGGGTGAGGCAATCTGCGAGATCGCCGGCCAACTCTATCGCCTTCGCCCGTACGAGACCTCCTACGTTCCGCCCGGCGTTCCCCACCGCTTCTACAACGCCGGCGATCGCCCGATGACGATTCACTACGCCTATGCGGGCATTCACGTGACGCGAGAGAGCGTTACCCGCTAGCGAAAGGAATATCCGCCAGGCGAGTGTAGCGCGCTCCACCGCGGCTAAGGTTGCTGCGCATCAGGCTCGCCGACGTCACTCGAAACGTGCACCCTGGCCCTCTAGGCCACTCACTAGGCAATTGCCCAATCTCCGCTAACTCCTCCAACGGGGCGTCTTCGCGGACTCGACCGAGCGTCAGGTGAGGCCGGTACGGTCGCTTGTCACGGGGATAGCCGAGCGGCCCGGTCGCCTCCTCCACTCGCTCCTGGGCCTGGCCGAGCGCTCGGAGGTTTCCCTCTAACCCCAGCCAGATGACCCGGGGTGACTCCGCGCTCGAGAAGACTCCCAGATCGTGCAGGGTGACGTCAAAAGGCGCCTGCCCAGTGAGCGCGGTCATCAGGCGCTGGGTGAGTTCCGGAACCTGCTCGCCGGGGACCGAGCCCAGGAACTTGAGGGTCACGTGAATTCCTTCCGGGCGAATCCAGCGTACCGCGCCCTGCGCCGACGCGAGCAGGCGTTTCGCGCGGGCGAGTACTTCGTCGCAGTAGTCGCGGGCCTCGGCTGGCAACTCAATCGCGACAAAGGCGCGGATATTTCCGGTTTCTTCCATTGGGCAAACTCCCAGGTTTCCTCACCCCATTGTGCGCCGCTCATCGGCGATTTCACAAGTTGTGAACTAACCGGCGGGCAATTCTTCGCTAGCCGCGGGCCAGGTTCCCGTGGCTCCGATCAGGCGGACGGCGTTTTGGCCCAGGATCAACGCCTGCGCCGGTTCCGGCAACCCTAGCGCGCGCACGCGCTGCAGAAAGGGGCCCTGGCGCAGCAGCGGGTAGTCGGTCGCGAACAGTACCCGATCGGCGCCGCAGATTTCCGCGGCGATCCGAAAGACGTCGAAGTGATAGAGATAGGTCGTGGCCGCGGAGTCGTAGTGGACGCCTTTCAATTGGCTGGCAACCTCGGGCATCAGTTCGTAAAAGGGCAAGCCGCCGCCCCAGTGAGCGAAGACGACTTTGAGGTTGGGATACTGGCTTGCCAGTTTCCAGGCCGCGGTCGGCGTCACGTCGCCCTTGCCGGCGTACGGGTGTCCGAGTGGTTCGCTGACGTGGACGATCAAAGGGAGGTCGCGGGCAACTATCGCCTCGGCGACTGGTCCCAGCACCGAGAAGTCGTCGAGGCGATAGCCCTGCCCGTGGGGCATTAACTCACCCACTCCGCGCAGTCCGGCCGCGACGACCCGCTCCAACTCAGCCAGCGCCTCGTCGGTCGCCCGAGGCTGCAGCGCCGCGAAGCAGGCGAAGCGCCCCGGGTAACGGTTCTGAACCTCGACGAGATAGTCGTTGTGCGCTCGGCACAGCGCCGGATCCTGCCAGCCAAATCCCAGCGCGAACGCGCCGGCGATGCCGTTACGATCCAATGAAGCGAGAGCCTCCTCGGCAGTGACCAGCCGGGCCCGTGGATTGGTGTACAGGTCCGCGAAATGTCGATCCCGCGGAAAAAACCGCTCGCGTTCGGCGACGACGTTAGGAGGAAAGATGTGCACGTGAGCGTCGACGATCATGGTTCCCCGTGTTCTCTGGGAAGTCTTGCGCGCGCGTGAAGGATTGCGCAGGTGGTCGCGTGCCATCATAATGGCCGCCAAAGCGATATGCAATGTTTCACATTTAGGTTCTCGCGGGGTTTCTCAATCCTTGGATTCAATGACTTCCCATCGGACGCTCTTGCCAGTCTGCGAGAGGAAGACGCTCGCCTCACTCGCGAGGCGATTGGCGAGGCGACGCCCGGCGAGGTTCGCGCGTACCATACCGTCCTCGGTAGCATGATCCACGACATCGGTAACCTGCACGGCCTGTTCGGGCCGCCAACCCGGATCGTCTCATCGGAAATCTGGTCGGAAGGCCGCGCCATCAGCGCCATTCTCGAATATCTCAACGACATTCGCTGCGTGGCGAGTTGGGTCGATCTGCCCGACCTCTGGGACTTTAAGGAGACGCTTGAGGTCTACGGATCGCGGGAGCGGGTAATTCTGTCGTTCCCCACCGGCTTCTCGATTGGGCTGCCGACTGAGGTCGTCGTCCAGGGCAGCGAAGCCGGCGGTACACCCTGGAAAGAGCAGGTCGCGGTGTCTCACGAGTCGCCCTTCCTGCGCGAGTTGGTGCATTTCCACGGTTGCATCGCGAATGGCAGGCAACCCGAGACATCCGGCGAGGACGCGGTCGCCGACATCGCTCTCGTGCGCGACCTCATCCAGTCGGCCAGGACGCCCAAATGACCGAGCGACTACGGTATTGGGAAAGCCGGCTCAGTTACACCGCGTGACACGCGACTTTATGGTTACTGCCCAGGTCGCGGAACTCCGGTTCTTTCTGCCGGCAGATGTCCATCGCTAGCGGACAACGGGTGTGGAAACGACAGCCAGTGGGCGGGTTGATCGGACTGGGCACATCGCCGGTGAGGACGATGCGGCTTCGCCGCCGCGTGGGATCCGGTTCCGGTATCGCCGACAGCAGGGCCTGAGTATAGGGATGGAGCGGGCGTCGGAAGAGTTCGTCGGTTGGGGTGAGCTCGACCAGCTTGCCCAGGTACATCACCCCGATGCGATCGCAAATATAGCGAACGACCGCGAGGTTGTGGGCAATAAACAGATACGTCAAGCCGAACTCTTGCTGGAGGTCTTTGAGCAGATTCAAAATCTGCGACTGAATCGAGACGTCGAGCGCCGAGACTGGCTCGTCGCAGATGACAAACTTGGGATGAAGGATGAGCGCCCGAGCGATGCCGATGCGCTGGCGCTGGCCACCGGAGAACTCGTGCGGGTAGCGCCGAGCGTACTGGGGACGAAGCCCGACGCGGGCCATCATGTCGCGAACCGTCGCGTCGCGGTCCGACTTGTCGCCGATGTCGTGGATCTCGAGCCCTTCGCCGATGATATCGCCGATCGGCATGCGCGGATCCAGCGAACTGTACGGGTCCTGGAAGATAATCTGCATGTCACGTCGGAGTTGCTTGAGATCTCGGCCGTTCGCGCCGAACACGTCGCGCCCCTCGAAAAGGACCTGACCGCTCGTCGCCGGAGTGAGTCGCAAGATCACCCGTCCGGCCGTCGTCTTCCCGCAGCCAGACTCGCCAACCAGGCCAAGTGTTTCCCCCGGGGCAATCTCCATGGAAACGTCGTCCACCGCGTGGACCTGGGCGACCTCACGCTGGAACAAACCGCCGTGGATGGGAAAGTGCTTGACGAGATTACGGATGGAGACCAGGGACGTTGAACCGCTTTCGGCCGGCAGTTGATTAGGTAGCGACATCACCATGTCAATTTTCTCCCGGGCTCGCCGTGGCCACGCTGGCGGTGGCCTTCGGATCATAGAGCCAGCAGGCGACACGGGTCTTTTCATGGCTCAGTAGTTCTGGCTCTCGCTCGCGACAAATCGCCATTGCCTGGGGACAACGAGGAGCAAAGCGGCAGCCGGCCGGCAAATGCAGCAGATTCGGCACCGTGCCCCGGATCACATTCAGGGGAACCGCGCGGTCGGTCGAGAGCATCGGAATGCTCTGAATTAATCCCTGGGTATAGGGGTGCTTGGGCTGTTTGAATAAGGTGATGATATCCGCGTACTCGACAATCTTTCCGGCGTACATCACCGCGACTTCTTCGGCCATCTCGGCGATCACACCCAGGTCGTGGGTGATTAACAGCAGGGCCGTGTTGTGCTTCGCTTTAAGGTCCTTGAGCAGTTCCAGAATCTGGGCTTGAATCGTCACGTCGAGCGCGGTGGTTGGCTCGTCGGCGATGATCAACTCGGGCTGACAGGAAAGCGCCATCGCAATCATGACGCGCTGGCGCATCCCCCCACTCATTTCGTGGGGAAATGCCTTGTAGCGCTGTTCCGGCTGCGGGATGCCTACCTGACGGAGTAATTCAATCGTTTCCTTGCGAGCTTGCGCCGTCGAGACCTTCTTGTGGGCAAGAATCGCTTCGCTAATCTGGTCGCCAACGGTAAACACGGGATTCAGCGAGGTCATCGGCTCCTGGAAGATCATCGAGATTCGACCGCCCCGAATCTCATACATCTTCTCTTCGGAGACATCCACCAGGTTCGTGCCGTCCAGTTCGATCTTCGACCCGTCGACAATTCGCCCGGGATGGGCAATCAGCCGCATGATCGACAGCGATGTCACGCTCTTGCCGCAACCGGATTCTCCAACCAGGCCGACCGTCTGTCCGCGCTTAATTGTCAGGTCGACGCCGTCTACCGCCGGTATGACGCCATCGGAGGTGTAGAAGTAGGTTCGGAGGTTCTGGATACGCAAGAGACTACTCTCGCCAGCGTAACCAACCGAGGCCGGCTGGCCGTTGCTCCCGATCTCATTCCTCATTCTGGAGCCTTTGGGTGCAGACTTTTGCGGTAGTGTAGCACATACGAATAATCGTCGGCAATCGTGCCGTATCTCGTATGCAGATAGGCCGATCCACCGGGAATCGCCTTATCGACACCTACTTACCTGGGACGTTATCATGATCCGGATGACCGGAGAACAAACTCGAGAAAGTCGATGACCATCCTTGCGCGCGTGACCCGAAGCCAGACGGACGAGCGGCGGCTCGATCGAGCGGCGCTCCTCGCGCTGGCGGCGATTGCCGTCTTTACGGTTCTCTCGGTGCTGGTCAACGCTCGTGACTTTGCCAACCTGGACCTCGCGATTGCCCGCGCGTTTCACCGGATCGACTTGCGGATCTTGAATCACCTCAGCGAGACACTGGCGATTGTGTTTTCCGGCGAGTTTTCCCTGCTCTACGCCCTGGTGATCGCGGCTTATTTCTGGCGCCAGGGTCGGCGCTGGGCCGCCCTGGCCTCGCTCGCCTTATTCCCCCTCGTTCTTGTCGAAGTCGTGGTCAAGTACGTGGTGAATCAGCCGCCGGTTCCGGCTGACCTTTACCGCGGCCTGATCTATCCCCTGACAACGGTGGCTACTCAGGGTAGCTTCCCGAGCGGCCACGCGGCTCGGGCCGCCTTCTTCGCGGCTTTCCTGGGGGCTCGTGGGCGTAATCGCGCTGGCCTCGCGCGCTGGCTCGTGCCCAGCATCGCGACGATTCTCTTACTTGCCTGCGGTCTTTCGCGTCTTTACGCGGAGGTTCACTGGGCCTCGGACGTGGTGGCCGGGATAATCCTCGGTGCCGGCGTGGGCTACTTCGTGACCTGCCTGATCGATGCCTTCCCGGAACCGACCCGGCCGGACGAAGTGAAGGCGTGAGGAGGCATGACGCAGACTTCACCCGCTCCTATCGTCTTGTTAACCGATTTTGGCCTGGTCGATAGCTACGTTGGGGTGATGAAAGGGGTCATCCTGAGCATCAATCCGGTGGCCAGGATTGTCGACCTCTCGCACGCCATCGCGCCGCAAGACGTGGCCGCCGGCGCGCGGATGCTTGCCGAAAGCTATCGGTACTTTCCTGCCGAAGCCATTTTCGTCGGGGTGGTGGACCCCGACGTCGGCAGCGCCCGACGAGGGGTTGCCTTGCGTACGCCACGCGGCCGATTTGTTGGACCGGATAATGGCCTTTTTAGCGATGTCCTCGACGACCTGGGCCTGGTGCTTCCGCGCGGAGGGGGACGGCTCGCTTCGCGTCATCCTTCCGTCGAGGCGGTCACGTTGGAAAACCCGGTGTACTTCCTGCCCCAGGTGAGTAGAACCTTCCACGGGCGAGACATCTTCGCTCCGGTCGCCGCGCACCTTTCCCTTGGTGTTCCCCTCGGAGCGCTTGGCCCGTCGACCGAGGACCTCGTTGGGTTGGCCAGACCAGCGGTCGAGATCCGGCCGGATGAGGTTCGCGGTCGAGTCGTCCAGATCGATCGTTTCGGCAACGCGATCACCGATATTCGGTCGCGACATCTCACGGGCATTCGGGCGCCGGTCGTCTTAGCCGCCGGACAGCGTATCATTGGGATAAGTAGTCACTACGCCGAGCAGGTGGGTCTGCTTGCCCTGATCGGTAGTTCGGATCATCTGGAGATCGCGCTGAACGGCGGCGACGCTGCGACCGCCCTGGGGTTGCGTCGGGAGGATCCGATTGTCGTGCGCGAGTGTTCGGACGGAGGAGAATCGCCTTGAGCGAAAGCACGCCTGCTCCCTTCGCCATCTTCCCGGAGGTTCTCGCCGGGGAGACTGCCGACGTCTACTTCTTGCGCACGCGGGAAGTCCTCGCCCGCGAGGGAGTCGATCCCAGTGTGACCATGGAATTCTTCCCCTCCCGATCCGGCGTGCTCTGCGGAATCCGTGAAGCGCTCGCGCTCCTCCGGGTCGCGCTGGGTGGCGTGGAAGTCCTCGTCGAGGCAATGGAAGAGGGGGCGCCGATGGAGCGGAAGGAGCCGGTTCTCCGCCTCACCGGGCGCTACCAGGCGTTTGGTATTTACGAGACCGCGCTGCTGGGTATCCTTGCCCAGTCGAGTGGTTGGGCGACCGCCGCGCGGGCCTGCGTGGAAGCGGCCAGTCCGATTCCAACCTACAGCTACGGCGCTCGCCATGTCCATCCCCGGGTTGCTCCGATTCTCGACTACGCGGCGATTGTTGGCGGTTGCTTGAGCGGGTCGACACCCGCGGGCGCGGCACTTGCCGGGTGCCAACCCATCGGAACCATGCCGCACGCCCTGGTCCTCATTCTCGGAGATACCGTGGCTGCCGCCGAGGCTTTCAATCGGGTGATGCCTCCCAGTGTTCCCCGCTCCGTCCTGGTCGATACCTTACACGACGAGGCCGAGGAAGCCATTCGGGTCGCCAGTACCCTGGGGCCGATCCTTCAAAGCATTCGGTTGGACACCCCCTCCGAGCGGGGTGGCGTGACCGTAGATATCGTGCGCGAGGTTCGGGCTCGCCTGGACCTCGCCGGTTATCCGTATGTTGGCATCTTTATCAGTGGGGGACTCACCGTGGAGCGGATTCGGCAGTTGCGCGAGAGCGGCGTTCCCATCGCCGGTTTTGGAGTAGGAAGCACGATCTCTAGCGCGCCGCCCATCGACTTTACCGCCGACATCAAGGCGATCGCCAACCATCCGGTCGCCAAACGGGGGCGGATTCCCGGTCTGACCCCTAATGCGCGACTTCGACAGATCCAGTTATAAGTTAGGGACAAAGAATTGCTAACGAAGGTTCAACGATGAGGGCCGAGCGATGAGCGACGTCGCCCTCTTTCTCCATCCGGACTGCCTTGCCCACGAAACCGGTCATCATCCGGAGAGTCCCGCCCGCCTCACCGCGATTTGGAACGCCTTGCGGGGGGCGTCCCTTCCGATGTGCGTCTCCTGGCAGAATGTTGTCCCGGCGAGCGAGGAGCAAATCTGCCGGGTGCATCCAATGAGCCACCTGGAGACTATTCGAGCCCTCGCCGAGCGAGGTGGCGGAATGATCGATCTGGATACCGTCGTCTCGCGGCGTTCCTACCATGCCGCGCGATTGGCGGCCGGCGGGGCGATCGGAGCGGCCCGCTGGGTCAGCCAGCGCCCGGGTGCTCGCGCCTTTGCGCTCGTCCGACCTCCCGGTCACCACGCGACTCCGGATACGGCGATGGGCTTCTGTCTGTTCAACAACGTCGCCATCGCGGCGCGGGCCGCCCAGGTCGAGTTTGGTCTGCCCCGAGTCGCCATCGTCGACTTCGACGTCCACCACGGCAACGGCACCCAGGATACCTTCTACGCCGACGCCAGCGTCCTCTTTTGCTCGCTTCATCAGTCGCCGCTCTACCCGGGGACCGGCCTGGTTGGCGAGATTGGCAGTGGGACCGGGCGAGGCTACACCGTCAACCTGCCCTTGCCCCCCGGATGTGGCGATCTCGCGTACGCTCGCGGCTTCGAGCAACTAGTCGTCCCGGTGGTCCGACGTTTCCACCCGGACATTATCCTCGTCTCGGCCGGTTTCGACGGCCACTGGGCAGATCCCCTCGCCGATACCCGTGTCTCCACGAGCGGCTTCGTTACGATGGCCCGGACCCTGGCCCAGCTTGCCGACGAACTCTGCGAGGGTCGGCTGGCCCTGATTCTGGAAGGTGGCTACGACCTCCACGCGCTCGCCAGCAGCGTTGTCGCGGTAACCACCGCCCTGGCGGGCGGGGTACCAAGAGATGAACTGGGCCCTTACTCGGGCCCGGTCATCGAGGATATCGAACCGATTCTCGAGCGCGCCCGCAAGCTCCACGGCTTGTGATCGGGATTCCGCGGCACCTTACTTCTCGCCCAACATCTCGGCGACCCGCTGGGCGCGACCGTCGAAGTAGCTGCCGAGGGCAGCCTGGGCACCGGCAAGATCTCCCTCGATCAGCGCGGCGATCAGCGCCTCGTGATCGGCGATCATGCGCTCCGGGGCATCCGGACCTTCAAGCGGCATCGCGTTGACCGCGAAAAGAGCGATGCGCTGAATATCCGGCCGCAAGCCCGAAAAAAGGTCATAAAGGCGACGGTTGCTGGTCGCGGCGCACAGAGCGGTGTGGAACTCCACGTCGAGTTCGAACTGACGCGAGTGGTCGCCATTGCTGAGTGCGGCGCGCATCCGTTCGAGAACCGCCTGGAGAGTGGCCAGGCGCTCCGGGCGCGGGTTAGCCGCGAGAGCCTGGAGGGCAAGCATCTCCATCGCCTCGCAGACCGCGTAAATCTCGCGAACATCGTTGGCCTTGAGCGGTGCGACGACAACACCCCGCCCCTTCGGGGCGTCGATCACCAGGCCGTCCTGCTTCAGTTGGAGGATGGCCTCGCGGACGGGAGACTTGCTCACTTCCAGTTGCTTCGCGAGATCCGCTTCGACGATTCGCTGACCCGGGGCAAGGTCCCCGGAAACGATTGATGTGCGCAGGCACTCAAAAACCCAATCGCGCAAAGTTTTGTGCGAGGGGGGCAGCAACGTGTCGCCTGTGCTAACCACGGTCACTCCTGTTCCCAAACCAGAGTTACAAACGATCACATTATACACGGCATGCGACGTTTGAGATGGGCACATAATACAGCGCTTGTGAAGTATCGTCAAGATAAGAGATTTCAGAAAAGATTTGGTGACCGGGATTCTAATTCTGAGATTGTGGCTGTAACCTACTATCCACTGATATATGGCTTGACCGTAAAAATACTTATTGACTTGTTATGCCGGTACCTGTATATAGTGGACTGCAGAAGTTAGGCGTCGGACTGCGACTATTAGTCGTCCAGACGCAACTCTACAGAGGGGGAGAATTTCCGTGACCGCTCCGGAGAATGGACGCAGCGCTTACGTTGAGCGCATGCTGTTACGCCGCCGCCAGATGCTTAAAGCGTTCGCGGCCGGCGGCAGTATCGGACTCGTATCTTTTTTGTCTGCGTGTTCTAGTTCGCAGGCCCCCGCGGCGACTCAAGCCCCGGCCGCCGCGCCAACTCAGGCCGCCGCTGCCACTCAGGCCCCGGCTGCTACCCAGGCTCCCGCGGCGACGACCGCGCCGACGGCTACGACCGCCGCGGCCGCGGCGCCGACGACCGCGCCGACGGCTGCCACTGCTGGCGCGCCCGCCGCCCTCGCCGGAGCGTTGCACCTTAACCTAGCCAATGAGCCGGACACCATCGACCCGGGCCGCGCCTCGTTCGTCGTCGAAATCGAAGTCGTGATGCGGGTCTTTAGCAACTCCTACACCTTCGACAGCAAGGCGAACCTGGTTTTGGATCAGGCTGCTGCCATGCCGCAGGTGTCCGCTGACGGCAAGACGATCACCGTCAAGCTCAAGCCGAACCTCGTCTGGTCGGATGGTAAGCCGCTCAGCGCGAAGGACTTTGTCTACGGTACTCTGCGCCAACTCGATCCGGTCGTTGCCGGGGACTATGCCTTCACCCTCTACGCGCTGGAAGGCGGCGAGAAGTACAACACTGCCGATCCAAAGAAAATTGCCGCCGCCGACCTTGCCAAGTTGCGCGACGCGGTCGGCATCTCGGCCCCGGACGACACAACGATTGTCTACAAGCTGACCGATCCGGCCCCCTGGTTCCTTTCGGTTCTCGCGACCTGGAACGGCTTGCCGGTCCGCAAGGATCTCGTCGAGCAAGGTGGCGCGCCCGAGGACAACCAGGACTGGACCAAGGATCCCGCTCGGTACATTGGTAACGGCCCATACGTCCTTACCAAGCACGAGCCCAGCATCCAGTACGTGTTCAATTCGAACGCGAAGTACGTTCGGGGCGAGCCGCCACTCAAGGGCGTCCAGTACTACATGATCAAAGATAACACCGTCGTCTTCAACGCCTACAAGGCCGGTAACCTCGACGTGATGGATGGGCGCATCCAGGGTGTTGGCCCGCTGATCAAGCCGGCGGTTGACGGCGACCCGACGCTTCAGAAGCAATTGAGTATCGGTCCCGGAAGCTGCACCTTTTACATCGGCTTCAACACGACTCTCAAGCCGTTTGACAACACCAAGGTTCGTCAGGCGTTCGCCGCGGCGTTCGACCGAAAGACCTTCGCGGATCAGGTAGAAAAGGGGTTGGCTCTGCCGGCCGAGCAGTTTTTGCCGCCGGGTTTCCCCGGATACTACACCGATATTCCGACTCAGAAGTTCGATCCGCCGACGGCCCAGAAGTTGCTCTCCGACGCCGGTTTCGCCAACGGCGCCGGGTTGCCGCCGGTCAAGTTCACCTACCCGAACACCGACACGAACAAGCTGATCGCCCAGGCCGCTCAGGCGATGTTCCTGCAGAACCTGAACGTGAATATCCAGCTCGATCCGGTCGAGCCAACGGCGTTCTCTGCTCTCACCAAGAAGCAGCCGACTACGCCGCAGATGTTCCGCCTTGGGTGGTGCCAGGACTATCCGGATCCTCAGGACTGGTACAGCACGGTGTTCCAATCGAGTTCGACGGTCAGCCACACCGGTTGGAAGAACGCCAACTTCGATAAGCTGACCCAGCAGGCCGATATCGAGACTGACGCCAAGAAGCGCGATACGCTGTACCGCCAGGCCGCGACCATTCTCAACCAGGACGCGCCGGTCATGTTCACCCACTACAGCGTTAACGCCAACTTGACCAAGCCCACCGTCCTGGGCTACAAGCAGGATCCGTTCGAGTACTTCTACGGCCAGCACAGCCTTTACACTCTGAAGCTGGGCTCTTAAAGGAGAACTGCGCGGAGGTCGCGGCGCACCCGCGCCGCGACCGAAGTCTTGCTTCTTAATGTCCCGCCAGGGTGGGGGTTTGGGGTGTCCCCCAATAACCTCCCAAACTCGGGGGCGGGGTGGAAGGGCACCAATGCCGAATAGGTGCCTCGTTTCTGCATTAAGGATGTGCCAATGGCATCATTCCTCATTCGACGGCTCGCCCTGCTTTTTCCGGTCGTCATCGTTATCTCCCTCCTGACGTTCGGAGCAGGTCACCTCGCCCCCGGGGGGCCCTTTGACCGCGCCGGTTTAGGCCGTGAGCTGCCTCAGTCAGTTATCAATAACCTGAATCGGAAATTTCACCTCGACGAGCCGGTCTGGAAGCAGTATCTGATCTACATGGGGAACTTCGCTCACGGAGACCTTGGACCCTCGTATCAGTACAAAGGCGAGAGCGTGAGCGACCTGATCTTCAAGCCCGGTCAAGCCGGCGACGGATTTCTCCAGACCCGCTTCGGTCGGAGCATGGAACTCGGGTTCATCGCCTTCGTCTTCGCTTGCCTGGTTGGGATTCCCATTGGAGTGATCTCGGCGGTTCGGCAGAACACCTGGATCGACCACGTCGCGCTCTTCTGCGCGACCGTGGGAATCACCGTTCCCAATTTCGTTGTGGCCCTCGTACTCATGGATATCTTCGGGGTGACGCTCGGCTGGTTTCCCATCGTCACGACCAATTATGGGGACTGGCACGCCTGGGTTCTGCCTGCCTTTACTCTGAGCTTGAACCTGCTGGCCTTCCTCGCTCGTCTGACCCGGGCGAGCATGCTGGAAAGCCTTCGCCAGGATTACATCCGAACCGCCAACGCCAAGGGCTTACGCTGGACCGTCGTCGTTACCAAACACGCCTTGCGCAACAGTCTGATTCCGGTCGCCACGGTTCTTGGCCCGGCGCTGGCCGCCCTGGTTACCGGCTCGTTCATCATCGAGTACATGTTTTCTTTTCCCGGCATGGGCCAGTTTTTCGTCACCGGCGTTACCTCGCGGGATTACTCGATGGTCATGGGGCTGACCCTGTTTTATGCCATCCTGATCTCCTGCGCGAATTTGCTGGTCGACGCCACCTACGCGGTGTTGGATCCGCGGATCCAGGTGAGGTAGAACTATGGCAATCGCGAAAGTCAGTCAAACCCCCGACCTCTTCAGCGACGAGGTGGTCGTCGAAGAGTCACCCGGTGCCTGGACCCTTGCCTTCCGCCGCCTGCGGAAGAACAAGGTCGCCCTGGCCAGCCTCGGAATCATCGGACTGCTCTATCTCATCGCGATCTTCGCCCCGCTACTCGCCCCTTATGGTCCCACCCAGGTTCACTTTGACGCCATTACCATGCCTCCAGCCTGGGCCAAGGGGGGGAGCTGGAAGTACTTGCTCGGGACGGATAGCCTGGGGCGGGACATCGTTAGCCGTCTGATTTACGGCTCGCGGGTGTCGATGACGATTGGCCTGATCCCGCTCGTCTTCTACCTGCTGATTGGCGGGACGGTTGGCTTGATCTCCGGCTACGCGGGCGGCATCGTCGACACCCTGCTGATGCGGATCGTCGACGTGTTTTACGCTCTGCCAGATTTGCTCGTCATCATTACGCTGGTGACGTTCCTCCGGGAAACCTTCGTCGGTAACTTGCTGTCCGGCATGGTTGTCCTACTCGGCGCGCTGGCCCTCTTCAACTGGGTGGGTACCGCCCGCCTGATCCGTGGGCAGGTGCTTTCCACGAAGGAGTTGTCGTTCGTCGAAGCCGCCCGTGCCCTGGGCGCCCCGCCGCGGCGAATTATCCTCCAGCACATCCTGCCGCACGTGTTGGCTCCGGTGATCGTCCAGATGGCGTTCCTGATCCCCGGTGCGATCATCGCCGAGGCCGTGCTCAGCTTCATCGGCATTGGCATTCGCCCGCCCACAGCTAGTTGGGGCAACATGATCCAGGATGGCTATGGCGCGCTGCAAACCCAGCCGGCCATGGCGCTGGCCCCGGCCGCTTGCATCGCCGTGGTTACCCTGGCCTTCACCTTCCTCGGCGACGGCCTCCGCGACGCGATGGACACGAAGATGCGAACTTAAGAGGTAGTTGCCTCACCCCCTGCCCCCTCTCCGTCCCTACGGAGAGGGGGAGAAGGAAAAGACGCGAGGGGGACGCGGCTGCTTCGCACCCGCGTCCCCCTCGCGCTCTCAACCATGGACTACACTGGGAGCGCGAGGGGCAGTGCCAACGCGAAGCGTCGGCACTGCCCCTCGCATCTTTTCACCCCCTCTCCAGCGCACTGGAGAGGGGGCAGGGGGTGAGGCAACTACCTCAGAAAAAGTTCGATGACCGGAACGCTTACCTCTGGGGCCTGGATGGGTAAATCCAACGTCAGGTCGCCTTCCGAGGCGTCTTCGCCCCGGGCGAGCTTTACTTCCGAGCCATCGTGAAGGAAGCGGGCAAAGGCCACTTGACCGGCCAGGTTGGGCAGGTGGACGTGACGGAATGGCCAGGCGAGCAGGTGTAGGTAGAGCCGGTTGCCCCGCTGGGTGTAACGGCAGTCCGGTGGTGGCAGGTTCGCGCTCTGGGTGCAGCCGTAAACGGCCTGGCCGTGCAGGTGCATCCACTCGCCGATTGCCTCCAGGGTGCGGACGGCCCGGGGCTCGAAGCTTCCTCGCGCGGTTGGCCCAATGTTGAGCAGCAAATTGCCGCCCTTCGAGACAGAATCGACGAGCATGCGGACGAGCAGATCCGGCGACTTCCAGTTCAGGTTGTCCCGGTCGTAGCCCCAACTGCCGTTCAGGGTTTGACAGGCTTCCCAGACGACCCGCTTGCCGTCGACCTCAACCCAGTCCTTCGGCTGCCACTGCTCCGGTGTGACGAAGTCGCCCACCATTTCGGCGCGGTTGTTCAAAAGAATGTTCGGCTGAAGGTCGCGAATCATGGCCATCAATCGCTCGGATTGCCAATCGTCCTTCCCCTTACCCTTTGACCAGCCCCAGTCGCGCTGGGAGTAGGAAAAGTCGGTCCAGAGAATGTCGATCTGGCCGTAGCCAGTGAGTAACTCCCGAACTTGACCGTGCAGATAGCTGGCGTACTTTTGGATGTCGCGGTGCCGCTCGCGCTCGCGAAACGCCAGGTCGTCACGCTGGGGATGCAGGCCGTCGACCGGAAACTCCGGATGATGCCAGTCGATTAGCGAGTGGTAGAAGCCAATCTTCAGGCCCTCGGCGCGAAACGCCTCGACGAAGGCTCGGACGAGGTCGCGGCCAGCCGGTGTGTTGGTCGCCTTGTAATCGGTCAATTGGCTATCCCAGAGGCAAAAGCCGTCGTGGTGTTTGGTGGTGAGGACGGCGTACTTCATGCCGGCTCGCTTGGCCAGGCTGGCCCAGGCGCGCGGATCGTAAAGGTCGGGATCGAAGTGCTCGAAGTAGCGCTGATATTCCGCGTCGGGAATCCGCTCGCGATTCTTCACCCATTCGTGACGGGCCGCCACGGCGTAGATGCCCCAGTGGATAAACAGGCCAAAGCGATCGCGAATAAACCAGGCGTTTCGCTCGTTGACGAGATCGTTTCCGTCCATCGCCGGCTCCTCTTAGGGAAAATTGAGACTCTCCGGGGACTCTAGGCATTGTCGATTGGAATGGTTCCAGGCAGGATACAAGCTACGCACCGTTACATCGGCTCGGCAGGTCCCGGCCCATCCCGGCGACCTGCCGATTTCTTTCTCCGGGCAGTTCTCCCTGATCCTCTCTGCCCATTCCCCTCGGCCGCCGAGACGCACTTTTTCGGCGTGGTATAATTCCCTTCCATACCTTTATGTTAACCGTTTTCGGCTGAGCGGCTCTTCTGACGGACGTGAACCGGACGGTGGAACGACCCTACCTTTCGGGTGCGGTGGCTGGTTGAGTGATCATACCAAAGAAAGGACCTAACAAACTCTATGGACTCCGCCCGGATCATAGCGCATTTGCGTCGGCGAATCATCAATCAAGACGAAGCCTTGGATCAACTGGAAGAGGCGCTGCTCATTGCCGAGGCCGGTTTAAACGATCCACGCAAGCCCCTGGCGGTGCTCCTCTTTGTTGGTCCCACCGGCGTGGGGAAGACCGAAACGGTGCGCGCGTTGAGCGAGGCGATCCACGGGCAGCCGGAGGCGTTTTGTCGAGTCGATATGAGTGGTCTCAACGAGAGCCACTACGCCGCGTCGCTCGCCGGCTCACCCCCGGGTTACGTCGGCAGTCAGGAAGATGAAACCCTGCTGAACAAGGCCAAGATCGAGGGGGAGGCCGACAAGCCCGGGATCCTCTTGCTCGACGAAATCGAGAAGGCGCACTCAGCAGTGCATCAGTCGTTGCTGCAAATCTTCGACAATGCCCACCTGCGTCTGGCGAATGGCAAAACCGAGATTACCTTCAATAACACCCTGATCGTCATGACCTCGAACGTTGGCTCGGAGGAGTTGCGTCATCTGGCCGAGAATCGCCGACTGGGCTTCCAGCCCATGGTGACGACCGGGGTCGACCCTCAGCGGGAGACTCTGAAGGTGGTGGAGCGAGCGCTGGCGAAGCAGTTCAAGCCGGAGTTCCTGAACCGCATCGATAGCGTCGTCGTCTTTCAGTGGCTGACCCACGACGACTTGCGCCGGATTCTCCACGGCTTGATCGGCGACCTGAACGAGCGGCTGCGCGCCCGCCACGAGCTGATGCTGGAACTGTCGCCGGAGGCCGCTGACTTTTTGATCGCCGAGGGGTGGGATCCCAAGTACGGTGCTCGCCCGCTCAAGCGGGCCCTGCGCCGCCAACTCTATCAACCGCTGGCGCGGACGCTCTTGAAGCAGACCTGGCCGGCCGGTCAGAAGCTGATCGCCGAGCTCCAGGGCAAACAACTCACCTTCCGGCTCGCCGCTCTGCCTCCCGCGCTCGCTCCCACGACGCGGGTGACCGGCCGCTCCTCACGTAGTCGGATAGTCGAGCGAAACAATCAGGTCGTGTAGAGGGGGTTAGGGGTTGGGGACTGGGGATTGGGGTGGGATCTGGGTTCAGGCGTCACTTCCCAGCTCTCGCACTGGCTAAACTCCTTGCTTGTTCCTGTAAGGATGGAAAAAGCCCCTTGATCCGCTGGGATCGAGGGGCTCCGTCATGACCGTAAATATTGATAAACTGGATCAACTTTGTTGATGGCACGCTGCTGATTTGCGATAATCGACCCAGGCCGGCCGAAAAAGCCGGAACCGGCACGAAAGGATCAGCGTGGAGCGAGGGTTTACGGTCTGGTTGACCGGCATGTCCGGGGCTGGCAAATCGACGATCACCGAGAAGTTGGCGCGGACGATTCGGGAGCGAGTTGGCAAAATCGAGGTGCTCGACGGCGACATCGTCCGGACTCATCTCAGCAAAGGGCTTGGCTTCAGTAAAGAAGACCGCGACACCAACATTCGGCGCATCGGCTTCGTCTGTCACCTGCTCACTCGGAACGGGGTGCCGGTCATCTCCGCCGCGATCTCTCCCTACCGAGCCGTTCGCGACGAGGTTCGCTCGCTGATCGGCGAAGGCTTCGTCGAAGTGCACGTCGATTGCCCGCTCGAGGTGCTCGTTCAGCGCGACGTCAAGGGCCTCTACGCCCAGGCGCTACGCGGCGAGATCAAGAACTTTACCGGCGTCGACGATCCTTACGAACCACCCCTTAACCCCGAGCTCCACATTCGCACCGATCAAGAATCCCCGGACGTTAGCGTCGGCCGGATCGTGTCCTACCTGGAGAATCGTGGCTTCCTGCCGCCTTGCCAGTCCCCTCTCCCTCTGGGAGAGGGTTAGGGTGAGGGTAGACCGAGACTTCCCTCCTCACTCCGGCGTAACTCCTCGATCAGCAGGTGGTGAATCCGACCGTTGCTCGCGGCGATGTTCGTACTATCCACTCGATAAGGTGAGCCGTCGATCTGGCAGAGCGTTCCGCCGGCCTCCGCGATCAGGAGCGCGCCGGCCGCCATATCCCAGGCGTTGAGGGTCGCTTCCCAGAAGCCATCCAATCGGCCAGCCGCGACGTAGGCCAGGCCGAGCGCCGCCGAACCGCTCCGCCGTAGCCCCTGGGTCAGCGGCGCCAGGTGAGTGAACTGGCGGAGGGCCAGCCCCAGGCGATCCCGGCGGTACGGGAAGCCGGTTTCCAGAAGCGACGCGATCAAGGTATCGGCGGTCGAAACGTGGATCGGCTCGCCGTTCAAGGTCGCCCCCCGGCCCCGCTGCGCCGCGAAGACCTCGCGGCGTAACGGATCGACGACGACGCCTACCTCCAGCTGGCCGTTCTCCTCGTACGCGATGGAGACCGCGAACATCGGGTAGCCGTGGGCGTAGTTCGTCGTGCCGTCCAGGGGATCGACAATCCAGCGGTTGGGCGCGCTCCCGCTGAGGCCGCTTTCCTCGCCAAGAACCGCGTGCTCCGGAAAGGCCTGTCGGATCGTCTGCGTAATAACCGCTTCCGAGCGCTTGTCTTGCTCGGTGACCAGATCCACGATGCCTTTGAAGCTCACCTGTTGGATCTGTCCGTATTTGCCGCGCAGGACGCGCGCCCCCGCCTCGGCCGCTTCGAGTGCGACTGACAGGGGAGTGGGCGTCGACGATTGCGTTGTGGTCAAAGCTCCCTCGTTTCGCTCGTTTGGTGACTGGATCTCTAGTGTCCTGTCAACTCCTGTTTGATGAGCTTGGGTCGCCGCCTTGAAAGGCGGGCGAAGCGGCGGAGGCGCTAAAGCGCCCGGTCCGGGGGCTTCAGCCCCACTGGGCCTACGCCCGCCTTTCAAGGCGGCGGTGGTCAC
>Ga0080006_1146955_pt1 | contig 175524 bp, 158 predicted proteins | sample RS3BMetagenome_FD_69209 | JGI IMG/M metagenome (GOLD analysis project Ga0080006, IMG submission 69209) | Ferric oxide microbial mat and aquatic microbial communities from Rainbow Spring, Yellowstone National Park, USA - RS3B (SPADES... ...
GATCAGTAGCTCAACGAGAATAGTCCACGCCAGCTGGGCTTATCCGATTCGCTATCCTGAAGATCGCTTTCTGGGTTCACAACGCCAAGGATGTCAGCCGCCAGGAGTACCTTGAGTAGGCTGGGGAAGAAGTTGGCCCATCAGTTCAGCGGCACGTCCATCGACTTGCTCGATCACGTGGGCATAGACATCGAGTGTGGTGGATGTCTGGGCATGGCCGAGGCGGGCACTAACAGTCTTCACATCGACGCCACTGGCTAAGAGGAGAGACGCAGACAGATGGCGCAGATCATGGAACCTCAGCCCCTCCAGCCCCAACTGCTTGGACAACCTAGAGAAAGCCAATGTCACATAGTTCGGGCGCCAGGGAACCAAGCCATCTGGCTGATGAAAAAAGACGAATGCCGTCTCCGAGAGTCTCTCCCCTGCCTGCTCACAGCCAGAGGCGCACTCTGCCTTCAGCGCCTGAAGACTTTCGAGAGTGATGCTGTGTATGGATACCACGCGAATCTGGTGGGTCTTGGGGTCCTTCTCGATTAACTTGCCGGGAACCTGCACGAAGGCTCTGGCTATCCGAATGGTTCCTTTCACAAGGTCTACATCCCGCCACCTCAGCGCGCACAGCTCCCCACGGCGCGCCCCAGTAGCCACAGCCACCCTCAGGAAGACCGGCAGCGCGCGGTTGACTTTCCCTGCAGCTTCCAGGACCCTGCTCAGATCCTGGAGGCTGGCAGTCAGGTTGATGCTCTGCCGCCTGAGGGGAGGAGGGCTCGCATAGGAGGCCGGGTTCGAAGCGATAAGCCCCAAATTCAGTCCCTGTCCGAGAGCCGCGTGCAACACGTTGTGGATCCGCCTGACCGAATTGGGCGCAAGAGGCCTCCCTCCGACCCCACCGGAGTTCCTCAGCCGCTCGTACCAGAGGTCCAGGTCCTGGACGCGAAGCCTGGAAAGCCTGGTGAATCCCCAACGCGCAAGGATGTGACGGTCGATGATACGGCGGTAGTTCGCTGCCACCGGGAGAGAAAGATTATTTTAGCGAAGGCCGTACCAAGCCTCCACTAGTTCCCCAATGGTCCCGGCCCTTGGCACCACCGCGCCCCCGTCAATCTGGCGCAGGAGCTTGGTGCACTCCACCTCGGCATCCCGCCGCGTACCTCGGACGGTTCGTGTTACGTACTGGCGCTTTGACGTCAACGGATCCACTCCCACGAAGACCCGAAGCTCCCAGGAGGACTCCCCGCGTTGGCGAATGGATCCCCGACGCCGAAGCGAGCGTGAGGAACCCACTACTACTGTCTTGTCTGTGCCGGTCGCATGGACGAAACGCTCATGTTTTGAAATTTAGCTCACCCACCTCGACTGATGGGCAAAGCGCCTCTCAGAGCTTCTCTGCCAAAAGCCACAGGCTAACTAGCTGGGCGTTTCTTGCGCCCCCGGCAGGATTCGAACCTGCGACACACGGTTTAGGAAACCGCTGCTCTATCCCCTGAGCTACGAGGGCAAAGTTAAAACAGTGAGCTATTTTATCCAGACGGTTTTAACATTACAAAAAGATCTAATGCCTAAATAAGAGAGCTCCCTCCCTACCCCAGAATTTTTTACACCGCCAAAAGGCAATTGTGGATATGACGTTGTTATGCCATTGATAAAAACCATTCCTGAGTCAATATTTTTTATACAATAATTAATTTCTGAATCATTTTGAGTAAAACAGGCAGCACCTAAACCAAAACTAGTGGCATTTGCAATACTAACTGCATGTTCTAAATTGTGTGCTTGATAAATTTGGAAAATTGGTGCAAAAACCTCTTGATAATAAATATCCATTTGCTCTGACAAGTTATCTAGTATTACGGGGGCAAAATAATAGCCTTTTGAAGGAACTTCTGGGCCTTGAAACACTAGTGAAGCTCCTTTTTTAAGAGCATCTTCTAACTGCATAGTTGAGTCTTGCAAAACTTGTTTAGTTGCAAGTGGTCCTAATTCGGTATCTTCTAATAAAGGATCACCTACTTTAATTTGTGACAAAGCATTTATAAGTTCCTCAACATAGCGATCCTTAATTGATTTCTCTATTATAAAGCGTTTTGCAGCAATGCAACTTTGACTATTGTTTTGCAATCTTGCCTTCAGTCCCATTTCAACACTAATTCTTAAATCTGCTGACGCAGTTACGATAAAAGGATCACTTCCACCTAATTCTAAAACTATTGGCTTGATTAAATTCCCAGCTTGTTTTCCTACCTCTTTGCCAGCTGTCTCACTTCCTGTTAAACTTACCCCTTTTATTTTTGGATTTTTAATTACTTCTTTAACTTGATCACTTGTGATTAAAAGTGAAATAAACTCATCAGAGTTAAAACCTGCTTGTCTAAAAAGATCCTCGAGCTTAAGTGAAATTTGTGAAACATTTGAAGCATGTTTTAACAACACTGCATTCCCAGCACATAACGCAGGAACCGCAAACCTTATAACTTGCCAATAAGGAAAATTCCAAGGCATTATTCCTAAAATCAGCCCTAGTGGTTCATAAATAAACTTAGCTTCAGAGGCACCAACTTCACTAGGCTCAATTGATTCGCTTTGTAAAAATTGATTTGCCTTATTAGCAAAATACTCACAAGCATTTGCGCATTTTAATACCTCAGCTCTTGCTTGAACGATTGGCTTACCCATCTCTAAAGTGGCTAACTCAGCAAGTTCATTTACTTGAGTGCGAAATAGTTCAGCTAAATTTTTAATAATTGCACTACGTTTAGTTATGGATCTTGATGAATTAATTTCAAAGCCTTTTGAAGCATTTTCAATTAATGAGTTAACTTTATCTAAGTCATATGCTAGATGTCTAAAAATAACAGATTCATCAGCAGGATTTATTGAAACCAGTTCCATACTTTCAGTTTATTGTTAATAATCTGAAAGTTACGACGGTAAAAAAATAAAATTTATCTTAACCTAAAGAGGCCATTAGAAATAGCTGTACCTTTGTCCGTAGAGGCTTCAACATAAAAACTTCCATCCTCTAATTTCCACAGTTTTGTGGTTATTTCATCACCTGGATAAACTCGTTCTGCAAACCGAGCTTTAAAATAACCAAATTTTTCAGGATCTTTTTCACAAGCTGAATTTAAAATTGCTCTTCCAACAAATCCATAAGTGCATAGCCCGTGAATAAATGGCTTATCAAAACCAGCTGCTTTAGCAAAATCAGGATCAATGTGTAAAGGATTAATATCGCCAGATAGCCGATAAATAGCTGCTTGCTCAGGTCTTGTCTCATAAGTCACAGAAAAATCAGGAGCTTTTTGTGGAGCTTCACCGGATCCTGATGGACCACGCTCACCACCAAAATTTCCAGCACCTCGAACAAAAAGCGATGATCTGTTTTTAAACATTGCGCCTTGCTCATCTGATGTAGTTGCCTCAATTTCAACAACAGCTGCTTTTCCTTTATCCCAAACAGCTACAATCTCACTTTCTGTTACAACTTTTGCCTTAGGCGGTATTGGTCTGAAAAGCTCAATTGACTGCTCACCATGTAAAATCATAAGGGGATTCACATCCACCTTACCTAAAAATCCAGCTATAGCATTCAGTCCTGCAATAACCCCATAAGTTGGCAAAACTTTCGGTCCTTTTCCTTCATAAACATAATCAAGCTCACCTTCTGGCTGTGCCCCAACCCCTAATGCATACAAGATAGTGTCCTTTGCCTGCCAAGAGCTTTCTACTGAGTCCAGCTTAAGCCCAATAATTTTTGTATCAAGAGGCAACCTCTCCATTTATCCTCCTTTGCTTTAACTTTGCTTGATAGAGTTTATAGAAGTCTTTAGAAAACAAGCAAATACAAACAATCTCCGATTTGTTACTAAAAGTAACGCAGTACAATCCTAGCCAACTGCACAGCGATTCGGTCCCGCTTCTAGGTTTAAAATTTCTTCATCATTTAAAGCGCTTTTACCCATATTAATGTGAATTATCTTTTGGTAATTAGGAGGACGCTTAGACACATTACTAACTGCCCAATTAATAAAATCAGATTTAGATAAAGATAGTACTTTTAACTTAGCTTTTAAATTTCCTAACGTTTCATATATTAATTGATGAGGCTTTATTGGAAACTCAACTGAATAATGCGCAGGAAAAATTTTTAACTCATCAGGCAAGGTTAAAATCTTATTTGCTAATGAATCATATAAATTTTCTGCAAATTCTCTTGCTTTTTCAGCTAAATCAGGTCTGCCTACACCATCTATAAATAACACATCTCCTGTCATGGCAAAATCATTTGACACTGTAAAAACAGTTGATCCTTTGGTGTGCCCTGGTGCATGCATTGCAATTACTTTAAATTCAACTGATCCTCCAAGACTAAAGGTTTGTTCATCACTTAACGCACTATAATCAAAATGAAAATCATCATAGGGATTTAAATAAATCTTGGCTCCAGTTTTTTCAGCAAGCTTTCTAACTCCTGAAACATGATCAGCATGTAAGTGAGTATCAAAAATCTTTGTTATCTGAAGATTTTTTTCTTGTGCTAAATCCAAATAAATTGATACCTGATTGCTTGGATCAATTGCAAAAGCTTCATCGCCTGAATAAATCAAATAAGATAAACAACCTTTGCCTCGACGTCTTATTTGTATAAGACCTAAATCATTTTGAGAAAGCTCAGCCACATCATATGAGCAAGCCCATGCGTGCATACCACCGATCAAATTGATTACCTCAAAACCGCGATCACTTAGGAACTTTGCAACTAATGAGGATCGCCTGCCGGAGGCACAAATAGTTAAAACTTTTCTATTTTTAGGAATCTCATTAATTCTTTGTTCTAACTGACTTAAAGGTATATTAATCGAGTTTGGCATACGCCAACTTTCAACTTCTTCCGGCTCACGAACATCAAGTAAGACAGGCTCGTCTTTAGTACCTAAAATTGCATTAAGTTGCTCAGATGTAATGTTTTTAACCATCTTTTATAAAAAACCCAGTTCAAACTAATTTAATTCCCAGCTTTTTGTTTAAAGCACTTGCTTTACTTTAATACGTTCAAAATTTTTAAAATTATTTAAGCTCATTTATTGTCATTTAGTATGCAAGAAAAAATACAAAGTAGCTATTTAGCAGCATCTGAAGCAAGAATTAGAGTTGCTAGTTTAATTCGAAATTTAGGACATCAAATTGTAGCTCACGAGATAAGTGATGACCTTTTTAATGAGCTGAGTGACACGCTTGAACAATTTTTAGTAAAGATAAGCAATCAACCAAGTCGATCCAGGGCAATTGCTGAAATGAAAAAGGCTCGTTTTTCTCAAGTTCCACAAGATGGACAAAGTGTAGATCATTACCCTGATTGCGTTGTCTCAGGACCAGCAAATCCTTTAGGTATAGCAGCTAGAGCTTGGCGAGATAAAGATGAAGCAGTTGTCAAGGTAACTTTAGGAAGCGCCTTTGAAGGAGCACCGGGGCGTGCTCACGGTGGAGTAGTTGCTGCCCTTTTTGATGACACTATGGGATTTGTTCTGTCAATACTACAAACACCAGCATTTACTGCTAGGTTAAACATTTCTTATTTAGCACCAACACCAATTAACTCAGAGATTGAAATCAGAGCAAAGGTTACTAATATCGACGGCCGTAAAATTTCAATGCAAGCGAAGGCACGACACCAAGAAAAAGTTGTAGCTGAAGCTGATGCTTTATTTATTGCAGTTTCACCTGAACAATTTGCCTCAGTTAGTTAGCTCAAAGTTAAGCAATTTTTCCTTAAGTACAAGACCCCACTTATAACCACCTAATTTGCCATTACTTAAAATAACCCTATGACAAGGTATTAAGATCGCAATTGGATTGTTTTTCAAAACATTACCAACTCGACGCCATGCTAACGGATTTCCTGAAAGTCTAGCGACCTCTTTATAAGAAAGAGTTGCACCAACCTTTGTATTAATCAAAACCTTGTAAACCCTTTGAGAAAAATTACTTAACTCATTTGTGTAATCAATCGTTAAAGAATTCATTGAATTAAATTTTTTTTCCAGATAATTTTCTAGAGCTTTAAAGTAATCTTTATTTTTAATACTTATACCTACTGTTTTTGGAAATTCAGGATCAAAAGTAGCTTTTATTACTTTATTATCCTTTGAATATATATAAAATAGTCCAAAATCAGTCTTTAACTCAGTTAATCTCAGCACCAAGTTCCGTTAAAAGGTTGAGTAAATCATCAGCATGCTCTTCTTCAATTGCTAAAATGTCTTCAAGCATCCGCCTACTAGTTGGATCTTTGTCACCTAACCAACGAATTATCTCTTGGTAAGACATGATGGCAATTCGCTCAGCTATTAAATCCTCTTTAATCATGTCCACTAAATCAACCCCAGGAACATATTCAGAGTGACTTCTTGTTGTTAGGGTTTCAGGATTAAAGTCGGGTTCGCCCTGAAGCTGGACAATTCTTGCTGCAACCATGTCTACATGAGCTTGTTCTTCATTTGCATGTTGCAAGAACTCTTGAGCAATAGGCTGAGAGGATAACCCTGAAGCCATATAATAGTGCCTCTTATATCTGAGCACGCAAACCAATTCAGTTGCCAGCACTTGATTTAAAACTTCTAATACCCGCGTCCTGTCAGCACCATATAAATCTGTTACAGGTCCTAGCTCAATATGCTCTTTAGCTTTTTGCCGCAAAGATGATATATCACTTAAAAATTCATTCATAACGTAAGCTTACTGAACTACAGACAAATGCATTTCGAATAATACTGTCAACAAATAAAAATTACTTTAACCTAATCTTTAAAATAAAAAACCTCTAGCTTGTTTTCCTTATAACGTGCTCTTAATACTTTTTTATCAAACTTACCCACTGAAGTCCTCGGCACTTCTTTTATAAAACACCAGCGCTCTGGCACCCACCATTTAACAACTCTTTCTTTTAACCAGTTCCTTAACTCTTCTGCTGTTGCCACTTCCATAGGTTTTAACACTATGCAAGCAAGCGGTCTTTCTTCCCATTTTTCATCAGGAACTGCTACAATGGCAGCTTCAGCAACTTTGGGATGCCCCATTATAAGGTTTTCTAAATCAGATGATGATATCCACTCACCACCACTTTTAATAACATCCTTACTGCGGTCACTGATTTGCATATAATAATCTGGCGTTAAACTTCCAACATCACCTGTCCTTAACCAGCCGTTGTTAAAACGTTCTGGATATGATTGGCCAAAAAAGTTACCGGTAACGGTAGGGCCCTTAATTTCAAATTCCCCAGAAGCAATACCATCGCGAGGAAGTTCTTTCCCATCCTCATCAGTTATGCGCATTTGAATTCCTGGAGCAAGCTTGCCTGTTTTTGCTAACCAATCAATTCGTTCTTCCTCTAAAACACCCCTAGGAGGACGACTATAAGCACCTATTAACAGCTCTGTCATCCCCCAAATTTGTACTAAGTTTACCCCAAATCGTCTTTTATAAGCCTCTATGAGACTTTTTGAAACAGCAGAACCACCACTTACTATTTCTCGAAAACTTGATAAATCAACCTCATGGTTTTCTGAATAACTTAACAAATCATTCCATATGGTTGGAACCCCATTTGCATAAGTAGGTCTTGTATGGTTAAAAATTCTAACTAAATGAGGAGGCTGAACAAATCTATGAGGAAACACTATATCAGAACCAGCAAGCCAACAAGGGTAAGACATTCCCCACGAGTTACCGTGAAACAACGGCACAATGAGAGCAACAGTATCATCTTGGCTAAAGGCTGATACGTGTTTGGTCATTGCAATATAACTGTGTATCCAAGTAGAACGATGAGAATACAAAACACCCTTTGGATCACCAGTCGTGCCAGAAGTGTAGCATAAAAATGCGCCTTTTTTTTCATCAATTTGTGGCCAGTTAAAGGTAGTAGGCTTATCTGCTATAAACTCTTCATAATCAACCACGTTTTTTAACCCTAAATCATCAGCATCCCCAATTTTAATAAATAGTTTTATGTCCTCTAAGACGTCTCTGACCTTGGACAAATACGGTGCCGCTTCATGATCGTAAATAAGCACCTTATCTTGTGCATGTCTTATGTTGTAACGAATTTGGTCTGGGTCTATTCTGACGTTAATGGTATGCACAATAGCACCCATTGATGGTATAGCTAATAAGCATTCCATGTGTTGTTGATGATTAAAACAAAAGGTTGCAACCCTATCAAAAATTTCCACTCCGCAATCACTTAAAGCATTGCTAAGCTGAATTGCCCTTTTGCCTGTTTCTAAAAAGGTTTTCGACCTAAAGCCTTGGCCGTCATAGGTAACTATTTTTGAATCAGCGTTGGCATACATGCCGTAGTCTAACATTTGGCTTAAAAGCAACGGCTCATCTTGCATAGTGCTGTCCATTTTTACCTCCCTTTTGACTGTTTTTGTCAAATATAGCACAACACTTACTGACATGCTCTAAAATGCCCCACAAGGTCTACAATAAGGGGTTTCAAAGACAATTAGCTTAAAATTTTAGACTAATCTATTGACACTAAAGATACTCACTCATATGATCTTTACAAGTTAAAATGCCTGAGCTCAAATCAATACAACCTTCTAAATCACCACCTCGCCATACTTTTTTTCTAGGATCACGGCCTGAATTTACAGGAACTAGAATATTGGGGTTTTTTTTAGTTGTAATTGCTCATAATGCAAGAAGTTGGGAGTTCGGATTTTGGAACATTATGAATTACTGGTTTGGATTAAGTGGTTTTTTAATTACAGCAGGCCTAATCGGTGAGCTTAACAAAACGGGAAAAATAAACGGACGTTATTATTATGCCAGACGTGTATTGCGGCTTTTCCCTCCAACTTTTACAGTCATTGTTCTTGTATGTATATACGGTCTTATCACTCATGCACCTAACTTTAGCTCCGTTTATCTACAACCTGGCATTTCTACTATATTTTTCTACGGTAATTATTATTATTTAATTCATTTTTTAAGCCTGGACATTTTTTCCCAAATGTGGTCGACCTCTGTTGATGAACATTTCTATGTGTTTTGGATGATAGTTCTTTATACTTGTACTAAGTACTTTAACAAAGATTTACTTTTTAAAATTGCTATCTTTTTATCAATTTTAGCAGATTTAGACCGATTCGCTAGTTTTTATGTTTTTCACTTTACTGAGAGAACTTATTATACGTTTGACCCAAGAGGTGCCGACTTTCTTTGTGGTGCTTTAGTGGTTCTAGTTGCAGAACGTTATTATGAGAAGTTTTTCAATAAAAATTCAAAACCGGCAACGTGGTTTAAAGTTGCAAGCTTTATATCATTTTTATTTCTTTTATATACGTTATTTTTTGTTAAATCACTTGATTTTACTCAAGGCTTTATCTGGGCTGGAACTTTTTTAGATTTTGCCGTCTTTTTTATCTTGGGTTATCTTTATTTAAACCCTAACAGTGTCCCTTCACGAATCTTACGAAATAACATTATCGTGCATTTCGGTAATTTAAATCTGTCTTTATATGTTTGGTTCTGGCCAATTGATATCTTAGTAAACCCAAGCAATACACACTTGGGATTGTGGCCATTGTTTTTCTTAAGATTATTTATAATGATAATACTTTCAGAAATAACTTACTGGAGTATTGAAATTCCCATGAAGCACTTAAGAAAAGGTAGATTTACTGTCAAGGAATTAAGAGATCCAAACTTCAGACCTATTTAAAGTTAGTTGATTACTTCAGCTTAACTCGTTAGTAACAGCCACAAGGTTCACTTTATTAACTGGTAGACCCTCAGTCCCACCCCAAATTACAAAAACATGATTTTTTAACCAAAAACAATCATAACCAAAAATCATGTTGGTTTTTCCAAAAAGTGGTGAGGGGTCAACCTCAGTGCCTTGCACATTAAAGAAAAAACCTCCCATACCCTGGCTAGGCACAGATACTAAGTTAACAGAAGAAGGTGAAAACAAGGCATTAGCAACATATTTTCGAAATTCAACAACTAATGCCTCTGAACATTTAGATAAATTTTGCGAGCTTAGAACATTATAAAAATTTTGTGCATCACTCTGGCGAGAAAATAAAAATACCTGCACCTCAACGCCATATATATATGCCCTAGGAGGATTTCCAAATGGTCCACTGTTAAAAAAGACACCGGTATTGGCCTCTCCTGAAGGAGCAGGTAGTTGCGTATTAGCACATGTTGTTAAAACTGTTTGATAAACACTATAGGGCAGAAAATCAGAAAGTGTTTCTTTAAGTTTTAATGTTTTAGTGAAAAAAATTGGCTTAGGTAGCAGTTTTTCTGCTGTGATTCCCTGAGAGCCACTGTGCTGATAATATGTAACTATTTTACCTTTGGGTGGATTGACACTCGAACAAGCTGCTAAAACAAAAACACAAATTATAAGTATTGCAACTATTTTATTTACAATACTTTTATTAAAACTATTCATTTAGTCTTAGAACGCCTTGGTTTTACTGCAAACCACCAAATGCCTAAAGCCCCCAAAAGAGCTGCTAATAGGCCTCCTAATTTTTTTGCCCTAGATTTGTTCACATTAAAAGGGTACTAAAAATAACTATTTGATTAAAGTCTACAAACCAAATATAAAAAGCGAAATCTCATTTACTTTAATATAAGTAAAGTTGGTCGTCTTTTAACCCAACCTTTATAGTATCACCTTCTGTGTATTTACCTTCTAAAAGGGCAAGTGCTACTTTATCAACCAAGCTTTTTTGAATAACTCTTTTTAAGGGTCTGGCGCCAAAGTTTGGATCATACCCGGCCTTGATTAACCGTTTAATAACATCATCATCAACTACTAAGTTGAGACGTCTTTCTTGAAGTCGCTCTGCAACTTTTGTCAACTGAATTTTGACTATTTCTTCTAAATCACTTTCAGTAAGAGCCCTAAAGTGCACAATATCATCAATTCTGTTTATAAACTCTGGCTTGAAAAACTGCCTGGGATCAACAGCTAAATTAGAGGTCATTATAACAACTGTATTAGTGAAATCCACTGTCCTACCTTGTCCATCTGTTAATCTACCGTCATCTAGTAATTGCAAAAGCACGTCAAAGACATCTGGATGAGCTTTTTCGATTTCATCAAGTAAAACAACTGAATAAGGTCTTCTTCTAACAGACTCTGTGAGTTGTCCACCTTCTTCATATCCAACGTAACCTGGGGGTGCCCCAATAAGGCGAGCAACTGAGTGCTTTTCTTCATATTCACTCATATCTATTCGTATCATTGCTCTTTCATCATCAAACAAAAACTCAGCCAGGGCCTTAGCAAGCTCAGTTTTCCCAACTCCTGTTGGACCAATGAATAAAAATGATCCTATTGGTCTATGAGGATCAGACAAACCAGCGCGATTTCTTCTTATTGCATTTGATACAACTTCAACTGCTTCATCTTGTCCGACTACCCTTTGTTTCAGGGCCTTTTCCATCTTTATGAGCTTTTCAACTTCACCTTCCATTAGTTTTGCAACTGGAATTCCTGTCCACTTGCTAACTACCTCAGCGACATCTTCTTCATCAACCTCTTCTTTTAGCATTTTGTTGTTTTTCTGTAGCTCTTGAAGCTTTGCTGAAGCAGTTGCAATTTCTTTTTCTGTTTCAGGCAGTTTTCCATAAAGGATTTCTGCAGCTTTATTTAACTCACCTTGTCTTTTATATAGCTCAGCTTCTGAACGAAACTCTTCTGCTTTTTCTTTTAACGACCTGATTTTTGAAATCATTTCTTTTTCAGCTTGCCACTGAGCCACCATTGAGTCAGCTTGCTCTTTTAACTCAGCAAGTTCTTTTTCAAGCTTTTCTAATCTTTCTTTAGACACAGGATCAGATTCTTTAGATAACGCAACCTTTTCAATTTCAAGCTGGCGAATTTTTCTGTTCACAACGTCTATTTCTGTTGGCATTGAATCAATTTCAATACGCAATTTTGAAGCTGCCTCATCTATTAAATCAATTGCTTTATCTGGTAGATAGCGTCCTGTGATATACCTATCTGATAAAGTCGCTGCAGCTACTAAAGCAGCATCTTGAATCCTTACACCGTGATGAACTTCATATTTTTCTTTAAGTCCTCTTAAAATCGCAATTGTATCTTCAACAGAAGGAGGACCAACAAATATTGGCTGGAATCTTCTCTCTAAAGCCGCATCTTTTTCAATATAAAGCCTGTATTCATCTAAAGTAGTTGCACCAATTAATCGGAGCTCACCTCTTGCTAACATTGGTTTAATCATATTAGAAGCATCCATAGCACCTTCAGCTTTACCAGCTCCGACAATTGTATGAAGCTCATCAACAAAGGTAATAATTTCACCTTCCTTTGAGCTAATTTCATTTAAAACAGCTTTGAGGCGCTCTTCAAATTCGCCTCTATATTTAGCACCGGCAATCATAGAACCTAAATCAAGGGCAATTACTTTTTTGTTCTTAAGGGATTCAGGAACATCACCTGCAACAATTCGCTGTGCTAATCCTTCTACAATAGCTGTTTTACCAACACCAGGTTCTCCTATTAAAACTGGATTGTTTTTTGTCCTACGAGAAAGCACTTGAACAACTCTTCTTATTTCCTCATCTCTGCCAATGACAGGATCTAACTTCCCTTTTGCTGCTAAGGCGGTTAGATCGCGACCAAATTTCTCTAGAGCTTGATAAGAGGCTTCAGGATCTTGAGAAGTTATTCTCTGGTTACCTCTAACTTGACGTAGCGCATTTAAAATTGCCTCTCTTTGAACTCCCAGTAAGTTGCTTAAAACAACTAACACATGTTCAACTGAAAGATATTCATCACCTAAGTCACTTCTTAACGTATCTGCATTCTCTAATGCCTCGATTAAAGCCTTTGAAATCTGTGGCTCGCTCTGTCCATAAGTTTTAGGTTGTCTAGAAAGATTTTCTTGGAGTTTGTTTCTTAAAGAAAGAACATCTATTCCTAATAAATTAACCACGGGTATTGCTACACCATCTTGTTGGGATAATGCTGCAATTAAGAAGTGCTCTGGTAAAACTTCGGGATTATTGGCAGCTTTAGTAAGTGATATTGCTTTCTCTATTGCATCCTGCATTTTTAAAGTCATTTTGTTGAAATCAATGGCCATTTCTAACCTCCTTAATGTGTTTGGAATTTCCGATAAAACACTTCAATAGCTGAGCGTTTAGGAACAAGATCCCTGCGATAAAGCTTGTGAACTTCACTAATTTCCTGCTTTTGAGTTTCTTTGAGCCTTTGAATCTCTTCTTTTAATAAAGCTATTTCTTTTTCAAGCTCAAGAACTCTTTTAATACCTTCAAGGTTTAACCCTTCCATAGTTAACTGGGCAATTCTTTGTAGTGTTTCAATATCTTCTTGAGAATAGCGTCTAGAACCACCTCCAGTGCGTTCAGGAAAAAGCAACCCTTTTTTTTCATAAATTCTTAAGGTTTGAGGATGCATACCAGTTAAGGCTGCAGCAACTGAGATCACATAAAGCGCCTTAGATTTATCACTGTAGTTTTTTTTCATCAGCTAACCCCTAAGTATTCTCTTGGTGAATACTTGCTAACCTTTGCAAGATTTTCTACTGCCTTTTTTTCTTCATCTGTTAAATTATTAGGTACTGTCACCTCTACTGTGATTAAAAGGTCACCTTTGTAAGAACCAGCATCAACACCCATACCTTTTACCCTAAAGGTTTTACCATTTGGAGTAAGTGGGGGGATCTTTATCCTAACATGACCACCATAAATACTAGGAACTGATATCGTAGTACCTAAAACGGCCTCTGAATAAGTAATTGGAATTTTAATAGATAAGTCATTACCTTGACGCGTAAATAGTCTGTGAGGTGTAACGTGTACCTTAACGTATAAATCACCGCTTGGACCACCATTAATTCCTGCCTCACCCTTGCCTTTAATCTTTACTGTTTGTCCGTCTTTTACACCCTTCGGAAGTTTTACCTTTATAGGAACTGAAGATTTAACAACACCAGTTCCTGAACAAGTTGGGCAAGGCTGTAGAATTTTTACACCCTTGCCACCACAGCTTCTACACGTTGAAGCAAGTGAAAAAAGCCCCTTATTATCCTGAACAAACCCGCTACCATTACAGCGATCACAAACTACAGGCTTAGATCCTGGAGCTGCACCACTGCCTGCACAAGTAGGACAAATTTTTTCAACCATTACGGGAACATTTACGGTTACACCTTTAATTGAGTCTTCAAAGCCAATAGTGACTTCTGCTTGGAGATCTTTGCCACGGCGTTGATTAACGCCTTTAAAACCTCCAAAGTCAACATTTTTAAAAATTGATCCAAATAAATCACTAATATCATCAATTCGAAACGGTGATCCTCTTGTATTGCTGTAATTAGTTCTAAAACCAGCTGTTTTTGTTAAATTACGAATTTCATCATATTCCTTGCGCTTGTTTGGATCTGATAAAACCTCATAAGCTAAAGAAATGTCTTTAAACTTCGCCTCATTTCCTGAATTCACATCAGGGTGATATTTTTTTGCCAGCTTTCTGTATGCGCGAGCTATCTCTTTATCTGTTGCATTTTGATCAATCTCAAGTATCTTATAAAAATCTTTTTCAAACCATTCCTTTGACGGTGCCATCTTTCATCCTTTTACAGTCACCATTGCTGGTCGTAGTACCCGACCCTTATATTCATAACCGTAGCGATGAACTTCATCTACTACTGGCGATTCAAATATTTCATCAGATCCTTCTTTTTTAGCTATTGCTTCATGCTTTTTTGGATCAAAAGGTTCCCCTACTACTCCTATTTTTTTAAGTCCCTCTTTTTCTAACAATTCAGTAAAAGCTTGCGCAACCTTTTGTATTCCAGTGGTATCTTCTTGGCTAGCTTTATGATGCTGCACTGCTAGGTCTAGCGCATCAACAATAGGTAACAATTTTTCCATCAATGCCACAGCTGCTTTTTCAGAAAGCTCTTCAGCTTGCTTATAAATTCTCTTCCTAAAATTCTCAAAGTCAGCTTGAACCCTTTTAAGTGTGTTAATTAGCTCTTGTTTTTCTGCCTCAAGGTTTTCAATTTGAGCACGTAGTTGTTCCTTTAGCTCATCTGTATCGCCCTGAGTAACCCCAGATTCTACAGTTGCATCTGCAGAATCTACCTTCTCAGTTGCTAAGTTTTGCTCTTGTTCACTTAAAAGATCGTCAGGTTGAGCACTTTGTGGCTGAGTCATTTCTCCTCACCTGGTTCATCTACAATTTCAGCCTCCACTACCTCTTCTTGAGAGGAACTAGAGCTATCAGCATTAGTGGTTGTCCCAGTAGCAGCTGCTGTGTTTTGATACATCTTGGCACCAGCTTGCTGGCTTAACCTGGCTAGATTTTCCGTTGCTGATTTAATAGCTTCAATATCTGAACCATCAAGAACTTGTTTAACCTTTGATATTGCTTGATTTAACTCATCAACATCACTTTGGTTCATCTTATCCTTGTTGTCTTTTAAGAATTTCTCAGTTTGGTAAACAAGCATATCAGCTGAATTTCTAATCTCAGCTTCTTCACGTCTGCGGCGATCTTCTTCAGCGTGAGCTTCGGCATCCTTTATCATTCTTTCAATCTCATCTTTTGGCAAAGCAGACTGACCTGTAATAGTCATGGACTGCTCTTTACCAGTAGCTAAATCTTTTGCTGAAACATGAACAATACCGTTTGCATCAATGTCAAATGTCACCTCTATTTGAGGAATACCCCTTGGTGCAGGTGGCAAATCAACTAGTTGGAAGCGCCCTAAAGTCTTGTTATACATTGCCATCTCTCTTTCACCTTGTAGTACGTGAATCTCAACCGAAGGCTGATTATCTTCAGCCGTAGTAAAGATTTCTGATCTGCGGGTTGGAATTGTAGTGTTTCTTTCAATTAATTTGTGCATCACACCACCTTTAGTCTCAACACCTAAACTCAATGGAGTCACGTCTAACAACAAAATGTCTTTTACCTCACCTTTTAACACACCCGCTTGAATAGCAGCTCCCACTGCAACAACCTCATCAGGATTAACACCCTTGTGAGGCTCTTTACCGGTTAAGGACCTGACTAGATCTTGAATTGCTGGCATCCTTGTAGAGCCACCGACTAAGACAACGTGATCAATATCTTTGGTAGTTAAGTTAGCGTCTTTTAAGGCTTGCTCAAAAGGACCTCTACAAGCTTCAACTAAGTCAGCAGTTAACTCTTGAAACTTGGCCCTAGTTAGCTTTATATCCATGTGCTTTGGTCCCTCTGCTGTTGCAGTAATAAAGGGAAGGTTAATAGTTGTTTCTTGAAGGTTGGAAAGCTCTATCTTTGCTTTTTCAGCTGCTTCTTTAAGCCTTTGTAATGCCATGCGATCGTTTGACAAATCAACCCCTTCGGTGTCTTTAAAGCTTTTAATAAGCCAATCAATTATTCTTTGATCCCAATCATCTCCACCTAAATGGGTGTTACCTGAAGTTGCCTTAACTTCAAAAACACCCTCTCCAATTTCTAGAATTGAAACATCAAAAGTCCCACCACCTAAATCAAAGACCAAAACAGTTTGTTCAGCGCCTTCTTTGTCAAGTCCATAAGCTAAGGCAGCAGCAGTAGGCTCATTAATAATTCTTAAAACTTCAAGGCCTGCAATTTGACCAGCTTCTTTTGTTGCAGTTCTCTGAGCATCATCAAAGTAAGCTGGTACTGTTATAACAGCCTGAGTAATTTTGTCCCCTAGGTAAGCCTCAGCATCGGCCTTTAATTTCATTAAGATTCGAGCACTAATTTCCTGGGGGGTGTAAGCCTTTCCATCAATTTCAATTTTCCAGTTGGTTCCCATGTGCCTTTTTACTGACCGTATTGTTCTATCTGGGTTAGTAATTGCTTGACGCTTTGCTACTTCACCAACTAACACTTCGCCAGTTTTAGAAAAAGCAACTACTGACGGAGTAGTGCGCGACCCCTCAGCATTTGGGATAACAGTTGGCTCACCGCCTTCGAGTACTGCAACCACTGAATTCGTAGTTCCTAAATCTATACCTACTGCCTTTGGCATTTCATTCTCCTCCTTTATCTAACCTACCTTTATAAACCTAATTATATAAAAGTTGAGTCAGATCATGTCAACTTTTATATAAAATTTCACCAGCTTCAGTTAAACAATGGGGTCAGAATTCCATTAGTTACTGTTATCTCTAGTGTGTATCCAACGAATAAAATGCATAAGATTTAAAGCAACTCAAAGGCTAGCTTTTATTTAATTAGACTTTGTTTTTATCTAAGATAGCTCTTAGATCTAATTTCAACCTAGCCAAAGGTTGACCAAGATCCTTTTAATTAACTTCTTTTAAAAGCCTTTTTTAAAACAACTAATGAGTTATGCTTTTTTTAACTCAGAAATCACTGCTTGCCATCCTTCTGATGACATTGAGCCTACTGTATAAAAGCTAATGCGATCCACAACACCTGAAAACCTCTCCTTAAGGCGCTTTGCTACATTTGACATCTCATCTACTACAGCAAAGGCATTTAAAATATCATCGCTAATTAAAGAACCCATTTCGACCCACTTACCTTGTTTAGATAAGGTATTTAGCTCAGTTTGTAAATCTCCCCAACCGTGAAGCTCAAGAACTGGGCGATAAGCTGGAGTTGAACCATAAAAAGCGATTTGTTGTTTGACAAGGGATTCAGCTGCTTGAATCTCGCCTTCATTGTTGCCTGAAACCACAAAAGCAGGATAAGAAACCTCAAAGTCTGCGCGATTTTTTCCAGCCTTTGCCAACCCTTTTTGAACTGCTGGAATTGTAACTTCTTTCAAATAACGTTCAGTGGTAAAACCATGAATCAATATTCCATCAGCAACCTCACCAGCTACTTGAGCCATTAGCTCTCCAACCGCAGCTAAGAACACTTTTGGGGCACCATATTGGTTAGAACCGGGAGAAAAAAACGGCGTCATAAGAGTATGAGTATAAAACTCTCCGCGAAATTCAAGCTTTTCCCCTGTATTCCAGCTGTGCCAAATAGCCCGCATTGCTTGAATAAACTCTCTCATTCTTTTAGCTGGAGAGCTCCACGGCATTGAATAACGCTTTTCAATATGGGGCTTAATTTGCGAGCCCAAACCTAGCATAAATCTACCCTTGCTAAGTATTTGTAAATCATTGGCCAGCATCGCCATATTCATAGGGTTTCTAGCAAAGGCGACAGCTATTCCAGTTCCAAGCTCTATCTTGCTTACTAATTGACTAGCTAAGGCTAAGACCACAAAAGGATCGTGCCCAGTTTCAGGAACCCAAATTCCATCAAATCCAAGCTCTTCTTGATATTTAGCACTTTGAGCAATCACAGAAGCATCTGAATGAAATCCAATAGCACCGTCTACTTTCATAGTTACAGCTTTGTCTAAAACTCTCTCGTTGGCAATTTAGCCAAATGACTACTTAATCGCCTTGATTACCTTGCTCTTTTAGAAATTTTTCAAGTTCTTTGGCAATTTCATCTCCAGATGGAATTTGAACAATATCTAATGGCGAACCTTCGGCTGCGTCTATTCCAGCTTCTAACAAGCTAATCAACTTTTTGTGTTCTTCGCTTTTTGACACCATTTCATCAACTTCCACTATGTTCTGGGTTGCATTTTTTATAAGCTCCCCTAAATCAAAAACTAACCCAGTTAACTTTGTGACCTGCTCCAAAAGGGCAAGAGCGCCAGGATAGTAAGCACCCTGTGAGACATAATGCGGTACTCTCGCCCACAGGCCAACTGCTGCAATAGCGTTTTTATAACAAATCAGTGACAAGTAAGACCCAACAGAGGCTGGCACCTCAATTGCTCCACGCACAAATCCAATTGATTCAACCAAGTCTTTATAAGGAGAAATTGCAGCTATTTTAATCGGGCGAGTGTGTGGAGCTGGAGCTGGGAAGGCCCCTAAATTAATAAAGATTTCAGGCAAGGTTTCAGAAAGTAAAAATTTGAAGTGTTTTGCAAATTTTTTCCAATTCAAATCAGGTTCTGGCCCAACCATTAATAAAAAATCACGGTCTTGAGAATCCTTGCATAAAAATACCTCAATTTTTTCAAATTCAACTGAGTTATACTGACCATCTTTAATTAACATCGCCGGTCTTCGCTGACGAAAATCAAGGTATTTTTCTACGTTAAAACTGTATAAAAGCTGACAGTCACAGGTTTTTAATAAATAATCAGCTGCAATCTTTGCGCCAAAACCGGCATCTAAAAACCCGGTTAGTGAACACAACATAGGTCTGGCAACAATTTGCTGATCACTGTGGCGCTTAAACATTCTAATTAAAGCTTAGCCGCATACTCTTTAGCTAAATTAGCAAGGTACTCTACTTGTGAACCAAAGCCAGCCCAGTCATTTGAATCGCTACCATGAGCCCCTTTGCGATATCGATTAAAAACTCCTTGCAAAATACAAGCTAGTTTCCAGTAACCAAAGGCTGTGTAAAAATCAAGATTTTCAACTGAGACTTCACTTAGTGAATCATAAATCTTAACTAGCTCTTCTCTGGATAAAAAACCCTCTAATGATGTAGGTGCCAGGGTCAAAAGAGGATTGTTATCTCCTTTTTGAACCCAGTAAACCATGAGCAAACCAAGGTCGGCTAAAGGATCTCCTAACGTTGAGATTTCCCAGTCTAAAACTGCTTTAACTTCACTGTTTTCACCGATAACAGTGTTATCTAGTCTATAATCGCCATGAACAATAGCTACTTTTTGCTCAACAGGCACTTTTTTTAATAGCGTTTCATAAACTTGCTGAATTGTTTGGCCCCCTAAATCACCTTCATCATAACTAGCTTGAAACTGACCCCACCATCGATTGAGCTGTCTTATGATGTAGCCCTCTTTTTTACCATAATCTACTAAACCTATTTCATCAGGATTTAAGTTGTGTAAGTCAGCTAAAACCGTGATTAAATTCCGTCCAATCATCTCACGTTGATTTAGAGAAGGAAATGCTTTCTCTGTTTGAGCAGCATCCCGTAATATATAGCCTTTTATATAACTCATAACATAAAACGGGGCTCCAATAATTTGAGGATCTTGACAATAAGCAATTGCTTTTGGAACCGGTACGTTTGTGGATCCCAATGCTTTTATAACCCGAAATTCGCGCCCCATGTCATGAGCAGTAGCTAAAACGTGACTCAGAGGCGGACGACGCAAAACAATTTCTTGACTGTTTTGATCAGTCACTAAATATGTAAGGTTAGATCTACCTCCCTTTAAAAGCTGATAATTTCCTGGCGCTTTAAAATTTTCAACATTTGCCTCAAGCCAGGCATCTAAACTGCGTTGGTTGATACCAATTACATTTTCAGGTGACTTTTTTTCTTCAAATGTCATATAACCTTAGACTAAACGATAACGTTCAATTTATGGAAACTATTTTTGAAGCAACTGATGTGACATTTGAAAGTGATGTTTTAGAACGCTCTACAAAACAACCGGTTGTAGTTGATTTATGGGCTCCATGGTGTGGTCCGTGCAAAACTCTAGGGCCAATATTAGAGCGACTCGTTAACTCCTATGATGGCAAACTAGCGCTAGCAAAGGTTAATGTAGATGAAAATCCACGTGTGTCAGCTGCCTTTCAGGTACAATCAATACCGGCAGTTTATGCTATTAAAGACAAGGCAGTTATTGACGGGTTTTTAGGTGCTATACCTGAATCCCAGATAAAAGCCTTTCTAGAAAAATTACTGCCAGAAAAATCTGAAGCCGACAAGCTGTTTGAAACTGGAAAAGCATTTAAAGATGAAAACATTTTAAGAAAAGTTTTAGAGCTTAAGCCTGACCATCAAGGGGCGATTGAAACCCTTGGTGAGTTACTAATTGATGAAAGCCGTTTTGATGAAGCTTTTGAATTGTTTGAAAAAATCAATGAAACTCCAACTATACGATCTTTAAAGGCTAAAGCAAGGTTAATTAAATCAGGAATAAATATTGATAAAGACGTTGAAGAAAAGCTAACTCAGTTACTTAGTCGCGTAAAAACTGATGAAAAGGCAAAACAAGAGTATTTAGATATACTAGAATCTCTTGGTTCTGATAATCCTATCTCAGTAAAATATCGAAGGTTGCTTGCTTCACACCTGTTTTAATGCAGCATATCTTACGAATTAAAGATACTACTTATGATTTAACGAATCAGCCTTTGGTAATGGGCATCCTTAATAGAACACCAGATTCTTTTTTTGATAAAGGCAAATACTTTAATCTGGATTCTTTTTTAAAAAAAGCACAAAGTTACCTTAAAGAAGGTGCTGACATTATTGATGTTGGCGGTGTAAGGGCCGGCCCGGGAAAAGACGTTACTGAATCAGAGGAACTAGACAGAGTATTGCCAGCAATTGAGCTTTTAAAAGCAAATTTTGATCTTCCAATTTCGGTAGATACCTTTAGAGCCTCTGTTTTAAAAGAAGCATTAAAACTTGGCGCATCTATTGGAAATGACATTAGTGGGTTTGCAGATCCTGATTATTTGAAAGTTGCTTCAGAATTTAAAGCCACTGTTGTAGCTACCCACATACGACTAGCTCCAAGAGTGGCTGATCCAAATCCAGTTTATTTTAATTTAAAAGCCCAGGTGTTAAGCTTTTTAGATAACCTTTTAAAAAAAGCACACAACGCAGGCGTAGATAATGAGCGCATCATTGTAGATCCCGGCTTAGATCTAGGAAAAACCACCGAAGGATCACTTCTCTTGTCAACAAAGTCATTTTACAATGAATTGCTTAAATTAGGCAGGCCTATTTTACTTTCTGCATCTCGCAAAGATTTTTTAGGCAATTTGTTTTCACTAGAAGTAACAGACAGAAAATGGCCCTCAGTTTCTATGGCAATAATTTCTTATTTAAATGGAGCTAGAATCTTTCGTGTGCATGATGTGTTTGAAACTAAAAGTGCCCTTAATACACTTCGATCAATAAAAGAAATAAATGCTTAAGCCTTTTTATCTTTTAAAGGGATCAGACGAAACATTTGTAGAACAACAGCTGACGACTTTACTAAAAGACATTGGGCAAAACAAGAAAGCTTTTATAGAAGAATTTAACTTTTCAGAATCAAAAGATTTTGTGCAGTTTTTAGATAATTTAACAACCCCTAGTTTATTTCAAGACTATAAAGTAGCTATACTTCGTCATCCTGAATTACTAACTGCGCAACAGTGCCAACTATTAATATCTCAAATTCAAACTCTTCAAGATTGCTCTGTAGTTGTACTTTTTGTTTCAAAATCACCCAATAAAGATTTACTGGCACTGGCTTATAAATATCAAAGTTTTATTGAGGCTGAAATTGGGGGTCAAAAACAACGTGATCAGTGGGTGAGAAAATACCTCAAAGAAAAAGGAATAAGGCTATCACAAGATGCAACAGAACTTTTAGAACAACACTTAGGTGAAGACTTGGCAATGCTGGCCTCTTTAACAGATATCTTAATAGCTCGATTTGGAGAAAATCCTCACCTGTCAACTGATGACATATATCCTTACTTAGTGCAAGCCGGCGAAATTGCTCCTTGGGAACTTACTCAAGCTATTGAAGCAGGAAACACCACCGGGGCTTTACAAGCTCTAAATCGACTTATTCACTCTTCGGATAAACACCCGGTTCAGATTCTTAGCTATTTATCAAATCATTATCAGCTGTTATTTAAAGCTCACAGAATCCCATCACTAGATGCGGAGTTTGTAAGAAAAGTCCTTGGCTTAAAACATAGTTTTCAAGCAAGACAAATAATGGAAAATGCCCAAAGGTTAACCTTTAATGACATATCACGAATGAGTTATTTGCTATTTCAGGCTGATTTGGATCTAAAAGGTAAAAGTGGACTTAGCGCTGAGCTAACATTAGAAATTCTAGTGGCAAGACTTTGCCAAATATTTAGAGTTGCTCCTGCAAAAAAGCCTAAAAAATCAGCTGTCAGATAAAGCTTGTAGGCTCTTTAGCTTATTGACTTTTTTAAACAATCTAGACTTTTTATTAGCAGCCTGATTTTTATGAATTATTCCCTTTGAGGCAGCCATGTCTAGTCTTTTTTGAGCTAGACGTAAAAATTCTTCGGCATTTTCAGCGCTAGCGTTAGCAATGGCTTTTTTTATTCGGGTTTTCAGCTCGCTCTTAACTGCCTTGTTGCGAAGCCGGCGCTTTTCATTTTGCTTAATTCTTTTAATTTGGCTCTTAATGTTTGCCACGATGTTACTGTATATGAAAACTTTTTTTTTGCCAAATTCGTCAGGAACTTAAGATATTTACGCAATTAATTTAAACTGGAATTACTAAATGCAAGATAATTACGATCTTAATAAGATTAGAAATTTCTCTATAATCAGCCATGTAGATCATGGTAAATCTACTTTGTGTGATCGGATTTTAGAATTAACCCACGCCGTTGATCCAAGATTAATGCGCGAGCAGTTTCTTGATTCAATGGATTTAGAACGAGAACGTGGCATTACTATAAAAGCTCAAAGCGTACGAGTAAACTATAAAGACTTTGTTTTTAATTTAATTGACACACCCGGACACGTTGATTTTAACTACGAAGTAAGCCGATCCTTAACAGCCTGTGAAGGTGTAATACTTTTAGTTGATGCCTCCCAAGGTATTCAGGCACAGACACTGGCTAACTGTTATTTAGCAATCGAGCATGACTTAGAAATAGTAGCTGCATTAAATAAAATTGACTTACCCCAAGGGTACCCTGAAGCAGTAGCTGAAGAAATTGAAAAGGTCTTAGGACTAAAAAAAGAGTCCATTTTAAGAATTTCAGCAAAAACAGGACAAGGAGTTAAAGAACTCCTTGATCAAGTAATTACAAGAATTCCACCACCTAAAGGAGACCTACAGAAACCCTTAAGAGCTTTAATATTTGATTCTTACTATGATCACTACAGAGGGGTAATATCATCTATAAGAATTTTCGATGGCTTAGTTCAAACAGGTCAGAGCATCACCTTAATGCAAGCAAATACTACTTATATCGTTGAAGAACTTGGGGTAATTACTCCAGAACGCAAAAACGTTCAAACACTTAAAGCTGGTGAGGTTGGCTACATGATTGCCGGCATTAAGAATGTTTCCCAAGCAAGACCAGGTGAAACCATTACTGATTCGAAAAATCCAACTAAGATAGCAATTTCTGGCTATAAGATACCAAAACCAATGGTTTTTTGTGGGCTTTATCCAATAGAGTCAGATAATTTTGACGATCTTAAAGAAGCCCTAGAAAAACTAAAGCTAAATGATGGGGCCTTTATTTATGAGCCTGAAAATTCTGCTGCCTTAGGATATGGATTTCGTTGTGGTTTTTTAGGGTTGCTTCATATGGATATAGTTAAAGAACGCCTTGAACGAGAATTTAATTTATCTTTAATTGCAACTGCCCCTTCAGTGGAATACGAAGTAATTTTAACAGACAACACTTCAATAACAGTCAAAAACCCCACCGATATGCCAGACCCGTCAAAAATAAAAGTAATAAAAGAACCAATGCTTATAATCACAATAATAACGCCTACAACATACACAGGCGCTATTATTGAGCTCTGCAATCAAAAGCGAGGACAAATGCTTAAAATGAATTATCTTTCCTCAGAACGTGTTGAGCTCAGTTATAAAATGCCGCTATCAGAAATGATTTTAGATTTCTTTGATGCTGTTAAGTCAAAAACCAAAGGATATGCTTCTATTGATTATGAACCAGCTGGATACCAAGAAGAAAAATTAGTAAAGCTTGACATCTTAGTTAACGGAACGGCCGTTGATGCCTTTTCAATAATTGCACCAAAGGATAAAGCTGAAAGTTATGGGAGAAACTGTGTAAAAAAGCTAAGAGAATTAATTCCCAGGCAACTTTTTGATGTGCCAATTCAAGCAGCTATTGGCTCTAAAATAGTTGCACGAGAAACGGTCAAAGCTAAGCGCAAAGACGTAATTGCAAAATGCTACGGCGGCGATGTTACAAGAAAGAAAAAACTGCTTCAAAAGCAAAAAGAGGGCAAGAAAAAAATGAAATCAATTGGTAAAGTTGAGGTACCTCAAGAGGTCTTTATTTCAGCCCTTAAAATTGATTCTTCTTTCAACTAGGACTTGCTGCTAAATCCCAAGTTATAAGAATCACAATTGCTATAGATAAAATGACCTCAACAAGGTTAAAACCAGGACGATAACCAATTAAAGCAAGTGCAACTACTGCAAAGATTGCCTCAACCACAAGGGTTAACAAAGCTGCAATTTTATTATGATAAAATAATAAAACACACAAAATTAAAATAATGGCTCCAATTACTACAGCACCTAACATTGAGCGATGGTGAAACGTATAAGCGCTTCTTAAAATATGGCGTGTCAACTTGTGATCAGTTAAGTCATTTCGAAAAAGCCCCGTTAAAACCAAAGAAGCCCCTTGAATTGCCATTAAAATGACTGAAACTAAGCGCCGTGATTTCATTTAAACCAACTTCTTTATAGACTAGCTAGGAACTTTTAGACCTCAAAGGCAGAAGTTTTTAAACTTGATGGCTTTTTATAAAATGAAAACATGAATCCTAAAGAATATAAAACCACCTCTGGAATTCCCTTAAAAGAGCTTTACACAAGCCAAGACCTTGCTAACTTTAATGAACAGTCCCAATTAGGGCTCCCTGGTAGTTTCCCCTTTACCAGAGGTGTTCAAAAAAATATGTACCGAGGTCGCCTTTGGACTATGCGCCAGTATGCTGGATTCGGTACTGCAGAAGCAACTAATGAAAGGTTTAAATTTTTACTAGCTAACGGTCAAACAGGCTTATCTTGTGCCTTTGACCTTCCAACCCAAATGGGTTATGACTCAGATCACCCCAAGGCAGAAGGTGAAGTCGGCAAAGTTGGTGTAGCAATTTCTTGTATTGAAGATATGCGGATGCTTTTAAGAGACATTCCCCTTGACAAAGTAACAACTTCAATGACAATTAACTCCACAGCGGCAATACTGTTATTGCTTTATCAACTAGTAGCCGAAGAAAATGGCATTGATCCCAAGGCATTAGGAGGCACTATTCAAAATGACATTTTAAAAGAATATATAGCACGAGGTACTTACGTTTATCCACCAAGGCCATCTATGCGTATTATTACGGATATTTTTTCTTATTGCTCTGAAAACTTGCCCAACTGGAACACAATTTCAATTTCCGGTTATCACATTAGAGAAGCAGGTTCGACAGCTGTCCAAGAAATTGCTTTCACTCTTTCAAATGCCATTGAATATGTCAAAGCTGCAATTGAATCAGGGCTTGACGTAGATAAGTTTGCACCAAGACTTAGTTTTTTTTGGAACGCGCACAATAATTTGTTTGAAGAAATAGCAAAATTTAGAGCTGCCAGAAGAATGTGGGCCAAGATCATGAAGGAACGTTTTAGTGCAAAAGACGAGCGAAGTTTAAAAATGAGATTTCATACCCAAACAGGAGGCTCAACTTTAGCTGCTCAACAGGTTGAAAACAATATTGTCAGGGTAACTATTCAAGCTTTAGCCGCTGTATTAGGAGGAACACAATCGCTTCACACTAATAGTTTTGATGAAGCATTAGGGCTTCCCACTGAAAAATCAGCAAAACTTGCACTGCGAACTCAGCAAATTATTGCATATGAGTCAGGTGTAACTGATGTGGTAGATCCATTAGGAGGTTCTTATTTTATTGAATGTTTAACCGATGAAATAGAAAACGCAGCCTGGCTTTATATTAATAAAATTGACGAACTTGGTGGGGCAGTTGCAGCTATTGAAGCTGGCTTTCAACAAGACGAGATTGAAGCATCAGCCTATGAGTGGGCAAAAGCAGTTGAAAATAAAGAAATAGTTTTAGTTGGAGTTAATAAATTCACTGAAGAGGCTCCTGAGCCAGTAGAAGTATTTCCAATTGATCCTGAATTAGAAAAGAATCAAATTCAGCGATTAAAAGAATTTAAATCCAAAAGAAACTCCATAGCAGTAGAAGAAAAATTACAGCAACTTAAAAAAGCTGCATTAAGTCAAGAAAACTTATTATATCCAATGAAAGAAGCTTTAAAAGCCAACGCTACCTTAGGAGAAGTGTCTGATGTTTTACGCGAAGTTTTTGGAACTTACCAACCACATCATTAGTTTTGTTTTAAAACCTGTGCTGAAGTTAATCTAAGGTGTTGTAATGGCAAATCTGATTTTGTTAAGACATGGAGAGTCTGAGTGGAATCTTCAGAACCGCTTTACGGGTTGGACAGATGTGTCTTTAAGTGAAAATGGTAAAAAAGAAGCTTACTCAGCTGGTTTAAAATTAAAAGAACAAAATCTTTTACCTGAAATTGCACACTGTTCAGTTCTTTCACGAGCAATAGAAACACTAGATATTGTTTTAAAAACCTGTGAACGCAACTGGATTCCAATAAAAAAGACTTGGCGTTTAAATGAACGACATTATGGAGCACTGCAAGGACTAAACAAAGAACAAACAAAACTAAAATACGGAGAAAAACAATTGCGCTTGTGGCGACGCAGTTATGAAACCCCGCCACCATCTTTAAATTGGGACGATCCGCGTCATCCTCGCTTTGATCAACGATATACAAGTTTGCCAAAAGAAACGTTACCATCAACGGAATCACTAAAAGATGTCCTTGAGCGTTTGTTGCCCTATTGGCAAGACTTCATTTATCCAGATCTCTTAAAATACCAGACTGTCTTAATCGTTGCTCATGGAAACTCTTTAAGAGCACTTATAAAGCATTTAGAGGCAATTGGTGATAACGAAATTTCAAACTTCGAGTTAGCAACCGGAAAACCAAGGCTTTACTCTTTTGACTCAGATCTAAATTTAAAAGATATAAATCAGCTGTAAAATTTAATTTTCTTTGTTAACTTAATTTAATAAAAAATTCTAAGTATTTAACAAAACACTAACAAATTAATTCAAAGCAGGTAACAAAGAACTCAAATAATTTCAACTAGCAACTCTAAAAAAATTAAAAGGAGGTATATGTTAGCAGCAAATATTGCTTATCCAAGTTGGCTGGTGCCTGGTGATAACTCATGGCAGCTAACTGCAGCAACTCTCGTAGGACTTATGAGTCTTCCGGGCCTTGCTGTTTTATATGCGGGACTCGTGCCAAAAAAATGGGCGGTAAATACACTACTTATGACCTTCGCAGGCTTTTCAATAGTGCTTCTTGTTTGGGTAACCTGGGCCTATGAGATGGGATTTGGTAAGCCCATAGGCGGGGGCGGTGGAATAGGTTTTTCACGTTTTTTTCATAATTTTGTAGGTATTCCATATCCAATACTTTCTCATTTTGGTGAACAAAACCAAGCGACTTTACCGGAAGGCACCTTGGTGCCATTTCACTTTCCAACAGCAACGCTGGCATTTTTCCAATTTGTCTTTGCAGCAATCACTCCTCTTTTGTTTATGGGTTCAGTTGTAAGCAGGATAAAGTTTAAAGCTTGGCTGTTAATTGTGCCGCTTTGGATCACAATTGTTTATGCGGTAGATGCCTTTATGTTATGGGGTGGAGGATTTTTTGCTCAAATTGGATCTGTTGACTATTCAGGTGGTTATGTAATTCACCTTTCTGCTGGAGTCTCTGGATTTGTAGCAGCAGCTATTTTAGGACCAAGATTAAAACGCGACAGAGACCATGGTGTTCCAAATAATTTACTTTTAGTTGCAGTAGGAGCAGGAATTCTGTGGCTTGGCTGGGACGGATTTAACGGAGGTGATCCCTATTACGCTGGAGTTGACGCAGCAGCAGCTGTTTTAAATACAAATATTGCAACAGCAGCTGCTCTTTTAACTTGGATGTTTTTAGATATGAATTTCACAAAACAGAAAAAACCAACGTTTTTAGGTGCTGTCAATGGAATGATTTGCGGATTAGTTGGAATTACACCATCAGCAGGTTGGGTCAATGGATTAGGTGCTATTTTAGTTGGTATTATCTGCTCAGGGCTTGTCTGGATAGCCTGGAATTACTTGCCAAAGATTAAGCCATTTTCCAAAGTCGATGATGCCTTAGGTGTTGTTTATACTCACGGAATGGCAGGCTTTATAGGGGGGCTATTGGTTGGATTTTTAGCCGACCCAGGAATGATTGAATATGGGGTAACCGGCAAGAACTATAGCGCAAATGGAGCCTTTTCTGTAGGGGGATTCTTTTTTACTCACAGTTTCCATCAGTTTTTAGTGCAGCTTTATGCAGGCCTTTGGGTAATAGGGTGGTCAGCTTTCGGCACCTTCATCGTGATGCAAATTGTAAAGCTGGTTTTAAAAGGTCTGCGATCTGATCAAGAAGAGCTTAATTTGGGTGATCTCGCAATTCATGATGAAGAGGTTTATCCTAGAGAAACCTTTGCTGAGCGTTTAGGAGTAAGTTAGCAATAATGTTGACAGAAAATTAAGATAGGAGAGGACAATGAAACTTGTAACAGCAGTGATAAAGCCTTTTAAGCTAGATGACGTAAAAGAAGCTCTAAAGCAACTGGGAATTCAAGGATTAACAGTCTCTGAAGCACAGGGTTTTGGTCGCCAAGGTGGGCACACTGAGGTTTACAGAGGTGCCGAATACACAGTTGATCTAGTGCCCAAAATTAGGATAGAGCTTGTCGTTGATGACGCCCAACTAGAAGAGGTTTTAGATGCGATTGAAAGGACAGCTAAAACAGAAAAGATTGGTGACGGAAAGATTTGGGTCGTTCCAGTACAAGAGATGATTAGAATCCGCACGGGAGAGCGCGGCAAAGCAGCCCTTTAAACAGTTGCTTGTGTAGTTACACAATGGTATTGTATCGTTATGAGCAAAACTGCAGATGTTGACTTATCATCTATTTGGCTGTTTTCCGCCTGCTCCTCTAGAGAACTAGCAAAAATTAGAAAGGCTTTTTCTGAGGTTAACGTAGAAGCTGGTCGAGTGTTGTGCCAAGAGGGAACAGCAGGAACTGAATTTTTCGTCATTCTTTCCGGAACAGCAGAAGTAATAAGAAGTGGAAAAAAAGTTAACACCTTAGGTCCGGGTCAGTTCTTTGGAGAGCTCGCATTACTTGATCACCGTCCTCGTACTGCTACAGTACGTGCAAAGACTGATATGGTACTTCTGGTGCTTTCTCAAAGGGAATTCCATGGAATATTAGCTGAGGTACCAACCCTTACGAAAAAACTGCTGCAAGCATTAGCGGGAAGATTACGGGCAGCAGATGCTAAAGCTTTCCATTAAAAAGGCTTTAGTTTTTTTATTGCTTTCTCTGGTTTTATTAGTTATTCAAAGTTGCACAACTAGCACCCAATTTAAAAGTGCTCCTTATCCAACGGGCCCATTTACTAACGACGGACGTTGGATCCTTGATAGCTACGGAAGGGTCCTTCTAGTTCACGGTGTTAACATGGTTTACAAACAACCACCTTATTACCCAGCAGCTGATGGATTTTCAAATCAAGATGCAGAGCTTTTGTTCAATCACGGTTTTTTCATTGTGCGAGTAGGTGTTTTAGCCACTGGGCTTATGCCTAGCCCTGCTGGAATTAATGAATCTTACATAACTAATGTCGCTCAAACAGTTAAGATGCTTGCGCGTTACCACATTTTGTCTTTAATTGATTTTCATCAAGACGGGTGGGGGCCTTCTTTAGGAAACGATGGTTTCCCTCAGTGGATGACCATTACTGGTGATGCGCAAAATACTCATACGACTTTTCCCCTTTATTACATTAGTAATCCAGCAATTCAAGCCGCATTTCAAAACTTCTGGCAAAATGCTCAAGCATCAAATAAAACTTACTTGCTTAATGATTATGCTTTAATGTTTAAAGCCTTAGCTGAGCGCTTTAAAAATGATCCTACTGTAATTGGTTATGACTTATTTAATGAACCATGGCCTGGCACTAACTGGTCATCTTGCTTTAACGGATGTCCTGATCTTGATAAAAATGAACTTAATAAAGCGTATTCTTTAGCTGCAGCTGCTATCAGGGATACCGGTTCAAAACAAATTATTTTTGGTGAACCATTTGTGTTGTTTAATTTTGGCTCTGAAACAACTTATATTTCACCTCCAGGCGGAAGCCATGACGGCGGAATGTCATTTCATATTTATCCTTTTCCAGGTTCTTATTCCTCTGAATTTTTAGCTGAAAAATCAACAATACAAAAAGCAACAAAGTGGTCGCAATTAACCGGTGGTGCACTTTTAAATACAGAGTGGGGTGCTACTTCAGATACGACTGTGCTTAGAACTACTAGTTCCTTACTTAATGAAAACTTAATTCCCTGGATTTTCTGGTCTTTTGACGGTGAAATTGTTAAAAATCTCCATCAGCCCCTTACTGGTAACAATTTAGTTGCCTCCACACTGCTTTCTTTAACACAACCATATCCAGTAGCGATAGCAGGAACGCCACTAAAGTATAGCTACGACTTTTCGAACAATAACGTTGTCATTAACTATAGTACCACTAATCCAGCAGGTCTTAATTTAGCATCCAAAGTACCATCGCTGATTTTTATCCCAAAACAGTTATATCCTAAAGGATTCTCAATTCACCTTCAAAACGCTACCATGTTAGGACGGTGTCATTCGGGACTTTTATCAATCAAAGCCACTAATAGTGCATCAATTGCAAAAATAAAAATTACACCTGGTGGTCGTTGTCATTAGTAAATTGATGCTTTAAAGCTTATATCTGCCTAAAAAGTTAAATTTATTTTCATTTGGCTCATTTGACCTCTTTAAGTTACGACGTCTAGGTGGACCCCACCACCACACTACTAAAGCTAAACCTGCAATTATTAAAACAAAGCCGATCACAATTAAAAAAGCAAAATAGTTAGGCGTTAAATTAGGCTTTAACGTATTAAAACCTAAGCTATATTGCTTTAGCACCAATTGCCTTAAAGCATGAGCATCAAAAACATTATCAATAGACTGCATTTGGATAAAATAAATTGCGTTTTTACAAACAAAAGAAGACTGTAAAGCATAAATGGTTTCTCTTCCAGCTTGGCCTTCTAAAAACAAGCTAATGATATTTAGCTTTAATCCAATGTTTAATGTTTTTTGCACTTTAAAGTTACCTGAAACATTTTTTATAGCGTTTTCTGTGGATAAGAAGGCATTTTGAGCATCCTGCTGGGTGCCAAAAACAAAATCTTCTATTGCTATTTGACTTACAGGATTACTTGACGTCCATGTTCTTATATAACCCCCATTTAAAGAAAAATGAGAGTTATAAAAGTCATACAGGTTGCTAATAAATCCCTTGTTAAACTCATCAATTGGTCCATTTTCCGCACCAGGGGGCTCCATGACCATCCCAGCAACACTGACTGTCAAAATAGTATTTGCATAGTTTTGCTGTCCTTGTTTTGCTGAAGCACATGAGCACAACATTAGGCCAACTAAAACAGTTGGAATTATTTTTTTCACGGCAAAAGTTTTACTGGTTTATCTCCATTAGCAAATTGCCGATTATATAAAGTCAGGTAAAGTCCCTCTTGAGAAACGAGCTCTTGATGAGTTCCTCTTTGCACAATGCGACCTTGATTAATTACTAGTATTTCATCAGCACTTTTTACCGTTGATAAGCGATGTGCAATTATAACTGCTGCCCGCCCTGCATATACTTGTTCAAATGCCTTTTGAATTAAAGCCTCTGATTGAGAATCCAAATGAGAGGTGGCTTCATCAAAAACAACTAATTCTGGTTCCCTTAGTAAAACCCTAGCTATGGCAAGTCGTTGTTTTTCACCGCCTGATAATCTGTAGCCTCTATCGCCGACAACAGTATTTAGCCCATCTGGTAACGATTTAATAAGCCCTAGTAGTTGGGCATCATTAAGAGCATCATAAAGCTCTGAATCACTTGCATCAGGTTTTGCAAATAAAAGATTTGCTCTTATTGTGTCATGAAACATATGAGGATCCTGGGTAACCATAGCAATTAAGCTTCTGATTGACTCAAAGGAAAGATCCTTTAAATCAATCCCATTTAGTTCTACAGAACCTTCTGTAGGGTCATAAAGCCTTGGAATTAAATAACTTATAGTAGTTTTTCCTGCACCTGACGGACCTACAAGCGCAACAATTTTAGAAGGCTCAACTCTAAAAGAGATATCTTTTAACACTAACTCATTTTTTTCAGATTCAGGCAATCGAACTGATTCAAGGGAAGCTAAAGAAACCTCTTGCGCCGTTGGGTATTTAAAACTTACATTTTTAAATTCTAAATAAATGGGGCCTTTTTCAATCTTTATTGGGTTTGGCTTTTCTTTAATTAAAGGTTCAATATCTAGAACTTCAAAGACTCGATCAAATGACACAAGTGCCGTCATTATGTCAACATTGACGTTAGAAAGCGCTGTCAATGGTCCATAAAGACGATTTAAATATGAAGCTAACGCAACTACAGTACCAACATTTATCACTGCATCAACAGCCATAACGCCTCCCCAACCATAAACAAGTGCTGTAGCAAGTGAAGAGCAAAGCGTTAGACTAACAAAAAAAATTCTGCCATACATTGCAGTAGTTACACCAATATCTCTAACTGCGCCAGCCTTTTGATTAAACTGAGAAATTTCTTGACAGGGATCCCCAAAAAGCTTTACTAACAGTGCTCCAGCTACATTAAATCTCTCAGTCATTGTATTGTTCATAGAAGCGTTTAAATCATAAGCGCGCCTTGTTAATTTTTGTAGGCGCCGACCAATACGGCGTGCTGGTATTAAGAAAACTGGCAAAAGCAAAATTGCTACAAGAGTGATCTGCCAGGCTAAAAAGGCCATAGCTATCATTGTGAAAATAACCATTATTAAATTTCCTGCAATTGAAGAAAGCGTGTCAGTGAAAGCTTGTTGGGCACCAATTACATCGTTGTTAAGCCTTGAAACTAAGGCCCCCGTTTGAGTTCTAGTGAAAAACGCCATAGGCATCCTTTGGATATGATCAAAAACCTTGCTCCTCATATCAAAAATGAGGCCTTCACCAACTTTCGCAGAAATATATCGCTGCCCTAGGGCTAAAAGAGCATTAAAAACAGCCAGTAGCGCAATAACGATAGCAATTATCAATATGATACTTTTGTTATGTTTTAAAATACCTTGATTAATAATTTCACGATACAACAGTGGGTTAGCAACTGAAACACCAGCATCTAGCACTACTACGATTAAATAAATTGCCAAAATTTTTCTATATGGCAATGCAAATTGCCATATCCTCTTGCCAATACCTTTGGGCAAGCTGGCTTTTGTAACAGAGGAATCCTTAAGAAAGGAACGCATACCCCTGCCCATGCCATATGAAAATGGTTTCTCTACGCTCATAATTTAGAACCTGCGCGTTTTAGCCATACACGCGCCAATGATTAAATTCTAGTAAATGTCAGCAGAGGTTTCTGGATCATCAAAACGGGTATATTGTTCACGAAATATTAGCTTCACCTTACCAGTTGGGCCATTTCGGTGTTTAGCAACAATGATATCAGCAGTGCCCTTTTCTGTTGAGGCCTTGTCATAAAAATCTTCCCGATAAATAAACATCACAACGTCAGCATCTTGCTCTAATGATCCTGACTCACGCAAGTCAGCTAATACCGGCTGTTTATCAGCTCGCTGCTCTAAGGAACGAGATAATTGTGACAAAGCCATAACTGGAACTCCTAATTCACGTGCAAGTATTTTTAAACCTCTTGAAATTTCAGCAACTTCAACCTGTCGGTTTTCAGCCTTCTCTCTTCCTGTCATTAGCTGCAAATAATCTACAATTACTAAACCTAGGCCTTGTTCTTTAGAAAAAAGCCTGCGGGCTTTAGCTCTAATATCCATAACTGACACCATTGGATTATCATCAATATAAATAGGTGCTTCACCTAAGGGGCTTATTGCAGCTGATATTTTTTGCCATTCAGAATTTGTTAGCTTACCAGTACGTAAACGATTAGCATCTACCTTGGCATAAGATGCTAAAAGACGTTGAGTTATTTCCATATGACTCATCTCAAGTGAAAAGATCAATACTGGTTTGTGCTCCTGAACTGCAACATTAAGTGCAATCCCTAAAGCAAAAGAGGTTTTACCCATTGAAGGTCTTGCACCTACTATTATTAAATTTGATTTTTGTAAGCCGGCAAGGAGCTCATCAAGTCCGCGAAATCCCGTAGGAACACCGATTAAGGAAGTGCCGCGCTCTATTAAAGCTTCAAGCTCATCCATTGCCTCTGAAAGCAAATCATAAATTCGTTTTGCTGTGTCTTTTGATCGCCTCTCAGCCACCCCAAAGACCAAAGATTCTGCTTTGTCTAAAACCTCTGCAACATCTGAGGGCAGTGAATAACCCATCTCAGCAATTTCATTAGCAATTTGGATAAGCCGTCTTAGTATTGCATGTTCTTCAACAATTTTTGCATAATAAGCTGCACTTCCTATCGAGGGGGTATTAGATTGCAACTCCATTAAGGCGCCAATACCACCTGTAAAATCAGATAAGTCCTTTCTTTTTAGCTCGTCTGCTACAGTAACAGTATCAACCGGTTCGCCCCGCTGATAAAGCTCTATAATTGCCTGAAAAATCTCGGCATGAGCTGGCTTATAAAAATCACTCGCTCTGGTAATTTCTAAAGCTTCTGCAATTGCCTCCTTAGAGAGCAACATGGCCCCTAAAAGCGCTTCTTCTGCCTCTAGGTCATTTGGTAACGAGCGGCCGATCTGTGTGTTACTATTGGATCTTTTTACGGCTTCTTGTGTCATAACTTAATACTCTCACCTTCAGTATATGAATAACTAGACCAATAACTGTTGGATTTCCTGTTTATAAGTTGTTGAAACAGCTCTAATTGTTTTAAAAATTAAGCTTTAACTTCTAGTATTAACTCGGCTTGTATTTCTTGATGAGGCTTAAAACCAACTTTGTGCAAACCAACAGACTTAATTGGGTCGTTCATTATAATCGCAGCCTTATCAACCTGCAAGCCAATCTGCTCCCTTATTGCTAAAACAATCTCTCGCTTAGTAACAGAGCCGAAAAGCTTTCCATCTTTTCCAACCTTTACCTTGATAACAATTGGCTTTTGTGTAACGGCTGAAATTAACTCTTGGGCAGCTTTTTTCTGTCTTTCTTCCCTGGCTTGCCGTGATTTAGTTATCAATTCAGCTTGAGCTATTACGCCTTTTGAAGCAATTGTTGCTTTTTTTAAAGGAAATAAAAAGTTGCGGGCATATCCATCAGCAACATCTAAAATATCTCCACGTTTGCCCAAGCCAGCAATATCTTCTTTTAACAAGACTCTCACTGCTGTAACTCCTCTAGTGATTCGGATTCTTCTTCTGTCTCTTCACCATAAATTTTTTCGTACTGAGAAATTATTTCTTCATATTCACTTTTTGGAGTCACTTCTTGATCTTTGCCTAAGACCTTAGCAAACCTATCTCCAGAACCTTTTTGGATATAAGGTAGTAACATAAGCTCTCGAGCATTTTTTATTGCTTGAGCTACATCTCGTTGGTGCTGATTACAGCAACCAGTGGTGCGCCTTGAACGAATCTTGCCTCTATCAGAAATAAATCGTCGCAACAAGTTCACGTCTTTGTAGTCAACCCATTCATACTTACCCTGGCAAAAAAAACACCCTTTCTTTTTTTGGAATCTATTATCAATAGATCGACTTTTTTTAGTTGTCTTTTCTCTTAAATTACCTCTTCCCATTTAAAACGGCTCCTCTCCATAATCTTCAACACCAACCATTTCAGCCGGCTCATCTGGAATACCGATTGACTCACTATCTGTTGCCACTTTTCGTTCGTTTTTAGTAACTCTCACACTTGCAAAGCGAAGGCTGGGTCCTAATTCATCAGCTACTATTTCAATTTTTTGGCGCTTTTCTCCTTCGGGTGTTTCCCAAGTGCGTTGTTCTAAGCGCCCACTCACTATCACTCTTGTACCCTTTGTTAGGCTTTCACTAACATTTTCCGCTAGTTCTCGCCAACAAACTACATCGAAAAACGAGGTTGCTTCTTCCCATTCGTGAGTTTGTCGATTCTGCCAGCGCCTATTAACTGCTACCGAAAACGTCACGGTTGCTAAACCATTAGGAGTATAGCGTAGCTCCGGATCCTTCGTGACATTGCCAATAATAACAACATTATTCCCGTTTGACATGCTAACTAGCCCCCACTACACCACTAGAGCTATTTTTAATTGTAGCAGCAATCTTAGGGGGAAGTTTTATAATTTTATGCCTTAAAACTTCATCAGCTAAGCGCAGTACTCTGTCTAGCTCAAATACTCCCTCGGGTTCACAACTAAAATCAATCACAGAATAAATACCATCGCTTTTATGTTTAACCTCATAAGCAAGATGGCGCTTGCCCCACTTCTCGACTTTATAAACCTGACCTGATGCCTTAGAAACCATGTCTTGGATACGAGATATCCACTCACTTACCGAGGAATCATCTACCTCGGGAATGAAAATCACCATTAACTCATAATCTCTGTTCAATTTATACCTCCCTTCGGATAAGGCTCTCGCCTAAGCCCACACAGTGAGCAGGGTCTACTAGCTAATGCTAACTTAAACAAAGCTAATACCGCAAAGTCATGTGCTTTTTTTCTCATAACTTTATGATTCCATAAGGCTATGACAAAACTCTCAACAACGTAATTTAGTAGCTTTCTTGAGAGGTTGGGTATTTATTCGTGCGCACATCTTGGGCAAATTCTTTAATTGCCTTAACAGATTTGTCTGCTAAATTTTCATACTGTCTAACAAACTTAGCTTTCTTGCCAAAATTTAACCCTAAAAGGTCATGAAAAACCAGTACCTGACCGTCACAATCTGGACCCGCACCTATTCCAATTGTAGGTATCGAGACTGACTCTGTAATTTCTTTTCCTAAAGATGCCGGAACAACCTCTAAAACAATTGCAAAGCATCCGGCTTCTTCAAGAACTTTTGCATCTTGTAAAAGTTCTTTACCTTTTTCACCTTTGCCCTGAACTTTATAGCCACCAAAAACATTAATTGACTGAGGAGTTAAGCCAATATGTCCCATTACGGGAATCTCTGCGTGAGTAATAGCTCTTATAACCTCTTTTCGTTTTTGACCGCCTTCTAGCTTAACCGCATCGGCTCCCGCCCTTACTAATTTAGCTGCATTTTCAATTGCTTGAATTTCTGATAAATGATAGCTTAACCACGGCATATCTGCCACGATAAAGATATCTGCACCAGATCGTTTTACTGCTGCTACATGATGGCACATTATATCAATGGTTACTGACAACGTATTATCAAATCCCAATACCGTGTTTGCAACCGAATCTCCGACTAATAAAATATCAACTCCTGCTTTAGCTAAGATCAGCGCACCTGGTGCATCATAAGCCGTAACCATAACAAGTGGTTGAGCACCTTTGGCCTTCTTTCTTTGTTTAACTTCCGGAACTGTAATTGCCATAGTCCAAATATAGCCTAGCTTTAGTGCAATTCTGAATATCATATCCACAGTTGTTAAACTGTTGTTATGCCCGATCAGTGCCAAAGCTGCGGCGCTAAAGATAGCGAACTTTCTCAAGTGAAGAGAATTTATCTAGAGATTGATCCGTTCGAAAAAACAATTTTGGCAAGCTATGAAGTAGATGAAATTGAATGGTGGTGCCTAGCTTGCCAAAGTATGTATCCTAACCGTTTAGTCGATCACCAATAACTTCTGTAGATAAACGCGCGCGAAATGCCTTGATTAAATGGTTCCACTTACAAGTTAAGCACACCTCAACCACATAGCACACTGGATGCTTTTCATATCTTAGAGCTGCTTTTAAATCAGCAGCTGTCGTGACTGGCAGACCGCTTTTGGGCAATCCTGCACCGAATAAAAATAACGTATTTAAAAGTTCGCATTGGCTACAAATCGGGCACTTACGGTTAGTGGCTCGTCCCCAGTTTTTAGCTATTCTGAGAAGCTCCGGGTGAGCATCACAAACATCCTTTTGTCTTAACACGCCCGTTTTGACAAGCTTTATAGTGCTATTGCGCTGTAGGCCGTATTCGACCTCCCCCTTTAGGGGCTGAAGATGGCTAGGCGTTAGTGACAAGCTCACGCTTTAAGATTACTAAAACTAAATACAGCAAACCTCTAAACTCGCCTTTGAATTAATAAATTTTTAATTAACAATTTGAGTAAAAAGATATAACGAGATAATATATCTTCTTGATATATGATCGAGCTGGTAATTTTGGGTATGCTTCGTCAATCGCCACTTCACGGCTATGAGTTGCGTCGGCGAATTCGACAGCAATTTGGGATGTTTACGCGTGTTTCCTTTGGTTCGCTTTATCCAGCTCTTAACAGGCTTTTAAAGGAGGGGGCAGTTCAAGAAAAAACTGGAGTAGCCTCCCCGTCATTGCCAACAGGCTCATTGTCAGCTGAAAAGGCTCTTTGGAAAACATACGGCTCAAAAGTACCCAGTATATCTAGCTCAAAGAGTAAAAAAATATACGAAATCACACCTAAAGGAGAACAGCTCTTGCAAGAGTTGCTCTATGAACCCTGGGAGTCAGAAGACGCTAAAGGCTTTTTAGTGCGTCTGGCTTTTTCTAAATATCTCACCCCTTCAGAGCGCATGAAACTTTTAAAAAAACGTGCTTTATTTTTAGAAAAAACGATAGAGGACTTACAACACGAGCTAAAGACAATCCCATCTGATGATTCTTACCTAAAAGCAATTAAAACCAGATTTCTTTTGCTCAGCCTAACTGAACAAAAGTGGTTAACGGATTTAATCTCTTATGAAACAGCCGACAATAAAGACAAGGTGGAGGTGACATTATGACAAGTGAAATTAAAATAGCAATAGCAGGAATCGGCAATTGCGCATCTTCTTTAGTTCAAGGACTTTATTACTATAAAGACAAAAACGAAAATGACTTCATTCCAGGACTTATGCATCCAGTACTTGGCGGTTACAGTATTTCTGACATTAAAGTAGTTGCAGCTTTTGATGTCGATGCACAAAAAGTAAATCAAGATCTCTCAAAAGCTATTTTTTCATCTCAAAATAACACAATTAAATTCGCAGATGTGCCTGAACTAGGAGTAAAGGTAGACAGGTCACCAACCTTAGACGGATTAGGACATTATTATCGGCAAATTGTAGAAGAGTCCCCTATAGATCCCGTTAATGTAGCAGCGCGTTTAAAAGAAGCTAAAGCTGAAATTTTAATTTCTTACTTGCCAGTTGGATCCGAACAAGCGCAACGTTATTTTGCCCAAGCTGCCCTAGAGGCAGGATGTGCTTTTATTAACGCCATTCCGGTTTTTATAGCATCTGATCCAGAGTGGGCAGAAAAATTTAAGCAAAAAGGTTTACCAATTATTGGTGATGACATAAAAAGCCAATTGGGTTCTACAATAATCCACCGTGTGCTTACCACTTTATTTAAAGACAGAGGTTTAGCACTTGATAGAACTTATCAATTGAACTTCGGAGGAAACATGGACTTTATGAACATGCTAGAACGTGAGCGTCTAGTTTCTAAAAAAATATCTAAAACTCAAGCAGTCACAAGCCAGCTTGGACAAAACCTTCCTGCTGAAAATGTCCATATTGGTCCTTCAGATCATGTCCCCTGGCTTGAGGATCGCAAATGGGCTTACGTTAGAATTGAAGGGCGTAATTTTGGTGATATACCCGTTAATTTGGAGCTTAAGCTTGAGGTTTGGGATTCTCCTAATTCTGCAGGAGTAATAATTGACGCAATAAGGTGTGCAAAACTCGCTCTGGATAGAAAAATTGGTGGACCTTTAATAGCAGCAAGTGCTTACTTTATGAAATCACCACCCGTGCAACTAAGAGACGATGAGGCCAGAGTTGAGCTAGAAAATTTCATTAGTCAAAGCACGACAAATTGAAAATCTGCAGCTAATTGTTAGAAGCGTCGTTACCTAAGCTTGTGTTTCTTGAGTTCCACCACTTTAAAAGTCGTTTTTCTACTTCTTGTTTACCCAAGATGCCTTCATCAAGTCTAAGCTCCATGAGCCACTGCATTGCTAACCCGACCTCTTTACCGGGCTTTAAATTTAAAAGTTCCATAACCCTGTGGCCATCGATTTCTGGCCTTATTGACTCCAACTCTTCCTGTTGACGCAAATAAGCGATGCGTCCTTCAAGTTCATTCATTCTACTTTGTAGCTCTTGAGCCTTGATTTGATTTGCTGTCGTACAATCGGCCCTAATTAAAGCATTGAGCTTGTCTAATAAATAGTCTGCATCCCTGACATAACGTCTCACGGCCCTATCAGTCCAACCGTTTTTATAGCTATGAACTCTTAAATGTAATTTAATAAGCAAGAAAACATCTTCGATTACATTATTTGGATATTTCAGTGCTTTTAAACGTTTTTTTGCAAGCTTTGCTCCAACAATATCATGTCCGTGAAAAGTCACACCTTGATCAGTTATCTTCTTAGTTGAAGGTTTACCTATATCATGCAGTAATGCTGCTAAACGCAACACTAAGTCCTGATTTGTCTTACGTGTTACTTCAATTGTATGCACAAGCACATCTTTATGGCGATGCAATGGATCTTGTTCTAGTTTAAGAGCTGGTATTTCAGGCATAAACTGATCAAATAACCCAGTCTCTATTAAGAACCAAAGACCTTTTGACGGATCTGGTGCCAACACAATTTTGCTAAATTCATCGCGAATCCGCTCAACTGAAACAATTTTAAGGCGCTCCTTAAGCTTTCTTGCTGCTTGCACAATGGTATCATCAGCAGTTACGTTTAAGTAGTTGATAAACCTTGCAGCTCTTAACATTCTAAGTGGATCATCGGAAAATGAAACCTCCGGAGTCAATGGAGTTCTTAAAACACCCGCCTTTAAATCATTAAGGCCCCCAAAGGGGTCAATAAGGTTCCCTTGCGGGAGCAAAATGGCCATTGCATTAAAAGTAAAGTCCCTCCGAGCTAAATCTTGCTCGATTTTCGTAGAATAACTTACCATCGGTTTTCTGGAAGAAGGGAAATAACTTTCACTCCGAAAGGTAGTAACTTCAAAGCGACGACCATTTTTACTAAAACCGATCGTGCCAAACTTTTCGCCTGTTAGCCACATTGCATCAGCAAAGTTTTTAACTAGATCTTTTATTTCTTCAGGGGTTGCGTCAGTGGCAAGATCTATATCTGAAATTGAAGTTTTTTCACCTGGTCCTGGAAAAAAAAGCGCCCTAACAGTGCCACCCACAAGATAAAGAGTTTTGTTGTTGGCTTGAAAGACAGCAATTAAATCTTTTAATTCCTCAGCTATATTTTTTAAAGCTTCCTTGTTTTCCATATTTATCCAATAGAACTCTTATACTAGGCTTACAGTAAATGCAGCACCGGATCTTCAAGCTTTTCATGGCTGCCTTCTTAGCACCCGCGGTATTTTTTCCATTTCTAACACTATCACTTACTAAAGACGAACCTCTAAGTATGGCAAGCTCATTTAATCAAAACACCTTACAGCTAATTAAACAGCCAGTATTTACCTTACTTAATACTCCCTTTAACATTAAATTTAGCTCTCAAACAGATTTAAATGGAGATAGTCTTAGCTTTGTCCTCTACGAGGCCTTAAAAAGTAGAAGCGCTTTTGAAGCAACACTAAAAAATATTTTACCACCTGTGTTAGCTTATTCTAAAGCAACTCAGCTAACTACATCCTCAAATCAACACATTTACCAAATAAGCCTAATTATTAATCCAACCAACAATAGTGCCCAAATTCCTATTTCATTTAATTGTTTTTCAAATTGTTCCGGTGTATACCCATTAAAAATAGTTATTACTAATACAACAGGACAAACAGTGGCATCTCTTGTTACCCACATTGTAATCCTTAATAGTACGGCTGGAATAAAGCCAATTCAGGTCGTTAACGTCATTCCAGTTTCTTATAGGCTTGTTCCATCCCTTAGTAATCCTAATAGCTCTTCATTTGATGAAACTTCACTAAACCTAACCTCACTCAATCAGTATTTATCGGTGTTGCAAAATTTTGTCTTTCTAAATTTTGATTTAGACATTTCACCATACTTAATAAACCGCCTATTTACATCTCAAGCATCATTTCCAGCTTTTGAAAAGCTTGCAACTTTGATTCGTTCACCTCAGCATGAGCTAATCTCTTCTCCTTATGTGCCAATTAATCCCTCACTTTTTTCAGGCTCGTTACTTAACCAGGATTGCAACTCCATAATTAGTTTTGGCAGACAATGGATTAATCGGTTTAATCCTACCTCTATAATTAACGCATGGATTCAAGATCAACCCCTTAATAGCGTTGGACTTAAATGTATATTAGCTAATAATTACAACGTATTAATTGCACCACAAGAACTATTTCAGCCACAAGCCTTAGAAATTACTGCAACTGCACCCTTTAAACTATACAATATAGCCGCTACATCAAACCTATTAGGTGTTATAGCAGATAGCATGGCAAACCATCTTAACAATAATGATCCTGAGCTTAGTGCTATTAACGTAGTGTCTGAATTGGCCCAGGTGTATTTCGATGAACCTAATGCTTTTTTTACACGCTCGATTGTTTTAGTGCCTCCGGATAGTTTAACAGCGCAAACATTATCTGATTACTTAAACGCTTTATCATCAGCACCGTTTTTAACAACATCAACTCTTGGTAATGCCTTGGCTGACACTCCTATTGGTTATGGGTATAACTTAAAGCAACGCCAAGTTACCTTATCTTCTCTAAACACAACTCTTCCCGTTAAAAACATCGCAGCAACACATTTTGCCCTTTCAATTTTAAACCTGCTTTTTCCTGTTCAGCCTTCAATTTTGCTTCAGAACTTTCAAGCAGATCTTTATATTGCTGAATCTTCGTCATCGTTTTTTCGTCAAAAAAATATATGGTTAAGCCAAGCTCAAAATTATTTGAACTTTATCCGACAAAATATTCACATAGTTCCTGAAAAAACAATTACGCTAACATCTTCACTTGGAAAAATTCCAGTCACCATTAATAAAGCCTCTAACGTTCCGCTAATTTCTATACAGGTTACCATCCAAAGCAATGGCTTAAATTTCCCCCACGGAGCAACCTATAAATTAATGCTGACTCATAGCTCTAATACTGTTTATTTTTTTGTAAAAACAAAAGGAACAGGTATATCGTTTTTAAAGGTATTTATAACACCAACCGGATATCCCTATGAGTTGGCTCAATCACGATTCTTAATACACTCCACTGCTATCTCAACACTAGGTTTAATTCTTAACCTGGCTGCCATTGCATTGTTGTTAATTTGGTGGATTAAGAGTTTTAACGGAAGGATATTAAATAAAAAAGGAGCCCACGGTAAACAATTTAAATTTTCACTTAGCCTAAAAACCAAACAGATACCAAAAACACACTTAGAATCATGAGTCTCAAACCTCACAGAATTGGCAAACCACTAGGCGGATCAGCTTTTTACTCACTTGCCATCAGCTTAACGATTAGCAAAATTACTGGATTTATACGCCTAATTGCAACAGCATATGCTCTAGGAATTACAGCTTCAGCTGACGCATTTAATCTAGCAAATACAACACCTAACATGATTCATGATTTGGTGGTTGGAGGACTGGTATCTACTGCAATAATACCGCTTTTTTCAAAAGAATATGCCAAAGAGAAAGACTCTTCTATTCAAGAAACACTGTCAGTAGTAATTACTTATTTAGCCGTTCTAACTTGTTCAGCAACTGTTATCTTTGAACTACTAGCTCCTTGGATAATTAAGGCCTACACACTTGGAATGCATACTTCCTTTAGTGAATCAGAAACAACTTTGGCCATTTGGCTACTTCGCTTTTTTGCTTTGCAAGTCTTTTTTTATGGTTTAATTACTATAGCTACTGCACTATTAAATACCAAGGGAGTTTTTGCTCCAGTGGGATACAGCGGAGCTGTAAGTAATATTTTTCAAATACTAATATTTTTAGAGTTAGCTTTAATTGCCAAGCATCCGTCAGTAAATTATATCCTTAATCACAAACTCCTGCTTATTTTTCTCGGTCTTGGAACAACAGCATCCTTAGCCGTGCAATTTTTATATCTTTTACCCTCGCTAGCTAGGCTAAAGCTTAATTTTAGCTGGCAACTAGTTCTTAAGCATCCTAAGATATCAGAGGTTTATAAGATAGCAGGGTGGAACACAGGTATTGTTTTAGCTAATCAAGTGGCACTTTTTATTGTTCTAGCTCTTGCTTCAATTATAACTACTGGAGCAGTAAGTGCTTTTACTTACGCCTATGTTTTTTTCCAGCTACCATTTGGAATCATAACGGTATCATTTACATCCACACTAATGCCGCGTCTGACACGATTTTTCACTACAAATGAACACGCTAAAGCTAAAGCTCTTTTAAACCGTTCAATTAAAGGGAATCTTTCGTTGTTACTACCAATAACTGCGTTATATCTTGTACTTGGAAATTTAATTGTTGCAGCACTTTTGTATCATTCTCATTTAAAAGTGGCTCAACTTTTACTAGCCGCTGATGCCTTAAAGATGTTAGCATTAGGGCTTCCTGGATTTGGAACCTTTTTTATTTTAACACGAGCTATGCAGTCTTATTTTAAGACTCGTCAATGCTTTATTTTATACCTTATTGAGAACATAACTAATATTATTTTGGCCTTTTTGCTTTACCGGTCTTTAGGAATAAAGGGTATTTGTCTTTCAATTTCGCTGAGTTATACATTGGCTGCAGTTATTGCTGTTATTTACGTTGTTAAAGTGCTTAAGCTATTAAAAGGAAGCGACATACTGACACACTTTTTAAAACTAATTGTTATAAGCACAATAGCAGGTTTTAGTGCTGCAGTAGGGGGAGCAACTTTGCCTCAATCATCTTTGCTTAAGCTCTTAGCTGACCTATTAATAGGCTTAATAGTTGGTGTTTTGTCCTTTACGGCCTTAAGTATTGTCTCAACTTTAACAGCCACTTCAACTAAATAATTTACTCATCTGCTTTAGCGGCTTATAATCACATTAAAGAAGAAAGGCATACTTTAAATGGATAAAATTAAACTAATCACAGACACCGCTGCAGACTTGCCAAAGGCTCTGCGCGAAAAGTATCAAATTGATATAGTGCCCCTTTCGGTTCGGTTTGATTCTGAAGAAATAACTGACACTGTTAATTTTGAGCCAGAGTTGTTTTGGCAAAAATGTGCCCAGTCATCTGTTGTGCCTTCAACATCTGCACCTTCTCCTGGCCAATTCCAACAAGCCTTCTTAAAGGCAAAATTAGAGGGTTTTACTCACGTATTAGTTGTCACACTATCAGCTAAGATGTCAGCTACATACTCAGCTGCGCTCAAGGCTCAAGAGTTAACAAAAGACCAAATTACCGTAGAGGTAATAGATTCAAGAACAGTAACAGGAGCACAGGCACTCATAGTAATCTCTCTTGCAGAATTACTAATTAAGGGGGCGAGTTTTGATGAACTCATTCAAAAAAGCGATGAGCTAATTAGCAAAAGCCGGCTGCTTGGAATTGTAGATACTCTTGAATATTTAAAAAAAGGTGGCAGGATTGGCGGTGCGGCTGCTTTCGTAGGGTCTCTTTTATCAATTAAACCTGTGATCGAAGTAAGAGACGGCGAAGTTCAAGCTGAATCAAAACAACGTACCTTGTCTAAGGCATTAGACTACGTGTTAAATAAAGCAGTTTCAAGCAAGCCAGTTAAGGAATTAGCTGTTATTCACGCACAAAGTCCAGTTGCTGGTGATTTTATTAATAAAACAAGTTCAGCATTTCCTGAATTAACTCCCCTTGAAATAATCATTGGGCCAATCATTGGAAGCCATACCGGTCCTGGTACTATTGGCCTTGCTTATATCACCCAATGACAACATTTGTCAGGGCCATTAAATTGCGTTAGTCTTAGCTTGTGTCAAGTTTAGAGGAACAAGATTTAGCATCAACGATCACCAGCAAAATAAATTCAATCACAACTCTTATTAAAAATAACCCCCTTTATAAAATTTCCTATAACATACTGTATCTCATACCATTTTTTTTCCTGCTAGCAACTTCAATCTTTTTCATGGCTCTTTTTGCAATAGTCGCTTTAGTTCGCCTTTTTAACACAGAGGTCTTTCATGGACGAGTCTGGGCTACTTATTTCCTTATAGCCTTTATATTTTATTTGCTCAGCGTTATAGTGCTTATCTGGTTGCGCCCATCCAGATAATAATTAAAATCGGTTAAGCTATAACTCATGAACCTTTTAGAAAGACGAAAAGTTATTATATTAGGCTCTGGTCCTGCGGGTCTCACTGCTGGACTATACAGTGCCCGCGCTATGCTAAATCCTTTGCTACTAGAAGGCGAGCCAATTAGCAACACAGACCAGCCGGGCGGTCAACTAATGCTGACAACTGAAGTAGAGAACTTTCCAGGATTTCCCGAGGGCATCATAGGACCAGAGCTTATTGCTCAAATGAAACAACAGGCTATAAAGTTCGGTGCGCAAGTAGTATCACAACGGGCTCACAAAGTGGATCTACAAAGCTATCCGTTCAAGGTTTATCCCACCCCTGCTTGCGACAGCTACTATGAAGCAGAAGCGCTTATTGTTGCAACGGGGGCACGCTCATTACTACTGGGAGTTCCTGGCGAGCAAGAACTTATGGGTCATGGAGTGTCTACATGTGCAACTTGTGATGGATTTTTCTTTCGCAATAAAGAGATAGCTGTTGTTGGCGGGGGAGATTCTGCGCTAGAGGAAGCTTTATTTTTAACACGCTATGCAGCCAAAGTTACCATCATCCACAGACGGGACGTTTTAAGAGCCTCTAAGGTGATGCAACAGCGGGCTTTTAACAATGAAAAAATTCAGTTCTTATGGAATAAACGCGTTACACAAATTCTAGGCTCAGCCAGCTTAGAGCAGGTAGTTTTAGAGGACACACAAACAGGAGACCTGCAAAAATTAGATCTTGATGGCCTGTTTGTTGCTATAGGTCATGCGCCGGCAACTGAATTATTTGAAGGCCAGCTACAACTTGACGAGCGCGGTTATATCAAGACACTTCAAGGAACACAAACAAATGTTCGAGGTGTTTTTGCTTGCGGCGACGTGCAAGATCCAACATACCGTCAAGCAATCACAGCTGCAGGTTCAGGGTGTATGGCCGCTATTGATGCCGAAAGGTTTCTAGCATCACAGGAGGACTAAAAGTGACAGAGAGCAATATTTTAAAAGAGCTTAAGGAAGACCGCTTTGAAGAAATTCTTTTAAGTTCTTCTCAACCGTTCCTTGTGGACTTTTGGGCTGAGTGGTGTGGTCCGTGTAAGCAAATGACCCCTATACTTGAAGAGCTCGCAAAGGAATTTTCTGGAAAAATCCAATTTTATACGGTAAACGTCGATAGTGAGTTGCGCCTTGCTCAGCAGTATCATGTGCAAAGCATACCAACATTAATCTTGTTTAAAGACGGATCGGAGGCTCTACGGGTAATTGGAGCTCGCGACAGAGCCTATTTAGAAAACGCCATAAATCCTATTTTAAGTTAATGTGTGCACAAGAAGAGCTTTTGTCACGAGCAGGTAGGCTCCTTAGGAAGGCTGGTTACCTTGACATAAGCGAAGAAGATCCAAATTACCACAATGATCTTAAACGAGCCCTTGAAAAATTTCAGAAAAACAAAGGTCTGCGTGTTACAGGAAAGCTAGATAGCTATACATGGCAAGCGCTAGTGGAATCTACTTGGAAATTAGGCGATCGATTGCTGTATTTAACGTCGCCCATGCTCAGAGGAGAGGACGTCGCTGCGCTCCAAACCTCCCTAATATCTTTAGGAATTGATGTGGGAAAAGTAGATGGAATATTTGGACCAGTAACTGAGCACGCAGTAAAGGACTTTCAGCGTCAAACCGGCATAACAATTGATGGCATTTTTGGACCCGCAACCCTTCGCGAGTTAAGACGTGTAACCACTTCTTACGCTAACTTGCATTCAATTCATGAGATCAAAAAGGTTTTCCATCAGGGAATCCAGTCACCAAAACAAATCCTAATCTGCTCCGTTGGAATTAATGATTTAATTGGGCCAGCCTTACTGCGCAAACTTAATTCCGCTGGGATCAACTCGCTACGCTTAACCGAACCAGAGGGAGAATCTTTAATTGGCAAGATTAATGAGATAAACCCTGACCTCTGCATCGCTTTAAATGCTGATATTGAAGATAAATCATTAAATGTTTGTTATTATAAAGGATTTAGTTTTGAGTCTTTAACAGGCAAACACCTGGCAACGGCAATTGCCAATGCATTACAAAATTCTCTTAAACCCTTTGAGATTGAGATGGAAATTCTCGGGCTCTCATTACCTATTTTAAGAGAGACAAAAATGCCTACAGTATTATTAGAGTTTTGTGAACCTTTAGTTCATATAAATTATGCTGAACCAATAGCTGATTCACTTTTTAATGCTATCTTGGAAGAGCTTCCAAAAGAACTAGAGATTTAAACTTCAACCTTTACTTTTTATCCACAGATTTCTCCACAGACTGTGAATTATCTGAACATAAGCCTATAGATTCGCTCTAGGTCATCAATATCAGCAAACTCAATAATTACTTTACCTTTCTTTTCGCCTTTTTCAACTCTAACGACGGTGTTAAGGCGTTCTGACAAGAGTGCTTCTAGCTCGATAAAACCAGCAGGTTTGGATTTTTGCTGAGAATATTTCTCGGAATTATTATCTGCCTTGATATCCGTTAGCTCTGTCTCAGCACGATCTGGCTCAACAAACTGGCGGACAATGTCCTCAAGAGATCTAACTGATAATTGCTCCGTCACACACTTATTTGCCAGTTCCTCTTGTAAGGTTCTATCCGGCACTGACAGCAATGCTCTGGCGTGTCCCGCACTTAATTTCCCTTCAGACACCATCCGCTGAATATTTTCTGGCAACTGGAGCAATCTCATTGAATTGCTTACCGCAGTACGACTTTTGCCCACTCTTGCTGCAATTGCTTCATGGGTTAAGCCAAAACGTTGAGATAACTCTAAATAGGCACGAGCCTCCTCAATGGGATTCAAATCCATTCGTTGCACGTTTTCAACTATTGCACGCTCAAGGCTATCTTTGTCTCCGGCATCCTGTACTATAGCGGTAATAGTTTGCCAGCCTAATCGGCGAGCTGCCCTAAGCCTTCTTTCACCAGCAATTAATTCGAACTCGCCGCCCTCTACTGGCCTTACCAAAATTGGCTGAAGCAAGCCTAGTTGAGCCATTGAGTCTGCTAGCTCTCTTAAAGCGGCTTCATCAAAATATTGTCTCGGCTGCATCCTATTTGCCCGGATTGATGACAATGGAATGTCCTGAGCCTCTCCTTTCACCGGCTGATAACTTTCCGCACTAATCAACGAGCTTAAACCTCTTCCTAAACCACTACGTTGTTTCACGTGAAACCACCTCCTCTGCTAATGCCTTATATGCATGTGAACCTCGCGAGGACGGATCAAAAACCGTGATGGGCTGCCCAAAAGATGGGGCTTCCGAAAGCCTAACCGTTCTAGGGATCACGGTCCTAAACACAATATCCCCAAAATGCTTCCTTACATCCTCAACTACTTGTTCGGACAGTTTTGTCCGACTATCGTACATGGTCAATACAATTGCACTAACTCTTAGCTCAGGATTTAAATTTCTTTGCACAAGCTCAACGCTTTTGAGCAACTGGCTCAAACCTTCTAATGCGTAGTACTCGCACTGGATGGGTACCAAAACGTCAGTAGCAGCAGCCAAGCCGTTAATTGTAATAAGACCGAGCGAAGGTGGGCAATCTATAAATATGTAATCATAATCACCTAGTATGCTCTGAATAGCTTTCTTTAGTTTCAATTCTCTGCTGAAAGCAGAAACTAGCTCAATATCAGCTCCTGCTAAGTCTATAGTCGCTGGAGTAACGAATAAATTTTTTACTGCGGTAGGCTCAACACAATCTTCTATTGGATGCTCCTTCATTAAAACATCATAAATTGAAACCTCAAGATGTCTTGGTTCAATACCAAGTCCAGTAGTTGCATTTCCTTGAGGATCCAAGTCTACAACCAATACACGCCTTTGCATATCGGCAAGGGCGGCACTTAAATTTATAGCAGTAGTAGTTTTCCCAACTCCGCCTTTCTGATTTGCTACAGCGAAAATTTTCACTTAACTGATTTCATATTAGTAAAACAACGCTAACTTCAGCAAGGTTTCACATAAAACAATGTAGGTTAAAAAATTTTTACTGTTAACAAGCTTTGGTTCTTTCAAGGGCCATAAAGTAGTAATTTTGATAGCTAAAAAACTGCGGTATGCTCATAAATTCTGGTTTTGGCATCTCACTAGAGGATCTCAAATCCCAAACTTCTTTTGAAATTGAACATGTAGCTATGCCTCCTAGCTTGCAAAAATAGCTTGCTGTTTTTATATAAAGCTCCGGTTTTGCAAAAAGCCTCGCTGTGACATAGTCAAACATGCAGCTAAACTGCTCATTATTTACTAGCTTGAATGCATCGTCACATAAAACCTTACACTGACCGGCAACACCTAGTTCATAAATTTGATTTGTTAAAAAAGCCGCGCGCTTTTGACTGCGTTCAATAAGAGTGAACTCAGCGTTTGGCCACAACAGTGCCATAGCTAATGCTGGAATACCTGCTCCAGACCCAATATCAAGAACCCTGGTAATATTGTGCTTGCCCATCCAAGAGGGAATCAACACAAAACCCGCCGTATGATCAACTAAAGAAGCTAAAGATATTTTTCCAATAAAGCCAACTTTAGAAGCTGCAATTAGAAGGGCACTTAATTTGCTTTCGTGTTTACGGATTGCCTTTTTATACCAAGTCTTATCCACGAGTAGTGGCTGGTGCAGCAGGAGCAATTACTACATAACGATAAGGATCATCTCCTTTTGAATAAGTAGTAACGCCCTCTATCTCAGCTAAAGTTGTGTGAACCACCTTTCGGTCAGCTGGTGTCATTGGCTCTAAGGCTTTAGCCCTACCAGCTTCTTTAACTTCCTGGGCGAGTTTAATTGCAAATTCTTGCAAAGCCTTTATCCTACGTTGCCGATAGTTGGCAATGTCTAAATCAACTCTACCAATAGGGCTTTTTGCATGGTACTTAGCTACAGTTCGCACTAGTTCCTGAACTGCACTAAGGGTGACACCAGATGGTCCCACCAGCAGTCCAAGATTTTCTCCTTCAACCTCAATGGGAAGTGACTCGTTCTCAGGCTCTAAAAATTTTACTTGTCCTTTTAGGTCAAAAACATCAAGAAGCCCCTCTAAAAACTTAGTAGAAACTTCCTTGATATTACTGATTTCATCTTGAGATACTTCTGTCCAGGGCGTTATTTTTTTAACCGAGTGAGCCTGACGCCTACGCCTAAGATTACTAGATGCAATCTCGGAAGTTCGTTGTCTAGAGGTTGTGGCTCGCCTTGTTCTGGTTGTCTGCCGATTTTGTGCTGTTCTTTTATCCGTACCTTTATTGCTAGTACGTCTTGGCGAATATGCTCTTTTTGGTTTTACTCTTGCTCTTATCCTTGCTTCTCCTTTAAGTCTTCCAAAGAGACCGGGCTTTGGCTCTTCAAGAACCTCGACCTCGATTTCACGGATAGCTACGCCAAGCCTATTTGCTGCTTCTTCTTTAGCTTCTTCAATGCTTTTCCCAGTAATCTCAATCCACTCCATACTATTTGCCTCGCTTTCCTTGACTTCTCTTTTTTGGCGTGGGCCGAACCGGTTTATCGACCTTGCCATTAGCTTTTTGTACTGAAGGCTTGCTTTGCCTTACAACTTTACCGAGCGCATTTTCCCTTTCAAGTCTATTGCGAGCAGCATACTCTGCAAGGGTTGGATTGCGCCAAAACACATACTCATACTGTCCTAGCCTCACTATAGCAGAAGTAGCATAGTATATTCCCACCGCTGCAGGAACTATAAAATAAATAAACGACATAACAACCAGCATTAAAAGATTCATTCTTTGCTGTGTTCTAGGATCAATCTGTGGATTAGGAGGCATTCTAGAAACACTACGCTGAAACTGCATATAGCTAAAGACCACGCCTATTAACAACATAATCCAGTAAGGAATCCAGCCTGCTGAATGAAACTCGGGTTTGGGAACTTTCAATGCTAAGTCCATACCAAAGGCTTTTAGGTGACCTCCAGACGCTATTAATGCGTGATATAACGCACTGTTTTTTGGAATGTATAGAGGTGCTATCTTTGGATGCTTGCCACCTGAAACGTGATACACTCCTCTTATAAAGGCATAGAATATCCACAACACTGCAAACTGTGGCAACATAGGCAAGCAACCGCTTACGGGATTGATTTTTTCCTGTGACATCAGCATTTGAAGCTCTTGGTTACGACGTACAGGGTCATTTTTAAATTCCTCGCGGATACGCTTCATTTCTGGATGAATTCGTTTCATAATTTCAGCTTGCTTAATTGAGTTATGAACGCTTTTAGAAATCAGTGGTGTGAAAGGTAGTAAAACAATCACAGTTAAAATTGCAATGGCAATAGCCAAATTATGCACACCACCGTATAAATATGCAAGGAGATCACCAAAAATAGTGAAAAATCCATGAATAAAATCTGTAAAGATATTCATCTTTGCGGTACCGGGTCAAAGCCATGGCCGCCCCAGGGATGACAACGCAATAACCGTTTAAAAGCTAACCAGGATCCCTTTAAGGGACCATGTAACTCAACAGCTTCATAAGCATACTGCGAGCACGACGGCAAAAATCGGCACGGTGAGCCTCGTCCGGCTCTTAGCGCCTGATAGAACTTAATTAGTAAAAGGAGGATTTGTCTCATAAAACTAATCCCGACAGTTTAACTTTACCTTAAAGTTAACAAATTCTTCGCGCAACTCATTATAAGAAGCATCAAGTGCGCATTCTTTTACCCGAAGCAAGTAAAATCCTGGCTGTAGGGTATTTTTATCAAGTCGTATTATTTCTTTAAGCCTACGTTTTATCCGATTGCGTGCAACTGATGAACCTAGTTTGCGCGGAATTACAAAGTAAACTTTTAGCTCTTGGTCATCAATAACCCAGTAACGCAAGTCCAAAAGCAGGCCTTTTAGGGTTTTTGCCTCTTGATTGCTTAAAACCAATCGTCTTTTTCTTAACGTTGTTGTCACTATACGGTAAGTTCATGGCGGCCTTTTTGTCGACGCCTTTTTAGTACAAGTCTTCCTGCGCGTGTTTGCATGCGGTGACGAAACCCATGCCTTCTTGCACGCCTTTTATTTTTAGGTTGATACGTTCTTTTCATAATCTCCTTTTAAGGCAATTTTTCATTTATTTTCTGAGTACAACTACAATGTTACGTGCCAACTTATACAGCTTCAAGCTGGAAATTTGCATTTTGTTAGCAAAACAAATTAATAGGGTGTAATTTAAAAGAAAAACGTGGGCGGAAAGGACCACCGTGTAGGTCCAAATTGTTAATTTATTTATCCACAATTGTGGAAAAGCTTGTGAATAGACAGTTAGGTGGTGTGAAAAATGGCGCAAGATACAATTCAACATTTTTGGAAAGCTCTAATAGATGAAATAAGAAAACAAGTATCTGAAGCGGCTTGGCAGGCTTGGTTTTCTCATATTAAACCCCTAGAGTTTGATGGACAAACTTTAATTTTAAGGGCTCCAAGTTCTCTAGCCAAAGAACGTTTAGAGTCTCGCTTTAGCCCCCTACTTAGAACAGCTGCGCAAGATATATTACAAAAGCCAATTGTCATTGAAATTATAATTGATGAAAGTAACCCCCAAATTTCTTTAGAAAACCCTAGCTCTTATCAACCAATTGCAGAAAAATCCCAATTTATCCCCATTGACAAATCCTATACATTTGAAACGTTTGTAATTGGGTCCTCTAATAGGTTTGCCCACGCTGCCGCCCTTTCAGTTGCTGAAAACCCCGGTAAGGCCTATAACCCGCTGTTTATTCATGGAGGCGCTGGCTTAGGTAAAACCCACCTACTTAAGGCAATTGAGAACTACACTTATGATAATTTTCCAAGTTTAATTGTTAAATACGTCTCAACAGAGACATTTTTAAACGAGTTTGTAGATGCGATAAAAAGCGCTTCTACGTCGGCTTTTAAGCGACGCTATCGAGAGTGCGATGTATTATTAGTTGATGACATCCAATTTTTAGAAAGCAAAGAAAGCCTACAAGAAGAGTTTTTCCACACTTTTAACTCCTTATACACAGCATCAAAACAAGTTGTAATAACTTCTGACAGACCTCCAAAAGCACTAGCAACTATTGAGGATCGTTTACAGAGCCGCTTTTTATCTGGCTTAACAGTAGACGTACAACCGCCGGATCTAGAAACACGCTTGGCAATCCTGCGCTCAAAAGCTGAGCGTGAAGACCTTGAAGTCCCGCAAGAAATTCTCACATTAATCGCTGAGAACATTACTGATAACATTCGAGAGCTCGAAGGAGCCCTAATCCGTGTTACGGCTTATTCTCGCCTTAACTCACAAGCACTAGATTTAGATACAGCGAGAAACTTACTTTCCGACATCTTATCAACTAAAAATGCTATTCAAATAACTCCTCATTTAATCCTAAAGGCAATAGCCCAAGAATTTGGTTTTGATATAGAAGAACTATGTGGAAACGACCGACATCGTCCTTTAGTTCACGCTAGACAAATTGGAATGTATGTAACAAGAGAGCTAACTGATTTTAGTTACCCAACAATAGCCAAGGAATTTGGCGGAAGAGACCACACCACTGTCATACATGCGGTAGAAAAAATTGCAAGAGAGATGAGTCAAAACAAAACCACGTATGATCAAGTAACTCAAATTATTAAGCGTCTAAAATCAGGTTATTACAACGCTTAAATTTACACAGCCTAAAAGACAGTCAAAAACACTTCTGAGAGAGTATTTTTGAGTAATCTGTGTATATGATGAAAATTATTGCTGACAAATATGTTAATAACTATAACTTAATTACAATTAACTGTCAGAATTACCAATTATCCCCACAGCCTTGTGAATTATGCCGACTAAGAAGATCAGCAATTTTAGTTAGATATCCACAATTCACAAGCGCTATTATTAAGTCTATATTTAAATAAACCAAAAGAAGGTAAAAATGAAATTCACAATTGAACGCCAAGAATTTGCAAAAGTTCTATCAGTAGTTTCGCGCATTACAGGATCGCGCTCATATGGGGCAACTAATGCAGGAATTATTAAACTTAAAGCACAAAACTCCTCAGTGGTAATTACCGCTTCTGATATTGATATGACAATTGAAGCAACTGTGCCAGCTATGATAGAGAAAAATGGCATTAGTTTAGTACCAGGTAAAGCTTTAAGTGATATTGTACGGGTTTTTCCAGAAGAGAAGATTAATTTAGTTAGTGATGATGATAATTTGCAGCTGGTTGGTCAAAGATCTATTTATGATTTTCAAACCTATTCAGGCGATGATATGCCAATCAGGATTTGGCCAAGTGAAAAAGGCGTCCAGATTGAAGTAGGGCTATTACGTGAAAGTATTAAGCAAGTAATAAGAGCTGCTTCAAACGATGAAATTAGACCAGTGTTAACAGGAGTGTTTTTTGAAGAACTTGATAATAATTTGCGCCTTGTTGCAACTGATTCATATAGACTGGCATTAAAAGATATTGTAAGTGTTGCTCCTTTTGAGATCGGAACAAAGGCGTTAGTTCCTGCTCGTGCATTAAATGAGTTAGACCGGGTGGTATCTAATAGTGATGAATCAGATAGTGTATGGGTTTATCTTAGTGATGATTCAGCTAGGTTTGAGATTAATAATCTTGTAATTTGGACTCAGTTAATTAATGAAGCATTTCCTGATTATCGTAGCTTAATTCCAACAGAATCTGAGCTTAAGCTAGAGGTAAGTAAAGAGGCTTTTTTAAACGCACTTAAGAGATTGCGAATTTTAGTGCGTGACTCGGTATCTTCAGTTCGCTTAGAACCACAATCATCAATATTAGAGCTATCTATAATTTCTCCGGATGTGGGGAAAGCTAAAGAATCATTAGATGCTTTAGTGGAAGGCGAGGAATTTCCAGTAGCTTTTAACCCTACATACTTAATAGAGGGAATTGAGGCAATTAATGAGGAAAGTGTGATTATTGAAATAATTAAAAGCAAAAAACCTACCTTAATTTACGGGAAAGACAACACAACATTTAAATATTTATTGATGCCAGTCAAATTAAATGAACCTCAAAGAACTTAGGGTTAGAGGATATAAGAATCTTTCTGATGTAACGTTAAGATTTAGCGATAAAAATATTCTAATAACTGGTAGGAATTCGCAAGGAAAATCAGCTCTTTTAGAAGCAATAGCCTTAGCGTTAGGTTACGAGGTAAACCACAAAGATGTCTACTTATTAATTAAAAGAGGGCTAGAGTTAGCTAGAATTGACCTGACTTTTAGTATTCGCGGGGTGGAAGTTACAGCATGTACAAAAATAGCGGGTAAGCAAATTGAAAGAAGGATTGATGGTAAGTTAAGTTCAAATAAAGAATTTAAACAATTAGGCATTGATGTTAATTATTTTTACCCATCCGCTGGGCAATTAATAAGAGGATCCCCACAACTACGAAGAGATTTTTTTCTGCATGCTTTCAAGGAGGCTGATCCTAAAAATTATAAATATATTCAAGAGATATTTAAGGTTGTAAAAAACCGAAACTCCCTGCTGCGTCTTATAAACGAACGACCCGTTGAAAAAAATCGATATCTCGATGAACTTGACCAATGGGACGTTTTACTAGTGGAGAAAACACGACTTGCAACAACAGCTTTTGAGGAATTTTTAACTAAACTAGGCACTTGCGTTCGTGAAAATTGGGCTGAGTTTGATCACTTAGAACGATCAATAGAGTTAACCCTTAAATACCCTGGTTATGATAACTTAGAGTATCACTTGAGCTTAATGAGAGATACTGATATCAAAAATGGACAGACTTCTATAGGTATTCACAGGTTTGATGTTGGATTTTACGTAGATGGGATGCCAGCTAGAACTAACATCTCTAACGGAGATCAGAAAACTCTTGCGTTAACCGTATTTTTTGCTGTGGCAGAGTTAAAGAACAAGACTTACGCCTTAGAGCCACTTTACTTAATTGATGATGGACTAGCCGAACTTGATGAAACACGTAAAAAGACTTTATTAACCTTAAAATCGGAGGGACAAACCATTATGACGGCAACCTCAGCAGAGTTAGTTAATGGTTACACTTATTATAAGGTTGTCAACGGTCAGGTGCTTAAATGTGAGTGAGTATATTCCAATTAAGGATTCTTTACATAATGTGTTAAAGCAAATAACAGCGCAAAGCGCTGATGTTTTTGCCTTTATTTTAGACAGCTGGGCCCTAATTGTCGGAGATGAGATTGCTCAAAAATTAAAACCAATAAAACTACAAAAAGAAACTCTATATTTAAGTGCCAGTGATCCGTCGTGGCTGGTACAAGGTAGCTTTTTAGAAGAAAGAATTTTAAAATCAGTCCATAAAGAAATCAAGAACGCTAACATTTCGCGAATTAAAATAACACTCGTTTGCTAATTTGGTAAAAAATTCCCAAAACACCATTTAGCTGCTAAAATTTAATTATTCTGATATCTTTTCTTGTGCTTAAGGAGTATTGAGACAGTGGGTAAAAATCCGCCTAATGATATAAGCGACAACGTAGCATACGATGCTGAGGCTATTACTGTTTTAGAAGGCCTCGAACCGGTCAGATTGCGACCAGGAATGTATATAGGTTCTACAGGGCCTAGTGGGTTGCATCATTTAATTTGGGAAGTTGTAGATAACGCTGTTGATGAGGCTATGGCCGGTTATTGCACCAAAATCGAGGTCACGTTACTTCAAGATGGAGGTTGTAAGGTTTCAGATAATGGTAGGGGGATTCCAGTTGATCCCCACCCTCAGTATCCTGATAAATCTGCTGCGGAGCTAGTACTTACAACGTTACATGCCGGCGGTAAATTTGGCGGAGGTCTCTATAAAGTTTCTGGCGGGCTACATGGTGTGGGAGTTTCTGTTGTTAATGCGTTATCTTCAAGATTAGTTCTTGAAATAGACAGAGGCGGAAAACACTACCGTATGGAGTTTGGACCAGCAGGAGAACCAAAAACTCCGCTGGAAGTGGTTGGCAATTCTCCCCGAGGACGCACAGGAACTACTGTGACTTTTTGGCCAGATCCAACAATTTTTGAAGAAACTGAATTTCGAACTCAAACTGTACTAGAGCGCTTAGAAGTTATTGCCTTTTTAAACAAAGACCTTGAAATAGTATTTGAGGATCAGCGATTGGGTCATGAAACTAAAGCCCGGTTTAAATACTCAGGTGGCATTGTTGACTATGTGCGGCATCTAAATCAGTCTAAAGAGCCCCTTTTTAAAAGAGTTGCTTACTTTGCACAGGTAGAGGAAAACCAAGAGGTTGAAATAGCGCTTCAGTGGAATACAGGTTATTATGAATCAATTCATTCCTTTGCAAATGGTATCGCCACAGTAGAGGGGGGAATGCATGAAGAAGGATTTAAAAAAGCTTTAACTGCTGTTATTAATAAATATGCACGGGCTCGAAACTTACTTAAGGATAAAGACGACAATCTTTTAGGTGAGGATATTAGAGAGGGTCTTACAGCCATTGTTTCTGTGAAATTAGTAGACCCTCAGTTTGAGGGTCAGACAAAGGCTAAACTTGGGAATGTTTCAATTAGATCATTAGTTGAAAAAGCTACTAATGAAAAATTTTATGAGTGGTTAGAAGAAAATCCTAGAGAAGCAGGACAAATTGTTCAAAAAGCTCAGTTAGCTGCGCGTGCGAGGGTTGCTGCAAAGCAAGCTCGGGAATTAACGCGGCGCAAGTCCGCTTTAGATGGTGTTGGCTTACCAGGAAAATTAGTTGATTGTTCATCGACTGATCCAAGAGAATGCGAGTTATTTATTGTGGAGGGAAATTCAGCAGGTGGCTCGGCAAAAGATGCCAGAGACCCAAGAATTCAAGCAATTTTACCAATCAGAGGCAAAATATTAAATGTTGAAAAGGCTGCAATTGATAAAATGCTTAAAAACGAAGAGATCCAGGCTCTTATTGCAGCAATAGGTGCAGGCATAAAAGAAGATTTTGATGTTTCAAAGATTCGCTATCATAAAGTAATTATCTTGGCAGATGCTGATGTTGATGGTTCTCATATACGAACGTTGTTAATTACGTTTTTCTTTAGGTATATGAAACCATTGGTGGTTTCAGGGCATCTTTATGTAGCCCAACCTCCCCTTTATTCGACTTTGGTTGGCCAACAAAAAATTTATTTAAAGGATGATCAAGCTAAAAACGAGTTCTTGCGCCAAAACCCGAACCACAAAAATGAGTTTCAGCGACTTAAAGGATTAGGTGAAATGGATTTTAATGAGCTTAAAGAGACTACGATGGATCCGGCTAAGCGTTCTTTGTTAAAAATTGAAGTTGAGCACGAAGCAATAGCTGATGAAGTGTGCTCCATTTTAATGGGTGATGACGTTGGCTTGCGCAAGAAATTTATTCAAACAAATGCAAAGGATGTGAGGTTCCTTGACATCTAAAAATTCTCGAGGCCACAGCGAACAGTCTCAGGATCTGTTTCAAGCAACAGGTACTATTGAACCAATAGAAATCCAGGAAGAAATGGAAAGGTCATTCCTGGAATATGCCATGAGTGTGATTGTTTCCCGAGCCCTGCCTGATGTAAGAGATGGGCTAAAGCCAGTTCACAGGCGAATTTTATACGGAATGTACGACCAAAACGTGCGTCCGGATCGCCCTTATATCAAATGCGCTAGGGTTGTTGGCGATGTTATGGGACGGTTTCATCCGCATGGTGACGCTGCAATTTATGATGCTCTTGTCAGGATGGTTCAGGATTTTTCATTACGTTATCCGTTAATTGATGGACATGGTAGTTTTGGTTCGACCAGTCCTCAGGATGGACCGGCAGCAATGCGTTACACTGAATGCAGGCTAACAAATCTTGCTATGGAGATGTTAGCTGGTATTGATGAAGATACTGTAGATTTTGTCCCTAATTACGACGGTAGTGAATCTGAGCCAGTTGTTCTACCAAGCAGGTTCCCAAACTTAATTGTAAATGGATCTGAAGGTATTGCTGTGGGAATGTCTACTAAGATTCCACCACATAATTTAACTGAAGTTGTAGATGCGCTTCGTTATTTATTAACTCACCCTGATGCTACATCAGAGGATTTAATGAGGTTCATTAAGGGTCCGGATTTTCCTACGGGAGCTTTAATTTTAGGCCGCCATGGCATAGAAGAGCTATATAAAACCGGTAAAGGTTCCATAAAAATGAGAGCTGTTGCAGAAATTGAGACGACCAAGACAGGAAACCGGATCGTAGTATCTGAATTTGCATATCAAACATCGCCCGAGGTGATTGCTGAAAAGATTGCTACGTTGGTTAAATTGGGCAAACTCGATGGAATAGCTCATGTTCAGAATGCTTCGGCTGGAAGACAACCAAAGTTAATCATAGATCTAAAAAGAGACGCAAAGCCCAATATTGTTTTAAACAACCTTTATAAAAACACTCCAATGGAGGAAATCTTTCCAGCTAATATGTTGGCTTTAGTTGATGGTGTTCCAAAGGTTTTAACTTTAAAACAAATTTTACAAGAGTATTTAAATCATCAGATTGTAGTTGTTCGCAGAAGATCACAGTTTAGACTTAACAAAGCGCGTTCCCGTGCCCATATTGTTGAAGGCTTGTTAAAAGCCATAGATATGCTTGATGAAGTAATTGCAACAATTAGATCTTCAGAAGATCGTAGTGCTGCACGTAGTGCTTTGATGGCTGAACCATTTTTCTTTAGCGAAGAACAAGCCAATCATATTTTAGACATGACTCTTGGGCGCCTAACCAGATTAGGGCGTAGTGAACTTCAAGAAGAGATGGTGCGTTTAATGGAGACAATTAAAGAACTAGAGGCTATTTTAGCAGATGAAAATAAGCTCAAATTAGTAGTATCTGATGAGCTTGAAACAATGAAGGAAAAGTTTGGGGACGACAGACGCACAAAAATTACTTATGAAACCGGTGAAATGGCAATAGAGGATTTAATTGCTGATCAAGAGCTAGTTATTACAATGACCAGGGCAGGCTACATAAAAGCTACAGATGCCCAAGTTTTCAGAACGCAATCCCGTGGTGGAAGAGGGATCCAAGGTGCTAAGGTTAAATCAGAAGATTTAATTCAACACATTATTTATACAACAGCTCATTCTTATCTCTTGTTCTTTTCAAATAAAGGAAAAGTTTACAAACTTCGTGCACACGAGGTTCCTATGAAAGAACGTACTGCCAAGGGAACCCCTATTGTGAATCTATTACCACTTGAAAGTGGTGAAATAGTTCAAGCAATTGTTGATACACGGGACTTTTCCTCAAAACCCTATCTACTTTTTGCGACAAAAAAAGGAATTGTCAAAAAGTCACCTTTTGAGGAATATAACAAATCAAGGCGCGAAGGATTCATTGCTATTACCCTTAAAGAGGACGACGAGCTGGTTCGCGTTGTTCCTTTGGCTAAAGATAAAGACATTATTTGTGTAACTAGAAACGGAATGTCAATCCGTTTTAAGGAGTCTGACGTCAGGTTAGTTAGCAGAACAGGTCAAGGTGTTATTGGCATGAAACTTAAAGGAAACGATGAGGTAGTATCCTGTGATGTGGTAGATGAAGCTAATGATTTGGTGTTAATCACAGATGCAGGATATGGAAAACGAACCAAAGTCGATAGTATTCGTGTTCAAGCTCGTGGTGGCGTGGGTTTAAGGGCTATCCGGTTGACCGCAAAAAAAGGCTATGTGGTTACAGCTTTTATGACAAATATTAACTGTGAGTTGCTTCTAGTCTCCTCTGAAGGTATTACAATTAAGATACCTATTAGGCAGATTACCTCACAAGGACGTTCGGCAACTGGCGTTAAGGTAATGAATTTAGAACCCAACCAAGTTGTAGCTGCTGCAGCATTGGTAAGTGATTAACGCTTAAGTTATACTTTGCTTGAGATCGGGGCTATAGCTCAGTTGGATAGAGCGCAGCACTGATAATGCTGAGGTCGCTGGTTCAAGTCCAGCTAGCCCCACTGAAAAAATTAATTCATAGCCGAGACAAATTGTTTTTATTGATTTGAGCAGAAATGGTGAAATATTCCAGGCGATGCCTTGTTAATAAATCATAAAGCCTTTTTAAGACCGCCCTACTCTAACTGTTAAAAATAAACAAAAGATTTAAAGTTGACCCGCGCAAACTAGGCTGTTTGTCAACAATTGCTGTAAAAACATTGTTAGTTTATAACTATAGCGATAGAAATTTTGTGTTTAAAGTATTGCTAAGTAAAATCAAAGATTATTAAATAATTAGCTAATACAGCCCTTGATGCCGCTTGGAGAACTTCGACCATTGTTTAATTAGATAATTTAACATGATAGCTGTCGATATTTGTTAATAAAGCTCTTAAATCAACGGGCACCTCAAACATATCAGCTTCTTTAATAAATGAAAACGTGCTTTTAAAGGAGTCAATTAATGGTGACAAAAAATAATTGAAATTTCAGTTTGTATTGTTAGCTTGTTAAAATCTGACTAATGGTTAAGGCCGAGTTTTTGAATTGTTATAAAAAAGTGATAGTGCTAGTCTCGGTCGGTCTTTAGTCTTATAATGGATCTAGATAAAAAGTGAAAAGAGTTGTTGTAACAGGCGGTGCCGGTTTTATCGGTGCTAATACTACTAAGAAGTTAATTGAGCGAGGTTACGAGGTTCTGGTAGTAGATGATTTAAGTTTTGGAAAGAAAAGTAGTGTGTGTTCAGATGCAAAATTTCTTCAGTGTAGTGTAATAAATTATGAACTGTTATCAGAATCGTTTCAAGGTGTAGATGCAGTAGTGCATTTAGCAGCCTGGCGTTCTGTAGCACAATCAGTTGAGAAACCTATAGAGGTTAACTTGAATAATACTACCGGAACGCTAACAGTTTTAGAAGCTGCGAAAAATAATGGGGTAAAAAAGGTGATAGTAGCATCATCGTCTTCAGTATATGGAGGCTCTGATATATTACCAACGCCAGAAAGCGCGCCATTAAGACCAAAGTCACCTTATGCAGCTAGTAAGGTTGCGGGAGAATACTATTGTCAGGTTTATTCTTATCTTTATGATATAACCACAGTTTGTTTTCGTTTTTTTAATATTTATGGACCGTTACAAGACCCTGAATCTCCATATGCTGCAGTAATACCGCTATTTATGAAAGCTCTTTGGGAAAATAAACCAATTGAGATTCATGGAGATGGTAAACAATCGCGCGATTTTACTTTTATAAATGACGCAGTAGATGCAATTGTTGCGTGCCTTGAAACTAATAATGAAATAATAAAAGGTAAAGCCTATAACATAGGGGCTGGTCAACCACATAGTATCCTTAAGATAGCCGAAATAATTGCCGAATTATTTTCTGTGAAGCCAAATATTGTACATGTGGCACCAAGAGTTGGTGATGTACGCCATAGTTATGCAGACGTTAAGGCTGCTAAGGCTGACTTTGGTTATGAGCCAAAATGGAGTATAGAGGATGGTTTAAAAGAGACCTATAAGTGGTTTATTGAAAATGTTAGTTATAACAAAACATAGCTGTAACTGAGTATAAAAGGAGTATTTTGAGTAAGGTTTTAATAACTGGCGGAGCAGGTTTTATAGGTTCTCATTTAGCTGAGGCGCTCTTGTGTGAGGGCTTTAGTGTTCTTTGCCTGGATGATCTTTCTACAGGGAACATAAAAAATCTTGATGAAGTAATTAGCGATCCTCGCTTTGAATTTGTTCAGGGTTCAGTGTTAGATCCAGTGGCGGTTGATGAGGCGGTTAGAGATGTTGATGTGGTTGTTCATCTAGCTGCAGCCGTAGGGGTTAAATTAATCATTGAAAAACCTTTAAAATCACTTATTGTTAATATCGAAGGAACTCGTAACGTTTTAGAGGCCGCGGAACGGTGGAAAAAAAAGCTTCTTATTACCTCTACTTCTGAAGTTTATGGAAAAAACCCCAATCAACCCTTTTCAGAAACTTCTGACAGGATATTGGGATCAGTTACGGTAGCGCGGTGGAGTTACTCTACTGCAAAAGCTATTGATGAAATCTTGGCATTAACATATTTTAAAGAAGGACGTTGTGACCCTGTGATAGTGCGCCTTTTTAATACAGTAGGTCCTCGTCAAATTGGAACATACGGTATGGTGATACCAAGATTAGTTTCTCAGGCTCTTCGCGGCGATGACTTAACTATTTATGGAGATGGAAATCAAACTCGTTGCTTTTGTCATGTAAAGGATGTCGTGCGCGCACTTATGTTATTAATAGAAGAACCTAAGGCAATCGGCGAAATATTTAACGTAGGCTCAACTGAAGAGGTTTCTATAAATCAATTAGCAAACATGATTCTTGATATGACTGGAAGTAAGTCGCGTATCAAATATATTCCATTACACGAGGCCTACGAAGAAGGTTTTGAGGATATGGAGCGTCGTGTCCCTGATACTAAAAAGGTAAAAGATTATATTAACTGGGAACCTGAATGCTCTTTGGAAATGATTCTTAAAGATGTTATTGATGACTTAAGAGAACAAATGAAAAAAATGAGTTAAAAATAAGTGTTTCTATACCAAAGTTCGAGCTGTAAGAGTGTCCAAATTTGTTTGCTGAAATCTGTTCCTGCAAAATGTTTTTTTACTAAGTTAGTAATGTAGTCCTGATTTAAATAACCATCTGATGCAATTTTTGAATTTAACAGATAATCCGTTAGAGCTTCACGAAGCTCGAATCTAAACCAATGAGCTAATGGAACGCCAAACCCCATTTTTTTACGCTTTATAATTTGTGAGGGCAAAAGTTCTTTAGCAAATGCCTTAAGCAAAATTTTTGAATTAAAAAACGTTAGTTTAAAGCTCAAAGGTAATTTCGTCACAAAATCCACTAATTTATGGTCTAAAAAAGGACATCTCACTTCCAGCGAATGAGCCATTGAGGCAATGTCTACCTTGACCAAAAGATCAAAAGGCAAATAAGTTAGCATGTCAAGGCGCATATAATTTTCTGGGGTTTTAAGAGTGGGTTCTTGCCCTAAGATGTGTCTAAGTAAATTATTTGAGTCAATTTGAGGAATATTTTTAATGGTTTCTTTTGAAAGAAGTTTTTCTTTTTGTTCTGTTGAAAAAGCAGAGATGATAGTGCCATAGTTATCAATTGGATCACTAAGACTTGCTCTTGCTAGCCGTAAAATTCTACCCGAGAAAGTATTTAAATCTGGTTGTTTATTTAAAAGCAAAGCAGCCACTTTAGATGTTGTTTTATTTAGTAAGGATGCTGGAAGTTTTGAAGTTGCCATCATTGACAAATAACGTCTGTAGCCTCCGAATAGCTCATCACCTCCGTCACCTGATAAGGCCACAATGACTGATTGTCTAGTAAGCTGACAAAGAAAAAAAGTAGGAATTGCTGAGGAATCTGCGTATGGCTCGTCGTATAGCAAGGGAAGCTTTTCTATAAGGTCTCTAATGTTGGGTTTAACAATGAGCTCTGTATGATTAGTTTGGCAATGTTTTGCTACCAATGAGCCAAAGCGTGTTTCGTCATATCTGTCGTTTTCAAATCCAATTGAAAATGTTTGAACTGGTTGATGAGTTAACCTTGACATAGTGGCTACAACTAAGGAAGAATCTATTCCTCCAGAGAGAAACGCACCGAACGGACGTTCCGATAGTAAACGTTTTTCAACAGCTTCAGTGAATAAATCTCGGAATTGGGCGGTTGCCTCAGGTAGGGTTATGCGTGTCTTTGGTTCAAAAATGGGCCTCCAGTATTGAGTTTCTTTAATCGTTTTATCTTTGTGGTTATATATTAAAAAATGACCAGGTTGAACCTTTTTTATTTCCTCAAATATAGTAGCGGGCGCTGGTATATACATAAAACTTAAATAATCACTTAACGATCTTAAATTCAAGGTTTTCTTTACGTTACTTAGTATTTTTAAGGCCTTAAGCTCAGAGCCGAACCACAGCCCACTTTGGTCGAGATAATAAAATAAGGGCTTTTTACCTAAGCGATCTCTAGCTAGAAATAATGTGTGTTCTGATTTGTCCCAAATTGCAAATGCAAACATCCCTTCTAAATATTGAAGGCAACTGGTGCCATAGTGCTCATATAAATGGACTAGTGTTTCTGTGTCAGAATTTGTTAAAAAAGTATGCCCTTGTCTAATAAGATCTTTTCTTAAATTAACGTAATTATAGATTTCCCCGTTAAAAACAATATGATATCTGTTTTTCTCATCTGAAATTGGTTGATGACCTTTAGCCACATCAATTATGGCTAAGCGCCTTATTGCTAGCCCGGCTGGTGGTTCGAAGTAAAACCCTTCTTCATCAGGACCTCTATGGATTAAGGCATTAGCCATTAGTTTAAGATATGATAGTTCAAGGTCAGCATCCGATACGAACCCAGCTATTCCACACATAGACTATTAAAAAGAGCTTAAATTATCTTGTTTTACGAATGCGCCAGAAAAGCAATGCGAAAATTATACCTGCTATAATTAATATACTTGCGAGAAGTTCTTCTCCAAAAAAAGGTTTTCCCGTTTGAGGAGTTGCACCAGGGACAGAAACGGTTATTGAAAAGTTGTTTACTACTGTTAATGGGGCACCATTTGACCCAGTTCCCTTTGCTGTTAAAGTGTCATTTAAGAGAGGTACTTGATAGTTGTTTCCGTTTATCTGTAGCGTAGCTCCTGAGGTATTTGCAGAAATTACCTTTATTTGAATAGTAACACAACCATTAGATGGAGAACTCTGAGATCCTATTGAAGTTGTGTTTAAACTGAGCGAAACTGTGCTAGTTGGAGCAAACCCGCAACTGTTAGCCGTAAATGTATTACCAACAGTAAATGAACCAAGATTTTGATTTATAATGTTAGAAGTTGGCGTTGTAGTTGTTGTAGGTCCTGGGTAACCTGGCACAGTAGTTTGGGCAAATGCAGTTAGGCTTCCTGCGGATAACAACACTATCAGAGTAGATGTCAATAATGTAACCAAACCAAGGCACAGATACTTGAAGTTCATTCTAACCTTTACTTTAATACGACTTTAGATTAAATGCAATCAGAATTTTAAATTATTCAAAAGTTTTATTTAGGAACTGTCCTAATTTGGTAACATATAAATATGCAATTGCCTTACTCTAGTAGTTTCTTTTGCTAGTCTTAATTATCATATGTTTTTAAAGACTTTTGTCGCTTTTTTCATTGGGTTCATATTGTGCATCGTTTTTGTACCGATTTGTAAGTATCTAGCTCGCAGGTTTCAGGTGCTTGATATACCTGATCCCACCCGCAAAATACATAGTAATCCAACACCTTATCTTGGTGGTTTAGCTATTTTGGTCGGTATACTAGGAGTTTTTCTGGTTGACCCTGCTTTAGTAATAGCTAAATACCTTCTAGGGGCTTGCTTATTATGGGTGGTGGGCACATTAGATGATAAAAAAAATTTAAACTTGTGGTTTAGGGTTGTTGCGGAATTGATTGCTGGTGTGGTTGCGGTTGCTTTAATACCTTTATATAAGTTCTGGCATAACCCGATTGAAGCAATTGTGATCGTTGCGGTTATAGTTGTTGTTGTTAACTCGGCTAATTTACTTGATAATATCGATGGATCATTAGCTACCGTTTCCTTAGCTGTCTTTGTAAGTTTGGCGATTAATTTTTACTTACTGCGTGAATTATCCTTGTTGCTTTTATGCGCAGTAGCTGTAGGATCCTTGGGTGGATTCTTAATATTTAACTGGCCTGAAGCAAAAATTTTTATGGGAGATGGAGGTTCACTTACTATAGGCTATCTTTTAATAGTAATTGTTTTAAGCCAGGCACCTAGAGGCGGGATACTAAAAAGTCTTGGAAGTGAAATTTTTTTCCTCACAACCTTTATTATTGATACCTCTGTTGTTGTCATATCGCGACACCTCAGCCATAAATCAATATTAACAGGAGGTAAAGATCACATAACGCATCGACTTTTAAAAAAGGGTCTTCCCAACTCCATAACGATTCTAACTTTAGGATTATTTAGCTTTATTTCAGGCTTAATTGGTGTTGCTCTTCAGAGGAATTATCTGCCATCATATTTTGGATATTTTTGGGTCGCCATTTGGTTGGTAGGGGTTTGGTTGTTTGTAACACAATTTAGCGAAATTGATTAATTATAAAGACTGGCTTTATATACTAATAGTCATGAATTTCGTTTTGGTTTCACGCTAAAGTTAATTTTAAAAATAAGAAGTTAAAGGTTGGTCGTCGTTGGTTTTAACGATATAAATCTAGCTTACTAAGTTTACAAACTCTCATTTGATTAATAAAGCAGCTTTTATAAGTGCAGTGTAACAAATTTTTAATGTTATTTTTATATATGTAGTTGCTTTTGGTTTTATTTTCTGGGTTTTAAATTATAAGTAATAGTAATTGGTTTTACCCAGGGCCCAGAAAATCTTAAAGGACCGTTAGTAATTTTAAAATCGGGAGCATTTAAAATGACTGAGAGCTTAATAGGGTTGAATCGTGGTTGAGGCACAAAGTGAAGAACAACAATATCATGCTTAGCTGCGTAGGGTAAAATGGTCTGCTGGGTAAGGGTTACACTTTCCTGAGGATAAATTTTAAAAGGTATTTCATTTAGTCTAAGTCCAGATTCCTCAACACTGGAAAGTTGTTCAGACCCGTAAGGTCCCCAAAATTCAGCTCTCCCTACATATTCACCTGGGGAAAAGGAATTTATAAAGTCTGGTCCTGCTAGGTAGCTTGGTTTGATATTTTTGGGTGCATTATTTGTAATGGTTGTTTTGCAGGTAACTATCACTGCTTTACTTTTAATTATTGTTACCAGGTACGTTGCTGAGATAGAAATGTACCAATCCATCTTGGTTGCAGTTGCATTTTCTATAGCCAAATGAAAGGTGGATTTTGGTAGTTGATAATCGACACTTCCTGAAAACCCTTTAGTTTTTAAATAATTTTCAATTTCTTTATTTGTGCTGTAAATAAGTAGATGCCGTCCTTGCGCTTGGTCATATAAAGATTTAGCGAAACTAATTAAGTCGATTTTAGAAATCGATGTGAGCTGATTCACTACAGCTTTTAAAGTAGCAGCGATTTCGTCATGCCTTAGGGATTGCTGCCCGTAAGGTGTTTGTTGATAAAGCTGATAGAGCAAAACATTACCGATGTTTTCAGAAGTTAGTGGAGTAAAAATACCTGGCACAGTCACACTGCCTAAAAACTTTACAAGTGATTGTAAGACATTGACATCTATTGCAATGACGCCATCTAATTGTTGGCCAGTCTTTTGTTTATATAGAGCAAGCATTAATTGCGCGGACAATGGGAAATTCGCTGTAGCGTTTGTAGATTGCCATAATTGCGTAGGATCAAGTTCGCCAAATACCGCTTGGGTTCCTAAAGGCAAGCTAACATTAACAGGATGAGATACTGAAAGCACACCGATATCTTGACTTTGAGACACCGAAAATGATCCATCCGGCATGATTGTGAGTATCGAGTATGACAAAGGGGCCCCTTCGTCTCGCATTTCATCATTATTTAACCCAACAAGTAAGTATTGTTTTGGCTTTTGACCTGTAGCAAAATTAATAAATTGCGTGATAGCTTGATGAGAACTATCTATCGTAGTATGCAACGATGTAAACAAATTCATAAATTTATTTATCTGATTTTGTATGGGACTAAAGTAATGCCCAGAGGGTGTGCGAACTTGAGTTAAAGATGTTTCAGCCTGCATCAGTAATTTGTTGATAGTAACAAGTTTGCTAATGGGAATTCTTGAATTAGAAAAATTAAGAGAAAGACCAACTTTGTTAATTTTATTAGCTAACTGATCTGTAATTACTAGAGTATTGTATGTAGCTGATCCAAGTGTTGTAATGCCTGACAGTTGTTGAGATATTAATGGAATATAAGATGAAATTTTTAAAGCTAAGGAGCCGTTAAGTTTGGCTTCAGCATAGGAGCTTAATTTTAAGGCTTTGTTTAAAAGTATTAGATCTTTTTTTACTTGATTAGAGCCTGAAAATGAGTTGTTATCGTCTTGAATGGTTAAAACAAGTGTTTTTGCTTCTATGAAATTATTGCGCGCTTTGGCCAATGCGATGTAATCAAATATTAACAAAGTTAAACACAACAAAATTATAAGAATTAAAGCACTAATTAGATAAAGCTTTAAATTGTTAGATGTTTTAAACACCTTTTGGGTTTATGATCGCAGTTTTGTTTGTCGATCATGCTTAGGCTGATTGTTGTAATAAAGTGAGTTGTACGAGTATGAATACCCATATTCAGCTCCAGGAACTGCTGCGTTGAGAACTGTTCCTATAACAGGGGCCTCCACTTGTTCAAGAATTTCTAAGGATCTGCTTAATTGTCCTTTGGTTGTTGAATTAGCCATGACGATAACTATCGTGGCATCTACTAGTTTTGAAATTATACTTGCATCAGTGACAGGTAAAACTGGTGGTGCATCAAAAATTAATAAATCACACAGTGATTCAAGTTGGGTCAGAAGCTCTCTCATCTTATCTGAAGCTAATAGCTCTGCTGGATTTGGAGGTTTTGGTCCAGCAGGAAGTACATAAAGTTGACCTGTAGCTGTTACGGCTTTAGACAACGTTGCCTCTATACTTACATCGCCTAGCAAGATTGAGGTGAGACCTTTATCGTTGTTAAAGCCAAAATACTCGTGAAGTTTTGGAAAACGTAAATCTGCCCCTACCAAGATGACCTTTAAACCAGATTCAGCCATTGCAACTCCTAAATTGGCACAAGTTATTGATTTGCCTTCATTGCCATTAGGTGATGTAATTTCAAGGCTTTTTATTTTCCTATTAAGCGCAGTAAATTGAATAGCTGTTCGTAACGCTCTGTATGATTCTGCACTTGGCGAAGAGCTATTGTAAAACGTAATAGCTCTTGGATTTTGTTTTGATTTCCAATTTGGTATTACTGGAATAATACCCAAAACAGGCAAGTCGCCAGATAATTGTTCTAATGTGTGCTTTGTTTTTATGGTTTGATCAAGTTTGTCAATAAAAAGGAGAGTAAGGATCGCAATAATTAACGCTGCTAAGGCTGATATTAGACTGAATTTTAATGGTTGTGGAAAAGAGGGAGAACTAGGGGGTGTTGCACTAACTATAATTTGAGCATTAGAGCCAGCAGTCTGTTGTTCAACTTCTAAAGAAGATAACTGTTGATTAAGCAATAGTAACTGACTGTTAATCAACTCTAACTTTTGTTCTAAAGATTGTTTTTGAGCATTATCAGAAGAGGAATTTCCTAGTTGAGATAGTTGTTGGACGATATTTTGTTGCTGGGCACTTAAGGATTGGATCGCTTGATTTACTGTTGAAATTACTTGGTTTATTTGTTGAGATTGCTGTTGATTCAAAAGGTTCACAAATGCTTTTGCATACGTATTGGCTATTTTTGAAGCCAGATACGGATTTCTTGCTGTGGCCGAGACATCCAGAGCACTAGTTTGACCAATTTGACTAATTGTTACAGAAGGCAGAAATCCAAGGGAATGCTTAACTGAGGTTTTTAACTCACTTGAGCCAAACAGCTCGATGTCTGTTGCAATCTGTGTTGGTGTTAAAGGTTGTGGAGTAACATTATAACCAGTTGCTGGGTTTTGTAATGATTGTAATAATATTTCTGCGTGAGCATTGTAAGACTTCGGTAATAGGCTGGAAACACCGTAGGTTATAATTGCTGCAATAATGACAATTCCTATTAATAGGTATTTTTTCTGCCATAGTAAGGTGGCTTCTTTTAGGCTAGTTTCGCTTCTATTCATGATACCAGTAAACTTTTAATTATAGTAACTCAAGTAATATGCTACTATAGAATCACTTAGATTTTAAACCAATAAAAAAATAAGTACCCCTTTTTAAAAGTGTGATACGGTAGAAAGAAAATGCTAAAGAATAACCTTAAAGAAATAGCTGTAATTGGTCAGGGTTATGTTGGCTTGCCGTTGGCCATTAGAGCAGCTGAAGTTGGGTATTTAGTTTATGGGGTAGAGAAAGAAAAAAGACGCCTCGAGCTTTTAAAGCAAGGAACATCTTACATTGGAGATATCTCCAGCGAGATCGTTCAAAAGTACTTAGATAGGAACTATTTCCCGATTCCTCCTGAAGAACTAAAGCAATACGATGTTGCTGTTATAACAGTTCCAACACCGCTTCATGATGGTGAACCAGATCTATCATATGTTATAGACGCAGTTGATTTGTTGGGACGTTCACTCAGGAAAGGCGCCTTAGTAATATTGGAGTCAACTACTTATCCAGGTACCACTGAAGAAATACTTTGTCCAAGGCTTGAACAAGCTACAGGCCTAATTGCAGGCATTGACTTTTACGTCGGCTATAGTCCTGAAAGGATAGATCCGGGCAATAAAATTTGGCAGCTATCTAATACTCCAAAGATAATTTCTGGTATAAATAAAGAGTCTCTTGAAAGGGTTAGAGATTTTTACTCAAAACTGGTTCAAACTGTTGTTGTAACCAAGGGCACCAAAGAAGCCGAATTAGCTAAATTACTTGAAAATACCTTTAGGCAAGTAAATATAGCATTAGTTAACGAACTAATGATGCACACTAAGCAGCTTGATGTAGATATCTGGAATGCTATTGAAGCTGCAGCAACTAAACCATTTGGTTTTATGCCCTTTTATCCAGGTCCAGGAGTTGGTGGCCATTGTTTGCCAGTAGATCCAGTTTATCTTTCTTGGAAAATTCGCAATTTAAACAGACAGGGTGTTCGTCTTGTCGAGTTAGCTAATGAGATAAATTCAATGATGCCTGATTTTGTAATAAAAAGAGTAACAGAAATTTTAAATAACAGCGGTAAATCAGTGAAAGGTTCAAAAATACTTTGTTACGGATTGGCTTATAAAGCAGACACGTCGGATTTGAGAGAGTCGCCGGCTTACGAAGTTGTTCTTGAACTTCTTAGACTTGGAGCTGAGATAAAGGTCATAGATGGGTTTGTTAATCCAAGTGAATTAGACCCATTGATTACTCTTATTAGCAAGTCAGAAGCAAACCATCAAGAGTATGATTTAGTTGCTATTCTTACTGATCACAGCGATATTGATTATAACAATTTAGCAAAGGAAGCTCGCCAGGTTTTAGATACGCGCCATATAGTTAGCGGTGACAATGTATATTATTTATAAGTAAAGAAATCTTCGTTTTATCTAAAATTACTAGAGGTTATACTAACAGAGTTCTTTGTATAAAGCTTTAATGTCAGATGCTAGGCGTTCTTGACTAAAGTGCTTTGCCACATATGTTCTGCCATTGTTACCGAATCTTTCGCGAAGTGACTTGCTGTTAAGAAGTATTGTTATTTTATCAGCTAGTATTTTAGGATCTTCCGTAGGCACTAAAAAGCCAGAAAAATTATCCTGGAGAACTGATCGCACCCCACCTACATCTGTTGCAACCCCTGGTTTGCCACTTGCAAGTGCTTCAATTAACGCAAGAGGAGTGCCTTCATTTTTACTGGTTAATACAGCAACATCAAAATCACTAACTAAATCAGCAAGATCCACGATTTTCCACCCGAGAAAATGAACCCTGCTTTGTAGATTTAGTTGTGAGGTAAAAAACTCTAACTCAGAACGCAATTCACCATCTCCAATTATTGCCAGGTGAACGCCCTTGAGGAACTGCATGGCGGCAATCATGGTTTTATGGTCTTTTATCTGTGTTAAGCGCCCGACTGTTCCTAACAAAGGTGTATCGGAGTCAATTCCAATTTGGGTTCTTAATTTGCCGGAGTATTCTTTTATTTTTAAAAAAGGCGATAAGTCAAGACCGACAGGGATTACACGGTATTGTTCTGGATGCCCAATGTTTAATTCCAAAAGTTCAAGCTTGATTTCTTCACTTACCGCAACTAGCACATCGGTGATATTTGCAAGTTTACGCTCAAGGGCAATAAAAACTTGCTGTCTACGAGGAGAAAAATATCCCTCTAAAACATGTCCATGATAGGTATGAATCATTGCTGGTTTTCTTTTAGTGGTTTTTGCAGCCACTCTTGTTAAAAAACCTGCTTTTGCCATATGAGTGTGAATGATATCTGGTTTAAATGAGTGAATGTGAGCAGATATTTCTAGCAATGCCCGAGAGTCCATTAAGAAATTTATCTCTCTTACTAAACTTACTTGGTTATAACTGATACCATTAGAATCAAGTAGGGCCTCTCCTGTAGCTAAATGACCTACTAATAAACGAGTGTTAAATTCTGAAGCAAGACTCTTTGTTAGATAAATAGCTTGTCTAGCCGGACCACCTATATTTAGTCTTGTGATTACTCTAAGCAACCTTGGGTGCATTATAGTCATAATTTTCTAGGCTTCTAACTTCAATGTAGCATTAGGTAGTTGTGCAGTTCGAGCCATTTTAAGTTTTACAATGAAGCTAGCGGCGATAGATGACTTCAGAATAACCGTTAGTGATTTTTATAGGCAAATCATGTAATTAACTTACATAACTGCTTAAAATATTAAGATTTGATAAAATAGTCACTGGTTTATTCAAATTTTTTGAAATAGATTTACAATTTAAGATTTTCGGTAAAAGAGTCTGTTATTGATTAATTAAGTTGCAAGAGCTAAGTTGAAGCTAATGGCTTCTTATCAAGAGATACCAGAGGTAACGACTAATTATTCTACTATTGATCAATCTAAACTTTATCCAATTATTTTTAAGCATAGAAGGCTGACGTTTCAGGAGCTTTGGGATAATGAACCAGTTGGAGATTTCAAGGTCGATATAGTTAGAAAACGGGCTCAGATAAATGTTGAAAATAAATCAGAAGCCAAGCTTTTTTCCACTCTTCAGCATAACTTAGAGACACCAGAACGAGACTTATTTGTTGTTTTTGGTCAAACCTTAAGAAACGAGATTAGACGTGCGTTTCAAAAAGACGATTGCAAGACAACCTATCATTGGCCTGTATCAGAAAATATTTATGAATCCTTTATGGTTAAGCATAAAGATTTTGCTATTAGCAAGAATTTTAAGCCTCTTGATAAGGACTTATTTGATGCTTATCGTAAAGCTAATCGTCTTGTGCTTTCAACTGTGTCGTTGCCACAGGCAGAGCCCTTGGCATGGCATGCATTTGTGATTAGTTTGAACTTTGTTAGGTATGTAGCTGGTTTAACAATAGCAACATCTAATCAAGCACAACCTTTGAATGCTTTGGTTGCACGGGCCAATAAGGGGCTTTTTTGGTCCGATCTTTTATATTTTAAAGCTATGGGTTTTAAGACTTTTGATTGGGGCGGCATTTTTACAGGGCAATCCTTAAGCGCCACTCAGGAAAATATAAATAACTTTAAACAACGCTTTGGTGGTAAAAGCATTGTTCTTTATGATCTTCAAAGTGCTCACAGTATAAAAGGTCACCTTTATTTGATTGCAAGGAAATTTTTAGGCAAAAGATAGCCTGGGAGCGCGTTTTTAACAAATGATTATTAATTACCCCTTAATACAAATTAGATTGCCAATTTAATTATAGAGTTTTACAGGTAGAGCTTTGAGTATAACTTAGGGTTGTTAGGTTGATGAGCAATTGTTTTATTAAAGGTAGTTAACAACTTACTGTTACAGAAATGCTATGAAACATGTTTAATTTTTAATGTTATTGACTTGTTAGCGTTGCATTTAAAAAATTTTATGTGGCTGATAACATAATCAAATACTAAAAGTGAGTCCTTGTGCGCTATGTGATGTACTTGTTTGATTCGCAAAAAATGGTCTGGTTCAATTACAGCTATGGGGTGCTCAAGATAGCTACTAGGTGTTAAGCTAAGAACTTCGTTAATTACGAGGCGCTTCCCGTAAGCCTTAAGACAATCTTGAGATGGCCGATAGAGTCGACCCTGGTAGAAAAAAGGTGTTCCTGCTGGGCGAGCTCTAGACGCATCAATTACTACAGGATTTTTAGGATGAGCTTTCCAGTTGTGTAGGCCGTCTTCTGAATAGTATAAAAAAAGCTTTGTGTTGACATCATTAAGTTTGTCAACGGCTCCACAAAATAACCAATAAAACGTGCCAAATCGGATTATCGTTGGGTCTATGATAGCTTGCCCTGCTAGAAGCATTTCAGTTTTAGTTAGTGTTAGTAAGCTTGCATCAGCTGGGTTCTGTTTAATTTCAAATATTGTTGTAGCTCGCGCTTCGGAACTTTCCGGAATAAGAAATATTTGTGTATCACGTTCATAGATAAATGGATAAGACATGTGATAACTACTTTCTAATAGAATTTTGTTCTGGGTTATGATTCCACAGTCGTCAATGTTAAGTGAAATAATTTTTCCCTTTTTGTTTGGGTTTTCAATGTATTCAGTAAATAACACTGTTGGCTTAGTGGAACGGTAAATAAAAGGATCAGCTAAGAACTGGCATTTATTTGTTCTAATTGTCTTTAGATGAAACTTATGTGCAGAAAACATGGAATTAATTTGATCAGTTACATAAGCTATTGAGAAGTGTCTTGTGAAAAGACGTCGTTTTATAGGTTGAATAAGACGTATAGCACCAACGCCAATGACAGTAAATAAATTGTGGTTATCGATTTTTTTTGTGGTGGGTTCTACAGCAAATGCTTTATCCTTCTGATAATTTACTGCACGAAACACTAAATAAGGTGCGTTTAACGCAACTAGCTTAGAAATTTTATGGTATTTAAAACTAAGTGATAACTGGATATCAAAGGTTTCTGAATGAGGTTCTGGAACAAAGTTTATCAAATGAGCCTTTACTTTAGCAGCAGCCGTCATAAATGAGAGGAAACGTCGTAGGGGCGAGCCGATGATGGCAATATTAAAGTCTAAAATATGTGCCCTGAATTTTTTAAAAGGTAGTGACATGGAAGTTAAATTAATAAACAGAGAAGATGTGTCTGACTGTGCTAAAATTCTTTTTAATTCATTTCTAGAGGCAATCTTGATTTTAAAGTTTGTATTACTTAGATAAGATTCATCAAGCGTTTTTTGTTTTCTAGCCTTGCCTGATTTATTAAATAAGGACGAGATTATTATTAAGTTAATTGGGGTTTCAGGAAACAAGGAAATGAGGGATTCTAAGAAGAGTTGTAAATTTTCTGAGTCAGTAGCTGCCTTAGTAAGTATATTAAATGTCTTAATTATGTCCTTGCTAGGCATGCTCATGCTTAAATAAAATTCCTTTTAATTCCATGCCGTTTGTCATTAGCTTGTTGATTATAAGGTGCTTTCAGATACTGTTTTGTAAGTTCTACTGGTAATTAGCTTAATAGCAAAGCAGTTAAAGGGAGATAGCTCATTTATCCAAGATACATCTGGTTTTAATTGGACATCCCCGGTGAAGAATCTATTCGGATTGCCATCAGCAGAATGAGTAGGTTGCAAACTGGCGTGACTCATATTAATAAAAGTTATTCTAGATTTATAATCAAGAAAGTCTAAGAGCTTTTCAAGCGATTGCTGTGGTTCAGAAATTAGTTTATCGTAGTTAAGCTGTAAATATTTAGGTGTCAACAAACTTTTCCGAAGCCTAATAGCTAAATAATTTGTGACAGACCAGTTTAGTGCAAGATAGGCTGTTCTAGGTATACTACTAAAACTATGGGAGTTGCGTCCTTCAGCACGCAGGGTTGAAAACACCACACCACGAGGATCCCTTATGAGATGCAGAATATAAAGATCAACTGTTGTGGAGTTTAGTAAAAGTAAAGCATCGATTATTTCCTTTGATGAGTCAACGATAATCTGAGCGTTAGTTAACTGTGCTGCTTTTAAATAAATCTTTTCTAACACTGAGAGCAATTGCCGTTGACCTGGCTTTAAGGTATTTGGATTATGCAATGTTTTTAAGGCTTTAATCCAAGTATGTTTCCATCCTAAAAGATTATCCTGAAGGCTCAAATACTGCTTTAAAGCCGATATGTCAGTAAGATTTAGTTCTTTTGCGATTTGACCCCATAGTGGGCAATCCTTGAGGACGGTACCGCAGCCGCATGCGGCATCTTTGGCAAAGTTCCGAAAAACTGCTCGAACCTCACCTAGATTAGTTACGCCAGGTATCTGACCCAAGAGGTTACTGGTCAAAGTGGTACCGCTTCTATAGTTTCCCACGATGTAAAGAACTTTTAACATAGATACTATTATGCCAAAACTCAGGTAGCTACACTCGATACAGTCACTGATTTTATTTTGCTGTGCTGAGTTGTTTTTCGCCTCTCAGTAAGACCTATTGCCACAACAGGAAGCAAAATTAAGATCACTTGCATTCTTTCTCTAACCACAGTACCAAAGTTAGCAATTATTAGACTGAGTCCAATTGATAATGCGAGAGCTGGAACAGTAAAAGTTAGTTGTAATCCTTTGTAGTTTTTGCGCAAAAACTTTAATCCTTTAAAAAGAAACGGTATTAAAATCCACCAAAGCATGCAATCTGGTAAGGCAGGGAGTTCTCTAATTGAATGAATTTGCCAAGGGAAGGGTCCAGCCAAAAAGTAAATTAAGCCAAACGGAAGATACTTAACTGCAGATGATACTGATGTAATGTTTGCAGATGTTAAGAAGCCGCTTGCAGCTGTCGAGCTGCTTTGACGTATAGTATTTAAGGTAGAAAGATTAGCTGTTGTAACTATTTTAATAGCCTCATATCCTACGCTACCGGTAAAAATAACGAGAAAAGATGCTAAGAGTAACACACCTGCAGCACTTCCTAAACCTTGTGTAAAAGCTTTTTGTGTAAATAAAGAATTATACACAATTGCAATAATTAAACCTGCGCCGTCAAGGAAGGCCACATCAGATCGCATTGTTAGCAATATTACTAAAGCAAAAGCCGCCAAGGAAATGTATTTAAGTCGAGAACTTAGAAGATATGATACGCATGACCAAAGAGATATTGCAAGGCATAAATACACCGCAGATTCTCTAAGTAGCTGAGAACTCCATATGATAAACCCTGGCAGAAAGCCTGCCAATATTACAGTGTTTAATGTTGCGGTTTCACCTTTGAGCTTGGTTGTAACTGAAGCTAAGAAAATGACTGCGATTGAAAATAATGCATTATTTACTACCAATCCTAAGTTTGGTGTATACCCAAAAATCCAATAAACACTAGCAAGCATGTAAAAGTATCCTGCTTTACCAGGCGTTAATGTTGTAGGCATTGGATAACCTAATCGCCAGTGCATGACTAAGCCAAGAGCACCTGAGTCATATTCAGATGCGTCTGATCCTAAATAATTTTCTAAAGCCTTAATGTGAAATATTGTCAAGCCAACTAAGAAATGGAATAAAAATACGACAAACAAATATTTCAAAAATTTATCATAGGTTTCTGAAGAAATAGCTGGACCTAGAAGGGCTTTACTTAGTGAAACTATCGCAAGTAAAGTTAAGGCAGAAACCAATACTAATGCGATTAATTGGATTGAAAACGCTGAAAGTACTCCAATCAGGATGGAACATGAAATCAAAATAAAGATGCCATTTTGAAGCAATTTGTTAGATGTTGAACTATTCATGTTTTTAATAACATTTTAAACTATAATTGTCATCTTTCAGTATTTTGTGGACAGCTTTAGGATAAATTGTCTTAGGGAGGAGCAAGCTATTTATCGCTCTCACGCTCTTATGTTTGTTAAATCATTGCTTAGCAACCAATATGTTAAACGTCTCTATGTAAACATATTGCTTTAGATGCCCCGTTATATCTTTTTAGAAAAGGGCTTTAGCTAGCTTTTTTGCCAACGGTGTTCTTGGTTCATTGGTCATTTTTATCCTTAAAATAACTACCATTTTTAGAGCTGAGTTGGTATAATGCATTTGGCCCCTAAAATCATACACGCTTATAACGCTACTTTAGCTTCTTTCATACTTGTAAATTGTTGCTCAAATTTACCCCTTGCTAAATTACGAATGAGGTGTAAATCCGTTTGTTGTTATACTAAATTAGTTATTCAAATATCGATGTCTTTACTTAGTCTATAGACTTAAAAATGCTTTCAATAGCCTGATTCTTATATGCGATGTGACCATAAATTTTTAAGCCATTGCATTGACATAACAGCTTGCTTTAGTGATTAAGATAGCCACCTTAAGATATAAGGACATGAAATAAGAAATTATGTTAACTCTACAATAGATACAAAAGTAAAGCTATATTTTTGCGATCCAAGGTCATCATGACAAACAGCATCACATAAAAATACCAACAGGGTGTTGAGACTATATCTACCCACAGAAATGGATGTAGCTAATAGGTTCGTCAAGGACGATTAAATCAGATAGCGAAACTATTATACACAGCTCTAAAATGGGTAGGTGATTAAAGCTCAGTTGAAAAACTCAGACAAACGGTAGCGTTGAGGAGTTCAGGTGACTGTGAACTATTTCAAGTCTTCATCATGGTTCAATTGCGATTAGATGCTAGTCTTTATTAGGGTTTATTTTTATAGTAAGCTTTTTATGTCTATAATAATGGTTTTGAATTTTATGAGTGCAAAACAACCGATAAGCGAACTCCAATATATCCCATTTCACGTGCCATCAATAGATGAGAGTGATTTAGAGGCGATGGCTTCAGCCATGAAAGAAGGATGGCTAACTAGCGGACGATATTGTAAAGAATTTGAAAGCGAATTTGCAAAATATGTTTGTTCAAAATTTGCAATTACAGTATCATCTGGAACTGCAGCGCTACTAACAGCATTAAAAGCGCTCGATCTTAAACCTGGTGATGAAATTATAACCACTCCGTTTACTTTTTGTTCCACAGTACACGCTATAATCCAAGCGGGCGGAACACCTGTACTTTGCGATATAAACCGAGATGATCTTCAAATTAATGTTTCAGAAATTAAAGCAAAACTATCGGATAAAACACGTGCAATTTTACCAGTTCATTATGCAGGATATCCTTCGGATCTTGAAGCGATACTGACCATTGCAAAAGAGAACAATTTAAGGGTAATTCAAGACGCAGCTCATGCATTGGGTACCTACTATAAAGGTAAACCGATAGGATCTTATGACGATATCACTTGTTTTTCATTTTATGCAACTAAAAATATTACTACATGTGAAGGCGGGATGATAAGCGTGAATGATGAATCACTAGCTACCAAAATGCGAATAATTAAGTCAAACGGAATAGACAACGATTCTTACTCCCGAGAGATATCAAAAAATTTGTGGTATTACGAGGTAGTTTCTGACGGGATCAAGGCAAATATGGCCGATCCCCTTGCGGCACTTGGAATAAGCCAATTAAAACGCGCGGATAATTTTCGTTTAAGCCGGCAAGAAATAGCTAATCAATACAACAGCGCTTTTATTAATTTCGAAGAGCTAGAAGTTCCGTTTTATAAATTGGCACACGAAATGGGTAATTCCTGGCACCTATATCCTTTGCGATTGAATTTAGAAAAAATTTCAATAAGCCGTGATGAGTTTGTTAGAGAGCTGTATAATAAGGGAATTGCAACATCTGTGCATTTCATACCAATCCCATTACACCCATATTTTCAGCAACTTTTAAAAATAAACCCAAACGATTTTCCGAACGCATTAAGCGAATATGAAAGAATATTTTCGCTTCCGATTTTTCCTTCAATGACACAGTATCAAATACTGAGAGTAATAAACGCGATCAAGGATACGTTAACAGCATTTCGCTTGAACTAGATGAAAAGTTTAGACCTAAGATCTAAATTGATCGATTCGTGCTTTTGGATTCCGGCAATTTTGTTAGCGTATGCGATTGATAAACATTTTCAATTTATTAACTTGAGATTAATAAACTTATTACAATTACTAGGTCTGGGAATTATTGCTACTATTTTTAATTTTGTAGGTTTATATATTGTCGAATACAAAGCCGGATTGGTGTTGCTTAATACATTCGACCAATTGGTTCGTGAGATTATAGTCAATGTTTTCAGCGGAGTTTTTCTTTTAGTCGTTTATTTTATCGATCCTCAAGGTAAAGCTATAAGCGCTGGTAGTTTGACCAGTTCGATTGGTTTGGAATTTCTTTACACTTTTGTTTTATTTACTCTAACTGCCAGAAAGTCCAACTTTAAATCTCAAGCTGACGGTGCCAAGAAAGTATTGATATTTGGTGCAGGAGACGCAGGGATTCAGGCTGTATCAAGCATGCTTGATACGAGTCGTAAGTTGTATATTCCCGTCGGTTTTTTAGATGATGATCCAAATAAAAGGACGCTAAAGTACCGAGGGGTACACGTACTAGGCTCAAGAAGTGCTTTGATCTCGGCAGTAAAAGCCACAGGCGCAGACACATTACTTTTGGCAACCCCTAGCGTCAATATAAATCAGCTAGAAGATATTATTGATACGGCTAATAAATTGAAGTTAACGATTTTAAACATCCCCCCCTTAAATAAGTTGTATCCTGAGATAACGTTACAGGATGTAAGAGCCTTTCGGCCAGAAGATTTGCTTGGTGGTGGCAGATTTAATGTGAACTTGGACAAAATCGAAGCCTTTATAAGAAATAAACGTATTCTAATTACTGGAGCCGGAGGGTCAATAGGTTCGGAGCTATGTCGTCAAATTAATAGACTACACCCATCAAAACTATATATGTTAGACCGAGACGAATCTTTACTACATTCACTCGAATTATCAATTGCTAATCGTGCGTTGTTAAATTCGCCTAATTTTATACTGGCCGATATTCGCGATCACGAGCGTATTTGCAATGTTGTAAAAAAAATTCAGCCTGATATAGTTTTTCATGCTGCTGCATTAAAGCATCTACCGTTGCTGGAATACAATCCAGGTGAAGCCTACAAAACCAATGTTTTAGGAACGTTAAACCTAGTAAAGTCATCAGCTGAGATCAATGTAGGTTATTTTGTTAACGTTTCTACAGATAAAGCTGCTGATCCTAAAAGCGTTCTCGGAATTTCCAAACATATTGCTGAACGTATCGTTGCTTCCTATGGAAGGCATCATAAGAACTTTATTAGTGTTCGATTCGGGAATGTCTTGGGTAGCCGGGGCTCGGCTTTAGAAACCTTTCTTGCCCAAATCAATAATGGAGGACCAGTTACCATAACCGATCCTGAGGTTAGCAGATTTTTCATGACTATCGAAGAAGCGGTGGCGTTAATGCTTGAAGCTGTGAACTATTGTATTTCCGGGGAGGTAGCGATATTAGATATGGGTGAGCCTATTAAAATAGTAGATTTGGTTCAAAAAATTATGAATTATATGGGCAAAGAAGTCCCAATTGAATACACAGGTCTGCGTGCGGGCGAAAAGCTAAACGAGTCTCTTGTTGGTAAAGATGAAGTCGCACGACCTACGAGTAATCCCAGTATCACGACTGTATCGGTGCCACCATTGGATTTAGACAAAATCTCATATGCGGAGAATCTAGCAGATACCGACTATGAAAAGCTTATGAATTTTTTAATAAGCTAGCATTGACTTAGCAAAATTTTAGTTGGGGAGACCGTATCCAGTATTCCTGAAAATATTAAGCACTAGGCAGTATACTTTACAGCTCAAGTTGGATTTAATTCCTTTTAGGAGTTGGAGTGTGTAGCTTTTTATTTCTGTTTATTAACTTTGTTCCAAATCCAACACTCTGGCATGGCTTTGTATTTCAGTAAGTCCTCAGAATTAAAAAAGCTAACAGTTAGACATAAAATGGCAAGAAAAAAAGGAGCAAGCCAGTGCAAGTTAAAGATTTAAAAGCTTAAAAAAGAACAAGCTTTTAAATCTTTAAAAATCCATCTAGAAAGTGATTTAAGTGTCAGCAGGTAAGATCTAGGAGCTATCTAGCAGGCTTAACACCCCAAGAACTGCTTTAAATAACTGCAAACTTTAGCTAGAAAAGAAATTAGATAAAACCACTAAAGGACAAAATTTTAAATTTACCCTCTAAGGAGAAATTTTAAGCTGTACTTATACTTACTTAATCTCTTAGGCTAGAAATAGGCCAGTACTAAAGAAAATTCATGGAAAATGCGTTTAATTATTCATCAAATAGAAATTCTGAATTACGTCCGCAATTAGCTAAACAAAAGGCTTGCAATAAAAAGCTTTAAAAAAAGAGCTAAAACGTAATAGAAGTCTATTAGCTTAAAGTTGTATAACTGCTAATTGTTCAAAAAAGCATAGGTGGTCTCGGAAAACAAGAGAACAGGTTAATACCTGCCTCCAGATTAGTTATTCTCAGTGAAACTAATTAAAAAAGCTCATTTAAATAGTGCTCAGATGCTTTAAGCTTCTTTATATCATGAATTAAAAGGTATTACTAATCTAGAAAATGATCTGCTAAATTTATGGCAATATATAACGATTTTTATTTACACGTTTAAATTAACTTTGTTACCCCAAGCCAGAATATGTTTAATCAAACATTGAAATACTTAAAAAACGAAAGGCTTCTTTATGAAAAAACTATGAATAACAACCCTCTTAGCTAATCAATAAAAACTGGGGACTTTATCTCAACGGGGGGCCACTTTAGTAACGGCTAACTCAAACTTAAATGCAAGAATTACTCATGTCTAATAGAAATGATATTACAGTGAACAGGTTAACTAGTTTGATTTGTGTAGGGGTGCGAAGAATTGTATTTTTAACTATTAAGCTATGATTGCCTTATTAATCTAGGATAATTAGATGATAACACGAGTGTACACTTGATTAGTAAATATGAGTAGGAATCCCATTTTAAGTTTTTCGCTACGAGTAAAAAACAACCTTCCCATTCGCTTAGTAACTGACACTACTTATTACATTTTGTTAACTTTTGCCCTTAAGTTAGTTTCTGGGGCAACTGGATTCATTTTTCCTAAAATTCTAGGTTCATCAAATTGGGGCGCTTTTAGTGTCATTACAGCACTAGTTACCGTAAGCGCCGCCCTTGGTCATTTGTCCATAGCTCAAGCTCAAATTGGCATCTGGTCTCAATTTAGAGACAAGGCCTTGTTTTTTTCAAATGCAATCATATTGTCTTTATGTACTGGTGCTGTAACAATTTCAATCACCTACGGCATTACAAAGATGGGATTTATACATTCTTTGGCTTCGCATCCACAATCCCTAATATGGATTGCATTAATGTCCATACCTGTTATTCATATGTCACTTGCCTTAACCGAGTTAGCGAAGCTCAATGGCAAAATCGGTGTAATCAGCTTGAGTTATCTAGTAACTATTGTTTTATATGTCGGCTACAGCATTTTTATTCTGCTTTTTCATAAAGTAAGTGTTTACTCAGTAGTAATACTTTGGGTTTTGCAAGGTGCTGTGGGCTTAATAGTTTTGCTGTTTGGATTGGGATTCAAAATTTATAGCTTATCTATTAAATTTTGTAAACGTCTACTGTCATCTGGAGCAAGACTTCATTTCAGTGTTGTTAGTATTAGGATGCTACTTAGAATTGATGTTATAATTCTGGCTATTTTACTTCCAAACAATCAAATTGGCCAATATAGCCTTGCAGTGTCAATTGCCGAACTTGTTTTGGTAGTACCTCAAGGATTAAATGCAATTACAAAAGCCAGGCAAGCAAGTACCGATATACGCCAAAGCATTAAACTAACTATACTGCTAATTCGAACTAACATTTTAGTAAGTGCTTTTGTATCAGGTATTGGAATGTTAGTTGCTAGTTTCATTTTGCCTTTGGTTTATTCCAAGGAGTTCAGCGAATCGGTAACAGCTATGTGGATACTTTTACCAGCAGTAATAGCATGGAGTGCATTACAAGGTGTCATTGGTATGATAGTAAGAATTGAGAAATATTTATTACTTTCCTTAGCTTCCGCCTTAGCATTAGTTCTAAATATAGCGTTGAACTTCATCTTAGTTCCTAAAATTGGAATTTTTGGAGCAAGCCTATCCTCCAGTATTTGCTATAGTATTTTAGCCGCTATATTAATTGGAAAACTAGTGAGGACATCTCGCAGCTCATATATCAGTATTATCCCGAGACTAACCGATTTGCGTGATTTATTTAAATTGATTCAGGCTAAAGATCTGCAAACCGGTCGTGCTGAGACAAAAGTTACTGATGAAGTCGGAGATAACGAAGCTACGTTCCCAAGATTTTAATCACTAGATTTTTCTGGCAGATCGATATCTAGAAGCCTTAGGATCTCTGCTTTTTCCTCTTTTCTTGCACAGTAATTTCAGAAAGCTGATAATCAGATATCCTTTCGATGTGAATTCACTATGTACCCTAATGGCACAAGATTAAGGTCATCTCTTAAAAGATCCAATGAGTTGCTCAGCTTTTTAATCTTTTCAATATGAAGAAACAACTTGGATAATATCTGTCTCAAAGGAAAAGAGACACCCGATTACATCTTTTTTAAAAGATTCAAATTCCAAGTTGTTGTTATTATTGTTGTCATCATTAATGATACCAAGTCGCCTCAATCTATCAATAAACTTTTACTGTCGAATGTTCAGAAGCTTTATCATTGAACCTCCTCGGGGATGTTTCCAATCTTTAATATGTTCTTCAATCCTCCAACCTGAATTATTAGCTATACTTTCTAATTCTTCTATGGTGTATTTAAACGCAATTCGATCATGTGAAGTTCGTAAATTCTCAACACTGCGTTCCACTTCATTAAAATGAACAAAAAAAGGTATTTGAGATTTCACAAAATGTGCCAAATTTGTTAAACACATTTGTATCATCTCTGGACTAAGTTGCGTAAATAACGCATGAGCAATGGCAATCGTGGGTGTTTGACTAAATTTATGAAATTCAAAGTTAGACGAAACAACAAACTCGGGGTGTTTTTCTGCGACAACTTTCTCTGATAGTTCAGTTTTCAATCCCTTCGAAATTAAATACTTGCTCTTATCTAAGCCCAAATAATGTCCGGCTTCCAAATAAGGAATTGTATACTTGCCTACTCTTAAAGATCCACATCCTACATCAAGGAGAATATCACCGGATTTCAAACCATTTTGTATTAAGAAATTAAAAACGTGCTGACCAATCTCTTCAAACATATCTCCGACGTAAGCTCGGTGACCGATTAATCGCATAACAATTGGTCCTTGGGCATTGGGCAAAAATTTTGAGATAAGCTGGCGAAGTGTCATTGGACTACGTCACCTATATTACATAACATTCTGTCGGGCGAACCATTTTGTCAATCACTGGATGTTACTAATGTAGTTGTGTATAGTTAGGCGAGTATCGTAGCAATATGAGAGCACTATTTCCATAGGCTAAAAATTTAATTTGTGTTTGGTAAAATGCCGTCGTAAAAGCTGTCAAAGTTATAAACCGATCTCCATTTTTTTGTCTTTTCCTTAATTATTAAAATTTCATTTTCTTTTAGAGCACTTCTCCAGGTTACATCTAACTTAATTTGTTCATTAGCTTCTAATCTCATTGGATTACCTAAAATATGATGTCGGGCATCTTTTTTTAGCTGAGGATTTATTTCAACATTATCTAAGCCAATATATGAGCAAATTTGACTTAGGGTAACTTTGGGTTTAAGGCTAAGTTCTTCATATTTTACCGTTAACCATCTTTTTTGTGGCCAATGTGACTTAAGCCTGTGAGCATGATTCATCGATAAATTCCAACGTCGGCATGCTTGGGATATGTCCGCACTTTCGTGTTTTCGGGCTGAAGTAACGTAGGCAAGCGAATCTCTTACCAAGTGAATGATGTAGGCCTCAATACCACAATAACGCAATAGAAATACTGGGCGCCTGGGGTCCTTGGAAGCATCTACAAATACCGATGCATTTCGTAGTTCAGTCACGGTTTGCATTAAACGTAGATTCCGTTGACCAATTTCACGAAAACGATCACCGTAAGTCTTAGTTTTAAAGACAATCGAATCCCGTATAGAGTCTAAGAACCAATTATGGAGCGGTAAGAACAGCAATCGTTTTAACATATGAGAAGTCGGAACTGAAAACTGCATGTTCCAGTTATCCGGATTAAAATCGATTCCATATGAACTCATTTTCTGATACACCGATACCCAAAACGGGCAAGCCCCAATAGTATTCCCACAAGAGCACATAGTAGACTCGCTTAAATTAAATATCGAAGGGTTACCTTCCGCCTCGCCTACGCTTACTACGTTGGGAATGTCGTCTAGCAAAAAGCTCAGGAGAGTTGAGCCGGAAAATGACGTACCTAAAATATAAACTAGCTTCATTTTGTTCCATATTAGCGTAACTCCTGTTATGAAGTACCCTTCTAAGAATCATCGCAAATCAAACTAGTTAATCCATTTACTGTAATATCATTTCTATCAGCGTGAGTAATTCTTACCTTTAAATTTGATTCAGGCGCTACTAAAATAGCTCCCACTGGGCCAAGATCCCCGGTTTTTAATTACCTAAGAGGGTTCTTATTCATGGTGTTTTCATAAATAGGCTTTTCGTTTTTTAAGTATTTCGATGTTTGGTTAAACATATTCTGGCTTGGGGTAACGAAGTTAATTTAAAAGTGTAAGTAATTAAATTATATACTGCCATAAATTTAGTAGACCATTTTCTAGATTTAGTAATATCTTTTAATTCGTTATACAAATAAGCTTTAAAACATTTTAGAGTTTTAAAAAATGATTTAATGTGGGCATTATCATTTTTAACCTCTCACAGAGGCTCATATGTTTGTCAAGTCATTGTTTATTTACTAATCTGTTGAATATCTCTTGTGTAAAGAGATGGCTTTAGGCACATTATCGTTTCTTTTTTAGAGAGTCCTTTAAGCAAGTCTTTTATTGACGTATTCTTTGACGTATTCTTTGATTCGGTGGTCATTTTCATTCTTCTAACAAGCCGTCGATGTCAGGAAAGATGACGCGTCAATAGTTAGACCTAATGATGAGAAATGAAGGAGGAAAGACAATGCGAATTTAATATTCAAAGGCTCAAACAGGACAAGCTTTTAAGTATCGAGGCTGTATTGTTTTGCTTTTCCTTTATCATTAATTCTTACGTCAAGCATTAATTTTGCTAGTTCTGAAAGGAGCTTTATCTTTTATATGTGAGATTTAAGCAGATTCCTACTGCCCGAAATTGCGAATTGTCAGGAAAATATCGAAAATGAGATTAAAATAAGATTACTTTTAAGCACTTCACTATTTCGATGTTCTCGCGTTTTTGCTTATGATACCTAAAAAAAGAGTTTCCCAGTTAGGCATTACAGTTTCTGGCAAGAATTGCTTGGCCGATTCAGCCGCCAGCCTACCTAAAACATTGCGCAAATCATGATTGGACATCAATTCAGATAAGTTTGCAGCTAATTGTTCTATATCATTTGGGGGTACTAATAAGCCACTAATTTTGTGCTGCAACATTTTTGAAGGGCCGCTTGGGCAGTCAAAACTAACAATTGCCTTGGCCGCAAGCATCGCCTCGCCCAGAACAACGGGCTGCCCCTCTCTACGCGAAGACAGACAAAAAATATCTGCCTGAAGCAAAACACTTCCAATGTAGGGAGTGACACCCTTTAAATAAATTCTGTGGGTTAGGTTTAAAGACGAAATGAGTTTTTCTAAGTTCTCCTTTTCTGGGCCTTCGCCGAATATATAGATATTCCAGTCTGGGTATAAATCAGCGATTTTAGAAAATGCCCTTATCAGCAAATCAAACCCTTTTTCATAAGATAATCTACCTGCAGCAAGAACGAAAGGCTTTTTCAATTCAAATTTTAAATCTGACGATCCGAGAGGAGCTGGCGTAAAGGGATTGGTCATGACAATAGTTTTCCATTTAGGAAATTTTTTAGATACAAATTCTAAGCAATTTGCAGTAACTAGGGTAACACATGAGGCCATCGGATATAAAACTGACCTTAAAATTCGTAAATGTAATGGTAGGCGCAAATACCTTAAATCAGTATGTTCAGACACAACTACACGGACTTTAGAAAAAATTAATGCAAGCAATGTGTGTAAATTCGCGTCCCAAATTACTGAAAAAACAATATCAGGCTGGAGTCTGGTAATTATTTTTCTAAGCCGCAGATGCCTTTTAAATTGTCCCACTAAATCATAATTCGCTTTTGGCTGTTCTAAATAAAATACCTTTGCCCCCTGGGGCGGATCAAAAAAGTTAGTTGTCTCAGGACTCAGAACGATTAAATATACTTTCCAATTTCGGTCGCAGAACCAGCGTACAAATGTAAGTACCAATGGTGAAGAGCCCCCCGCTCTTAAGGAACCGGTTACTATCGCTATGGATTTACTCACCGAGGTTTAAGATATCATTTAACTAAACTTAACCTCAAATCAAATACGAACGACTGTTTAAATAATAGAAAGTAATAAAGTTTTATGGCTTAACGTAAGAGACTTATTCAGTATCAGTGTTTATTAATGTTTTAATCCTTAAGCCGCTCTCGTGCTTGTCAAGTCATTGTTTAGTAACTAATACGTTGAACATTTCTCGTGCAAATATGTAGCTTTAAGTACTCCATTATTTTTCTTTTAAAAAGACATTTAAGTAGTTTTTTGTCAACCTTGTTCTTCGTTCATTCGTGATTTCTATCTTAATAACGACTACCAGCGATAAAGCTGAATTAGCGTAATTAACTTCTTCCTCTATTTAAGCAAACCTCTTGAACCTTACTTGCACCAATTGCGTACACATAAAGACAGAAAATATAAGACAGTGACTATGAAAAAAGAAAACTAAGCCTTTTTAATAGACCAGAATTTAAATCTGATGCTATAAAACTTGTTAATTTAAAGTTCAAGATCCTTCAGAATCAGAAATAATTTAGTATTTACAGGTATACTGTTTCATAGCAATTAACCATTACAATAAAAGGCTCTAGTGAAGTTAAGTTGTTATTAAAAGGCAATGAGAATCCTTTAATCTCTGAAAACTGTAGATAACTGTTATGATAATGTAATTGCTTAGGAATTTATGGTCTCTTTTAAAGGCAGAATCAAGTTATGAAGAGAATTTTAAGTCCACAAGTAGTGACAACATCAATATTTGAATAAATCACTCGGTATAACAATAAAAGAATTCAGAGCTTAATTAATAATATAGCACCAGTTCAATTTGGATAACAATTTACAAACATTAAAGGAGCTAAAGCAGAATGATAAGTGTGCATGGCTTTAGGATGGGCAGATGCAAGCCCCTAAAATCTTAGGAGTATAGAATCAGTTTTTATTAGCTATTTATATGACATTCGAAAGTTTTGCCTAAAAATTGGTATGCTTTAAGTTAAGGTTTTTAGGCAAAACACCTTAAGATAGTTCATGCCCAGTAAAATGATAAACATTAAAGTACTTTGGTTAGTGCGCCAACTTGATTTTGGTGGCACAGAAAAGCTTTTAATTAATCTTGCGAAATATAGCAAGTATACAAATTTAAAAATAACACTTTACTCAGTATTTAGACCCAATGAAATTTTAGAAAATGAATTAATACAGTCAGGAATTACTGTAGTTTCTGCTTGCGCAAAAAGCTTAAAAGATTTTAGATGGATTAACCATCTTAGAAAGACAATTCTGCATAATGAATTTGACATTATACACGCTCATTCACCAACACCAGCTATAGCAGTTAGAATATTTTACTTTTTTAGCCCTAGAAAGATTAAGTCAAAGTTTGTCACAACAGAACACGGCTCTCTTAGCTCATATCGGCCGCTACTGGCAATTGCCGAATCTATAACCGCCTTTAAAGATGACAAAATAATTTGTGTGTCAAAAGACTCAATGTATTCACTACCAAAATATCTTTGGAAAAAAACAACTGTGGTACATCATGGTATTGACGTGACCTCAATTGAGCTGATTAGAAGCAAAGGATTTATTCCTTTTGAAATTGCATCTTTAAAGCAAGAAGGTTTTGTTATTACTACGGTGGCTAATTTTCGATGGGAAAAAGATTACGATACATTGTTAGAAGCAATTAAGTTATTAAGTTTAGATAATAAGAACTTTAATTTAATAATTATTGGTCTAGGTGATGATTCTAAAATAAGACAAAAAATCAAAGATCTTAAGATTGATAGTAGAGTTCATTTGTTAGGACCAAAGGAAAATGCCATAGTCTATATTGCAGCTTCAGATATTTTTGTGCTTAGTTCTCATTCTGAGGGGCTTCCTGTTGTCTTAATGGAAGCAGCCGCCTGTGGTGTTCCTGTTGTTGCAACTAGAGTCGGCGGGGTAGCAGAAATAGTGCATCACGAATATAACGGCTTACTTGTTGCGCCACATAATCCAAAAGAATTCTATAAGGCACTAGCTAGATTGCTTTATGATAATGATTTGCGATTGTTGTTAGCAACTAACCAAAGAAAAGTAGCGCAATTATTTGATGTCAAAAGGGTCGCGGAGCTATATCAAAAGCATTACCAAGAAGTTCTGAGATCTTAGATGCCCCTTAAAAATTAAGAAATATTAAAATTGTGGCCAGTTTTGAGGAAGTGGCCCGGGTGCGCCATTGTTTTGAACTAGGCCGGGTTTAGTACCTAAAAGCTCAAGCAAATTACTGAAATTAATTCCATAAGCAGTTGAGTTAGATCCATTATATTGGTTGTGAGCTTGAGCAAATCCATGCGGATCAACAAAACTAGCCCAGCCTGTTTCTAGGCAATTTCCTTGGTCATTAAGATAGCCTAAAGCAGTTCGAGGTGTGACATTTTCCCCAACGGTAACATACGGGGTAACATTTTCTGCAACATAAATGTAGTAACCAGATAGGGGTCCTTGTGTAAGTCGGTAAGCAATAAAAACGTTGTTTGGCCAGCCGCTTGAGTAAACATTTACAATAACTGCATCACCAATTGGATAAATAGGACCAAATCCGCAATAATCGACACCTTGATCTATTTCTTGTGGCACTAATGAAGACAACTTTCTTAAAGGATTCACGTATCCCTCATAAGGTGAGTAATTTAATGAAATTCTATAGCCTTTAGTTACAGGATCTATTGCCATTGATGATGCCTGGGCGCCAACGGGGAGATTTGATAGTGACCCATAGTTTGGTTCATTTACTGGCGTTACTTGGCCATCGCCGTCTAATACATAAAAGCCTTGTGAATAAAGAGAAGTTATTTCAATAAAGGGTGCATTGTTTTGCATTGGTATATTTGTTTTTAAGTTGGGGGCATTGAAAGTAAAAACGTTACCCGTTGATGTAAGTATCCAATAGCCTGTTGTTAAATAATCAATTGCCATTGACACGGCTGTGATTGGTGCAGTGGCTCCATAGTAAAGCTGACCTTTTAAAGAACCCCAATAAGGTAAATTAAAGGCATCAATCTCTCCATTGGCTCGAAGTATGTAATAACCTTGCTGTTTTAATGAAGACACTAACGCCACGGCCTCAGGATATTGACCCCAGCCTCCAGTGGGAATATAAACGTGTCCTAAATTGGGTGCGTTAAAGGCATAAATGTTTCCAAAGCTATCAAGAACCCAATAACCTCCAGTTTGATAATCAGGAGCAATTGAAACTGGAAAATCTCCTTGTGGCAATTTAGGCAAGGATCCATAATTTGGGACGTTATATGCAGTTATCTCTCCATTCATGTGAAGTACCCAGTATCCAGTGGAGTTTAAAGGAGCTGCTATTGAAATAATTGCAGAGTTCTCAGGAAATGCTTCACCTGGATAACTAGGACTGTTAAAGCCGATTATTGCGTTACTCTGAAAAGGCTTTACAACATTTGGAATTGAGATATTTGTTTTTTGTTTGTTTAGCTTTTCTGTGGTCGATACATTCATTGTAATTTTTTGTTTAGCGCTTAACGTCTTTTTTGTTGGGTGGCTATTAGTTAAAGTAAAAGCTAATGTTGTTATAGCTACTAAAAGAACAATTATTCCAGAGATAAAGAAGATCTTCACTCTTAACTTAGTTTAATTTTAAAAATATTGAGATATCAAAAGAGCTCGTGTTAATAGCACTTGAGTTAATTATAAAATGTTGTTGTGCTAAGTTCAGTTCATGACCATAAGAGCTTATAATGAGGTAATAAAAGCTATTGATTTAGTAAAAGTTTATGGAAAAGAGCCAAATGAAATTGTGGCACTTAATAGTTTAAATATAGAAGTTTATCAAGGTGAATTTGTTGCAATCATGGGACCTTCTGGTTCTGGTAAGTCAACTCTTTTACACTGTTTGGCTGGTTTAGATAATCCAACCTCTGGTGAGGTAATGCTTGCAGGCAAATCAATTACACATCTAAGTGATAATGAACTAGTAGAGCTTAGACGTGGAGCAATAGGCTTTATGTTTCAAACGTTTAACTTGATTCCTACTCTTAATGCTTTTGAAAACATAATATTGCCGGCAGAAATAGCAAATCGTGAAATAGACAGTTATTGGCTCGAAGAACTTTTGAATATCTTTGAGATTAAAGACAGGCTTAATCATAGACCAAATGAACTTTCTGGAGGGCAACAGCAAAGGGTTGCTGCTATAAGAGCATTGATACTAAAACCGCTTGTTGTTTTTGCAGATGAACCAACTGGAAATTTGGATCGCGACGCTAGCAAAAAGTTACTTGAATTTTTAAGGTTAAGCGTTGAGCGACACAAACAAACAATAGTAATGGTAACACATGATCCTTTAGCTGCTTCTTATTCAAACAGGGTAATTTATATAAGAGATGGTTTAATAGTCGGTGAAAGCCAGTCAGATTCAAAGATCATATTAGAGCATTTGGAAACTTTGTTTTAATGCTTAAGTTAGCTTTTAAAAATCTAATAGTTCTTAAAACGCGATATTTATTAGCTGGAATAATTATTGCTATTGGTGTAGCCTTTGTTTGTTCCAATCTAATTATTTCAGGAGGTCTTCGCAGTACACTTGAGTCTTCTCTAGCTGGTCAGGATAAAAAAGCAGACGTGTTTATACAAACCGATCATTTAAGACTAGGCCAAGGCGACTTTTCTTTTTCTTCGTTTATACCCTTTTCATTACTCCACCTAATTTCTGAATTACCTGGCGTTAGATATTCAAGCGGTGAAGTTATTACACCTGTAGCTGTTTTGGACAAATCTGGACACGCCATAGGGGCATTTGGTTCATCAATAGGAATTGGTTTGTCGGGCTATGCTCCTAATCCTTGGGTTAATTTGAAAAAGGGCGCTTACCCAGTTTTGCCAAATGAAGTGGCAATAGATCAGAGTACATATAACGCAGCTGGAATTACACTAGGCAATACTATAAAGGTGGCTCTAAGTAACGGGAGTATCAGGGCTTTTAAGCTCGTGGGAATTATAGAAGTGCCGCCTAATTCGTTGAGTTTTTTTGGAGCTTCTGTGTTATTTAACTTTAAACAAGCCATTCAAAGCTTTAGTGAAAAGGGATTTGATGAAATCGCTGTTTTAGATAAGCGCGGTTATTCTGAGTCGGAAGTTTCGAAAGAGATTACCAATTTAATTAACACGGAAGGTTTAGCTAATCAAGTTAATGTTGAAACATCGCAAGCAAAACTACGTCAGGATGAAGCTGCTATTGTTGCTGCTAGCGCTGCATTAGGTGGTGCCTTAAATAGCTTTGCCTTAATTGCCTTGATTGTGGCAGGTGTAGTTATTGCCAATAGTTTTAGAATAAGTGCTTTTCAACGCGAAAAACAGTTAGCGCTTTTAAGACTTATAGGAGCAACAAAATCGCAGGTGTTTAAGCTTGTTTTCTTGGAAGCTCTGTTAGTTGGCGGAGTTTTTAGCATTATCGGTATTCCTTTAGGAATATTACTAGCATTAATTGGAGCAAAGGTAATTACTCATTTTAGTGCTACGTTTTCTGTTAATCCGTTTTCAGAAGGACCGACCATTTTCATTTTGCCTTTAATAGTAGGGCTCATAACTTCTGCAGTAGGCGTATTGGCACCAGCTCGCTTTGCGTCTAAAGTTTCTCCTGTAAGAGCTTTGTCACAAGCAGAAGAAATTAGAGTTCAAGGTGCTATCTCAAGAGTCAGAATATTTACGGGATTAATTGGTATATTGCTTGGTGGCTTAGTTATTTTTTTGTCAATTTCTCATCACTTAAATATCGTGCTTGTTGCCTCTGGTGGCGCAATAATTTTTGTCTCATTGCTAATTTTGCAACCATTAGTAGTACCTCTTTACGGTCGTTTAAGCTCTTTAGTTACTACTCTAATTGTTGGTTTTCCTGGAAAATTAGCTAGTAAAAGCTTTGAAAAAAATCCTACCAGGACTTCAGCTACTGCAGTATCGGTAACAATTGGATTGACTTTAGTTGTGCTTTTCGGCACGGTATTTTCTTCTATATCAGCATCGGTTCAGGCTGATTTATTTAACAAAGCTCCTTTTGATTATGTAATCATTAGTACTTTTAGAGGTATACAAATTCCCGAATCGCTAGTAAATGCTTTATCAAAGGATTCTCGTTATTTTGTTACTAATCCAGTTTATGACTCAGTTGTTTATATTAATACTACTGGTACTAGTTTTAATGCACCGGCACGAGTTGGCGTGGTTGACCCTTCGTTTTTTAAATTCCTAAAGATAAAATCCCTTGAGGGTTCCCTTGGTTATTTAAATCCTAACGATGTTGTCGTTAGTCAGTCTATAGCCACTAATTGGTCTCTTCATGTTGGTTCAACTTTTTGGATGTTTCCAACAAGGAATAGTACAACTGGCGCAACACAAAAGACTGTAGTTGCAGTTATACCTTCAACTGATTTTCTTCATGGTATCATTATTCCTATTACCGGCTGTTTTAGCTTGTGTGGCAATAAGTTTTTAGGGCAAGTTTTTATTAATTCACGCAATAGTTTGCCTAATAATAAACTCCAACGTTTGCTTCAAATTAAAGTCGATCCTTATCCTTTTGTAGCCGTTGAGAGTATTCAAAGTTTAAAAGCTTTGATATCTTCTGCAGTAACTACATTAGTTGTTGTTTTTGATGCACTACTTTCGATTGCTTTATTAATTGCGTTTTTCGGTATAACTAATACGCTAACTTTGTCTTTAATAGAGCGCCGAAGAGAATTAGCTGTTTTAACTGCAATGGGAATGAGCAGATTGCAGTTATACTTATCCATAGTTGTCGAGGGATTATTAGTGGGGCTTTTTGGCGCTTTGTCAGGTGTAGTTATTGGTATAGCAGGAGGCTTTGGAATAATACAAGCGTTACATTCCCAAGGTATTAATGTTTTCTCTATCCCGGTTGCTCAGATAGTTCTTTATATTGTCATTGCTTTAATTGTTTCGTGGTTGGCATCCTTTCTTCCAGCTTATAGAGCCTCTAAAATTCCTGTTATTGAGGCCATGAACTATATTTAGTTTTAGATGGGAGCCTTTGTAGCAGCAGTACTAGCGGCCTTTTTAGCAAGCTCTGTAGAAGCTGTTGAAGCCTTAACGATTGTTTTAGCAGCTGGTTATGCTCGTAGCTTTAAAGTAGCTCTACAAGGGGCTTTTTCTGCATTAATAGTGCTTGTTTTATTAGCTGGATTATTAGGAGAGGCTGTAACTAATTTTATTCCAATTCGCGCTGTGCGCATTATTGTAGGAGGATATTTACTTATCTTTGGTCTTGGATGGTTAAAAAAGGCAATATTAAGGGCAGCTGGTTTTAAAGCTTTACATGATGAAGATGAGGCTTTTAAAGAGGAGTTCTCACGCATTAAAGCCCAGTCTGAAGTTGTTAAAGGTTCTAAAGTTAATCTATTAAAAGATCCCGGATTTAATACAGCATTCAAAGGTGTCTTATTAGAAGGATTTGAAATAATATTAATAGTGATAAGCCTGGGATCTTCCACGAGAAAGTTACTGGCAGTTAGTTTAGGCGCTTTGTTAGCTGTTTTGATAGTTGGACTAATCGGTGTTGTAGTTAAAAAACAACTAACTAAGGTTCCTGAAAATTTAATAAAAGCAGTTGTCGGTGTTATGTTAACATCTTTTGGTGTATTTTGGGCAGGTCAAGGCGTTGGAGTGCATTGGTACTTAAATGATTTGTTTTTGTTGGTGCTTATTGGCATTAATATAACAGCGTTCTTTTTTGTCTCTGTAATCCTTAGTCGTGTTAAAGATGTGAGTAAGTTCGTTAAGTCGCAATGAAGAAATTTTTTATGTTTTTGTGGGATGTTTTAATTGGCCAATCACCCACCATGGCACTGTTTGTGGTGTTTTTGCTTTTTATTGATTGGAGTATTTCAGCAAATCGTTTACTGTCAGTGTTGCTTTTATCCGTGGGAATTCCTTTAGGATTAGCCGTTAATTTGTTTTTTGTGGCTGTTAAAGAAGCTAAGGCTAGGAATTTTCTAAAACATAAGTAAACGGTGTTGAACTAGGGTTAAGAACCCCAAATGTTTTAGAGCCCGAAAATACCTTTAAAGTACAATTAGCTGCTCCAATAATTACAGTGTTTTTGGTTTGGCCCGTAAAGGTTTCGGATTGGCCTGGTTGCAGTTCACCACTAAATAAATCTGGGTTTTGGTTGTTTGGAACAGTAATTTCAACCCAACAGGTTTGGGAAGCTGATACGCTAAGAGAATAACTCGAGGCAGGTACTTGATAAGTAGCTTGATTAGCATTTGAAGAAATTTCCTTTAACTTATTGCCAGTAGCTGTTTGCTCTTGTGGCTGCCCTGATTGATTTGAAGAACCCGGAATAGTTATTTGATTTGTAGGGTGTGTTATTGCATTAAACCATTGAGGATGACTGTGTTGAAGATAAAGACCAATAAAGCCCATAATCACTAATGCCAAGATACACCAGAACATGATCCGCAACGGCAAAGGTGCAGATGGTGGCTTGCGGGCTTTAACTAAGTGGCTAGGACCTTTTCTTGTTGAGGTGACTCTAGTGGTACTGCCTACTATGGGAATTTCTGCTGTTGCTTTTCGTGCTACCGAACCATCTAAAGGGCTTGGAGCACTCTCCTGGATTTGACGCCCAGATTTCTCTAAATACTCTTGGGAATCTCGTATAGACCAACTTTCTAACAAATCGAGAGCCATTGAGTCACCATCAAGCTTGAGAGTTTTAGCATATTGACGTAAAGCTGATAGCACTACTAGTTGACTTGGAAATGCGTCAAGATTTCCCTCTTCTAAAGCAAGTAATTGAGCAGCTGGGATGTTTAACTGGTGAGCAAGCTCAGCAATGGTTTTATTTTTAGACTCGCGTCGTTTTTTTAACACGGCCCCAATATAATCAGCCTGCTCGTAGCGCCCTTTTTGTTTGCTCTTTTTACCCAGAATCGTTTGCCGTGCCATATTATGTTCTTTTTAGATAGCCTAAGATAGAAAATCCTATTTTACCTAGCATATTAACAAATTTTTTGTGAAACAGTTTAAGCGCTACGATTAAATTAAATGAATCAAGAAGCTTTTAACAAATTTCTTTCAATTAGATCCAATGGATTAGATCCACGCCTTGAAGTGTGGTATTTAACTGCCACTGATTCCCAAACTAAAGCAGGGCTGTGGGTTCATTATGAATTGGTAACAAAGCCAACCAAAGAATCTTATTTAGACGGTTGGATCGCTTATTTTCCTCAAGATCAATCACCAATTTTAGCTAGAAGTGGTCCTATAACAATTGAGCTTAAAAATTCAGAGCAGAAAAAAGCGTTGGCTAGTAATGTTAAAGACAATGCAATGTTATCTGGTGGCATTTTAAATTTTGATGGAACTGTTTTTAAAGGGAACCTGGGTAAAGTGGCATTTAATTTAAGCGTTAGCGGTGAGTTTGATCCTCTTTTTACCTTTGCTAAATGGTCATGGGAAAAAGAGGTACTACCAGCATCACAAATTGTTCCGATTCCAATTGCACAAGTAAAAGGTAATATAACGATTTCTACTGATAATTTGCACCAAGAGGTGAACTTTGATGGCGTTGGTGGGCTTGCTCGAATTTTTGGCCATGGATCGGCAAAAAGATGGAATTGGTTACATGCCAATTTAGACCAAGATACGGTACTTGAGGCAGTGGTTGCCCAACCAAAAACGCCAGGGCTTTCAGTCATGCCACCATTAGGGTTTGTACAAATTAAAACAAAGGACTTTACCTGGCCAAAAGATCCAGTGGCTGCATCCATCTTTTTTAAAGGGCATCTTGGATCTGAGTTTTGGACATTAAGAGGAAGAGTAGGACGCAGACGGTTAACTTTTGAGGTTGCAATGCCAGAGGACAGATGCGTAAAAGTTGGTTATGTAGATCCGGATAGCTCTACCGCAACTTGCACGAACTGCGAAGTTTCAAGTTTAACAGCCATTTTAGAAAGGCGTTATAAGCGCTGGGAAACTGAGAAAATATGGCATTTGCAAAACACAGCCCATGCTGAGTACGGTGATCGCCCATAGTGCTTTAAAGGAAATTATTTTTTGTTGGCAGTAAAATTCAGTTATGGACTTAGAAAGTACCCAAAAGGAAGTTAATCAATGTGTGTTAAAAGCGCGCAAGGCTTATGAGTCGTGGTCAGCATTAAGTCATTCTCAAAGAGCCTCACATTTATTAAGAGTTAAAGATTTACTGATCAGTAGGCTAGATGAAATTGTTCAAGTAATTTGTGAAGAAACAGGAAAGCTTTCGGCTGAAGCAGTGGTTAATGAGGTAGTAGTTTGTAGTGAGCTGATTAATTTTTATGCAAAAAATGCTCAAAAGATTTTAAGCTCAAAGAAGGTTTCCCCGGGGATATTTTTTACAAAGCAGGCAGAAATTAGGTATGAACCAAAAGGTGTGATTGGAATAATATCACCATGGAATTATCCACTTGTTTTGTCTTTGGGTCCTGTAATGACAGCTCTTTTTGCTGGCAATACGGCTGTATTAAAACCTTCAGAGTATACACCTAAGGTAGGTTTAAAAGTCGGGGAGCTATTTGCAAGCCTTAATGAATATCAAGACATTGTACAAGTCCTACCTGCTGATAGAGAAACAGGGGCAGCTCTTGTCAATTCAGATGTTGATATGATTACCTTTACTGGATCAGTTGCAACTGGAAAAGCTGTAATGAGAGATGCAGCTAAAACACTTAAGCCAATTATCTTAGAGCTTGGGGGTAAAGACCCAATGATAGTTTTAAGAGATGCGAATTTAAAACGCGCTGTAAAGGCTTGTGTTTGGGGAGCGTTTACAAATGCGGGGCAAACATGTATGGCCGTAGAAAGGGTTTACGTAGAAAAATCAATCTATAAAGAATTTGTCGATGAGGTTGTGAAACTTACATCAAGTCTTAAAGTGGGGGCACCTGACGGCGACGTTGCTCCAATGATTAATGAGAAACAGCTTAAAATCGTAGAGGATCATGTAAAAGATGCTGTTGAGAAGGGAGCTCAAATTTTGTGTGGAGGCTCTAGAGTAGAAAATGCTTTAAGACCGACCTTTTCCCCAACGGTTGTTGTTAATGTCAACCATTCGATGAAAATTATGAAAGAAGAAACCTTTGGTCCGGTGCTACCGATTTGTAAATTTGACACTGACCAAGAAGCTCTTGAACTAGCTAATGATTCCCCTTACGGTCTTAACGCCTCTGTATTTGGTACAGATAAAGATAGGGTTGAATTTTTCGTTAAAAATCTTAAGAGCGGCAACGTTTGTGTTAATGACGTAATGGTTTCTTACGCTTTGCCAGCTCTTCCATTTGGTGGTGTCAAGCAGTCTGGTTTTGGGCGCACTCACGGTGAGCTTGGCCTAATAGAGATGTGCAACGTTAAATCAGTTGCAAAAGACAGATTCGGGCTAAGTTTTGAACCACAGTGGTATCCAATTACAAAAGCTACTAAGGCTTTTGGCGAGGTGGTTTTAAACCTTAGAGCTAAGCAACCCTTAAAAGCTATTAAGGCCGCAAAAAGTTTATTAATAAAGCATTGAAAATTTTCTATTGAAATTCAGTAAGCTCATGTAAAAGAACTTGTTTTTTTGTTTCTGGGATTAATTGGCTTGTCATTATGTCATCTAACAGTTTGTTTAAGGCAGTCTCAAGATTGATTTTGTGAGTTTTATCTTCTAAGAGTAAAAATGCATGGATTTTATTTAATCGCTTTCGAAATAAATATATGTGAGAGGAAAAGTCCAAAGTTAAACTTGCTATAAATAATTGAGCTGAGTTTTTAGGCAGTCTTGGTGTTTTAATTTTCATTGTCGTAATTTCAGGTAAAATAGCAAAAAATTTTGCGCCGAGATTATTTAAAAATTTTTGAGGGTTCTTGCTGTAAATTAGCAAACTCGTTACCAAAGATTCCTTTTCAGGATACATTTAACGCTTACAAAAATAACTTTTAACTTTGCCTAACATCATCATATGGTTAAAACACTGCGTTACGTTATAATTACTGATCGCGCTTTAACAAAAAAGTCCCAGTAGAGCGGCTAATAATTTCACTTTGTTCATTCGTAATTTCAGAGTAAGCAAATGCAACTTGTCTTGTGAGATGGGTTATACAACCATAAAGACCTAGTTTTTCATCTTTTAAAGCTGGGCGCAGTAGGTCAATCTTCATCTCAAGCGTTGCCTTAGTCCTGTCTTTGCCGTCTAAGGAGGTATTGGCTGCAAAGTTCATGAGAGCATCTAAGAGTACTGCCTGCACGCCAGCTTGTACGGTTCCGCTGACGTTTAAACAAATTTCTGTAGGCTCCCAACTTCCTTTGACCCAGCCAAGATTTTTCTCTGACAGTCCATAGCTGTCAAAGGAAGCACCGATAAGTTTAATAAGGGGCATGCCTCCAGATCCCAGCCATTTGTCCATATTTCTCATAGTGCCAGCTTTACTAAATTGAGTTTTTTAAGCAAATACAAAGCGTTTCTGTTAGAAACTTACGACCAGAACCAGGAAAATTGGCTAAGGTAACTAACCGATTGGTAAGTTATAGAAAAACCAGAGTAGGATTAAATTTGATACCCTGGTTTAAATTAGGACAATTAAGTAAGGAGGCTTAATGAGACAAGCAGTTATTGTAGATGCAATAAGAACACCACTTGGCAAACGTAATGGGAAACTCAGAAATTGGCATCCTGCTGATTTGCTCTCTGAAGTGCTTAAGGCTCTTGTGAGTCGTAACGACTTGGATCCTGCACTTGTAGAAGATGTTATTGGTGGTTGCGTTATGCAGGTGGGTGAGCAAGCTCTAAATATCGCCCGAAATGCTGCATTAGCAGCTGGCTTTCCCGAAGATGTATGTGGGACTACTGTTGACCGCCAGTGTGGTTCGTCTCAACAGGCGGCTCATTTTGCTGCCCAGGGAGTAATGGCTGGTGCCTATGACATAGTTATTGCTTGTGGTGTTGAATCAATGACAAGAGTTCCAATGGGTTCCTCAATTTCTTCTGGTGTTGGATTTCCATTTGGACCTAGAATGTCAGCACGTTATTCTGCTGTTGGCGGACTTGTGCCTCAAGGCATTTCAGCTGAGATGATTGCCGACAAATGGGGACTGACTCGTGAGCAACTCGATGAATTTGGTGCCAGGAGCCAAAAGCTAGCTCACCAAGCAACAGTTGAAGGTAGATTTGAGCGTGAAATAATTCCGATCAAAGTCAAAGATGACAATGGGCAGGAAACTGATGAGGTGATGAAGACAGATGAGGGGATACGTCCTGAAACTACTGTCGAAGTTCTTGCCAACCTTAAGCCAGCATTTAAGCCAGATGGAAAAGTTACTGCAGGCAATTCTTCTCAAATAACTGATGGTGCTGCAGGTTTGTTAATAATGAGCGAGGAAAAGGCTAATGAATTAGGTTACAAGCCAAGAGCTAGGTTTCATGCCTTTGCCTTAGCAGGAGTGGATCCAGTGACTATGCTTACAGGACCTATTCCTGCCACAACCAGAGTCCTTGAGAGGGCTAAGATGACCTTGGATGAAATTGATTTAGTTGAAATAAATGAGGCTTTTGCTTCAGTGGTGTTAGCCTGGGAAGCAGAACACAAGCCTGATATGTCAAAGGTTAATGTTAACGGAGGTGCAATAGCTATAGGACACCCGCTGGGCTGTTCAGGTGCTCGGCTAATGGCAACATTGTTATGTGAGCTAGAAAGAACAAATAAAAGATGGGGACTCCAAACAATGTGCGAAGGTGGCGGTATGGCAAATGCTACTATCATTGAGCGTTTAGGCTAATTTCCTTTAATGTAAAAAGGCGCTCTATTAAAGGGCGCCTTTTTATTAATAAAACTGTGTTAGCGTAAAATAGTTAAAATTTAAGGAATTGCTCTGGTATTACTTTTGATAACTCTTTGTTAACTGATACCCAACGCTGTCCGTCAAATTGGCGGATTATCTTTGCTGGTACTCCCGCAACTAAAGATCTAGGCGGTACAAAACCTGTTACAACTGCCCCTGCTGCTACAACTGAATTTTCTCCAACATAACTTCCAGGTAAAATTACAGCTCCTGTGGCAATCCATGCACCTTTTCCAATATATACACCTTTATCCTTTGGCAACTGTCGCCCCACCGGTATTTGGATATCTTCATAACTGTGATTTTGATCGGTGATATATACATAGGGACCCGTCATTACATCGTCACAAATTTCAATGTGAAAGTGACCTACAATATGGCTGCCTCTTCCAATGATACAGCGATTGCCGATCTGAATTATGTTATTTGAGATAAGCTTTTGTCCTGGAGCAATTCCTGCTGAGAGTGATACGTTTTGACCGATCATAGTGTCTTGACCAATATGGATTGCGTATTGATTATAAATTGTCCCTTGTGGAAAGTTGATCAAGGAATTTTTTCCAAAGGAACCAAATTCTTTACTTTTAGGATGATTTTGGGTAATCATTCCATATGTAGAGATTATCTGCCAAGTTTTATCTACTAGTAGGGATACAAGGTAATCACATTTAAAACGTAATTTGTTCAAAATAGGCTTTTGCATTTTTAATCAATTGTGGCTTTAGTAGCTTGTGGTGTTAAATTGACATTAGTTTGTAGTGCATTTCGTTCAAAGAGTCTACCTATTATTGGTAAATCCGTGAAAGACTCCGCTTTAGCTAAAGCAATTGCTCCAGGTAACATATGTTCAAAAGCATCATAAGCTGCGTACCTAGGATACCAAACAGGATCATATTTTGCATTGAATCGAAATAGTGATTCTATTTGCATAGATTTTGAGAGTTGTTTAATAATATAACGTTTGATACTATTCATGATACCGCCTTGGTTGTTTTCATCTAAAAATGCTCGCCAAGTAGCAAAATTTAAGCTTAACCACTCATAGTTATGTTCTTTTAAGTAATAAATTGTGCTTATAAGTAAAAAATCAATTAGTCCGTTGGGATGTTCTTTAGAAGGGTCCCTACGCATAAGATCAAGAGAGTAGCCGTTAACGTTTATTGCTGGCACGAACTGACAAAAGGCTACCGGTATCTCATTTTTATCAAACGCGACAGTTAATAAAAGATCTGTATCAAACGGGTCAAATATTCTTCCTAATGTCATAGAGAATCCTCGTTCGTGATTTCCTCTACGAGTCTTGGGCATCAAATTAAGTATTTGACTTTTAAGATCTCCTGAAACCTCTAAGGGATTGTAAAATCTAGCGCTATAACCGTATTTAGCAATGCGGTTATAAGCTTGCCTTAATCCCTTGAAATGCCCACCAGCTAGGTTAAACTGATTAACTTTTACTAATGCCTCGTCACCCATGTATATGATTCCCATGCCGTCAGTACGATAAATATCAAGCCATTTTTCACAAGCCCCAACAACAGCTAAGCTCCAGCCGTGTTTATCCACATATTGTCTAAAAGCTTTCCATGCCACAAGGCTTTCTTCTGATGGTCCTATCGGGTCTGGTGACACCAGACAAACTCCATTAAAAACGCCAAAGGCTACCAACGTATTATTGTAAAAAAAGTGATTTTTGTCGTTACGCAAGGCGAAGTAATCTAAAGTTGATTGAGGATAACGCTTAATGAGTTCTAAGGCTTTTTGTCTGTTTTGTAAATGAACATGGGTTCTTCTATCAACAACAGGTCTGAATAATAACACACCAACCATTATTAAGAGTGATATTGATACAGTTAAAAGAGTTGGTGCAATAAATTGATTAATATCCTCTGGTAATCTGACGGTTTGTATACCAATTAAACGTTCAAATGTTGCTTTAAGAGCTTCTTTGGTTGATATTGTGTAAGTGAGAAGTTTTTTGTGATGGTGAGCATAAATTACAGATCCTTCAATTACTAAAGTTGAAGTTAGAATGACTGCCAATAAGGTTCCAATTAATGCCAGTATTGCGGAGCGTGTTGACGGTAAGTCTGGCTCGGTTTGAAAGTACTTTCGGTAGTAAACAAATAAAATAAGCAAAATTAAATAAATCACGGATTCCTCTAAAGCAAAGCCGCGCAATGTATTTGTAAGGATTGCAAGAATAATAACACCCAGAGAGAGATACCAAGCTATTTTGTGTCCTCGTCTTACAGCTCTAGCTAAAAAAATTAATGTGATGGACAAAAAGACCGTGACAGCTGCAATGCTTGATACATAACTTACAGGTAAAAATTTTTCTAGTAGCTTTAAACGATCTTTAAAAGGGGGAATGATTGTTGAAACTAAATTAAGCATCCCAACTAAAAAAAGCAAACCAGAAATAATACGTCTTACTCTACGAACCTTCTTGGCATAAGAAGAACGAAGTGATTTAGTAGAATCAATGATGTATTTTTGTGAAGGCAAAGTTTCTTTTAATGCCATAACCTTTTATAAGTACCTACCGATTTTTATGCCTTTCATTTTTGGGTATACTAAGTTCTACAAAGGTTATCCAGCCTATTTTAGATGTATTTTGGTGCAATGTAATAATAGACTAGCATAGCGATTTTGGTAGTTATTAACCGCAAAGTGTAATATTGTTTTCTTTAAAAGCAGCAAAGATGCTGTTTTTTGTTTTTGATGAATGATTACCTAAAGGGAGATACCTAAAAATATTCAAGCTGTAGTTTTGACTTACTGTTATAGGTAAAAATTATTTACTTTATTGCCCAAACATTGAATTTGTTTTTAAGGCATTGCTAAGTAGGCGTTGTTAGTATATATGAGCTTAATGACTAACGCTTTATTAGGATGCTGTTGTTTTAAACGGTAAAGTTAATTAGCTATTAGCATTAAAAAATGATTAGTTTTTACAAAATCTATTCTAACTTTTTGAAATGTCTATCTAGTTTGAAAACCTGCTTTGTTACAAATTAGATGCTAATTAAAAAAAGCGCTAAAGGTTTGAAAGAAACATTTCAATAAAAAATCCTTTACTTAAGAACTAATTTATTGCCTTGTAATTTGTAGTGCTGTTTTTAAAGGTATAAAGATGCCAGGTTTAAATTCTTAAAAGAGACAACCAAGATGCAGGAGTTACTTTTAGTAACCATCTAGCTTAGCAGTTAGATGCGCTAGATTAAGGCTTAATACCTTGTTAAATTAGATATTAACTTTAAGGCAGAAAGGACGGTGAGGCTATGGACGAAGCTTTGCAAAGCGGTGCGATTGAAGCACTCTTAAAAGAGGAACGCAAATATGAACCATCTAATGAATTTAAAAATCAAGCATTGATAAAGGATGACGAGATTTACAAAGAAGCTCAAAAGGATTATATAGGTTTTTGGGCTAAACAAGCTCGTGAGCTCTTGGATTGGTTTAAAGATTTTGAAGAGGTTTTAGATTGGGATCCTCCGTTTGCTAAATGGTTTCTGGGAGGTAAATTAAACGTTAGCTATAACTGCCTGGACCGTCATGTTAATAATGGTTTAGGCGATAAAGTAGCTTATTATTGGGAAGGTGAACCCGGTGACACAAGAGTTATTACCTACAAAGAGCTTTTAAGTGAAGTATGCAAACTAGCTAATGCCTTGACTGAACTCGGAGTAAGTCAAGGTGACAGAGTAGCTATTTATATGCCGATGATTCCCGAGCTCCCAGTTGCAATGTTAGCTTGTAGCCGAATTGGGGCTACTCACTCAGTAGTTTTTGGAGGATTTTCTTCAGAGGCTCTGCGCGACAGAATAAATGATGCGAAAGCCAAAGTTTTAATTACTGCTGATGGCGGATATAGGCGCGGTAACGTTGTGGCGCTAAAGCAAAATGCAGACGAGGCACTTAAGGGTACTGATTCAATCGAAAAAGTAATTGTTGTTAATCGATTGGGTTCTAACTCTAATGTGAATATGATAAACGGCCGAGATGTTTATTATCATGAACTGCTAGAGGGCAAAAGTGATACTTTTAGCCCAGCAGAGCTTGATTCAGAACATCTTTTATACCTTTTGTATACATCCGGAACTACTGCCAAACCAAAAGGAATTATGCACACGACCGCTGGTTATTTAACTCAGGTTGCTTTTACTCAAAAATATGTATTTGATATAAAGCCAGAGAGCGATATTTATTGGTGTGCAGCTGACATAGGTTGGGTTACTGGCCATAGTTACATTGTTTATGGCCCGCTGTGCCTTGGGGTAACTGGGATTATTTATGAAGGCACTCCAGATTATCCAGATAAGGATAGATGGTGGTCAATCATTGAGAAATATAAAGTGACAATTTTATACACTGCTCCAACTGCAATTAGGACCTTTATGAAATGGGGAACGCAATATTTAGAGAAGCATGATTTATCATCTTTAAGACTTCTAGGCTCAGTAGGTGAGCCTATAAATCCAGAGGCATGGGTATGGTATAGAGAAAATGTTGGATATGGTAAAACTCCAGTTGTAGATACATGGTGGCAAACTGAAACAGGGGCTATTATGGTTGCACCGTTGCCAGGAATTACGGTTCTAAAGCCAGGATCTGCTTCATTTGCTCTTCCAGGTATATCAGTAGAAGTCGTAGATGATAACGCAAAGCCCGTTACATTAGGAGGAGGGTATTTAACAATAAAGCAGCCATGGCCCGCGATGCTCAGAGGCCTTTATGGTGATCCTGAGCGCTATAAGGAAACTTATTGGTCAAGGTTTCCGGGAAGATATTTTGCTGGCGATGGCGTGAAAATTGATGAAGAGGGTTATTTGTGGTTCCTAGGAAGAGTAGATGACGTCATGAACGTCTCTGGTCACAGAGTGTCTACGATGGAAGTTGAATCAGCTTTAGTTGACCATCCTATGGTAGCTGAGGCTGCAGTTGTTGGGATATCTGATGAACTTACTGGCCAGGCAATTATGGCTTTTGTAACGCCCAAGGTAGGTATTGATCCTACATCTGAGTTAGGTGAAGAACTGCGTAGTCATGTTGCAAAGAAAATAGGTGCTATTGCGCGACCAAAGTCAATTATTTTCACAGAGGAGTTACCGAAAACTCGCTCTGGCAAGATTATGCGAAGGCTACTAAGAGATGTAGCCGAAGGTCGTAAGCTTGGAGATACTACAACATTGGCTGACCCATCAGTAGTTGAAGAAATTAAAAAGAAAGCAGCAAGAGGCGAAGATTAATCTTTTTGCAATTTAAGAGCCCCGGAATTAATGCAGTAACGCAAATAAGTAGGGGCTGGGCCATCAGGAAATACGTGACCGAGGTGCCCCGAACACTTTGAACATAAGACCTCTGTTCTTATCATCCCGTGAGAATAATCAGGTGCTGTTGATACTGAGTCTTCAGTTATAGGTCTAGTGAAACTGGGCCACCCCGTCGCGGAGTCAAATTTGTCCTTCGCATCAAACAATTTATTTCCGCAGCCCTTACACACGAAAATACCCTCTCCATGATAATTCCAATACTCTCCGCTAAAGGGCGGCTCAGTCTCTTTGTTATATAAAATGCTACAAGAATACTCGTCTATATCCATGGCTTAATTACAGTTTAGCTTGTTAGGTCTCCAGAGATGCCTCGACATCAATTTCAATTTTGACCTTATCTCCAAGCATAAGCCCACCGGTTTCCAAGGGGGTATTCCATTTAACTTCCCAATCGTGTCGGTTGATTTCGGTTGTTGCAGTAAAACCAGCATAAATTTTGCCGCCTAGTCCAGTTGCCACATCAATTAGCTCCACGTTTAAATCTACCGGCAGTGTTTTGTCTCTTATTGTGAGCTGACCATGAGCTACACCAGATGTCGGTGATTTCAAGGTAAATTTATCTGATTTATAAATTATTTTTGGATACTTTTCTACGTCTAAAAAGTCAGGCGATCTCAAGTGATTATCGCGTTGCTCATTAGAAGTATCAACTGATGCAGCATCTATCTCTACCTCTATTGTTGACTTTTCTATTGGATCTTTTATGTTAAAAGAACCTGAAAATTTATTAAACCGCCCTTTTGCACGAGCTGCTATCATGTGACGAATACTAAAAGCAACCGATGAGTGCACCGGGTCTATGACCCATTTTCCAGTAGGTAGCTTTGTTTGAGCTCCGGTTTGTGTCATGATACCTCCTTTCGCATCATTCAACCTTAGTTGTTTAATCAAATATTGTAATAACAATTATTGTAAGAACAAACATATTAGCTAAAATTTTTAGTGTAAAATACAAAAAATGGCTAAAGAAGAGGAATTTTACCTAATGAATAAAATTTGTCTTCGCATCAACAAGGCTTTAGAACAAGAGCTTGAAAGTCTACACTCGATACCTTTGAGTAGTTTTGAGGTGCTTTATATGCTCGGGAATTCCCAAGACGGATTTTTATCTATGAATGAGCTGGCAGAACAAGTCGATCTCACTCCTTCAGGGCTGACCAGGCTGATTGATCGTATGGTTCAACTCAAACTTATTGAGCGAACTAGCTGCCCAACAGACAGGCGGGTTGTTTATGTAAAGCTTACGGAATATGGCAAAAACTGCTTCGAACTAGCTAGTAAAACTTATCGCCAGGTGTTACGTGAGAATATAACAAACCGGTTATCCGATGGGGAACTGGATCAATTACGATTCTTACTGCAGAAACTCGGTAATTGACACGCTTTGTATTAAGATTGCTACTTAGTGTATCGATAATTTAATATATGGGGCCGAACTTGCTTAAATACAGACAAATTGAGTCTAGGCTGTTGGCTCTGTTGGTGTTGTGTGGAATTGGCTTGTGGGTTCTAGCAGGTGAACTAGATTCAAACAAAAAGGTATTGCATGCAGGCGATGTCGGGGTGGGTCTTATTGGCATAGCGCTCGCGATTTCATTAATTGAGAGCTGGCAGAAAGTACGAAGCTGGGTTTTTCACATAGTTCTGTTTTGTGCATCAGTAGCTATTGGGGCTTCGATATTAGCTCAGCATAGCTTGGTTATGAGTCTTGCGGTGGGATTGTTGTACGTTTGGCTTTCAATTTTTGCCTTTATATTTTTTCCAAGGGCTCAAGCTTTAACTCACCTTGCTATTATTGAGGGGTTACTGGCATTTAGTCTGTCTCAAAAAGGCTTTGCGATAAGCGGATCGGTCGTAACTCTGTTGGCTTTTACTGTTGCAGGATCTGGTGCCTTAATTGGTTACTTAACAAAAAAACTCGCAGTTCTTGCTCAAACTGATTTTCTTACAGGCGTTCTTAACCGCTCTACGTTAGAGGAGGTACTAATAAGAGAAGTTGCTCGGGCTAAGCGTAGTGGAATTTGTTTTTCGGTTGCTTTAGTTGATTTAGATAGGTTTAAAGAATTTAATGACACCAACGGCCATTTAGCTGGCGATTGTTTGCTTAAAGATGTAGCTGATCGGTGGAAAAAAGCCCTTAGAGCAACTGACTTAATTGCAAGGTATGGGGGAGATGAGTTCGTGTTTGTGTTGCCAGGATTATCTGAAAAGGATGTTCATAATGTTTTAGAACGAATCAAGCAAGCTGGCAATATCCAATGTTCTATTGGTGTAGCAGTTTATAAAGAACACGACACAGCTTTGGATTTGATGTCTAGAGCTGATCAACATTTATATCAAGCAAAAGCATTAGGCGGTAACTTAATAATTAGTGACGGCGATCTTTCAACGATTATGCTAAGCAGTTAACATTGCATGTATATATCGTTGTGAGCTAAGTTTCAAATAAGGATAGCATTCGGTGGCAGATAAAAATACTTTTGTACAACAGGCTTTGGAGTTCATGCCAGCACTTTATTCAGCAGCTCTTAGAATGACGCAAAACCCTCAGGACGCAGAAGATTTAGTCCAGGAAACTTACCTAAGGGCATTTAGAGCCTTTGACTCATTTCAAGAAGGTACTAATTTAAAGGCGTGGTTATATAAGATACTTACCAACTCTTTTATTAACTCTTATAGGGTTAAAAAGAAAAGGGCCTATGAAACTAGCCTGGATGAGGTTGAGGATTTGTATCTTTACAAAAAGCTTTCTCAGCAAGAGAGCACAGATAGAACCTTTTCGCCTGAAGAGCTTGTGTTAAAAACGCTGACCGATCAAGAAATAAAAGATGCTCTTGAATCTTTGCCTGAAAGTTTTAGACTAGCAGTAATATTAGCAGATGTGGAAGGGTTTTCTTACCAGGAGATTGCCGAGATCTTGAACCTTCCAGTGGGAACAGTTATGAGCAGGATCCACAGGGGAAGAAAAGCACTTCAAAAAGCGTTACATGATTATGCAGTGAAAAAGGGGCTAATTAAAAACTCAGCTGAGTTAATCGGACAATCTGAAGGGGAAAAGAAATGACAAGCTCTTTCCAGAAAAACCTTGTCGATAAATGTCAAGAGGCTATTCACAAACTTTATCATTACCTTGACGGAGAGTTAACTGAAGAAAAAAGGCAAGCAATAGAAAAGCATTTAGATCAGTGTCGCCCGTGCGAACAGGCCTATAGCTTTGAAAGGGAGCTTCGTAGGGTAATAGCTGATCGAATGAAGGAAGAGGTTCCAGAGAGCTTAAAGAAAAAAATTGCTGATTTAATACAGCACGAGTTTCACTAGATTTTTCACTTTAAGTTTAAATAATTTCACTCTAAGGGAATAATTTAACACGAGGGGTGGTTACACTAAGTATGGACGGCTTACTATTAGTTGTTGCAACACCTAGTGCACATGATCGTCCACCGAAAAAAGCACCTAAAGGGCGTGTTTGTGAACATCCCGGATGTTTTACAATCCTTTCTGTTTATAACCTTGGGAGATACTGTGCTGTTCATGAGCATTTGCCTCAAGCAAGGGTGCGCGGGAAAAAAATTGCTTAAATTATTTAGCTATGTGATTAAAGAGCCTACAAAAGTGTAGCCTATTGGTTGTGGAGAAAGAACAACTATTAGGGCAGAACCTAGCAAAAACGCTTTCGCGATTAAGTGCTGGTAATGACAGGTTAAGCGAAGCTCATCTTGAGAACCTTGCATCAGATTTTGATGTCCTAAGTCAAAAGGCGCTAGATCTTGTAGCCCGACACACAGGTTGGAGTTATGACAGATTACCATCAGTAAAAGTGGTGTATCGCCACGAATGGATTCAGGCCAACATAGATACCTTTAGTGAAGCTTGGTCTAACCTTATTGAGCCAGCAATAAAAACCAGTGTTGGCACGCAGGCGGCAACCGAAACATCTAAAACACTTGCCTTAATTCAATTAAGTTTAATGTTGGGTTGGCTTTCACGAAGAGTTCTTGGTCAATATAGCTTTGCCTTTTCAGGAGCTTCTAAAGATGTAGATGTTTATTACGTTGGATTTAATATTGTTAACTTAGAAAACCGTTTTGCCTTTTATCCACGCGAATTTCGTTTATGGCTTGCGTTGCACGAAATCACTCACTTTATGCAGTTTGAATCTATCAAATGGCTGAACGGTTATTTTCAAGAGCTGGTAAAGCAAAGTGTTTCTTTTGCTTTACCAAACATAGGTGACTTAGCTCAAGGTCTTAAAAGGCTTTTAAATCAGCTTAGGTCAGGTTCTTTAAATGATATGTCTTTAGGGATAGCAGGCCTTTTGGGTAATGAGCAACAATTAGAAGTTTTAAAAAAAGTTCAAGTGCTTATGAGTTTAATAGAAGGTCAAGCTGATTTGGTAATGTCAGTTATAGGGGAAAGTGTTTTAGACCAAGCACCTAGATTTGCAAGAATATTAAAAGCCAGAAGGCTCTCAGCAAAGGGAATTCAGAAGTTATTACAGCAGCTTTTGGGTTTAGAGGCAAAGCTACGTCAATATGCTGACGGAGAAAAATTTTTAAGAGTCATTTATTCTGAGCTCGGTTCTGCTTGTTATGAAAAAGTATTTGAGTCCCCTGAGTCATTGCCGACAATTCAAGAGCTAGCTGATCCACAGAAGTGGTTGCATTCCAAAGGCTTAAAAATAGCTTAAAGCACAATTTAAAGGAGCATCTGCTTGCAAAAGCTGAGTTTCCTGAAAAAGGAAGTGATTACAACATAGCAGTAAGCGGAGGCCCTGATTCTTGTGCATTGCTTGTCCTAGCAACATCTGCAGGATTAAATGTTACAGTTTTTCATGTGAATCATTCTTTGCGCAACGATGCCCAAAAAGAACAAGACTTTGTTAAAGAACTTGCTTTTAAATATAAAGCACGATTCATTGGATTAAAAGTAAGTGTTGAACCAGGTCCTAATCTTGAAGCTAGACTAAGGCAAGCGCGCTTTTCAGTATTACCGGATAATATTGCTACAGCACACAGTATGGATGATCAAGCCGAAACAGTAATAATAAATCTTTTAAGAGGTGCTCACTTGGCAGGGCTATCTGGTATGCACAAGAGCTTCAAGCATCCGTTGTTAGAAATTAGAAGAAGTGAGCTTAGAGAACTATGTGCATCTGAAGGCATTAATCCAATACAAGATCCGACTAATAAAGACATGCGCTTTACTCGAAATAGGGTGCGTTTTGAGGTTATACCACTTTTAAATTCAGTTGCAAAAAGAGACGTTGTACCTATTATTGCCCGTACGGCAAAACTTCTAAGGCAGGAAAAGGATTTCATTGATAGTGTTTTAGAGCCTTTTATGGCCTATTTTAAAGAATGCCCAACAACTGCACCGGATGTTGTTTTAAGACGAATTATAAAAGAGCAAATTTCTACTTCAGATGGCTACTCACCGCAAAGCAGTGAAATTGATCGGGTTCTGGAGGTTGTTAAAGGACTTAAACCGGCTGTTATGATATCTAAATCTAGGCAAGTTACCTTTAAAGACAATAAAATTATGATTAATACTTATAACTCCCGTGAGCACTGAAAAAGAGCTGGATTCAATTTTAGATAAAGAGATAATTTCTGAAATTCAGATAAAACAGCGTCTGAAAGAAATTGCTAGTTTAATTCAACAAGATTTTGAAGGTAAAAACCCATTGTTTATTGGCGTGCTTAAAGGAGCCTTTGTTTTCCTATCAGATCTTTTAAGGTTAATTGACATGGAATTAAATGTTGATTTTATGGCAGTATCCTCATATGGAACTGCTACTAAGACATCTGGTGTGGTAAGGATCTTAAAAGATTTAGATACTGATGTGACTAATCGTCATGTTTTAGTTGTTGAAGATATTGTTGACTCGGGCCTTACATTAGCTTATTTAAAACGAAATCTCTTAGTTCGAAAACCAGCATCTTTAAATATTTGCGCACTTTTATTAAAAGAAGGCCAACAAAAGGTCGATTTAGATATTCACTATATAGGATTTAAGATAAAACCGTCTTTTGTGGTTGGATATGGGCTTGACATTGAGGAAAAGTTTAGAAACCTAGCTAGCATATGGACACTAAAGGAAGGATATTGTGATTGATCAAAATAAAGTTCAACGTGCAGTTGCTGATTTGTTATTAGCTTTAGGTGAGGATCCTAACAAAGAAGGAATTAAAAATACTCCGCAACGAGTAGCACGAATGTTTGCAGAGGTTTTAAAAGGACGCGATCAAGATCCATTAGCTCTTTTAAAAACTACTTTTACAGAAGATCATGATGAAATTGTCATGGTTAAAGATATTTCTTTTACCTCTATTTGTGAGCATCATCTTGTGCCATTTGTCGGTAAAGCACACATTGCTTACATACCTAATGAAAATGGGACTATTACTGGTCTTTCAAAACTTGTGCGAGTTGTCGACGTTTTTGCAAAACGCCTTCAAGTTCAGGAGAGAATGACTGTTCAGATTGCAGATACCATTGAGAAAGCACTATTACCCAGAGGGGTTTTTGTAGTAATTGAGGCTGAACATTTATGCATGTCAATTAGAGGTGTAAATAAACCAGGCACTACCACAGTTACCTCTGCAGTTAGAGGTGTATTTAGAGAAAAGCAATCCACGAGATCAGAAGCATTAACCTTGCTTAATCTAAAAAGAGAGTTTTAAATGTTTCAAATAATGGGTATCTTAAATGTTACTCCAGATTCGTTTTCTGATGGTGGCCTATATATTGATAAAAAGCGTGCAATTAATCACGCGGTCAAGCTAGCATTAGATGGTGCTGATATCATTGACATAGGTGGTGAATCCACTAGGCCTGGTGCTGAGCCAGTCAGTATTTCTCAGGAGCTTGATAGGGTGATACCTATTATAGAAAAGCTAAAAACTATGTTGCCTATTCGCATTAGTGTTGACACAAGAAAACCCGAGGTTGCTAAGCAAGCTATTTTAAGTGGTGCCAGTTTAATTAATGATGTGTCTGCTGAATTATTCGAAGTTTGTGCTCAGTGCAATGCTGGTTGGATTGCTATGCATAAAAAAGGTGAGCCTAAAACAATGCAACTTGATCCGCAATATGAAAGTGTGACTGAGGAGGTTTTTAGCTATTTAAGTCATAAAGCACAAGAAGGTTTAAAAGCAGGTGTTAAGGAAGTTTATGTTGATCCAGGTATTGGTTTTGGTAAAACGGTTAAACACAATTTAGAATTATTAGCAGGTATTAATAAACTTAAAGAGTTGGGTCTTAATGTTGTGGTGGGTACTTCCAGAAAGAGTTTTTTAGGTGTTGTTGGTAAAATTAAAGATGAGCCTTTAAGTGTACAAAATAGATTGGCTCCCACGCTTGCTACAGTTGCTTGGCTAGCCAGAGCAGGTGTTAATATGGTGCGGGTACACGACGTTAAGGAAACAGCACAGCTTAGGAAGTTACTAGAATTATGCCAAAGGTGATAAGGAAGTTTTAAAGATGCCAAAAAGCAAGTGGACGTTAGGTATTGAACCTAGACATTTTTGCTGGATTATAAAGGATCATTTGGCTATATGTGAGCGTCCCGGAGGATTCGGGGAAAACCACCGGAAAGTACGTCGAGAAGAAGAAATCCAGTGGATTCGCAATCAAGGGTTTACTATGGTTGTCTCACTATTGAGCTCAACCCATAATTTGCATGCTTATGATGAGTTCGGCCTTTCATATATGCATGTGCCGTTTCATCCAGGTGTGGAAAACGATGTGTTAACTCAACAATTTTTTGAAAAACTTTCTGAATCTTTGGCAAAAGGCGAACGTATTATAATGCATGAAGATAATGTGAGCGATTTTTTAATCGGTATTGTTGCAGCTTTTTTGTATTGGGGTCAGTTCTTTAACGATGCCACAGAGGCAATCACTTTTACTGAGCGATTAGTTGGTCGCCAAATTGGGGCAGATGGGCGCATGATTGTAAAAGGTGTTGAAAGACTAGCACCTCCAACTTCTCCTGTTAAATTGCCCAGCAGGAAGAAGTACGTATAATTTCCCAACGTGGCGCAATTTGATCAAACCAATTGCTTGCACGTTAACGGAATTATTCTCCAAGCAACTCATGGGGTTTTACAGTCAGAAAAACAAAATCCACAACCATTTAAAATAGATGTTGCTCTTTATGGCGATTTTTCTACAGCTGCTTTATCAGATGAGTTAAGTCAAAGTATTGATTATGAGGCTGTAGTAGAGGTTGTTAAAAAAATAATGATGGGTCCGCCAATTAATTTAATTGAAACCTTGTGTTATAAAATTGGACAACAAGTTTCTGATCTAGCTGCTGGCGCTGCTAATTGGATTAAAGAAGTTGAAGTTGTTGTGACAAAGTTAAAACCTCCAGTTAAGGATTTAAAAGAGGTTTCCTTTTCTTCAAAGACGCTTGTAAAACGCAAAGCATATCTTGGTATTGGATCTAATTTGGGCGACCGATGGGCTGCTATTAGGTTTGCAGTTAATAACCTTCCTGATCTTTATAGGGTTTCATCTGTGTATGAGACGACCCCTGTTGGAGGTCCGCCTCAGGAAAATTATTTGAATTTAGTAGCAGAACTGATTACTGAAAGACATCCAAATGAACTTTTAGCTATTGCAAACGATCTAGAAGCAAAAGCTGGAAGAGTTCGTGACGTAAGATGGGGCCCAAGAGTGTTAGATATTGATATTTTAAAAGTGGGCGAATTAAGGTTTCATACTTCGCAGTTAATAGTTCCTCATCCGAGGATGTGGGAGCGTCGATTTGTCTTAGTTCCACTTGCGGAACTGGTGCCAGATTTGGTAAAAGAAGAAGAGTTGCTTAACTGCGTTGGTGAAGTTAAAAAAGTTGGTAGAATCTAAATTGTGATGACACCCTGAAAGTCAGGGGTCAAACAGGAGGAATTAATGGCAGAAATTGCGGTCGTTGGACCCGGAAGGGCCGGCAGATCGATAGGAGAGGCATTAAAAGAGTGTGATCACCAGGTTAGTTACTTTGGTCGTGGTGATGACATTAGTTCACTTGCTAGCGACTTTGAAATAGCAATTCTAGCAGTACCAGATAAGTCTGTTTCAGAGGTTGCAAAAATAATTAAGCCTAACTCTGGTTGCGTAGTTCATCTTTCTGGTTCGTTAGATTTATCGGTGCTTAATCCGCATATTTATAAAGCGTCAATTCATCCGCTGTGTACATTACCTAATGCAGATGTTGGTAAAAAGCGGTTAAGATCTGGATGTTATTTTGCAGTAGCGGGAGACGAAAGAGCAAAGAAGTTAGTTATAGACTTAGGTGGTTTTTTATTTAGTGTGCCTGAAGACAAAAGAGCAATTTATCATCTTGGTGCAACATTGGCTTCTAATTATGTCGTTGCTTTATTAAATCAAGCTTTAAAACTAGCAGATGAGTTAAACATAGATAAAAACGCTATCATTAATCTGGCACAAGGAGCACTTGAAGATGTTTTACTATTAGGTCCAAGAGATGCTCTAACTGGACCAGCTGCAAGAAAAGATGATATTACAATAGATCTTCATCAAAAAATTTACTCACAGCACTTTCCTGAGTTTAAAGACTTGTTTGGATTGCTTGTAAAGCTCGCTCAACAGATAAAGGACTCAGATTTATGATAATTACAACAGATAAAAAAGAGCTCCTTGAGTTTTTAAATCAGAAAAGAAAACTAGGTTCATCAATTGGATTTGTAGCAACTATGGGTTATTTACATGCAGGTCATCAAAGTTTGATTGAGCAATCTGCTAAAGAAAATGATATTACAGTTGTTAGTGATTTTGTAAATCCGATCCAATTTAATGAGACTTTAGATTTTGAAAGCTATCCAAAAGACATTGATCGCGATATTGCTATAGCAAGTGAGAGTGGGGCAGACGTTATTTTTATTCCAGGAGTCAACGACATTTATCCAAGGTTTCCAGAAATTGACTTTAAAGTAATTATTGAAAACGATAAACGAGCACTATTTATAGATTTAGAGGCAAAAAGCAGGCCAAAGCATTTTGATGGTGTGGTTACTGTTGTTACAAAATTGCTTGGCTTGATTTATCCTGATAAAGCTTATTTTGGTGAAAAAGATTATCAACAACTGCTTATTATAAAAGATTTGTGCAACGAATTTTTTCCTGGGATTAACATTGTAAGCTGCCCTACTGTTCGTGAGTCAGATGGGCTGGCCATGTCTTCTCGTAATGCTAGATTATCCAAAGAACAAAGGTTATCAGCCTTAGCTATTCCTAAAGCAATTTTTGCTGGCATTGAAGCAATTAAAAGTGGAGAAAAAAACCCTTTTGTGGTTGAAGAAATTATGATTAAAGAGCTCTGTAAAGAATCTGCATTAAGCATTGATTACTGCGTTTGCAGAAGCCCTGTTGACTTAGAGCCAATTGGACGGATCGTTGATCAAGCAAGGGTGCTGATTGCTGCCAGGCTTGATTCTGTAAGGTTAATAGATAATTTAGGATGGCAAAAGGAGAGTAAATGACAAGAAGAATGCTTAAATCAAAAATTCATAGGGCAACTGTGACTGCTGCCAATATTAATTATGTTGGATCAATTAGCATTGATCCAATTTTGATGGAATTGGCAGATATTAAGGAATATGAGCAGGTTGCAGTCCTAGATATTGATAACGGGCAACGTTTTGAAACATATGCAATAAAAGGCAAAGATAATGAAATTTGTTTAAATGGTGCTGCAGCCCGTTTAGTTTTACCAGGGGATAAAGTTATTATCCTTACTTACGCTGATTATCAAGAAAAAGAGCTTGAAAAGTATAGCCCAATAATAATACATGTTGATGCTAATAATCACGTGATTAATTCCAAAAACAACGAGATAGCTTACAGTTTCGAGTAATATTACAATGCCACATAGAATTAAAAGCCTTGATGTTTTAGTTATTGGTAGTGGTGTCGCGGGACTATCCTCTGCAATTGCTTTAACGACTAATCCTGCTTTAGCTGGTGCCAAAATTGGTGTGCTAACTAAAGGTAAACTTGATGATTCAACTACTCGTTGGGCACAGGGTGGAATTGCGGCAGTGTTAAAAGGCGATGAAGATTCTGTAGATGCTCATCTTGCCGATACGGTTAAGGCAGGTGACGGGCTTTGTGATTTAGATGCCGTGAGAGTTTTAGTTAATGAGGGGCCCAAACGAGTTGAAGAGTTAATAAAACTTGGCGCTATGTTTGATCAAGACCCTCAAGGACATTTTTTAAGGGCATTAGAAGGTGGACACTCTAAAGCTCGAGTATTGCACGCAAGAGGTGCAGCCACAGGTGCTGAGGTCGAGCGCACACTTGTTGATGCCATTAGAGCAACAGCTACAAGCATTTTTGAAGGTTGGTTTGTTAGCGCACTTTCTGTTAAAGACAACAAAGTTAATGGAGTTATAGCTATTAATGAAGTGAATGATTTAGTTGAAATAAGCTCAATTCATGTGATTTTAGCAACAGGGGGTGCAGGTCAGCTTTATTCTGTAACTACAAATCCAAAGGAAGTAACCGCAGATGGTATTTCATTGGGTTTACAAGCTGGTGCCCAGGTTGCAGACATGGAATTTATACAGTTTCACCCGACAGCCCTGTCACATCCATTAATGCCAAGGCCATTAATTTCAGAGGCCTTAAGAGGTCATGGTGCTAAGCTTCGCAATTTTAAAGGGCAAAGGTTTGTTGATGAGCTTGCTCCACGAGACGTCGTTTCAAAAGCTATGGCACAACAAATGATGCAAGAAGGAACTAGCCACTTGTGGCTTGATGCTACAGAGATAACTGATTTTAAAGAAAAATTTCCTACAATTTATCAAGAATTAAAAGCTGTTGGGCTTGATCCTTATAAAGAGTGGCTTCCTATTGCTCCAGCAGCACATTACTTATGTGGGGGTCTTTTAACTGATTTAGATGGAGCGACATCAGTTAATAATTTGTGGGCAGCAGGAGAGACTGCACTTTCAGGAGTGCACGGAGCAAATAGACTTGCCTCAAATTCATTACTGGAGGGAATGGTTTTTGGCGCTCGTATTGCTGAAGCAATAGCTAGAGGTAAAAGTGAGCATGATCCAACGGGGGTCTTTGCACGACGAAAAAGTCATGAGCACATTGAGTTAGAAATTCTAGGCCCAATTAGAGTTAGCAAAGCAGATGTACCTAAGACGGTTCCCAATGAAAAAGACAAAGTATTTTTGCAGCAAGTTATGACAGAAAATGTGGGTCTTTTAAGAACTCAAGCATCTTTAGAAAAAGCAAAGGTTTTTATAGAAAAACAATTACAAGGGTTGAACTGTTCTACTAATAGCCGTTTTGATAATGAATTTAAGAACCTTTTAATTGCAGCCTTGGCAGTTACAAATGGGGCGCTATTGCGTAAAGAATCCCGTGGTGCTCATAATAGAGAAGACTATCCAAACAAAAATGATAGAGATTTCAAGGTTCGCTTAGTTAATACAGGTATGGTTTTAAGTTTATGAATGACTTTTTCAATCCTCCAATAGTTAGTGTTAATGACGCGGTGAAAAAAGCTCTTGAGGAAGATTTTGGTCTATTAGGAGATTTAAGTTCAGATCTTTTAAGTAGCGATATAAAGGCACAAGGTTGTTTCATTGCAAGGGAATCTGGTGTTTTAGCCGGTACTTTATGTGTATTAAAAGCAGCAGAGTATGTTGATACAGATCTTAAGGTTGATTTTAAAAAAGTCGATGGTGAAACCGTAAATGCCGGAGAGCAATTCGGTTTAATTATTGGAACACTTCAGTCAATTCTTTCTGTGGAGCGAGTAGCTCTAAACTTTTTAGGACTTTTATCTGGTATTGCCAGTATTACAAATAAATACGTGCAAATTTGTAAAGAAGTAAATCCAAATATCTCAATTGTTGACACTAGAAAAACCCTACCTGGCTTAAGAGCGCTTTCAAAAGCGGCAGTGAGAGCAGGAGGAGGTAAAAATCATAGAGGTAATTTATCAGATGGGATTTTAATCAAGGACAATCATCTTGCTTTAATGAGTATGGAAGAATTAATTACTAAAGCGCGACGCATGTGGCCTTACAAGATGGTCGAGGTAGAATGCGAAACTTTTAATCAGGTTAAGCAAGCCATCGAGCTTAATGCTGACATAATAATGTTAGATAACATGGAGGTTGAACTTGCAAAAAAATGTGTCGATTTCATTAGAGATCAATCTTTAAATACATTAATAGAGATTTCGGGTGGAATTAATTTAGAAAACGTTGCCTTATATGCACAACTTGGCCCAGATTTTATCTCGATTGGCTCTCTTACTCACTCTGTTAAAACTTTAGATATCTCGCTTGAAATTACCCCCGATGCTAGTTGCAGTTGATGTTGGTAATACACAAACAGTAATTGGACTATTTCAAGAAGGGTCCAAGACTCCGAGTAGTTTAATTGCACACTGGCGGGTCGCTACCATTGCTGACCGCACCACCGATGAGCATGCTTTACTGCTTTATGATCTTTTTAGAATTGCCAACTTTGATATAAACAAAATTTCTGGAATTTGCTTTTCGTCTTCAGTTCCAGAAGTTACCGCACAGTTTCGTTCAATAACCTCAAAGTGGTTTAAAGTACCTTTAGTTATTGTTGGACCAGGAATAAAAACCGGCATGCCGATTTTATATGATAATCCTAAAGAGGTAGGAGCTGACAGAATAACAAATGCTGTAGCGGCATTTGATCGTTACAAAGGACCGACGATTATCGTAGATTTAGGAACAGCAATAACCTTTGATGCAGTATCTCAAAACGGGGAATATTTAGGAGGAGCTATTTTCCCAGGTATTGAAACCTCAACCTCTGCGTTATTTTCAAAGGCTGCTGCTTTAAGGAAAGTTGAATTAATAGAACCTCGTCGCGTGATAGGTAAGTCAACTGTTGAGTCTATTCAAGCAGGTACTATTTTTGGATTTGCATCTTTAGTTGATGGTATGTGTGAACGCTTTGAAGCTGAATTAGGTTCTTGCACAATCATTGCCACTGGAGGAAGTGCTCCCCTTGTTGTTCCTTATTCTAAAAAAATTAAGCACTTTGATCCATGGTTGACTCTTTGGGGGCTAAAACTTATATTTGAAAAAAATTCCTAGATTTTTTCTTATTTAATAAGATTTAGAAAATGGCTGAAATTCCTTATAGCTTTAATAAAACCAATAACATTATAGAGATTCGTCAGCGTTACGAAGATGTTGTCTCACCTGGAGAACATCTAAAAGATTGTGTTTCAATTGCTGGGCGTGCCATGTTAATAAGACGTCAAGGTGGTTTGTGCTTTGTAACATTAAAAGATCAAACCGGTCAGATCCAACTCATGGCTCAAAGAGACAAAACTCCTCATTTTGATAAATTTATAGATCTTTCTTTCGGTGATTGGATTGGCGTAGAGGGCAACATAGTAAAAACCAAAAGAGGTGAACTTTCAGTTAGTGTTAAAGAGTGGCATTTGCTTGCAAAGGCTGTAGATAATTTTGGAGATAAATACCACAAAATTAACGACGTTGACTTTAGATATAGGCATCGGGAGGCTGATTTATGGGTTAATGATGAAGTTAGACAAATATTTTTAAAGCGAAGCAAAATAATAAAATTAATTAGAAGTTATTTGGATTCACTAGGCTTTATCGAGGTTGAAACTCCCGTTTTAAACCCAGTATTAGGCGGCGCAAATGCAAGGCCGTTTGTAACCTATCATAGGGCACTAGATTCGCAATTTTATTTAAGGATAGCGCCTGAGCTTTATTTAAAACGGCTAGTTGTTGGTGGCTTTGAAAAAGTATTTGAAATTGCTAGAGTATTTCGCAATGAAGGAATATCACCGCGACACAATCCGGAATTTACTTTACTTGAGCTATATGTAGCATATAAAGATTATATGTATTTAATGGATTTAGTTGAAAGCTTGATTTTACATTTAGCTACTGAAGTAAATGGGATTCCAGAAATAATTAATGAAGATAAAAAAATTTCGTTAAATTTACCCTGGCGCAGAGTTGAATTTTTAAAAGCTGTTTCACAGAAAGTTGATTATCCTGTAGATATTAATATGTCCGTGGAAAAAGCCAGAGAGCTTTGTTCGAAGTTTTCGTGTGATTATGAACTAAGTTGGGGAGTCGGTAAGCTCTTGTTGGAGCTGTTTGAAAAAATTGTAGAACCTACTTTAATTGAGCCAACAATCATTTATGATTATCCGCTTGAGGTATCACCCCTAGCACGGCCACACAGGAATAACAAATTGCTTGTTGAGCGTTTTGAGGTCTTTATTGCAGGCAAAGAAGTTGTTAACGCATTTTCTGAGCTAAATGATCCAACGGATCAACAACAACGTTTTGCTGAGCAGCTTGCAAGAAAAAACGCTGGGGATGAAGAAGCCATGGAAATTGACTATGACTATATCAAAGCCTTAAGGTGGGGTTTGCCTCCAACGGCAGGAGCAGGTATAGGTATTGATAGGCTGGTAATGCTATTAACAGGTGTATCAAATATAAAAGATGTGATATTGTTTCCGACTTTAAAACCAATCAAGGTTGATCAGGGCAATGATTGATCTTCACGTTCACTCGACTTTTTCAGATGGTACTGATTCACCAGAGGCATTAGCATATTTAGCCAAGGATGCAAATCTTAGTGCTTTTGCCCTAACTGATCATGATTGCCTTGATGGAATTGAACTTGCGCGAAGTGAAGCAAAAAAGCTTGGTATTGAGTTTGTTGCTGGTGTAGAGGTATCTTGTCAGCATCCAGTTTATAACAACAAGTCTTGTCATGTATTGATTTATTTTGTTGAGCAAGGCTCAGAACCAATAGGGCAGGTCTTACAAAATCTGAGGGAGGATAGAAAGCAACGCAATCAAAAAATGCTTGAGCGACTCAATCAACTAGGGGTTGACTTGAGTATGCAAGAAGTAGCTAAGTTTGCAGGTGGCCAAGAATTGGCAAGACCACATTTTGCCAAAGCTATGGTTGAAAAAAAAATCGTTAAAAACGTTAATGAAGCTTTTGAAAAGTATTTAAGTGATAATGCACCAGCTTATGTAAAAAAGGCACACATTACACTTAAAGAAATTGCAAAGATTGCCAAGGATTCAAAGGGTTTAGCTGTGTTAGCTCATCCTTTAAGATTAAATCTTAAAACCAACGAGCTCGTAAATCTTTTTAAAGAGCTTAAGGATTATGGCTTTGTTGGTGCTGAATGTTACTACGGAGATTACAGTTTAGAAGATCGTAATTTATTACTTGAAATTACTAAACGTGCTCGCTTAATTCCTACGGGAGGTTCAGATTATCATGGGAATAATAAGGAGGGCTTGCGATTAGGAATTGGGCGTGGTGATCTTTGTGTACCAGATGAAGTATTGGATGCATTAAAGGCCTTTAAAGCCTTATTGAAATAAATTGTTGACCTTTAATCAATTGAATTAATTAATTGTGGTAAATCAATTTTAGATTTATTAACAAGAGTACTTACCCTATAAGCGTTTAACTTTAGCCTATAGCTATTAGTTATTAACTCCTTTATTTTTATATCAGGACTAATGAGCCATTCAATACTTTCTTGAGGGCTAAGAATTACTGGTTGACGATTGTGAATACTTTGAAATTTAGCTTGTGCCTCAGTAGTTAAAATTGCAAATGTAACAGTGTTAGGATTATTTGCATCAATTGCGTATATTCCTGCAAGGCCAACTAAAGTTTCTGATTCACTAAAAAAATACCAAGGTTGTTTATTTTTAGCTTCAAGACTTTGCCATTCATAATAGCCATTTGCAATAACAGCTATACGATTGGTTTTAGCAAGTTTTGAATAAAAATTGTTTTGTTTAATTGTCTCGACCCTAATGTTTATGGGTTTGTATTTTGCTAAGGCACTAGTTTTTAATCCCCAGATTGCCTCAATTATATTAGTTTTGTTGCTTAATGCTACAAGGGAGGTTTGTCCGGGAGAAATGTTCCATCGCGGAGAATATGAAATTGTGGGGCTAAACGGCAATTTGAAAGTGGCTTCTATTTGCTCTTTTGGGCTAAATAGCGTGAATCTTCCGCACACAGTAGTCTTAATATTAAGTTTAATAGACAGGAGGTTTTAGTGTGGCAGTAACTGTAGAAAAAGTGATTAAGGCACCGGCTGAAAAGGTTTTTGCTTTGCTAAGTGATCCCAAAAAACATTCACTTATTGACGGATCAAACACTGTGAAAGAATCAGCAGAAACACAAGAACCTTTAAGGCTGGGTGCAAAATTTAAAATGAATATGAGATTAGGTGTGCCATATGTCATGATTAATGAAGTAGTAGAGTATGAAGAAAACAGAAAAATAGCATGGCAGCCTCGCTTAGCGGGTCCTTTAGGAAAATTTATTGGGGGTCGCATATGGAAATACGAGCTAGAGCCAACAGAGGGTGGAACGTTAGTAAGAGAAACCTGGGATGTATCTCAAGATCCTGCCCGCCCTTTGCTTGATAGACCTGCCGTTTATAAGCGTGTTAGAGCAGCTATGGAAAAAACACTTGAAAACATTGAGAAAATTGTCACATCAGAATAAATGTTGGATTTGACTCTGGCTAAGGTTGACCTTAAGTCAATCGGGCCGGGAGTAGTTTGTGGTAATTTCTTTTGGTCCCGAGAAGAACTTATTGAAAGGTCATTAAAGATTGCTTCAGCTTTAGCATCGCTTGGGATTAAAAAAGATGACTCTATTGCAATCTTTATGCGAAACGATCTTGATTTCTTGACGGTTTCTTTGGCAGCATCAGCCTTATCGGCCCACGCAGTACCAATAAACTGGCATTTTAAAGCTCCAGAGGTAGATTACATAATTAAAGACTGTGATCCAAAGGTAGTTATTACTCACTCAGATTTATATAACTCAGTACTGAGCAAAATAAATATTTCAGCTCCTTTATGTTACGTTAAAACCCCAGAGCATATTAGAAAGGCTTTTGAGATTGATAAAGATCAAATCCAATGCAAAGGCCTAGTCGAACTTGAAACCTGGATTAATGATTTTAAACCCTATAGTTTGGAGCTCTCAGCACCTAGGCATTCGATGATTTATACATCTGGGACAACAGGGAGGCCTAAAGGTGTTAAGCGTGAAGCATTTAAGGATTATCAACTTAGTATATTAAGAGAAATAAATCGTGAAGTATTAGGTATTACTAAGTTCATGAGGACTGTAATTCCTGCACCGCTTTACCACTCCGCACCTAACATTTATGCGCTATCGGCTTTTCGAAATAAAGGATTAGTTGTTTTGCCGCCTCGTTTTGATCCAGAGGAACTTCTAAGAATTATCAGTGAGTTTAGTATCACACATATCCAACTAGTGCCATCCATGATTGTAAAGATTGTAAAAATAGCTCAAGAAGCGTTAAAAAATTATGACCTTAGCAGTCTTGAACATATTGTGCATGCAGCAGCCCCAATTGCTCCTGATGTAAAGCGCAAATTTATTGAAATTGTTGGACCTATTGTCTATGAATATTATGGCTCAACTGAAACAGGTGCAATTACATGGTGTGATACTCACGAGTGGCTCAAAAAACCAGGAACTGTAGGCAAGCCAGTTAAAGGGTGTGAGGTCATTATAGTTGGAGATAATAAGGAAATACTAGGCCCTTATCAGCAAGGAGAGATTTTTGTTAAAAATTCTTATTATCCAAACTTTACTTATCATAATGACGAAAATAAACGAAAAGAAATTGAGTTTAATGGTTTTATTACTGCGGGTGACGTTGGTTATTTAGACGAAGATGGGTATTTATTTTTGTGTGACAGGAAAAAAGATATGATTATTTCAGGTGGTGTTAATATATATCCCGCTGAGATTGAGTCAGTTATAATATCGATTCCAGCTATAAAAGATTGTGGGGTTTTTTCTTTGCCTGATGAATATTTAGGTGAAAAGGTAGCTGCTGTAATTGAGGTTGACCAAAACGTTGATAAAGATTTACTCCTATCTGAATTAACTACTAAGTTAAAAGAGGAGATTGCTAATTATAAGATTCCTAAGATTTTTCTAGTCGCAGCTAATTTGCCTCGTGATGATAGTGGAAAGCTCTTTAAGCGTAAAATAAGGGACCAAATATTAACCCAATTTAAACCAGAGCAATTAAATGCGGGAATTATTTGGATGTAAAGTTGGTTTTTAACTGTAGAAAAGGAGGAAGAAAATGGCAGTAATACATGCAGATGATCTTAAAACATTCGAAGATGAAGTTCTTAAGTCTGAAATCCCAGTAGTTGTTGATTTTTGGGCAGAATGGTGTGCACCATGCCGCATGGTTGCTCCTGAAATAGAGGCATTGGCTAATGAACACAATGGTGATATTAAGTTTGTGAAAGTTAATGTAGATGAAAATAGCGAGGTTGCTGCTAGATATAATATTATGAGCATTCCCACAATTGGGTTATTTAAAAACGGTGAGCTTGTGAGGGCTTCAATTGGAGCAAAACCACGTAAGCGAATAGCACAAGAATTAGGTATTTAATTAGAGACTTAAGTTTTATGAGCAAAAGCTTAAATAGCTATTTGGTTTTAATTAAAAGAACTTACTGGGCTGAATTTAGATAGGTTGAAATTTCAACTAGCCTAAATTGAACGTGTTCAAATTAACGCCAATTGATAAAGCTTTAGGGGTTTTCAATACCAAAGGCTAATCGTCTTAGAAATGCCCTTGATAAGGTATTTACTAGCTTGGTGGAAGTTTCTTTATTTGAAGAGCTTTCTCTTTCAGGAGGTGGTCTTAGACTTCCAGTTAATTTAACTTCACAGCGATCACTACCTAAATCTTTTAAAGTAATTTTTGCCTCTATATGAATTGGTAATGATTGGGTAGTTAATATTTCAGCGTTTAATTTTAACGGTGGTAACGTTGTTTTTTTGAAATTTTCTTTTTTGGATGCATTATTTAAAGAGGCTTTAGTAGCTGGTACTATTAAAACATCTACTTTAGCCGCAGACCACGATGGTGCTAGTGAATCCAAATTCTTTGCCAAGGCCTCTATTTCAGTTAAGCTAGCGCTGAGAAGTTTTGAGATAAGGTTTTGGTTAGTAAGGAACTTTGTTACAAACTCTGAATTTCTTTCAATATGAATCCAGTCATTTAATAAGATAGCTTTGGCAACCTTTCTGTGAGAATCTGGCGGCGCTGTGGTTTTTTGCTGCTCTAATTCTAGATCTTTATTTAAAAGATCCTCTAAAGAATATTTTGCAAGTACATTTCGTAAAGCTGCTGTTGCAGATGACCAGATTTCATGAAGTGGGCACACAGCGTCCCATCGACACGGCCCATCTCCTAATGAACATTGCTGAGTTACTAGTGGTCCTTCTGCTGCTTGCACAATTTCAAGAAGAGTTATTTTTTTGGCTCCCTAGTTAGTTTGTAACCGCCTTCTTTTCCAGCCTTTGATTCAGCAATGCCTGAATTGACTAAATCTGACAGAATTTGGGAAGCATATGTCTGAGGAACTCCTACATCAGCTACAACTTCTCTAATTTTACGGAGCGATCCCTCGTTATAGGCTCTTGCTAAAGACAATGCTGATCTAACTACATAGTCACCACGCTTTGAAAGTAACAAATTCATAATTAAAAGTTTAGCGATTGACTTTACATATTATAAACCGTTATTCTATAGGCTACCTCTGCTTATTAGAACTATTACTAATATAGACTTTATAGCGTGTTAACTTAAGGAGATGGCTGTGTTGACAAAACGAAATAATTAATTTTCAGTTTATGAACTTTAACGATAAAAGTAATTAATAAGCTCTTAATCAAATAACAATAAAGGAGCCCAATGTAGTCAAATTTTTGCACAGTTTCCTAAATTGTTTTGAGGTTTTTTCTATTTTAATGGCTTAAAGAACAAAAAGGCTTTGCTAATATGAATGATTATAAAAAGGTGCTTATAAGCTCTAGTTTTATATCTTCTGTTGCCAAAGGAAGAGTTTGGTCTTTTAATTTCAGTTTTTTAGCTTAATTAACTAGGGTTTTTTTAAAAAAAGGAGCTTATTTTGAAGACCTATGTTAAGGCAAGTAAGACAAGTTTGTTAAAAAATTTAAATTATCTTAAATGCTTTGGTAAAAAAATAGTATGCAGAAAAAATATGTTAAATTATTCGGCCCTTTAGTAATGTTGTTGTTTTTGGTTTTGAGTGCGTGCACAACCCCGCCAAACTTACCCAGTGTAAAGCAAAATGCAGCACCCGAAACATTTTTACACGTTAACATAGGAGCAAAAATATATATCAATAGCGGTAGCTTTGGTCCAGCAATTGTGCATATAAAAAGGGGTCAAGCTGTTGAATGGATTTGGCAGAATTATTTAGAAACAGATCAGGTTGTAATTAAAAATGTGGCTTCAAGTCCAATTCAAGATTCTGGGACCTGGGTTTATGTTTTTAACAAAGCGGGCACTTACTACTTTTATTCACCTTTTCATTATGATATGAGCGGTAACGTTATTGTTAGTGGGTAGCTCTATTTTTGTGAGTTTTTTCTAACCAGAGCTTTAGTCCCATTGCATTTGAGTGAATTCCATTGAGTATGTTTATTTTCTCGGCTTTTTCTGGATCTAAATTTGCTAATTCGTTTCCAAATTTTTTTGTCAGCGCATCGGCGATGTCTTGATTTTGTTGCCATGCTTTTGTAGCTACCTCTGCCCAAGAAATTAATTGTTCAGTTGCCTCTCTAATAAGCTCTTGAGGCTCTTGATCAATTAATCCATAATGAGCGAGGGCAACTCTGTGAGGTTTATAATTTAGAAACTTTTTAAGTGATGATAACGCCTGATCGAGATCAAAATCTGCTGGTGGTGTAGAGGGACGAAGTACGCCCACATCTGGAAGTTTCACTCCTGCAGCATCCCCGCAAAAAATAATACCTGAAAGGTCGTCAAAGATGGCTATGTGATGTTTCGCATGCCCAGGTGAATCTATAAAAGTGAGTTTTCGGTTGCTTGCAATTATAAGTTCTTGACCGTCTTGAACTGCAACAATACGCTCTGATTCTGTGGGGGTTAATCTACCATATAAAGAATCAAGGAAATCTCCGTATACGCTTTGAGCTGACTGGATTAATCTTGTGGGATCAATTAAATGTCTAGCTCCTTTAGGGTGTACATAAATTTTTGCGCTTGGGAATTCCTTGGCAATATCACCAACTGCACCCGCATGATCCAAATGGATGTGAGTTACAATTACCGAGGATAAGTCATTAGGGCTAAGGTTAAAGTCTTTAAGAGTTTCAACTACTGTTTTATATGAACTTTGGGCTCCTGTTTCAATTAATACTGGTACCGGCTCTATTATGAGGTATCCAGCAGTTACCTCATTAAAGCCACCAAGTTTTGTGTCTATTTGATAAAGGTTTTCTGCTAGCTCAGTAGCATTTTCAGGTATTGCCATGTATTTTAATTTAGCATCTTGAGTTAAAAACGTTTCACTTGCCAGTAGCTTGATCTTATAAAAAACTATGCTTAAAAAAGTGATTCGTTGTTATTTTTTTAACCAGGAGCTTAGGCAGTTGAAGTTCATCGTAGGTAAAAACGCTAACTGTCTAAGCTTTTGATGTTATAAGAGGTTTTTCAATTAAAAAAATTAACGGTTGAAATATAAGATTTAGCAATAAGGTGTTTGATTAAAAACCTCGTGTGTTTTTAAGCAAAGTCTATGATTACTTTAACATCATCATGGGAGTGTTCAAAAGCTTCTTTAAAATTTGCAGGCTTTACTCTTCTTGTAATGAGTTGCTCGAGCCAATTTGGGTCAGCTTTTGATAGATATTCAGATGCTTGACCATAGTGCTTTTTATTCGCATTTACAGATCCAACGATGGCTTCATTTTCTAGCACAATGTATCGATTCAGATCACCAGCATCTAAACTTAAAGAAATTCCACCTGAAGAAACCCCAGTTAAACACACCACTCCTGATGGCCCTACTAATTCAAGTGCTTTTAGGACAATTTGAGGTGCTCCAGAACATTCTATGATGCAATCAACACCTTTAGCGGCTTGCTCAAGGTCATCACAATAATATGTTGCGCCAAGTTCTTTGACAATCGTTGGTTTTAAGCCCTTATCGATTATATCAACGACGTTAACTTCAAGACCTTTTTGAATTCCAATCATTGCAGCTAGTAATCCGATAGGACCAGCACCTGTGATGCAGGCTTTCTTTGGTTGCCACAGGGCCCGATTGCCGATTAACTCAACTTGCTCCCAGGCTTTAGCTACAACCGAAGTAGGTTCCAAAAGAACATTAAGTTCCTTAAGATTTTGATCAACTTTTACTAAAAATTTTGGATCAATACAAAAGAGCTCTGACATAAATCCGTCGAGTTCTTTTATTCCGTGTTCTTTGTAGCGTCCATTTTTGCACATGTCCCATTGCTCATTTGCACAGCTGTAACAGGGTTCAGGATCTGGTTGTCTAACTATCGGCACTACCCAGTCATTTTTTTTAAGATCATAACCAGGCACATCTTCGATAATTTGACCGATTGCTTCATGCCCAATAATTAGAGATTGTTTTAAGGCTGGTGCCCATCCATATTTACCAGCTGCAATTTCTAAATCAGTGCCGCATATACCAACGGCTTTTGTCTTTACTAATGTCTCATTGGGTTGTTTTATTGGTTCTGGCACATCTGCAATGTGTAATGAGTTAGCCTGTAGCGGGATAACTTGAATTGCCTTCATTTTTTTACCTTAGGATTATGGCCATAAAGCCAATGACGAAAATTAGATTTCTTTAAGGCATCAGGAATATAAAAATGTTTTTTACTCAGTTCAACATTTGTTTTCTCTGCTGGAACGCTAGAGTATTGCGGTAGGCAGGATCCATCCTGGGCAGCTTTTATGTTGCAGGCTGTGTTTATTAACGAAATGTGAGAAAATGCCTGCGGAAAATTACCTACTTGGCGCTTATGATCTGTGCTGTATTCTTCAGATAATAGTCCTAAATCATTTGTAAGCTTAAGCAATCTCTCAAAGATCTCAAGTGCTTTATCCACTTTCCCCATCATTGCATAACAATCTGCTAGCCAATATGAACAGGCTAAAAAGGCCCCTTCTTTACCTTGGAGTCCATCGACTTCGGATGCTTGATCAGTCCTGTAGCGTAACACCAGATTGTCTTGCACTAATTCCTTTTCAATAGCATTAACTGTGGAAATCACTCTAGGATCATCAGGTGGTAAAAAGCCGACAATCGGGATCATTAAAAGAGAAGCATCTAAGTTATTAGAACCATAATATTGAGTAAATGAATTAATTTCACTATTAAAACCTTCCTTAAGTACTTGGTTTTTAATTGAGTTAGCTACTTCTTTCCAGTGGCTTACTGGTCCCTCATAAGAATAGTCATTCACAGCCCTGATTGCTCGATCTACAGCAACCCAAGCCATGACCTTTGAATGTACAAAGTGGCGCCTAGGTCCGCGAACTTCCCAGATACCATCATCAGGTTGGTTCCAGTTGTTGCAAACAAATTCCATTAATTTAATTTGGAGATCCCAAGAGGCATGAGGGTCCTGATAGCCATAAGTGCGCGCATCATGAAGTGTTGCCATGAGCTCGCCATAGACATCAAGTTGGAACTGATTTGATGCAGCATTTCCAATTCTAACAGGCGCAGAGTTCTCATATCCTTTTAGCCATGGTACTTCGTATTCTTCTAAGCGTCGCTCTCCTGCAATTCCATACATTATTTGAAGCTTTGAGACATCGCCAGCTGCTGCTCTAACTAGCCAGTCTCTCCATGCAACCGCCTCAAAGTGAAATCCTGCCCGCATTAACGAATCAAGTGTTAAAGTTGCATCTCTTAGCCAACAATATCTGTAGTCCCAATTTCTAGAGCCACCTAAAGTTTCTGGCAAAGAGGTAGTTGGGGCTGCAACAATTGCACCAGTTGGTTCATAAGTTAAAGCTTTTAAAACCAGTAAAGAGCGCAAAACTGCTTCCCTGTAATCTCCTTCATAACTACATTGAGACATCCAATTATCCCACCAGGAAACTGTTTCTTTGCAAGCATAAGATGCGTCAATTGGTCGAGGTGGGTTAACTGTTGAATCATGATAACTTAAGACAAAGGGAATTGTTTTACCCCGTTCAATTTTAAATTCTGCTACTGTGGTTAAATTTTTTCCTTTTGTTTCTACTGTGGTCCATAAGCTAAGGGCATCTGGACCAGCTACAGCATCTAACACATTGTTTCTATTTGTTACCCACGGTATTACATGCCCATAATCAAAGCGAATTACTAATGTCATTTCCATTTCAACTTCGCCATCAAGTCCTTCAAGCAACCTCACAATTCTTGCATTGTCTTCTCTAATGGGCATGAAGTCAGTTAATTTTACCCGGCCATCTTGGGTTTCAAATATTGTTTCTAAAACCATCGTATTTGGGATATATTTCCTTGAGCTTTTAAAAGTTTTCTTTGGAGCAATTTTAAAATATCCGTTTGAGTCATCCCCTAAAAGCTTGGCAAAGCAAGCCGCCGAATCAAACCTAGGTAAGCATAGCCAATCAATGGAACCATCTTTACTAACTAAAGCTGCTGTATGAGTATCTCCGATTAGCGCATAATCTTCTATGAGCATTAAATATTAATCTTAGCGAGATAGCCTAACTAGCGCAGGCAGTTCCGGTAATAAACTGTGGGTTTGATAAGGCTTGATTAATAGCTGGAATTATATCGGTAGAAGTTAGAGCATATCCAAGGTCGTTATTTGTGGTAGAGCGGGAAAATATCACGCCAATTACCTGGCCTTGCAGGTTAAAAAGTGGCCCCCCTGAATTACCTGGACGAACATAGCCTTGTATTTCATAAATATCGCGTTTAACTTCAGAGCTGTAATATATGTTAGGACCGGATGCTAAGATCTCCCCTAATATACCACTTGGCTGAGCGTTTAATGGTCCCCCCTCGGGATAACCCATAAATACTGACTCTGTTCCACCTGGTAAAACCTTATTTAAAACAGTTAAAGGTGGTGCTTGGAGCCCTCGAACTAAAAGCACTGCAAGGTCCAAATCAGGGTTAAAGTATATTATTCTGGCTGGATGCTGTCCTGTTGCATCAGTAACTGTTGGAAAGTTTACTCCAGCTACGACATGTGCATTTGTAACAACTATATTAGGGGCCACGGAAAACCCTGAACCTTCAATTATGCCGTTGCATGCTGATCCCGTTATCTCAACTACAGACTGGGCTACTTGTTGAACTAAGTTTTCTGCTTGTTGTATTGAGGGTTCTTTTACGCTCCCTACTGGAAGAGGTTCAAAAGTAGAAAACACTGGCGGAAACCCTGAATCTGATAAAAGTTGGCGTATTTGATTTAGTGGAACTGGAGGTAACTCGCTGTTTAGTGTTCGCAAGATAGAGGAACGCTGCAGCTGGGAATTTAAAATTAAAAATGGACTGTTAGCAAGCACGTTGCCTAATATCCAGGTAGCTATTAATGTTGCTAGAACTGAAATAATTGCTCCAGTTGCTGCATCAAACTTAGCCAAGCGATGACGTGTTAAAAGTCCTTGGAATTTAATACCAAAAAAGTGCCCCAAAGAACCCAGAATAACGGCTGGGAAAAACAATATTAACAAGGCTAGAAAAGTTCTCATTGTAATGTTGCTTATTGAATTAGTTAATACTGGGGCAAGTTCAATTCCTAAGATTATTCCCCCAGTTAACCCTAGAAAAAAACCTGAATATGAAAAAAACAAGGTTGCTCCACCAATGCGCAATCCATTAAGGGCTGCACTTACAATGAGCAAAATAATGACTAAATCAGCAATGTCCACTTTTTCTCATCTTTTAAATCGGATCAATACTTAAATCCTCATAGGTAAATATTGATAAAAATTTTATGTCGTTTTTACTTAAGAGTTCTTGTGCTTTTGTTGAGCGATTGAGCATAGAGATAGCTAGTAAAATCTCACCACCGCAAGCTTTTACAGCCGAGATAGCTTTAAAAAGAGATGAGCCGGTTGTAGTGGTGTCTTCAATAACAACTACTTTTGTTCCCTTTGTAATCGGTGTTCCTTCAATTAAATTTTGTGTTCCATGTGATTTTTCTTGTTTTCTAACTGAAAACCAGTTCCAGCCGGAAATTACCGATACGGCATGCGCTAAAGGATCAGCACCCATCGTCATGCCCCCAATTGTCAAACTATTTTGAGGATGCAATATATCTACAATATAGTCAATTAGTAGTAATCCGGCTTGTTTTAAAGCGTTTCCAGAACAAAAAGCTTTGCGTAAATCAACGTAATCATAGCTGAGTTTGCCTGAAGACAAAACAAAAGGTTCTTTACGTCTTTCATAGCCTTTTGAACGTATTGTAGTTAAGACAGAGTTTCTAAGCTTTTCATTCATTGAGTTGTCTGTATAGAGCGAATACCAGACCAAATAAGGTTAGAAACAATTCCGGCTTTATGATATAACTCTTGTGAGGAGATGTTTGGCAACTGGTTAAGTAGCTCTCTGGACGCTCCTTCAACACTGCCAATTACACCGTAGGCTAAAATTCTTCTGTCGGATTCGTTTAAATCAATTTCAATTAAAGGAACAACTGCTTCTGCCATACGTTTTTGAATCTTTTTTAAATGTTGGTTTAACTCGGGATCTGCAGGAGCAAAACGCCCAAAGAGCAAAGAAAAAGCAGTAGATCTTAGTTTAACAAAGCTGAAAAAAGCTACTACACCTTGGTGAATTTGTTGACTCGGACTACCAGCAGCTGCCACAGCCGATGTTACTAAGCCTACTAGGGAGCTAGAAAATTCATCCAGAAGCTCTAAATACAGTGCTTTTTTAGAGGCAAAGTGTTGGTATAAAAGAGACTTAGTTACCCCTGCATGGTCAGCAATTTCATCCATACTGCATGCATCATATCCCTTTTTTGCAAAAGCCTCGGCAGCAACTTCTAGAAGCTGTCTACGGCGTTTTTGAGCAGATAGCTTTGTAGATGCCTTAAACTTTTTTAATGCTGATACCACTGTAGTTTGATGCTAACAACATATTGCCTAATTTGATAATTTTTGAGCAGTTATTTCTAATACTGTTACACTGTGTTACAGTATGAGAAACAATGTCGTAAAAGCCTCCGTGAAACAAATCCCTGTTGTGGCAAAAGCTGAAGCAACTATTGAAGGCATAGCAGCAAATTTTCTTGAATCACGCCAGGCAAAAGTAAAAAAGCGTAGACAAAAGTTGTTAGATTCGGCTTTGATTACCATAAAGGAAAAAGGGCCCTTTGTATCTATGGATGAAATAGCACTAGGTGCCAATATAAGGCGCACTGTGCTTTATAGGTATTTTGGAGATAGGTCTGGCTTGTATAAAGCCATATCTGAAGAATTTATGAATCGTCTTGTTGATCAGTTGGTCTTTGACACGACATCAATTTCTCGGGCTGAGATAAATGAAGTTGTTAATCAAGTGTTAAAAAAATTTTTTGATTTGGTGGAAGAAAACGAGTATCTTTTCCAATTTGTTTTTAATGAAGCAAACTTAAAAAATTTAGCGTGGTCTTTAAGCAGTGTAGTGGGTGCACTCGGATCCAGGCTAACTAACGCATTAGTCGATGTCTTTAGCGCATTAAACAGAGATACTTCTGCTGCTGAACCGCTAGCTTATGGCATGATTGGCATGGCTTATTTTACAGCTCAGTGGTGGCTAAAGCGCAAAATAGTCTCAAAAGATCGCATAGTGATGTACTTAACAGAGTTTGTAACTCAAGGAATTAACATAAAACTGGATTCTTAGATACAAGGAGCAAAAATGGATTATTTAGAAAGTGTTAACGTTCCTGAGGTTCCTTCCTTTGAGGAGCTTTTAGACAGGACAAAATTTACCGATGATATTCCTGGTTTGACGGATAAAGCATTGGAGCTTAGCGCTAAAAAAGAACAAATGTTGAGTCAAGCTTATAAATTGGCTCGCGCACTTGGTGCCTCTAATGTATCTTTCAGTGCCTTAAAGGAGGTCTTTAAACTTGTCGTGAGATCAATTAAAGATTTTGCCCCGCTTTATAAAAGCTATTTTTTTAAAAAAATAGGACTTAGTAAAACTGACGCTGACGTTGCACAAGAGCTCTCAGAGATACTTCAAAAATTTATATTAGGTAGCAACGCGTCTATGGTTAAGTTAGGACAATTTATTTCTACTTCAAGAGGCTTGTTGCCTGACGTTTTAGTGGATTCTTTTTCCTGGTGTACTGATTCAGTTGAGCCAGAGGATTTTAGTTGGGTTGAATTTGTTATAAGGCAGGATTTAGGTAGAGAGGCTTTTTTGTTGATAAAAGAAATCGATAAAACGCCAATTGCTTCGGCATCAATTGCACAAACTCATTTAGCTGTGTTAAAGGATAACACTCCTATAATACTTAAGGTTCAACGAAATAATTTGCTGAAAAATTTCTCACGAGAAATTAAGGCCTTTGCGCTTTTGTTTAAATTCCTTGATGCAAATTTTGATCCTGTTAAGATTGCTAATTTACCTGGATTTTTAAATTTATTTATTTCTCTTTTTGTTCAGGAACTTAACTTTGAACTAGAGGCTCTTAACATGCTACATATTGGTGCGGCATCTAAAGACGCAGGCCAAGATTTTGTTAAAACACCTAAACCCATTCCATCTTTAATTAGTCAAAGGGTTTTAGGTATGCAAAAGCTTGAAGGTATGCCCTATAGCCGCTTTAATTGGGGTGAGCTAACTCAAGAGCGCCGCAATAAAATACTTGAACTTGCTGTTACTGGCACCATTGAGCACTCACTTGCTTACGGCATATTTCATGGAGATTTACATGCAGGTAATGTTTTTGCAAATTCAGATGGAACGTTAGCACTTTTAGATTACGGAATTGTAGGTCGGTTTAATGATCTTGAGAGAAAATCAATTGTCAAGTTCTTATTAGCTTTTGGTTTGAATGATACCTTGTCTCAACTTAAGGCTATGCAAGATTTTAATGCAGTTCCAAAAAATGCTGATCTTAAAGAACTAGCTGAGTACTTAGATAAAGAATTTTCTAACGACAAGCCAATAACTCAAAAGGATTTAGGTGAAGAATTGGGCAAAGTAATTAGTTTTTTATCAAAACAAGGTTTTATATTACCGCCTTCTTTGGTTCTGTTTTTTAAAAATGTTTTGTATTTAAATGGATTTGCCTCAGCTGTGGCTCCTGAAACAGATTTGTTAAGTTTAATTGAGCCAGTTTTAGGATATTTTTCAGAAAAATATTCTGAGTTTATTGGACAAGTACTTAATCAGTGAGCTGGTGGTGGATCAATCGAGGTAACGCCGTTGTTGGCAACATGTTCAGTCCAATCATGTCCATCAAAGTAGCGATACTGATGTTTACCTGACGGGTCAGCATACCAGCCGGCTGGTGATGTTGGAGGAGGTGGTGGCGCAGGGGCCACTTCGTATTCGTGATATGCTACACCTGCAATTGTGGGCACTTGCATTTGTAAGGTACTGCGTTGTTCATCAACAACCTCACTTGAGGTTTGTCCTGGCGGTGTAACTGGCTCAGGTGAGGGTTGCGTAGTTGCGACTTGATTGTTTGTTATTTGTGGGGCTGACTCCTGATTTGTCTGAACAGGCATATCCCCATAAATAGCGCCGTATTTTGCTGCCATGTCTGGATTATTTACGCTAGGTTGCTCGGTACGCTCATCCGACTCTTCTTTTTTCTGTAGGTATCGGGCGTCTAACCGAGGCGGTAAAGCTAACTTTTTCGTCCTGATTCTGGCCATAATACAACAATTATATACCGTAGCTAAAAATGTGTAGCAAATCAAACACTAACAGTGTTTTTAAGAATAGACCAGTCACTTTAAGCAGGCGCTTAAGATCCTTTTCAAGGTGATCTACTGCAAAGCGTTAATTTATAATCCTGAGATTAGTCTTAGGTAAGTTAAAATCGGGATCTGACAAAAAGTCCTTGAATTTTCTCTGCGTTTTAAACCTAGAAAGTCAAGTTTTTCAAGATCTTTTGTAACCATTAGCACCTTCCTGTAATAGGTTTTTATGCAGTTTTTGCTAAATTGCGAGATTTGCAAAGTTTCCTTAATTAGAAGACAAAATGATGTTATTAGATATTGTGTAAAAACCGCTGATGTTTTGGATAGTAAATAGAGCTGTGGAGTCGGGAATCTTGAGTCTTGGTTCTACAGCTAGAAAACAGTTTTACTAGTTTTCTAGCTACTGTTTTTAGGCAGGTCTAGTACCGAATAATCAGTGCCCATTTTATGCACAAAGGGTTTTTTAGAGAAATACTTAAATTGTTTTTAAAAGGTGTTTTTATTTGTTTTGAAAGCTTCAGTGCTAAAGAACTACTAAAACCTGGATTCTAGGAGCTTAAAGCCATTGCAAATAATGTGTAATTAAACGAAGACGTTTTAACCGCTATTGGAGGGTTTCTTTATTACAGCATGAACTTAGTTTTCTAATTCGTATCGAAGTTTCAAGGTTGGACCCTGACATCTGGGCAACTCATCATCAAGTAGGATAAAGATACTTTTTTATAAACTTGTAGCAATCTCTGAATTTAAAGGCGATGAGTAAATATATGCTGTGATTACTAAATCACTTTTATTTAAAATGCTCTTAAATAAGGTTTTATTAAGCAGTGTTTTGGAATTGCTAGCTAATTTGAAAAATACAATTTAAAAAATTCCTTAGAGATCCCGCTAAGTTGTCTTCTATGGTCTGTTATTTAAGTAGTTGCTAGTTGTTTTTTGAAAAAATTTATTTACTTGGTTGTTTTTTAATACTACCAGCATAATTTGTTGAGTGATTTAAAAGTATTGCTAGTGTTGGCATAGAGGAAATTCTACGTTGGGGATCATCTTGTCATTTACTTGGAGGCATTTCTGCGGGGTTTTAATTTTTTCCTAATCAAGACGCATTGTAGTTAATTAAATACTATTTGTGGAAATAGGCTATAATTAACTCACTTGTGGAATTAAAAGATTATGAGATACTTTTAAAGTTGCTTGGATCCTTTGATTTAGAAGGTCTTAATTTAGCTCATATTTATGATGCGCTAGATCTTATCGCCCAAGCTTATCAAGTAAATGACATCGTGGCTTTATTTGAAGACAGGTCGCATAAAACGCATTTTTTTAGACTTAATCACTTAGTCCCAGATACTGAGGTGGTCTTTAAATTGCTCCAAGAAAAAAAGATAGGTCTTTATGCTTTAACTGAATCTGACTACAGAGCCTTAGGAGAACCAATTTATAAAATGTTAAGCTTAATGCTTGACTGTATTCACAATCGCCATGATGCTAGTCATGATCCACTTACGCAACTAGCAAATCGAAGAACCTTTGATGAATATCTGAAGCAATTTGCTTCGCAAGCTTCAAGGTATGATTGGATGTTTTCCTTAGTTCTACTTGATATTGATAACTTTAAGGAACTCAATGATACTCACGGTCACGCATATGGTGATGAAGTTTTAAAACAGCTATCTGGTGAGCTTAAATCAATACTTCGTGCAGGTGACATTGCTTGCAGAATAGGTGGTGATGAGTTTGCTGTCATTTTAGCTAATGCTTCCAAAGAAGGGGCAACTCAGGTAGTTAAAAGAATAAGAGAAAATTTATTGGGCTTAAATAATAAAATTGAGATATCTGTTGGTTTATCCTGTGCGCCCACTGATGGATGTGAACCAGAAATCCTTTTTGCATTAGCTGATTCACGATTATATGAAAATAAAACCCAAAAAGTAGGTAAATGAATAATACTTCTGTGTTAAGCGAAATTGAGCTTGAGCTCAGAATGATAAAAGAAGTGGTTTTTGTCGGTTGGCAAAATGTTGGGAATATGGTTAAATTTCACGTACTTTTATCTTGTGGTGAGCCGCTTTATTTTAAGAATTTAATTTCATCTGTATGTAAAAGATATTTATTAACTGAGCCATTCGAGGTTTCTGTAGAAACACTTGAGCAACAGAATAAAGATGAACAACCACAGAGGAGTTTTGTTAAAAAGCCCATTATTGAGCCAGAAAAAATTGAGTTTCAAAACAATGAGTTAATGCTTCGTGTTAGTTATTTGGACAAGGTAATAGAGCAAAAACAAACTATCTCAACAGTCAAGGACTCGCTTAATACTGTTATTAATGCATTAAAAAAGTTAGGATTTGACATGCCTTTTGAATTTGAACAGGTTGAGTTATTAACCGAGGTAACTCACCTTGCCTCAGTCATTATTCAAAAAGATGGTGTTACTACCATAGGGGTTGCAAGAGGTGTTACTCCCTATGAGGCAACCGCATTGGCAGCTATATATGCTTTAAATCGAATTATGATTAATCCTTAAAATACAAATTTAGCTAGCCTATTTATATGCAAGAAACGTTTTTTGGAAATAATACTGTTATTTTGAAACAAGATAGCCCGGTATCGTGGTTGGTTATAAATAGAGAGGACAAACGTAACGCTTTAAATCAAAACGTAATTACTGGGCTTATTGATGCAATTGATTTATTGACACAGGATCCGAAAACTCGACTAATTGCCTTAACGGGCATGGGCGAGAAAGCATTTTGCGCTGGAGCTGATTTAAGCTCAGATGATTTAATATCGGCTAACACATCAGATAAATTGTTTGAAGATCACAAAGGGCGTAAACATTTATCTTCACTATTTTTAAAAATGTGGGAATGCCATAAACCAATTGTGGCAGCTGTTAGAGGATATGCAATAGCAGGAGGTTTTGGATTAGCGTGTGCTTGTGATTTGATTTATGCAAGCAGTGACGCTCAATTTGGTGCCAGTGAGGTTAAAGTCGGATTGTGGCCTTATATAATCACAGTTCCGATTTTAAACTCGCTAAGTCCAAAAAAAGCCTTTGAGCTTATGGTAACTGGTCGCAAAATTACTGCTGATGAGGCTTTTGAACTAGGAATTGTTAATAAAGTAACAAAACCAGAACAGTTAGAAAATGAAATTCAGTCACTTGGGATTGAAATTGCTCAGGGTGCGCCAATTGCTATTGGTTTGGGAAAAGAAAGTTTTTACAATGCCTTAAATATGGATAAATATCAGGCACTAGAGTACTTAAGATCAATGTTGAGCCTCACCCTTCAAACGCAAGACGCTAAAGAAGGAATAAACGCGTTTCTAGAAAAGCGCAAGCCACGCTGGATAGATAATTAATGAAGCAGTTTTGAACTGATAAATAAATGACTAAAAAGATTACTTAGTTATGACGTATTTAAGTAGTTTTTAAACGTTTTATATCAGTCAAAAAACTTAATGCTTGAAGCTCTTGAGTGGATAAGCTCTTTAAGGCTTAATGAAAACTCAGGGGTTATTAAAACTTTTGATCCACCAATTTGACCAATTTTTTTAAATGAAATTTGTTCTTCTTTAAGCTGTAGCTCAAATTCTTTATCGTCTGCAGTGACAACAAGTACGCTTCCGGGTGCCTCACAAAATAATTCTTCTATCGTTAACTTAGAATTAATAGTAATTCCAATGTTATTAATTGTGGCAAGTTCAACGACTTTAAGTGCCAGTCCACCTTGATTAATAGGTGTTATAGTTTTAAACAATTCAAGGTAATGTTTTCTTTTTATGTGGTTTATTTTTATTAAAAAATTAAGCAATTGCTTAAAGTTTTTGAGATCAATTTTAGGTAAAGGCAAAGGCGCTTTAGCAAGTTTAGAACCACCAAGGGTTAACTCTGAAATTACATTAGTTCCTACGAGATATAAAGAATCATTTTGGTCCAACCTTGAACTAAATAGCTTTCCATCAAAGGGATCAATGAGTCCGATAGTGCCAAGGACTGGAGTTGGATAAATTTGAGATTCATCAGTTGCATTATAAAAACTTACGTTACCTCCAATAACTGGGATACCCAAATCATCACACGCGCGTTTTAGCCCATTTATGCAATTAACAAAATCTCCCATTACATTCGGATCTTCTGGAGATCCAAAATTAAGGCAATCTACGCATGCTATTGGAGTTGCTCCTAGGCAAGCTACCTTCAGGGCTCCTTCAAATAATGTCAAATAAGTACCAAGCTCAGGATCAGTGTCACACCACAGGGGGTTTCCGTCTAAAGATACCGCTATCGCTTTGTTATAATCTCCAATTAAAGGAGCAGATGCTCTAATTAAAAAAGCTCCATGTCCTGGGGGTACCAATGTATTTAAAAACAGCTGGTGATCATATTGTGAGTACACCCACTCATGATTAATAAGCTGAGAAAGTAGATATTGTTTTAATTCTGAATCTGAAAAGGTTTGACTAAAATTTTTTTGCTTTGGTGCTCTGGCTTTTTCAATTACTTCCCTTTTACAATATTGAGGCCCTGATGCAATGGCATTGGCAGGAACTTTTGCAAGTACTTTCTTTTCATTATTGGTTATAATTAATAATGGCTCATCGCTAGTTTTTGTAAGTTTTCCTATAACTGCCGCATTAATTTCCCATTTTTTAGCAACTTCTAGAACATTTTCAAGGTTTTTAGGTTCAACAATGGCCAACATTCTTTCTTGGCTTTCAGAAGTCATAATTTCGTATGGTTCAAGAGGTTCTCTAAGGGGAACTAAATCCACATTAATTTCTACCGAAATAGAACCTTTGGCAGCTAGTTCTGAGGAAGCACATGTTAAACCTGCCCCTCCTAAATCTTGGATTGCAACTACTAACCTTAAAGAGAATAGTTCTAGGCATGCTTCAATTAATCTCTTTTCCTCATAAGGATCCCCTACTTGAACTGCGGGTAGCTTACTTTTTTGGTTTTCTGAATCAATTGTTGTTGAGGCTAATATACTAACTCCTCCAATGCCGTCTTTTCCTGTGGGTGCTCCTAGTAACACTACGAGGTTACCTTCACCAGTTGCTTTTGCTAAAACCAGGTGTTCTTTTTTTAGCAGCCCAAGACAAAAAACATTAACTAGTGGATTTTGACTGTAGCATTCTTCAAAATGAAGTTCTCCACCTAAGGTTGGAACCCCAACTGAATTACCATAAGATGATATACCATCGACAATGCCTTCAAGTTTCAAAAAATTATTCTTGTTAGTAATTGGCCCTACGTAAATACAATCTCCTAATGCAACTGGGCGTGCCCCCATGGTAAAAATATCGCGCAAAATTCCACCTACTCCAGTGGCAGCACCTTGAACTGGCTCAACGGCACATGGGTGATTATGGCTTTCAATTCTACAAGCTAATAACAGGCCATCGCCGATATCTAAAACTCCAGCGTTTTCACCTGGACCTACTACAACTCTAGGAGATTTAGTTGGCAAAGTTTTTAGGTACTGCTTTGATGATTTATAACAACAATGCTCAGACCACATTACTGAAAACATTGCTAGTTCTAAATTGTTAGGCTCTCGTTTTAAAATATTTATTATCTCTTGATATTCTGAAGAAGTTAAGCCTAGATCTTTATAAAGAGCTTTTCCCATATTTAATCCTCTTATTTAAAAAATATTTCACAGTTGATTTATAAAGGACCGAAACAAATTAAGACCATCTAACTCACCTGTTATTTTATTACAAGCTCTTTCCGGATGAGGCATCAGCCCTATTACGTTGCGATCTTTGTTGCAAATTCCAGCAATTGAAGCCAGTGAGCCATTTAAATTATTTTGGTAACGCAAGATTATTTGATCGTTATCTTTTAGCTCTTTTAATGTTGAACTACTACATACATAACTTCCTGCAAAATGATTAATTGGTAATTCAAGATAATTTTTCTTTAACTCAGATGTGAGGTAAGAATTTTTTGTGACTACTTCAACTATGGCTTTTTTGCAAAGAAACTTTAGCCCTACATTTTTTTGTAGGGCACCAGGAAGCAAATGAGCCTCTGTTAAAATTTGAAATCCATTGCATATGCCTAAAATCGGTCCTTGTTGTTTGGCAAACTCTTTAACAGCTTCCATAACAGGACTAAACCGTGCTATTGCACCAGGACGCAAATAATCACCATGAGCAAAGCCTCCAGGGATTATTAAAGCATCAAAGTTAAAAAGATTTTTTTGTGTGTGCCAAATAATTTCCCCAATTGCACCACTTAGTTCAAGAGCTTTAATAACATCGTATTCACAGTTGGTTCCAGGAAACTGTATAACTCCAATTTTTTTACTCATCGCTTTTTTAGTTCTGGGTCTTCAAGTTCAGTTGAAGCACCTAAGACACTGATTTCTGCAAAGTTCAGTACAGGATTTACAAGTAAAGACTGACAAAAATCTTGGGCAATGCTTTGAGCTTCTTCAGCGCTGTCTGCATCAATTTCAAGTCTTAAGGCTTTACCAACCGAAACTTTTTTAATAGAGCCAAAACCTAGTGAGTTTGCTGCACGTTTTACAGTTACACCTTCCGGATCCCTAATTTCAGGGTGTAACCTAACTTCAACTAAGACTTCCCACATTTAACAACAACCTGGCCACTGACTCATAGAACAGCCAGTAATTTTTTCATAAGCCTCAATATAGCGGCTCGAAGTTTCTTGAACTATTTCATCTGGAAGCTCAGGAGGAGGAGGATTTTTGTCCCATCCAGTTTGTTCAAGCCAGTCTCTTAAGGGCTGTTTGTCAAAAGAAGGAGGAGTTTTGCCTCTTTGAATGGCCTCAAGAGGCCAAAACCTAGAGGAATCTGGTGTTAAAACTTCATCGCAAAAGGACAGTTTTTCATCAATGAATCCAAGCTCGAACTTTGTATCTGCAATTACAATTCCTTTTTCAAGGGATAAATCTCTTGCTCTTAAATAAGCTGTTAAACAAATACTTTCAGCTAATTCTGTGAGTTCTTTACCTATTAAGTCAATTGTTTGTTGTTTTGAAAGGTTGACATCGTGGCCTTCGGTAGCTTTTGTAGATGGTGTAAAGATTGGTTCAGGTAGCTGATCAGATTCTAAAAGACCTTCTGGTGCTTTTTCTCCGTGTATAGTACCTGATGATTTATATTCTTTGTAAGCTGAACCAGATAAATATCCTCGAACAATACATTCAATAGGCAGCATTTGAGCTTTTTTTACCAACATTGTTCTGCCTAATAAAAAGTTTGGTTCTTTTGAATTGTAGTCAGATTTTAGTTGAACAAAATAATCATCAAGGCCACTATAACTAATTAAATGATTTGGTGCGATATCACTTAATTTCTCTAGCCACCAAATTGTCATAGCTGTTAAAACACGACCTTTTTGTGGAATTTCCTTTGACATTACAACGTCAAAGGCACTTATTCGGTCAGAGGTAATTATTAATAATTTATCATTGTCAACTTCATAGATGTCACGAACTTTCCCAGAGTAAAGCTTTGTTAAAGAAGGTGTCATAATTAAATATTTTTAGCACTTTCAATTATTATGTTACAGTTTGCAACCAAAGAACTTAGTGAAAAGATTTGATTTAATTCTTGCGAAGTGAAGTAGTTGGCCAATTCTACTGAATTTAATGCAGTTTCTTGTAGGCTTTGTTTGGCCTTAAGAGCCAATTGAGAAATACTTTGTACTAGCTGATAAGCATCATCTCGTGAAATGCCTTTTTTTACTAATTCCAGCAATAGTTTTTGTGAAAAGAAAGAACCTTGAGTTTCTTCAAGATTTTCAAGCATTTTATCCTTATTAACCTTCATGGTATTTATTAGGCGATCAGCCATGACACAAAGATAATAAGTTACTGAACTAACATCAGGAAACATCATACGTTCAACTGAGGAGTGAGAAATATCTCTTTCGTGCCACAGCGCTATATTTTCAAAAGCTGGGATTAAATAAGCGCGCACAATTCTAGAAAGTCCGCATAGTCTTTCAGATAACACAGGATTTTGTTTATGAGGCATTGCCGAGGAGCCCTTTTGCCCTGGCAAAAAAGCCTCAGAGATTTCCCCAACTTCAGTTCTAGATAAATGCCTGACCTCTAAAGCTATGGTTTCAATTGTGGCACAAATGCTGGCACAAGCATAAATATATGAAGCGTGATGATCCCTGGAAATTACTTGAGTTGAAGGTTCAGGACGTAACCCAAGTTGTGATAAGGCTATTTTTTCAATTTTAGGGTCTATGTTTGAATAGGTTCCCACTGCCCCTGAAAGTTTGCCTACTGCAATCTCATTTTGGCAAAATTCAAGTCTTTTAAGATCTCTTGCCACTTGATGAGCCCATAAGGCTAGCTTTACTCCGAAAGTCATAGGTTCAGCATGTTGGCCATGTGTTCTTCCAATGGTAAGTGTGTCCTGGTGTTCAACAGCTTTGTTTTTTAAAGAATTTAAAAGGTTTTGTAGTGCTGACTTTAAAAGTTTGCAAGCATTTACAAGAGTTAAAGACAAGGCTGTGTCAACCACGTCTGAAGAAGTAAGCCCAAAATGAATCCAGCGTCCTTGAGGTTGCCCTACACTTGATTGAACTATATCAACAAAGGCTGCTGTATCATGTTGTGTAACCTTTTCTCTTTCTTGAACTTTTTTAACAAATTCTGAATCAATATTAGGTAAATTTTTTTTTATTAGCTCAACATCTTTTTTGGGAATCTCTCCTAGGCTAGCCATGGCATCAACCACTGATAACTCCACCTTTAGCCAATTTTGAAACTTGCTTTCTTCTGTGAACAACTCAGTCATTTCAGTAAGAGAATAGCGTTCAATCATGTCTATGAATTTAGTATAGTTAGCACTATTTCTCCATATAATAAGGATTTAGTTTTTAAAGTAACTCATTGGGTCAGCGCTCTAACTTGTCGTAATACGTAGTTAGCTCCTGTCACGTATTATTAAAGTTGTGGCTTTTTTAAAAAATATGATTCAAAAGAATTTCACCTTGACTATGAAGCATTATTTGGTAGTACTAAATGATGTATTGATTTTTGGAGTCGGTTTTGTTCATTTTTATTTATGGCAGTTTGCCTCTTATAAATTCATTCCTATAATTGGTGTTTTATTTTTGCTTAATTGGGTAGCGTCAATAGTTTTAATAGTCTTTGTATCAATTTTAAGGCGATTGTTTTTGACTCCGATAATTTTTAGTTTTGCCTTAGCTACACTCCTTTTTTACGTTCTGAGTTTAACTTTGCCTAAAGGAATTTTTTTGTTTAAAGAAATTTCTATAACTGGGGCTGGTTATACAGCAATTATATGTGAAGGCCTTCTTATAATAATAAATGCTTTAGGTCAACTTCAAGCGATTTTAAAGCGCTAATTTAAATTATTGTTAAACAAAGGAACTGGATTTGAGATATCTGAGATTCTAAGAAGTTAATAATTGCTTTAGTTGTTTTAATTGCATAGTTTTAAAAGCTTTTATTGTAGATTATATTTATGAAATTTCTAAAATGGTTAAATTAAATATCTAGCGACAATTTTACTGGCCTATTACTTTTGGTAACAGTAAAAACCCTACATTTAGTGCCAAGTGCGCTTATCTTGGTGTACTTTTAAATTTTCTGTCATAAATTTTAAGTCAGAGCGGGCGACGGGAATTGAACCCGCGTCTTCAGCTTGGGAAGCTGACATTCTGCCGCTGAACTACGCCCGCGTCTTTTTAATATATTATCTAGCTCTTTGTTTAAATAAAATAACTAGTGACTTAAGATGTGTCTTAAGTCTTTTTTATTTACCAGGCTTGCTGATTATAAGCTAAATTTTTATTATGCCATTATTTGGAAAAAGGAGGGCGGAGTTCTCCCCTGAGATCGACTCATATTTACTGGAATTAGTTAGAAATGACCTAGTTGAAGGATCGTCGTTAATTACTCTTTCAATTACTAATTCGCTTGTCCGTGAATTGGCTGAACTTGTAATGGATTCCGTGGATAAAACAGTACCATCTGATTTTGAGACAAAGGTATATAACCAGTATGTTGCAAAGCTCTACCCTGAACTGAGAACTTTAGTTGATAAAGCCAAGGAAAGCGTTGATTCAAGACTTGAGTCAGATTTAGATCAAATACTTGGAGCAGTTTGTGTAGAGCTTTCTCTGCGGGCACTTTTGCATTTTTCAGCTTTGGTTGCAGCAAGGCTTTCTGGGTCAATTGCTTATGAATGGATGATTGAGACAAGAACAGGATTGTTTGAAGAAGAAGTAGATGAAATAAAGTCTCAGTTAATTAAAAAATGGGAGGACGAGCTTCAAAGGCGACGTGCTGAGCGAGCTGCGAAACGCAGACAGGAAGAAGAACAGGAGTGGGAAAAAATACGTTCAATGGATCCTTCTCAAAGGGCGTTAGAGATCTTTGAGATAGCCGAGACATTAAAAAGCATGAAAGATAAACCATGGATGACTCGTATGAGTGAAGAGCAGGAAGCTGCAAAAAAGCGCAGGGATGAACAAGAAGCACTGGCCTTAAAACAGGACGAAGAAGACGACAAAAGAGCCCGTGAGCAAGCTGATAAGGATGCGCGCGAAAAGTTAAAAGAAGAAAAGCTAGAAAAGTGGATGTCTAAGTTACTGAGTTTGATTTCAGTTGCGGGCGATACCTGGGTAAAAGAGGTTGCAGGTGAAGAAAATCAATCTAGCGATTTTGAAACCTCGCTTTTAAACATGAGCAAAGAGTTGGTTATGGCATCTCAATCTGATGGAGATGCCGAAAACGCATTTCAAGTAATACAAGGCCACGAGATAGGCAAAGCCACTAGGGAGTTAATTCCGGAAATATCAAACTGGATTAGGGGCTTTACCTGGAGTTAAAATTCGTTAAAACTCATAAGTCTGAATTAGATTATTAAGCGGTGATTTTATCTGACGCTAGCATTAAACAAGAACTAAGAGCTGGAAGGATTATCATTGATCCGTTAAATGAGGCTGATATCCAGCCATCCTCTGTTGACTTGCATTTAGATAGGTATTTTAGAGTATTTAGGAACCATTCAACGAGAGTAATTGACGTTAAAGAAAATCAAGAAGATCTAACTGAATTAGTAGAAGTTAAAAATTCAGAACCGTTGATATTGCATCCAGGAGAATTTGTGCTGGGATCTACTTTAGAAAGAGTTGTATTGCCTAATGATTTGGTAGGTAGATTAGAGGGTAAATCCTCTCTAGGGCGATTAGGCTTATTAATTCATTCCACAGCGGGCTTTGTTGATCCTGGTTGGAGTGGGCATTTAACATTAGAATTATCAAATGTCGCAAATTTGCCAATTACTCTTTATCCGAAGATGAAAATAGGGCAAATTAGCTTTCTTAAGATGACAACAGAAGCTGAAAATCCCTATGGATCTTTAACTTTAGGCTCAAAATATCAAAATCAACGAGGACCTACGCCAAGTAGATATTTTGAGAATTTCAAATGAGACTAAAAGGAGATAGTAATGACCACAATTGAACTACGCGAAACAATTGGAATGATATTTACTGTTGGTGCTTTGGTGATAGGGGCTTATAGGTTAAGTATTCTCTATCGACTTGTTAGAAGTGGTAGTCAGGACAAAGGACGCAAATTAAGAATATTTAGTGCTCTTTGGACTGAGCTTACTGAAGTTCTCGGACAGCGAAAACTTTTAAAGCGTAAAATTCCAGGCTTAGCTCATGCTTTTACGTTTTGGGGATTTTTAATTTTAGGATTTACCATAATTGAGGCTTGGGGGGCGTTGTTTCAGAGAAATTTTCACATTCCTATTATTGGACGGTGGGGAGCTCTTGGCTTTTTAGAAGATTTATTTATGGTCTTAGTTTTATTGGCAATAATTGTTTTCACATTTATTAGGATTGCATACTCTCCGGCTAAAAAGGAGCGAAAAAGCCGCTTTTATGGTTCACACACTAAGGCAGCTTGGTTAGTGCTTTTTATGATATCTCTTGTAATGATTACCCTTTGGCTTTATCGAGCTGCTCAAGTTAACACTGGAAATTTTCCTTATGACAACTGGGCATTTGCTTCTCATGGACTGGCGAACTTGTTAGCTCATTTTTCTAGTTCTACAAACTCAGTAATTGAAACTACCTTTTTACTTGCAAACGTCGGAGTAATATGTGTCTTTTTAATAATTGTGCTTTATTCTAAACATCTTCATATATTTTTAGCTCCTATTAACGTAGCTTTTAGTAGAAGGCCGCGTGCATTAGGTGCATTATATGAAACACCGCTGATGGATCCAGAACAAGTAAGCGAAGATACAGTTTTTGGTGCTGGCAAAATTGAACAACTAAGTTGGAAACATTTGTTGGATTTACTTACCTGCACAGAGTGTGGACGATGCCAGGATCAATGTCCAGCATGGAATACGGGAAAACCACTTTCTCCAAAGCTTTTTATAATGAGCTTGCGCGATCACTTATTTGAGTCAAAAAATGAACTTCTAGCCAAGAAAGAAACCAAAGATTTAGTACCTGATGTTATTCATCCTGATGTTTTATGGTCGTGCACTACATGTGGTGCATGTGTGGAACAGTGTCCGGTTGATATTGAACATGTCGATACGATTATAGATCTACGTAGATATCAAGTTTTAATGGAATCAAAATTTCCATCTGAAGCATCTAATATGTTGCGCAACATTGAAAACAGAGGTGATCCTTGGGGGTTAGGAAGCTCTCAACGCTTAAATTGGACAAAAGGTCTTGATTTTGAAATACCCGTTGTTCAAGGAAAAATCCCTGAGGATATTGAGTACCTTTATTGGGTTGGTTGTGCTGGTGCATTAGACGAACGTGCCCGCAAGGCCACTCAGTCAATTGCGAGGCTTTTAAATTCAGCAGGCGTAAAATTTGCCATTTTAGGCCCAAAGGAGTCTTGCACAGGGGATCCAGCACGGCGTTTAGGCAATGAATTTATTTATCAAATGCAGGCTCAATCAAACATAACGGTTTTAGATGAATTAGGGGTTAAAAAAATTATTACCTCTTGCCCGCATTGTTTTAATTCAATTAAAAACGAATACCCCGCTTTAGGAGGTAACTATGAGGTAATTCATCATTCACAACTTTTAGATCATCTAGTTAAAGAAGGCAAATTAAAAGCTGGAGAACTAAATGTTACTGTTACCTATCATGATCCTTGTTATTTAGCAAGACACAATAGGGTTTTTGATGAGCCGCGAAATGTTTTAAGCCATATAAAGGGTGTAAAACAAGTCGAAATGGCTAGATGCAGAGAACGAGGCTTTTGTTGTGGTGCTGGAGGGGCAAGAATGTGGCTTGAGGAAAACCTGGGGCAACGCATTAATATCAACAGAACTGATGAAGCATTATCAACTAATGCCGACGTTATCTCTACGGCTTGTCCCTATTGCATGATTATGCTTGATGATGCAGTTAAGACAAGAAGAAAAGAAGAAAGCGTTAGTGTTTTAGATGTATCTCAAGTACTTGAAAAATCTTTACTAACAGAACAAGTAACACTTTCTGAAAATGTTGAAGGTGTTAACTAGGGACTTTATTTAAAGCGTAATTTTGCGGAGTAACAAAAGTAGCGCGACAAGTTTTATTTGATCCCAAAGGATAATAACCATAATAAGTGCCAGGGCTGTGCTCTTGCCACGGTAGATTACTGCTTTTTTGTTTTATTAAAAGTGCCTCAAAACAGTAATTTCCAACTCCTTTTAATGCGAGGATTTCCCAGGTGCTTTTGGGAAGGTTTCCACCAACTAAAACTGAGACGTCATCTACTGAATTTGAACTAGAGGTGGTAAAACGATAAACGAATCCTTGTGAAGAAAGGATTGAAACGGCATTTGAAGAATTAGTGCCAAAACTATGATGAGAATTCCAATAAGTATTGGAAAAGCTAAGTACATGACTAAAAGTATCTACACATCCACAATTTATTGGTTTATTTGCTTGCGGAATTACAAGTTGAGCAATTCCTAGAAAAAACAATGCTAATGCAATTAAAGCTGGCAATATAACAAATAAAGGTGGGATTTGTTTTTTGTTGGTTGTTAGGGAGTTTGACATTGTTGACAATGGCCAAAAATTTCAATTGTGTGATTCATAGGTAAATATCCTAATTTCTTCGCCACTCTTCTGGTCCATAACTCAATTTCTGGCTCTAAAATTTCTTGAGATTTGCCGCATTTTATGCAAATTACGTGGTGGTGATGAGAAGTTTTTTTGCATTGTTTGTAAATAACCTCCCCTGATTCACTTTTAATAGCATCTATTAAATGATTATCCAAAAGTACCTGAAGTTGTCTGTAAATTGTTGCTAATCCCACAGGATAAGAAAGCTCTCGCATCTTTAAATAAATTTCTTGTGCACTTAAAAAAACATCGTTTTCAGAGATGAGATTTAAAATGATTGATCCGTAGCGGGTTAATTTTTTCTTATTCATTTAATGTTGTAGTTGGGTCTCGGTTTAACTTTAGTTGTTCTTTGTGATTGCGATACTTTTCATAAATCCTTGAAGAGATATAAATTGCAAAGCTTATCATTGCAATTAAGACACTTGGCTTCAAGTTTGAAAATTGAAGGCTTAAAAGTAATCCAAGATCAGCACTAAAAAGTGAAGCTATAATAGAAACTAAAAGTGTAGCCCCTAACGAGTTTGCAAACCTAACTGCAGCTGCACCAGGTGTGATTGTTAAACTTAACACAAGCAAGGTACCCACGATTTGGGCAGCTTCAGTGGCTGTTAAGGAAAGAATAAGTAAAAACAGGTAACCCAATAACTTTACATTAACACCTGAAGCCAGAGCCACATTGGCATCAAGGGAGGCAAAAACAAGTGGTCTAAAAATAATAGTGACAACTGTGATTGAAACAACTGCCAGTAAAACTAGAATAATTATTTCTGATATAGATACTCCAAAGATGTTGCCAAACAAGATATTGGTTGCAGCTGTTGCAAACCCTTGATAAAAAGAGAGAAGCAACACTCCTATTGCGAGCCCGAAGGCTAAAACTACTCCAATGTTAGAGTCTCGTTCCTCTTTTTTTTCGCCAAGTGACGATATTAAGACTGCAAGTATGACAGCACCAACGAGAGCTCCTACTACAGGGTTATTAAGTACCATTAATCCTGCAACTGCTCCAGTAAATGCTAGCTCAGATGTTCCATGAACAGCAAAGGCCATTTTGCGACCGATAATAAGGGGTGAAATTAGGCCAGTTAAAAGCGCTATTAATGTTGTGGCTATTAGGGCATGCTGTGCAAAGCTATAGCTGAGATAATTAATCATCTGAACCAGTTAATGCGTGTTTGTGGTGAATATCTGGATATGACTCACCTGATCCTAAGATAACTGTCTTTCCGTTAATGTTGGCAACTTCAATTTCAGATCCATAAAGGTTCGTAAGGGTTTCGGATTTTAGTATTTCATTAGCAGAGCCAATTGCCCAGTTGCCATTTGCTATGTATAAAATCTTAGTTACATAGGGAATTATTGAATTAAGCTCGTGTGCCACAAATACTATACAGGACTGTACTGATTTTTGATATTGGCTTAAAAGTTCTCCAACAAGGCTTTGATGTGTTATATCAAGAGATAACAGGGCCTCATCAAAAAAAAGTACCTTTGGTTGCTTAACGATTGCCTGGGCAATTCTAACTCTTTGAAACTCCCCGCCAGAAAGGGTAGATACTTTCGCGTTTTTAAGATGCGCAATATCAAGTAAGGTAAGTACGGAATCTACTTTTGACCTCCAATTCTTATGCCACGGCAATCCGTATTTATTGCCATCTAATCCTAAACGAATAAACTCCTTTACGTTAATTGGCAGTCCGAACTCCTGGCTAGATAATTGAGGTACATACCCTATTTTTTGACGTACTTTTTTAGGGTTTGAACCCAAGATAGAGATTGATCCACTTTGTGAAGTGATGACTCCGAGCAAATGCTTAATTAATGTAGTTTTTCCTGCACCGTTGGGTCCTAATAGCGCTAAAAACTCACCTTCATTTACTGAAAAAGTCATGTTTTTATAAAGTGTTCGGTTTTTATAACTTACTGTAAGGTTATTTACTTCAATTAGTGTTTCAGTCATTTTTGAGTGCTTTTATTATTTCTTTAATTTGGTATGCTTGCCAGGAATAATAACTTGAAAAATCTAAAGGGACTGTTTCAGTTACGCCGACGACTTTTATTTTGTTAGAAAGTGCCAAATTTTGAATTTGTGTTGTTATTTTTGAAACTGTTTGTAAGTTGTAAATTAAAAGTTTTATGTCGTGTTTTGTAATTATAGATTGCATTGCAAGCGTTGCAGCAGGACTAGGACTAACGCCATTTTCTATTGCCTCTGCAAAGCCCGGAGGTGTTATGTTTTTTAGGCCAGCTTCGTTAAGTAAATACTGAGCCACTGGCTCAGTATAAGCAACGGGATATCCGTAAAAGTGACTTTTTATATAATTTATTTCACTTTGAAGATCAGATATTTGGTTTTCAAATGTTTTTAATCGTGAAAGAAAATAACTTTTCATGCTTGGGTTTAGTTTTATGTAGTCATTTGTCAGGGTAGTAGCTACGTAATCTACAGACTTTAATCTATACCAAAGGTGCGGGTTAGAACCTGGTGCTTTAATACCAAGGAGATCACTGACATTTAACACTATAGGATTATTACCCGAAGAACTAAGCATTTGATTCATGAAAGTGTCATAACCTAAACCGTTTATGATTACGATTTGCGCTTTACTAACTAAAGCAGCATCTTGAGCGGATGCTTCGAACAAGTGAGGATCGACATTAGGATTTTGAATTAAGGAAATTACTTCAGCTTGATTACCGCCCAGTTGCTTGGCAATGATTCCCCAGGGGTTTTCACCTGCAACAACTGTTATTTTGTTTGCAGTTGAGGTACTAGAACATCCAGTCAGCAATAAAGCTCCCGATACTATTAACGCTTGCATAAAAGCAAGAGAGCTCTTAAAAATCCTGAGAATGATTATCATAATAATTACTATAGTTCAGCGTATCAGCAAATATACAAATTCAGTAAAAACCTAAGTTGATACTGACCTGCCTCCAAAGTAGTTTTATTTAAAAGAGGAGGTTAATTGATAACATTAGAAGAATTTGAACGGCAAGCCAGGGAGTTTTTAGAGTCTAATTTACCTAAAAGAACGAAAGAAACCTTTATTTGGGGTGTTGGATCAGATGAGGTTGGTGTATTGCCCGAAAAGACTGCCGATGAAGAGATGCGCGAAGTTCAAGAAGCTAAGGCTTGGGCACAAAAAGCCTATGACGCTGGATTTGGATGGATAACTGGTCCCGTAGAATATGGCGGGCGGGGTCTTCCAGTGGAGTACGAACGAGCTTATCGAAGTATTGAATCAGAATATGCAGTACCTTCTCAAGCGCCGAGAGGGATTGGTTTGGGAATGGTTGCGCCCACTATATTGGCTCACGGAACAGAAGTTACTAAGCGGCGATATCTTAAGGCTTTGTATCGAGGAGACATCATAGCTTGTCAGCTATTTTCTGAGCCTTCAGCTGGAAGTGATTTAGCTTCACTACAAACTAAGGCTGTTAAAGATGGGGATGAGTGGGTTATTACTGGTCAAAAAGTATGGACCTCTGGTGCACATTATTCAGACATTGGGGAGATTATATGCCGGACTAACACTGAGGTGCCCAAACATAAAGGTTTAACGGCTTTTGTGGTTGACATGCATGCCAAAGGAGTAGAGGTTAGACCGCTACGACAAATGACTGGGGGTGCCTCCTTTAATGAGGTTTTCTTTACTGAAGTGCGTGTTCCAGATGATCACCGCTTGGGGGAAGTTGATGGGGGATGGTCGGTTGCAATAACGACATTAATGAATGAACGCGCTGCTATTGGTGGTGGAGGTGCAGGTCTTGCTTCAGCTAGTTATACCACCCGCCTACTGGAGCTTATTCGTCACTTTGGCATTGAAGATGATCCTTTAATTAGGCAAGGATACGTTAACATCTTCATAAATTCCAAAGTAGCCAATTATAACAACCAGCGTGCTTTAGCAAGGATAAAGGCTGGTCAATTACCTGGGCCGGAAATGTCAATTAGTAAACTGTCTTTAACAGAAAATTTGCGCCGCATCTCATCTTTTGTTTCACAAGCATTGGGGCTTAAACTAATTGCTGATACAAAAGAGTGGGGGACCTTTGCTTGGTCCAAACTTGTTTTGGGTGTTCCTGGTTTAAGAGTTGCTGGCGGAACGGATGAAATTATGAAAAATATTGTTGCCGAACGAGTGTTAGGGCTACCCAAAGATCCTTCTAGAAAAGAAGCAGAGCAAGCCAAACCATCATAATTAGAACCAAGACAACTTTTTTCTATCTAATGCGCTGCAATAAATTTTAGTTTGTTTTAGGACACGCCCTAGGGTCCCAATAAGGAAGGGGCTCAGTTGCTGGATAAACCTGAGCTGGATTTAATGGTCCGGTTGAATACGTGGGTGTGGGTGAATTTGTAGTTTGTGTTGAGGTTGTTGTAGTTGCCGTTGTTGTGTTGCTTTGAGTAGGCATTGATGATGTAGTTGTAGTGGACTGACCTGAGTTCAAAATTGTAAAGCTCGGAGTTTGGCTTACGTTTACTTCATTGCCAACAACTAAAGTCAAATCAGAATTGGTTGAAAACTCACTTGTTTGTCCCATAATTGCAGTTCCTTGGAGATATCCGAGCAATTCTTGTGCAGCTGGTTGTTCTTGAGGGGTACTATAATAAACAGTTGTTTCAAGAGTGGCTTGCTCTGTTGGTGCAGTTCCTACAGAAACTACATCAAAACCTAAAGCGGAAAGCTCATTAGCTACCTTTTGGGTTCTATAGTATGACCCTGACCCATTAAGGACAGTTACTGTGATTGTTGAAGGATTTATATTGACACCTTGTGGGGCTGTTTGACCCAAGAACTGATCAATGACTTGCTGATCTGCAGGCTGAACAGGGAAAACGACATCTCCAAAATTAGCACCTTGGAAATAATAACTTGAGATTGGTGTTGAAGGCAATGTTAAGGTTGGTACTGAATTGACATTTAAGTTATGAAATTTCCACCCCAGGGCCGCCATTTCTGTCAAACTAAAGCGAGAGTCTACTTGTAGATCTGGTAGTACTGATCCCAAAATTGCATTTGCTGTAAAAGGATTTTTAATTTTTGGCTCTACGCTTTTAGCAAGAACTTTTAAAAATTCGTGAACTCTCACTATTCTACTAATGTCACCGTTGCCATCGTACTGCCAAGTTCCCTGTTGAGTTTTATAATAGAGCATTCTTGCTCTGACCAGTTCTAAGGCTTGAGTTCCATTCAGATATTTGCATCCAGGAGACGTTATATTAAGTCCTGATTTTAAATCATAGACAGGAGTAGGAAAATACATATATAGTCCCCCTAGAGCATTCACGACATTTTGAAAGGTATCAAAATTAAGTGAGACATAATGCTGTATCGGGATATTAAAATCTTGCTCTATTGTATCTACTAAGTCCGACGGACCATTGTTTAGAGCTGCATCAATTTTTGCATAGGCTAGGCGACCAGGTGCACTGTTTTTAAAGTCAGGTATATGAACAAACATATCTCTTGGAATAGATAATATAGATACTTGGTTAGTTTTTGGGTTGATATGAAGAAGCATTGTTACATCACTTCTTGCTCCGCCAACTTCAGAACAGGTTCCGAATTGGCTAGCTTGTTGACCATTAAGTACGCATCTGCTGTTGTTACCAACTAATAAAATGTTTATAGGTTGGCCTGGTATTTCGGCTTTTAAACCTTTAACGTTGGTTAAATGAATTTGGTGGTAACGATACTCGGCATACCCCACTATAGATGCTGCAGTGATAATTATGATTATTAACACAATTAAAAAAATCTTCAGAGCCAAAGGAAATTTTTTTTTCTTTTTCTCTCGTAACCTTCTGAGCTCTTTTCTGCTTAATGGCTGTATCTCTGATGTCTCAGTCACTGCTGCAATAACTATAGTCGAGATTGCTAGATTCTTGAATTCAGCCTTAAGATTTAGAGCATCCGCAATTGCCAGCGCAGTTGCAACCGTGCCAATTGCTTGAACTGTTAGTGCTATTTGATTGTTTTACAAATTGAATAGTAGGCAAAATTTTTGACACTTTGATGTGACCATTAGGGCAAAAGATCTTGTAGTTCACAGCGGTCATTGGACGTGATACTTCAAATCTAACGTCACAAATGCCACATTTGTATTGATAATAAGGCATACTTTTATTTATTATACAAACAACATCGCATTTTTGTCTTAATATTTTTTCAAGTAGTAATTGGCCTTGAGATTTTTTAAAAAATACGGTGTTAATCACAAACCAGGTAAGTCTGACTCTATTTGACGATCTAGTTGTGTTTGACAGATTTGTTTTAATAAAGGATGTTTAAAGTAAGAAGCTTGTAGTAAAAATTGAGGAGATTCATTTTCCTGATGTATTAAAATAAGATCCTTATTTATTTTGCTGATTTCAGAGGTTTTAAGTACTGGCTCTTTCGTTAAAGAAACTGTAACAGAGGAGCTTATTTTGTTTGTAAAAAAGGGCAAATTTAATCCTCTCGGCTTGTGATAAGAATAGCTTGGTACTTGTTTTTCTCCAGAGAGTTCAGAGAGAATTTTTAAGGTTCTTAAATCCATAATTCCAGGAAAAATAACTTTAGTTGGAAACAGGTTTAAAAATCTTTCAGCTGGAGGCCCAAAAGTTTTAGCTGCTTGAGAAAGATCTTGGAAACACGCAAGCATTGAAATACCTTGGCCTCCACCTTCGGTTACTATTTGTTCAAAGGATGCAAGTGGTGCGATGTTTGCTATTTCATCAAGCGCGAAAAAAACTGGAGCTTTTTTTAAATAAGTTTCATGATTAGAGGTGCTTCGTTGATTAAATGTTTTAAATGTTTCAGCTTTAATCCTTTCAATAAAACAAGAGATAATTGGTGCAACAAGGTGTTGCTCATCAGAGGGAGCTGCAATATAAACCGTATCAGTGGATTGTACAAAATGTTGGATGTTAAAGTTGGGATGTTTAGCTCTTTCTAAAGCCTTTCTGGATTTATAAGCAGCTAAAATGTTTGAAGCAGTAGAGAAAATGCCTGCTAGCTCTCTTTCGGAAGTGCTTAATACACTTTTTAGTGTCATAGCCGGGAGTGGATCTGCTAAAGTAGTTAAAATTTCTCCCACTCGTTTTAAATCCTTGGTAAATATTGAAGTAACTACACTTTCCATTGATGCAGTACTTAATTTAAATGCGTACATTACAGGAGCTAACAGCGCTTGAGCCCGCTCTAGCCAGTGACTTGTCTCTGGATTTGTTGCTAAATGAGAGACGGATTTCACCATATTGTAAGCAGTTAGCAAGCTATTTTCCCAAGTGTCACAAGCTTGCAACGGGCTAAATGATACAGGTATTATGCTCTGAGGAATTTCGTCACAATAGTGTCCTAGTGGATCAAATAAAAAACATCGCCCTAACAAGCCTCTACCATTAAAAGATCTGGAGAGGACATCAAGTTTTGTAGAGGTAGACACAACTGGTCCATTTGCTGCCAAAATTGATGGAATTATAATAGAGCTGGTTTTGCCAGATCTGGTCGGGCCAAGCACCATAACAGATCTTTGGGGTCTTGCAAATGTAAAGTTGTAAGTATCTTTGTTAATACCTAGGAAAATCCCATGGTTGTTTTTAGCTGAAGCGGCTTGAAGTTGAGCAAAATACCATTTTAAACTAACGGGGCTATTCACAATAAAAAATAATTACTACTTAGTTCTCAAAAAGGCTCTGAATTAGTTTTGAATTAAGCCTATTGTTGGTTATTTAATTGATCCAAATCCTCAGGGCTTAGGTTTAAGTCAACTGCTTTTATAGAATCTAAAACGGATTCAACCCTGCGTGCTGAGGGGATGGGTATCAAATAAGGAGAGTAAGCCAGCAACCACGCCAAGGCGACCTGCTGTGGTGATACTTCATATTTTTGTGCAACAATTTTTAAACCAGGAACTGCTGTTTCTATTTGTTTTGCTCTAGAAGAACCACCTAGTGGCGAATAGGCGATGTAAGCTAATCCAAACATGTTACACTGGTCAACTACTTCACGATCAGACTGATCTACTATCGAAAATTTATTCTGCACGCTTATTATTGGTGCATAACCCATTGCCTCTGTGATTTGTGTGATGTCGACATTTGAAAGACCGATTTGGAGTATCTTTCCTTGGTTTTGCAGCTCAGCTAAGACACCCAAGGAATCTGCCAGTGGGACATTAGGGTCTGGTTGATGTAATTGATAAAGGGCGATTGAGTCAACTCCAAGATTCTTAAGGCTATTTTCGCAAGCTTGTTTTAAATAAGAAGGATCACCCTTTACTGGCCACGGACCATTTGGGGGCTTTCTTTTTCCTCCTTTTGTGGCTATTAAAACACTAGACTTGTCTCCCGACCAGGTATCTAGAGCTTTCTTTACTAATCTTTCACCGTGTCCATGTTCAGTTTCTGAATCTAAGCAGTAGGCATCTGCGGTGTCAATGAAATTAATACCGTTATCTAGTGCACTGTGAATCACTTTAATAGCTTCATTTTCATCAGGGCGACCCTCTATTGATAAAAGCATCTCGCCGAGTCCGATTGGAAACACTAAATTTGAGCCTATAGTTCGCATCTCCATTGTAATATCTTTTATAGTCTCTTATCACAAAATTGTCACGTTTTTACCACAATATGTGACAAAGTTCACTTAAATAAAATCAAAGCGTATTTATTTTTAGGGAGCTAAATATTTTCAGAACCTGAATGTGTAAATGACTTAAACTTAATGGCTTGCGCTACGCTTTGGGCTAAAAGCAGTGCTATAACAACCCATACCAAATAAGAACGCGAGTCAAAGTAACTCGTCCAAGCTGGGCCTGGTTGATAGTGATGAGTTGACTGCTCTAAAGCAACATAAGTTATCAAATAAGCTCCTAGGATCAATGAAACAAGACCTGCTAAGTACTTCAGATTAGGTTTGTAAGTTAAAAGCAAGGTAGCAACACCTACTGTTAAGGCAGCCTGAATATTAGCCACAAAGTAAAACAAACCAGCAATAAAAACAGACCACAAAATAACAGTGTAAAATGGCACTTGCGGCTTTTTTACAGAATGACTATTGCCGATGACAGGTGTTTCAATTTGCAATTTTTTAGTTAGTTTAGGCATTTTAGTTCCTTTGAACATATGCTTTATTCTTTTAAAAGGTCTAAGCAACCCTAATAAACAAGCCAAAACTGTTAAAAAAGAAATTATTAACGCTAGATTAACATACTGTTGCGGATAAAAGCTGATAGTTATTTCAAAGCTAGCTTGCTTTGGCGATATTAACCAACCGTTGGCATATCCATCTATTAATGTGGGTGCTCCTAGCGCCTTACCATTTAAAGTAGCCCTCCATCCCGTATCAAAGCTTTGACCAAAAACTAGCCAGAATGGTTTGGTAGCCTGCGTCACTTTTATCTGATATTTAGTAGGGTTGATCTCAGTTGATTTTATAGACACCGTTGGTGCGCCACTCACAATTGGCGAGCTAAAGCCATCTACGCTTAGGTTAGCTTTACCACCAGGTAAGGAGTCAAGATTAATTTGATCAATGTCAAAGCCTGTTGATTGGTAATCACCAGTTGTTAAAAAGTAATTGCCAGGTTTTAGTATTAGCCCATTTTTATCTGGGCCGCAACCTACAAACCGTAACTCTTTGCCTTCCATTGCGTTTTGCGTGGTTCCAAGTATCTTTACCCAGATGGGTATAACATTTCCATTAGGTCCCATAAGTGAGATTAGGTTATTTTGACAAACAGATGGCATGTTTTTAGGTAGATTATTTACTGAAATGCCGTTAATTGAAACGTGTGCAATGGCAACTGGTAATACAACCTTTTTCGTTGTGGCGTAAAAAGTAGTATATCTAGGTTCATATTTTGTTATTGTTAATCTAAAATCACGTCCTGTTAGCGGTTGGAAATTAAAATGAAATACTGCTTTTGAGCCAATTTTGGGTTCAGGCTTTAATTTTTTTAGATTAAGTATGCGTACACCTTGCTCTGTTGATAAAAGTATTTGAGTTGGTAGTGAGTGATTCTTGTCGTTTAATACAGAGACAGTCAAAGTATTTATTGTTGTTGGCTTAGGTAAATCTAGTTCTATCCACGAATTTTTTTGGCTATCTGCGCCAATCTCAGGTTGCCACACATAGTTGGAATTGTTTTCAAAAGCTGAGTCAGCTAAGGCATTTAAGTCACCAATTAAACGTCCTTCCGAACGTGCCACCGGGAAGGAACCAGGATAGCTTCCTGGTGGGTATCGCCCAGTTAAGGTGTCAATTTCTTGATCGGAAATGAGTGCAGAAATATGAAGCATTCCTGATATGCCAAAGCCGCGCTGAGTTGGTAGGTAAAATATTCGATTAATAGATAGTTCTGGTGATGTTCTAGGAGGAAAGGGTCCTACGCGCTGCCTGGAGAAGATATAAATAAGTCTGTGGTTAATTGAAGAAGCTCCCAGTGCGTTAAGCAAATCAGTTGGTAGCTTAACTGCCTGTATTAAATGTGGATAATTAGAACCCGAAAAGGGAATGCCAATTTCAGAAAAACCAACTGGGGATACCCCTGGTTTATAGTAAAGATTTTTTATTTGCGTTATTGTGATTTTAATGGTGTCAATTACATGGTTTCCTATCTCTATAGTTTGTCCTTGATTAGTTAGTGATTGATTTGTTAAGTATACATCCTGTTTGTAATTACCATTTATTGTTATCCTGACTTTTGAAATAACTCTGTCAGCTAGTGGTACTTGTGCTTGATAAAGAGTTATTTTATTGGCAACTACTGGTTTAACAAGGCCTATCTTGATCCACTGGTTAATTGGATTAGAAAAACCTGCAGTCAACCAGCTGGTTTTTAAATTTGCGTCAAATGCATTAGGTGGTGCAACTTCTGGCGTAAAAGCAACCGAAGAACCATAAGATGATGCGATAACATATCGTGCCCCCAACGATATTGCTGTACTTTGAGAGTTGGGTCCTAATTTATCAAATAGGTTAATTACACTAGAGCCCTGAACCGAGTTATCTTGTTTCTGCCAAGGGTATAGTGTTTCTCCAATTGGGTCTCGTAATGTGGTCCAAATGCGAGCCTCTCTTCGATTTGTATCAGTGACAATCAAAGTCGAATCAGGCGGCAAATTTTTTGAAAGTCCTCCTGGTAAAGTTTCAAGTGTTCCAGCATAAAAAACAGTTGGGTTTTGATTCAATAGCCCAGCTGCTGCGCTATTAACAATTCCTGATCCGCCTCCGTCAATAACTACTGAGTTGTTAACAGATTCAGCGTGAATGATTGGTGGGGAGTTTGTTACCGGATAAATCATAATTGGGTATGGCCAGTTTGGATTTTCAGAAAAATACAAGATCTGTTCATTTGCAGATGGAAGATCCTTTGGAGGTGGGTTAGGTTTTGCTTGTCCGAACACCACGGGAGGTTTTAAACCATTAGGTGTTGGTGTAAGGCTTTGAAGAAGATATTGAGGATCCGGCTGTTCGTAAAGTTCCCAATTGTAATCAGATTCTAAAATAAAATCGCCTGCTGAAAGTAGCCTGGCAATCGGGGCTATCGTAGACGGGTCTAAATAATTATTCTGAACTGCTAGATCAAATGCTTCTAAAAGATTAACCGATGGGTAAGTTCCGTAAGGAACCTGAACTCTTTGAGCAATTGGCTTATTTGTTAAACCCATCATTACCGGATCATTGGTGTATCCATAGGTATAATCTGCAAAGTCTTGCCCTGGTTCTAAAAGAGCTCTTTTTTGAGAGTTGGTATGTGTTAAGTAATTTGCAGCTTGATAGGTATAGTTTGGAATAGTTGTTCGAGATTGTGGAGGATCTACGTATCCTCCATTAAACAAGGACGGATCATTTATTAAAGATAAAGCAATTAAAGTTAGACTACAAAGTACTCCGACTATGGTTAGCTTTTTCAAGACTGCTTCTATAAAGCCAGATGCAAGGGCTGCAAGTCCTAAAATAACTAAAGGTGTTGCACGATCAGTAGAGCGTAGCGCCTCTCCAGCAGTTGAAGACAGCATGAACTCTTTAAATAACTTTCCAAACGGGGTCGGATTGTTAAAAGGGTGTGCTCCTACTGATAGCGTTAGCCCCGTTATGATTAAAATTACAAAGAAGAGTTTGTCCTTCCAGTTAAAAATAAAAGAAAGTGTAACTGAGAGAAATGGGATTAAAAAAGAAACAACAATAAGCCAAATCCAAGTTTGATAGCCTATAGATTCTCTCATAACTAAGCCTGAGGCCTCAATCACGTAAAAATACCAGTAACCTAGACCTCTTATAACTTCAAGCGGAGTAGATGTAGATGCAACTGCTTGAACTGTTTCAGTGAACTTTAAAATATTAATTCCCCACTTATCTTCTACAAACAATCCAGATATCCACCAAAGGGAAGTTAGAAGACTAACCACACCTAATTTTATTGCAGTACGTAAAGCTGCTAGAGCGGATATATATTTTCTTGCAGTTGCATAAATTAGCCAAATTACCGGAGCAAGCCCTAAATAAACAACCGCAGTTGCATTAATAGAGCTTGTTAGAGTTAGTGCCAATCCAAAACAACACACATAAAGCCAGTCATTTGTTTGAGCAGCTTTTATAGTAAAGGCCAATATCCAACCTAGTGCCACATAGGGCAGCAAAAGTGCAGAAAGGTATTCATAGTATTGAAGCGAATAAGGGGCTAGCATATAAATAAATCCACCTGTGAGCTGAGAGAAAATTGAAAAGTTAAGTGTCTTAAATAAATAAGCTATTCCATATCCTGCAAAAAACATGCAAGACCCGGTCCAGAGCCTTTGGGCAATCCAAGGTTGCACGTGAAGCAGATTAATAACAATGCTGTAAAAAGGTCCCATTGGCAAGAGGTATCCGATATTCTGATGGGTAACTGTTCCTAAAGATTCAGTTGGGCTCCAAATATAAAGCGCTGATTTTGTCATTGAAACTGGATTTATATACAGGTAAGCTTTTGTGTCAGCAGCAATAACTCCTGGTTTTGTTAAAAGCATGGGGACATAAGAAGCTATTGCGAAAACGAATATTTTAATTATTGGATTATTGGTTGACTCATAAATCGACTTTTGTAAGCTTTTATTTGCTTTCAATGGTCCTCTTTTAAGTCATGATACGAAGATTTCATGTAGCCATACAAATATAGAACTAGCACTTAAAATAACATTAAGATAGCACAATTGCTAATCATAGATTGTAACAATTGGTTCTTTAGAGTATAAGTGGTTAAAATCACACAGGTAGTGCGGCAAAAAATACTTCTGTGTATGCTTATTGTCTTATGTGTTTTATCTGGGTGCTCCTCAACACATGGTATCACAAAGAAAATCTTTTCTGAGCTTTTAGTTGCTTCTAAAAGCAAATCTGAGCTATTAGCAATTAATACCAGTTCAGGACAGCTAGTAGGGACATTTAATCCTGGATCCAGGGTCAATCAAATTTTATTTAGTAATAATAAACTAGTAGCTTATTTGCTTTTAGCTAATAAGCCCGTAATCGAAGTCATAAATCCATATAGCTTGACTATTGATGGCGCTATTAAATTACCTGGAGTTCCTAAATTTATGGCTGTTTCACCGCAAAAAAATTCAATTTATGGCTATGTGTTAATAAAACATTCACCAGATTTAGCAGTAGTTAATCTTGCTAATTATAAAACAGTAAGTTCTTATTATGTTGGTCAAGATCCGTCTTCAGTTACTATATTATCTTCTGGCTTAATTGCTTTAGTTACAGATTATTTAAACAATTCATTAAATGTAGTGGATTTAGTGCGCAAAGAGATAAAAGAAAGAATTGCAGTTTGTCAGAACCCTACTAATGTAAGCTACAGGCTAGATTCTTTGGTAGCTTATGTGGGTTGTGATGGCTCTGATCAGATACAACCTGTTAATTTAATTAAATTTAATGCTCAGCCGGCTATTTTGGTCAATCAAGGGATTTCTCAGATGTTAGTTGATAGGCTTAATTTAAGAGATTATATAGTTAAACAAGGTTCTAATCTTGTGTCAGTACTTAACTTAATAAACGGGAGCTTAGAGACTCCAATTACACTTAATGCAAATACTTATTGTGTTGCGATATCATCAGATGATTCCAGGTTGTTTGTAAGTGAGGAAAATACCAAGAGAGTTCTTATTTTGTCAACTACTTTTGAAAAGCCGGTGGGATATTTCCAATTAGGTATTGATCCTGGGTGTCTTTCTAGTAATTAGCAAAAGTCCCTGGAAGGAGTCCTAATTAAAGGAGGTAGCTTAATAGCTTTGTGGGCTAAAATTGCTATTGAGCCTTGATATTTTTGTAATGTTCCTTTTATTACTAAAACATTGGAGGTTGAAATTACGTAAGCAAATCGTTTTACTGCACCTGGTGAAAATATTATATTCATCAGACCAGTTTCATCTTCTAGGTTTAAAAACATTGTTCCTTTAGCAGTAGCAGGACGTTGTCGATGTGTGATTATTCCAGCAACTTCTACTTTTTGATTATTCTCACAAGTAATTAAGTCTTTTGCTTTAGTTATATCAAATTTAGAAAGAATTTCTGAATATAAAGATAAGGGATTGTTATTTATCCAAATCTCTGTAGTTTGAGAGTCTAGATATATAAGGTCTTCAAGTGTTTCTTCAGGCAAATTAGGTTCCCTGGTTTTAAGTAGGCCATTTTTACCAAAGAAATTAGGCAAACGAAAAGGCGAAAGATTTTTTAAGAATAATCCGGTTTGCCAAATTGCTTCTTTCCTGGATTTGTATCCTAAAGATGCTAGCGCACCTGCTGCTGCAAGAGACTGAAGTTCCAGCTTATTTATTTGGGTTTTTTCTATTAGGTCTTCAATAGATAGATAAGGGGCATTGTCTTGAATGCGTTTCGCTATTTGTAATGAGATATTTTTTATAGAGGTTAATCCTAGAATAACAGGACCTTTTTTAAAATCCACCGTACCTTCATCATTTATTTTTAGATGAGCTTCAGCCATCGACGAATTAACATCTGGACTGGTTATTATAATTCCATGACGTTGTGCATCTTGTATAAGAGTTGAGGGAGCCCAAAACCCAACTGGTTGAGAGTTTAAAAGAGCTACAAGATAAGCAGCCGGATAGTTATATTTAAGCCAAGCGGATATATAAGTAATGTAAGCAAAAGAAATTGAGTGGCTTTCAGGAAATCCAAATTTTGAAAAAGCTTGCAAATAGCCATATACTTCTTCAGCAGTTTTAGTATCAATGTTGCGTTCTTTTAATTTATAAAAAAGCTTTTCTTTTATTATACTAATTTGACTTGATGCATATTTAGAAGTTAAAGCTTGTCTAAGTTCATCAGCTTCAGTTGGTGTAAATCCTGCTAATTCAATTACAATCTTCATTAATTGTTCCTGGAAAATTGGTATTCCTAAGGTTTTTTCAAGTACTGGTTTAAGGCAAGGATGTAGATATGTTACAGGTTCTTCTCCAAGTCTTCTTTTAAGATAAGGGTGTACGGATTTACTTTGGATTGGCCCAGGTCGTATGAGGGCGACTTCAATTACTAAATCATAAAAACATTTTGGTTTTAAACGAGGCAAAGTATTCATTTGAGCACGACTTTCTACTTGAAATACTCCTATGCTATCTGCTTTGCTTAGCATTTCGTAAACTTCTTGTTGTTGCGGAATTTTTGAAAGATTAATTTTAGTAAAAGCATAAGAGTTTATTATCTCAGTAGCTTTTTTAATTGTCTCAAGCATTTTTAATCCAAGTAAGTCAAACTTGACTAATTTTGTAAATTCGCATCCGTACTTGTCCCATTGAAGTACGCTCCTATTAGGATGCCTTGCCCATTCAACAGGGCAAATTTCAGAAACTGGTGTCTTTGTTATAACCATTCCTCCTGTATGTAGTCCTAGGTGTCTGGGAAGTCCGAGAAGTTCAGATGCATATTGAAGCACTTGTGAGGGGATAGTTGTTTGATTTAGGTCTTTATTATTTTGGTAATACTTGTTTATTTTTATTAATGAAGACCATTGTGAAATTTCTTGCTGGCTATATCCTAGGGCTTTAGCTACATCACGAATAGCTAAAGGCCATTTATATTCAATTACATTAGCTACTTGTGCAGCGTTAGTTCTTCCATATTTAGTGTATATATATTGAATGACCTCTTCTCTTCTGGTTGATTCTATGTCTAGGTCAATATCGGGTGGTTCTTCTCTGGCTTCAGATAAAAACCTTTCAAATAAAAGACCCATAGATACTGCGTCGACTTTTGTAATACCTAATACATAGCAAACTGCAGAATTAGCTGCTGATCCTCTTCCTTGGCATAAAATATTTGATTTTTTGCAGAACTGCACTATGTCAAAGACTGTTAAAAAATATCCTGAAAATCCAAGTCGTTTTATAATTTCTAACTCATGGTCTAATTGTTTCCATGCACCTTTTATTGTTTCATTATCTCTTGATCCATAATAAAAAGGCGCATATTGATTTACTAATTTAGTCAGCCAAGAGTCCTCATTGTAACCTGCAGGAACTAAGAATTTAGGGAGCCCTGGGTTTAACATAGAGAATTCAAAACTTATATCTTTAGCAAGTTCAGCTGTAGTATCTACAGCTGATGGCCATCTACTAAAGCGCTTGAGCTGATTTTTATAACCTATTAAAAATTGACTGCCTGATATGTTTAGATAAGGATTCATTTCTACAAGTGTTTTATTTGCCTTTATTGCTGCTACTAAGTTAGCTAGCTGATGTTTTTCTGGTGTCGCATAGTGGACATTTTGTGTTGCTACAAATGATAATTTGTGTTGAATGGCAAGTGTTGTCAAGAAATCGTTTCTTGCAGAATCTATAGGATCATTATGATTCCATATTTCTATTATGAAATTATCTTTAGGAAATATTGATAGCAGCTTATGAAGTTCTTTATGAGCTGCTTGATTTCCTTGTGTATAAAGTGCTTGTGTGATGGGACCTTTACGACATCCGCTTAATACAAGAAGGTTTGATAAATTAAAACTAGTTAAATCGTTTAAAGAAATATAAGGAGATCCTTTTGTTCCATTTAATTGAGCTTTTGTGATAATTGAGCTCAATGTTTTATATCCTGCAGGGTTTTTAGCAAGTAATATTAAGTGTGCTTCTTTAAAATTATCTGTCTGAATAGTTAATTCAGTGCCAAAAATGGTAGGCATACCTGTTTGTTTTGCAGCTTTAGCAAATCTGGGAATTCCATAAAAACCATTATGGTCCGTAAGGGCAATTCCAGATAGCTCTAGTTTGGTAGCTTTCTCTACAAGTTCCTCGGGAAGAGATACTCCATCTAAAAAGCTGAATGCAGAATGACAATGAAGCTCTGCGTAATTTCCCATCTTTTTCTTTAATCAAAAATCCCCTCAAGATACCAATTGTTATTTTTAAAGGATATAAGCATGCCGATTTGGTTACTTGTAAGAATTTGAAGAAAGACACAACGCCTTTTTTCTGATAGTGCCCACCATTTTTGATTGTTAGTCCAGGGGCTACTATAAAAAGTAACATCATATAAAGTTCTTTTAAATTGAATGAATTTAGGTTGAGAACTTAAGATCCCAAATTTATTTACAAATATAGGTTTATAAACTTTGTCTTTTAAATCTATTGGAGTTGGATTTAGGCAAACTATTGCTGGTAGAGGAGAGGGCATTTTCCCTGGCCAAGGAAGTACTTCCTGTGTGTCAATAGAACTTTTTAAGGGATTGGTGAGCTTGTGAAAGTAATTAAATGTTGCTGGTTGAATTTTTATCATTTCAGCTGGATGGCGTTCTGGGAAGTAAGAAGCATTAAAGATAGATGGTGTTAGGTGTAGCGAGATAAGTTGTTCAAAAGCTTTTATTTTGGTTTCTGAGTTAATTTGATGAGGTTCAAAGAGTGAAGTTTTTACCTTTATAGGATCAATTGGTTTTGGTGCAAGCAATTTTATATAGCAAACAGGTGAGTTTATTTTTAGAGATTGGAATTGCCATAAAAGTCGCTCTTTGAAAATTAGTTGATTAAAAGGGAAATAACTAATCCAATTAAAGGTTAATTTATCATTGTTTTCAAGAAGAATCTCAACTGATAGTTCATAAGTTACTAGATTATTTTTTGTTAGTGTTGTTAATAATTTATTAAATAATTGATCGGCTATTGAAAAAAGTTGATCAAGATAGTCAATAGGAAATTCAGCAACAAATTCGCAACAATATTCAAAAGGAGCTTGAAGATAAATAGATGGCTTTATATATCCTTTTACTAAATCAAGACAGTACTTACCAGTGTGTTCTAAGTACTCAATGATTGCTGAATCATTTAAAGTAAGAAAATCTTTTAAAGAAATTACTCCTAGGGATTTCATTAATAAAACTATGTTTTTATCTGGTAAAACCTCAATTGGTAATTGTGATAAAAACTTAGAGGTTTTTCCTTTAGGAACTAAAACTCCCTTTTTTGAGGCAATGTCTGCAGCAAATAATGTGTCTGCAATTCCAATTAATACTTTGCATTTAAAGCTATTTTCAATTGATGTTTTGACTTGCTTTATTAAATTAAGCTCATTTTTATAAATTAAATTTGTTTTTAAAGGGATTGCAAAAACCATAGGCTGTATTGGGCAAATTATTGAAAAAAATTTGTAAAGATGGTTAATGATTTGATCTTGAATGATTTGAGTACTTAGTATCCTTATTACGAAAAACCTTTCTTGATTCATGGCTATAATTCTTGATTAGTTGCTAAAGAAAATTTTCCACTACTGTTAGGTAGCCAGAAGTATGCTGAAACAGGCTTTCGGTTGTATTTGTCTTTTGTTAAGGTAATTTTTACTAGTCGTTGTTTAAGAAAACCAGATTCAATTCCAAGTCCTTCCCATTTGATAGTTTTTATTAAAAGCTGATAGTCAAAAATGTCTTTGCTAAGTAACTGTGTATTATGTAAAAAAGTGCTATTAAATACAATAACAATAGATTTGCTAAATTTTGCTGTTTTTGAGAGGGCAATAAGTAGTTTTGTGGTAAGGGCGCTTTGAGAAATGGCAACGACGTCAGCAGCTGTGATAAGAAGCTTTATTTCTTTTAGCGCGTCTTTTGCTTTAGGGAATATCAACAAATTATTAAGGTTTATACCAATTTCATGGGCAGCAGCTAGTCCAGGTTCCTTGATTAAGGCAAGAGCAGTTATTTTGTTTGACAGCTGAGCTTCTTTTAAAAATTCGAAAGTTAAGCTCATGGTTCCCTGAAATCCATTTATTTGAATTGTGCTTCCAAACAAGATGCCTTCCGGGAAAATAGTTCTGAGGGCTCCCTGAAAGTAAATTTTGTTATCTTGGGGCATGTTGTTTTGCCAATTGGAAATACCTTGGGAGAGCATAATAATTAATTATAGCGAACAAATGTTCGATTTAAAATGAAAACTAAGATTAGCTCGAAAGATATTTTTGGATTGTAATCCTAGAGCTTTTTAGGTCTTTACAGTCTTTAAAAAACCTAGATTTTTAGCCCTTGACTCCTCTCCACGCCTCAAGGCGTGGGATTCGGGTACGTTGTTCACGCACCTGCGGTTCCCGTTTGTGCAGGAACCTTCGCGGAACCGCCTCTCACCTTGCGGTGAGGACTTGGGTCATTAACCGTTGCATCCGAGTGAGCATTAGTGATCTCTCCCAGATGCACCCATTGCTGGGTTCCTCTGCTCGCTCTTGCGAGCTTTGGTTCTCGCCTCACCGACAGCGGCCAACCCGAGGTTGGTC